>Ga0209606_1002150_pt1 | contig 22595 bp, 19 predicted proteins | sample AD_UKC057_MetaG_FD_184412 | JGI IMG/M metagenome (GOLD analysis project Ga0209606, IMG submission 184412) | Active sludge microbial communities of municipal wastewater-treating anaerobic digesters from USA - AD_UKC057_MetaG (SPAdes) (version 2) | ecosystem: Engineered > Bioreactor > Anaerobic >...
TTGCTATTAAATTTTTTAATGAAATCAGGGATATTTTACAAACGCCTGATGTATATTTTTTGTTTTTAGGGCCGAAAAATCTTTTTAAAGATGTTATCAGTGTGCATCAGAGAGTAAAAAGTATTTTTTATCAAACGCCTTTATTTATTAATCCGCTAAGCAAAACGGAGATAGTTAAGGCTTTTGAGGAAAGAATGTTGCTTTTAAAGTCAGATGACGTAGCTTCTTATATAAAACCAGTTGAAGATGATGTCGTGTTTAGGGTGTATGATTTATATAATGGTGATATACGCTCCATAATGGCAAGTATTATAGATATTTTAGGACAGTGTTCTGAAAAACTAGGAAAATCTCTATCAGTAAATGAGGCCATGTTGCTTTTAGGAAAAGAGCGCTGGGAAAGAATTGAAAATGTTATGAAGCTTACACTAGAGCAAAAAACGATTCTTAAATATTTAGCTAGCGCTGATAAATGGATTAGTCAAAAAGAAATATCAGAATTGTTCAATAAAAAACAATCAAATGTTTCTGGATATTATTTCAAACCATTGACAGAGAATAATATTATTGAAGAGAAAGAAAGAGTAAAAAATAAACCATATTACGGATTGACTGTTGATTATATGCCTCTTAAATTTTTAATTAAATCACAAGAAGAAGTAAATAAAAGCGTTGATGAAAAACTTGGTCAATTAAAACTTCTTTAAGTTAAAATGATATATGGCTCTACATAAAGATTTTCCAAAAGATAAATTTCAAATAATTGATCCAGCGGTCAGATGGTTTCCAGCTGAAGAAGATTTAAGAGAAAAGGGTTATGAAAAGCTTTTGCCCCCTTTTGTTCCAGAACTCAGAGAAAAAGTAGCTGAGTGGCGTAAGGACAATTATGAAGGAGCTAGCGAAACTTCAAAATCGCTTTTGAATTGGTGGTTCAAAGAGCCTCATACGATTTATGCCAAAGATGGGAAAAGTGTTTCTTTTCAATATTATTTTGCTCAAAGAGAGGCGGTGGAAACTATTATTTGGCTCTATGATGTGGAGAAAGTTGAAAGCAAATATGATCTCATTAAGTTTGATAAATTAGGCCGAGTAAGCCCCAATATGTTTCCTGAAGACTGGTTGCGTTTTGTTATTAAAATGGCGACTGGTAGTGGAAAAACAAAGGTAATGAGTTTGCTTTTAGCCTGGTCATACTTTCATAAACTATATGAAGAAGGCTCTGAATTATCAAAAAATTTCTTGTTAATAACTCCAAATATTATAGTTTTAGATAGAATTAAAAATGATTTTGAAGGATTAAAAATATTTTATGAAGACCCTATCCTACCTGATAATGGCTATAATGGTCAAAATTGGCAAGATGATTTTCAAATTAAACTTCATTTACAAGATGAAGTTGGTACTATTTCAAAATCAGGCAATATTTTCTTAACAAATATTCATCGTGTTTATGAGAGCTCGGTTAATGAGTCTAGTTTTAATGATGATGATACTTCTGATTATTTTTTAGGCAATAAAGTTGTTGGAAAAACAAACGACTCTAAAATTGATTTAGGTGAAATTGTTCGTGATATTGATGAATTAATGGTTATAAATGACGAAGCCCATCATATTCATGATCCTAAGATGGCCTGGTTTAAGTCTATTGAAGATATTCATCATCGTTTATTGCAGAAAGGCAAGAAATTGGCCCTGCAGATTGACGTAACGGCCACCCCTAAAAATGACCGAGGAGAAATTTTTGTACAAACAGTTTCCGATTACCCATTAGTTGAAGCTATTCATCAAGGAGTGGTAAAGAACCCTGTTTTACCTGATCAAGCTAGCCGAGCAAAATTACAAGAAAAACAAAGCTCTTTGTTTGCTGAAAAATATGAAGATTTTATTAAATTAGGCGTTGAAGAATGGGAAAAAACTTATAATGAATTAGAGCCAACTGGAAAGAAATCGATTCTTTTTATAATGGCCGATGATACAAAAAATTGTGATGATGTAGCGGAATTTATTGAAAAAAATTATCCAAGATTACAGGGTACAGTTTTAACTATTCATACTAATAAAAGTGGTGAAATATCTGAGACTACTACAGGTAAAAAAGAAAAGGAATTACAAGAGTTGAGAAAAAAAGCGAATGATATTGATAGCCCTGAAAGTCCGTATAAAATTATCGTCTCCGTTTTAATGCTTAAGGAAGGTTGGGATGTAAAAAATGTAACAACTATTGTAGGTTTACGCCCTTATGGCTCAGATTCTAAAATTTTACCAGAACAAACTCTTGGTCGTGGTTTACGTAGAATGTTTTTTGGCCAAGATGTTCAAGAATATGTTAGCGTTATTGGAACTCCGGCTTTTATGGAATTTGTCGAATCCATTAAAGCTGAAGGCGTTGAATTAGAGAAGAGAAAAATGGATAGAAGCGGAACGCCTATTACGCCATCAGTTATTGAGGTTGATCACGAAAATCCCAAAAAAGATATAAATAATTTAGATATAGAATTACCAGTTTTAACACCAAGAATACAGAGAGAATATAAAAACTTAAATTTATTAGATGTTGCTAGTTTTGAAAATAAAAAAATTGCGATAAAAGAATTTAGTGAAGAAGAGAAGAAGGAGATTGTATTTGTTGAAGTTGTTGATGAAAAGCAACATCATACGACGATTTTAAATAGTTCTTTAGAGCCAAATTATCAAAGTGTGGTTGGATTTTTTGTTCAAAGAATAATGAAGGAATTAAGGCTTTTTGGTTGTTACGATATTTTATTTGGTAAAGTCAAGGAATTTATATGTAATTACTTATTTAATAATGTCGTTGATCTTAACGATGCTAATATTTTAAGAAACTTATCAGAAACTGAGGCAGTTATGGTAATTATTGAATCTTTTAAAAAGGGTGTAAATAATTTAACCGTTCAGGATGTTGGCGACACTGAAATTAAAAATTATATTAAAATAAGTAGCGCTAGACCGTTTGTCGTAACTGATAAAAAATATTTATTACCAAAAAAGAGCATTTTTAATAAAATAGTTGGCGATAGTGATTTCGAATTAGAATTTGCCGATTTCTTAGAAGGGGCTGAAGATGTTATTTCTTTTGCTAAAAATTACTTTGAAATTCACTTTAAGATTGATTATAGAAATGCGGCCGGGGCAATCTCTAGTTATTATCCAGATTTCTTTGTCAAAATTGATAATAAAACGGTTTATATTATAGAAACTAAGGGGAGGCAGGACTTGGATGATATTGAAAAGATAAAGAGACTTGAGCAATGGTGCCAGGATGCCAGTGAAAGGCAGAAGAAGATTGAATATAAGATGATCTACGTTAAGCAAGAAGAATGGGATAAATATAAACCTAAAGATTTTAAAGATTTGATTAAAGCTTTTTGCAAAAAATAATAATTGCAAAAATATGTCTAAGAAAAAGAAAAGAAATAAAAAATATCAGGGATTAAAACTACCAAAAAGACCAGAAAATTTTCACTCTTTTCCCGAATGCGTGAAATGTCTAAAAAAATCAGTATATATTATTGTTCGTGGAAGAAAAATTAAAATCGGAGAAGAAGAAAGCATAAATTGGATTACTCTTGGTTCGGGTTTTGTTGCTGCGCCAAATAGATATATTACAGCCGCCCATGTCATAAATGACCCAGATAATGGTGGACTATCACAGCACGAAGATGGTGATAAATATTATCTTTTAAGACATGATGACGACGGAAATTATCATGCTAGAATTTTTGAACCGAAATTAAACAAAGAAATTTTTATTTACCCTGATATTGATCTTGCTATTATTTATCTGGACGATGAATTCTACCAGGTTGGTAGTCAAATATTTGCCAATAAAAATGATTTTATAAGAATATCAAAGGAATTTTTGCCAATTGGATCAGAAGTTGGGGTGCTAGGATATCCGCTTTGTAAGCTTGAATTTCAGGAAAGAAATATAAATAAGCCTTTGATTGGGAATATCTTACTTAGAACAGACCAGGGGGTTGTTAATTGCAGATATCAAACATCGCCAACGAATTATTTATATGAATTTACACTTGCATTTAATCCAGGAAATAGTGGCGGCCCGATTTTTGATATAAAAACTGGAAAAATTATTTCTATCGTTAAAGGTTTTAATACAATAAGGATAAAAGAAAAAGAAAATATTATTACAGAAGAAGGAGCTAAAAAATTAAAAGTGTATAAAGAGAAGGCCTATATAGAAACCTTAAATGCAAATTATTCTTTTGGTTTTGCAACACCAACTTTTTTAGAAATTTTTAAAAAGCATAACATTATTAGTTAAATTTTATTTATTATTAGCCACCCAAGTCCTAAAGCTGTCCCTCCAAGCGAGCCGAGATGAACGGAAACAGACAGCGATGTCTGTTTTTGTTTTAATGTAAGTCTATATTCCGAGTTCCAAAGTAGTCCGAAAATATTGATATATTTTTACTATTTTAGTAAACATACGGATTTTATTGACTTAAAAAAGTCCGAATCCATTCCACTGTGTCCATTTCACTGTTTAAAAAAAATAATTATTGACATATAATGAATAAGTAAAGCGATTTAAATCACAATATTTATGGCTATTCATTATTCAATTTCATCTCTGCTCAGGGAATCAATAACAGAGTATTTAGCAGTATCTGAATACTGTGTTGGATACAGAAAAGATCGAGATATTTGGGGGTCAACTGGATGTTTTGGTTATCCGGCTGCTGTTTTGCTATTAGCTATTGCGGATTCAATCGGATCATATGTAATAGGGGGAGATACAAGAAATCATTTTAAAATATTAAATTATAAAGAATATTATAATTTAAATTTGACCAATGAAGAGCTTAAACTAGTTTATGAAGATCATCGTTGCTTATTAACACATAATGCTGCCATGAGTCTTAATGTTGGTTTAAGCGTTGGAGAAGATAAAACTGAAATTGTTGAACGAAAAGATGGTAAATTATATTTAAACCTAGAGCCATTTTTAAAAATATCAAAAATCGCTGTTGCTAAATTTTTTAACGACATAGACAATATCGTAAATAATAGTGATCAGATTAATAAAATATTAAACAAATAGAATATTTTAAAGAAGCTAGATTTTAAATTAGATTGTGTAGTTAAAAAACACAGGCGAGTGTTTATTGATAAAAATAATAATTTCGAGTTAGTTCTTGATAAAGTTGTTGGTCTTGGATACTTTATGGAAATTGAGTATGTTGGTAAAATGACGAAAATTAACGGTCAAAAATTTCAAGAGTTAATTAATTATCTTAACCTTAAAGAAAGTCAGATCATATCCGGTTGTGGTTACCCAGATTTACTAATGGAAAAAAATAAGATATAACTTATAACTTATACATATGAATTTTGAACAAAATAATAATTTGAAGAATGAATCATTGGAACCAAATGAGATAAGCGACCCCTCTTCTAAAGAAGTATCTAATAATGATTCTATTATTTCGGAGCAGGAGTTAATTGATTTAAAAAAGAAGGATGAAGAAAAAACAAATTTTGAGCTAGCTAAAATTAGGGAGTCTATTAGTGGTAATTTAGATAACGACAAAGAATCAGAAAGAGTTTTTGATTTAACAATAAAAGAAGGTGAAACTGATTTTGATTTTTTGGGACGCTTATCTAAATTTTTAGTTGATAAACAAGAAATACAAAATATTAAAAATAATCCTGACGGAAATGATAAAATAATTAAACTTTTAAAGAAAAAAGAAGATCAAATAAATGAGGTTTATCAAGATAAAGATAATGAAAAACTTATTAGGCTTTCATTTATTGAAGCAACGAAATCTTTAGGCAATAGTGAATTATTAAATAATAAGGAAAATGAAAGATGTTTAAATGACATAGATATTTCAATCAGTTCTAGAAATATGAGCTGGGATTTAAATGAAAAGTCTAAACATGAAGATAGGATTAATTTTTTTTCTGAAACAAATCAGGAGAGATCTTTCTTTCCGTCTCGTTACAAAAAAGATAACATTTACTATTCCGGCAGTCTTTTTAATGTCCACTCTAACTCGCCTGAAGCTAGAGAATATTTAAAGAATAAATTAGACGGAAAAGTTATATACCTTTTAGGTGGGGGTAAATCAGTGAATGACTTACTGCAGGACAATCAAATAAACCCTAAACAGATTGTAAATATTGACCCATTTATATCGGAAGAGGACATCGAAAAAAATAAAAAAGGTTTTTATAGGTCGATTCCCGAAAGGGCGGATAGTAAAAATTTAATAGAAAAAATTAATAACGAAAAGATAGAATTAGCTGATGAAATTTGGGCCTCTTATTCAGTGCCTTTTTATAATGAGTCAGTAGAAGAAATTGATAATCTTATTAGTAATATTAAAGGATTATTAAAAGAGGGGGGAAACTGTCGCATAACCCCAATTAGCACTCAAAACGAAAAAGCTAAACAGGCAATACTGTATAATTTAAAACAAATTGTCGACTCTAAAGAATACAATATACATGCAGATAAAGATTATAGTCTCAATTATTCTCTAATCTTAGCCACACTAGTTCGAACTTCGTCCACGACTCCGAGCCAACGCAGATTAAGCGAGGTTAAAGCCTCGTTTTTCTTTTTTTAAAACAGCTTGCAGTGGTAAGTTTCATTAATAAATTTCATTAATAAATAAATCAAAAACGTGAAAATATGAAAAAATATCTATATTTTCACGTTTATATTGACAAAAGAGTGAAAATAATATATAATGTTGGTATATAATTTATTATTTTTTAAAAATATGACAAAAACGTTGAATATTTATAATAAAATAAATTCCTTAAGAGAAAGATATTATAAGGCGGCTATTAATAAGGAGCCCCTTATTTCGTTAATTGCTGAGGCGGAAGTGGCGGATCAAGTATATAATTCAAACGCCATTGAAAACAGCACTCTTAGCCTAGAAGAGACAGAGAAAATCCTTCTTCAAATTGATTTAGATCGCTATATATCTGAAAGAGAAATATTTGAAGCTAAAAATTTAGGAAGGGTTGTTTCTTATATTAATAAGCGAGCCAAGGAGCAAGAATTAGATCTTGACGTGATTTTATCGCTTCATAAAATGCTTATTTCTAATATTCGTGATGATGTCGCTGGAAGATTTAGATCTGATAGTGAATATGTTCGTGTTGGCAGTCATATCGCCCCCGGTCCTAAAGAAATAAAAGATCGACTCCAAAAAATGCTAGCGGAATATAATGCTACTAGTCATGAAAGCATTATTAAGCGTATTGCCAGACTACACCTTACCTTTGAATATATTCATCCTTTTGTTGATGGTAATGGTCGCATTGGTAGAGTTATTAATAATTATTTATTGATAAGGGAAGGGTTTGTTCCGATAAACATAAAATTTATTGATAGAAAAAAATATTATGAAGCCTTTAGGGAGTTTGACGAGAAGGAATCTACAGCTATCATGGAAGAAATAACCGCTAAGGCCTTAACTAACAGTTATTATAAGCGATTAGCTTATTTAGAAGATAAAAAAATTATTACTCTTTCTGAATATGCTAAAATTAATAAACTGTCTCACTCTAATCTTATTAATAAGGCTAATCGTCAAACAATTGAAGCATTTTTAGAAAAAAATATTTGGAAAATTGGCGTCGATTTAAATAAAGAAAAATGATTCTCTACTTGGCTACAATTTATTGATAAAAATGGTGAGATTAACCAAAAAAGGTTTAATCAATTTTTAAAGACCGAAGAACTACCTTATAAAAGTACAAAAGCCTATATGTTGGTTGAGGATTTCTTAAGAAGATATTTGCCAGAAAATCGTCGAGGCAAGGTGATTTTAAAAGAGGTAAATTCGGAGAGAAAAGATTTTTGGTTTAAATTGCGCAACGACATACAATTAATTAAGCTTGAGTGGGATAATCTCTTAAAAAATGGTAATGATTTTGATAGTTTTATTAATGGTAATGAGTCAATAAAAGAGGTTTTAGGTTTTATTGATTTAGAAGATAGAAAAAAATATATAAACTTTTTAAAGACAATGTATAACCTCAATATTTCTTGGACTAAATTCCCAGAACATAAAAATGAAGATATTAGAAAAATAGATGAAAAGATAAACCAGGCTATGAAAGATGATTTATATAAAGATAAAGAATTATTTATAGTTTGCCGCCAGTATATTGACAATAAATATTAAAAATGGTAATTTAAATAGTTCAATAAATGCTCATTAAAATTTAAGAAAGGAAATAATCATGACAAATTTATCAAATTTTTTGTTTTACAGAGGCCGAAACAATAAAGCCTTAGGGCAAGATGTATTGGTGTTGGTTAATGAACTTTTAGGAAAACCCTTCGGGATTTCCCCTGAATTCAAGTTAATAGATTTTGGCTCTTGGAGAGATGGGTGTCCTAATGATAGGATTATTGATTTTAATAATATCGAAGGGAAAAATATTATTTTTTTTGATTCCCTGATTTCGAAGACGGCAATGTTAGATTTTCTAAGTCTGGTATACGCATTTAAGCATCAGTATAAGGCTGCTCGGGTAATCGCTGTCAACCCATTTATATTAGTACGTAGAAACGACCACGAAGAAAAGTTAGAGGAAATTCAGTATCTCAAGCAATATCTACATTTCCTTTCAGTGGCCGGTGCTGATGAACTGATTACATGCACGCCCCATTCTGACTATATGGGTATTGAAGCTCAAAAATTTGGCATAAAATTCAGGCCAGCATATATGGATTTCAGCCGCACGCTGAAAACCATAATACCAAAAAACGAAAATATTTTCGTATATTCGCCGGATAAAGGTTCAATTCCGCGGGCAATCGCTCATGCTAAAAAGATTCCAGGCTCGGTTGTTGTTTTTGATTTGAAAGTTCGAAAGAAGAACAATCAGACAGAAATCGTTAATGCCGACGAAGAAAATATCGAAGCTATAAAACAAACCTTTAGCCAAGAATTTGGGCTTGATATTAAAATGATAAAGCATATTTCTGAGGTTGATGTTACCGGTGCTAACGTCATTATAATTGACGATGAACTAGCCTCAGGAGGTACTGCTAACAGCACTGCCAAAAAATTAAAAGGCTTAGGTGCAAAATCAGTCTACTTTGCATTTACGCATCCTGTATGCGTAAACGGTTGGAAGCTCACAACTTTTTTCGAAAATCCTTTCGAAAAAGTGTTGGCTGGAGACACAATTATCCGCGACGACACCAACCGCACCGGTGGTAAAATAGTGGATTGTTCCACCAGCGAAGTAATCGCCGCTGCCATCTATGAGGCGATTATTGAATCGCTAAACAGATAATATTTGTAAATTTTAGCCGCTTCTCTAGAGAGCGGCTTTTTTACAAAATTATATTTTTTATTACCTTAACAACAAAACAGAGTATAGCGATTAATCGCTTTTTGGTTAAGTATAATTTGGCAGATGTAAATTTTATGAAAAAATTAATATTTTTGCTTAGTACAAAAAATAAGTCAAAAAAACAATTAGGACAAGAAGCGAGAAAGGCGATAGAAAAATATCAAAATTTTGCAAAAAATTAAATAAAGTTATATAATAGGTAATAATTCCTGAACAATATGAAACTAATTAATCCAACAAAAGTGCTTTACATTAAACTAGGAGGCGCTGGTGCGTACGAGGAAGAATGTATAAATGAAAATAAAATTATGATTGATTATAAGGAGATTGATCATAATTTTTGTTTAAATGGAGAATGGAATAAAGTTGAAAAACAAATAAAAGACTTGTCTAAAAATAGGTCTGGCTGGGGTAATGCTAATAATCATTTGCGCCAGTTAAAAGATTTTTATGAGTCAGGGGAAGATATTTTATGGATTACCTTTTGTGCTAATAAGCTTTGGTGGTGCTTTGCTGAGAATAAAGTTTACTCATACCCAGATGGCAAGAAGTATAAAAAGGTAGTTGAAAAATGGCGAGACACTAATATTGAAAATGAAAAATTGTTAATGGGTAGATTAAGCGGTAAATTACTTAAAACTCAGGGGTATCAGGGAACTATCTGTAATGTCGAAGATGGGAAATATGTTATTAATAAAATAAACAATCAGAAAAATAAAGACGTTGAAACAGTAGAAACTAACTTAGCAGAATTAAAAAGTAGTTTAGCTAATTTAATTAAAAATCTTTGGTGGGACGATTTTGAAGTCTTAATTGATCTTATTTTCCATAATTTAGGCTGGAAAAGGGTCGGGGCTTTAGGTAAAACTCAAAAAAGTATAGATTTGGAGCTAAGCAATCCTTTAACCAATGAAACTATCATTGTTCAGATAAAATCTAAATCAAGTCGGGCAGAGTTTGATAGATACAGAGAGGAGTTTAAAAATATAGAAGCAGACAGGAAATATTATATTGTTAACTCTTCGTCAGAGTTTAAAATAAATTCAAAAGATGATACTGTTAAGTTATATTTTAATGATGATGTTGCTGATTTGGTTATTAAAAGTGGTTTAATTGATTGGGTTATCAATAAGGCAACCTAATTTTAAATATATAAATAATCAAGAAAACTTTAACAAAGAAGAGCGCAGACAGCGTTACCGCAAAGAGGTTGAGAAGGCAAAACAGTTCTTTTTTAAAAAGAAAAATTTTTTGCTTATTGTTTTAGTTTTTATTATTCTAATTTTCTTAGCCTCTAAATATAATAATGAGCTACAAAGGGACGTTAATGAAAAAGTTGATAATGTAGTCAGGCAGGACTTGGTTGAAGAAGATAATGTGCCCGAAGAAACTGAAGCTGAAAAAAATGAAAAAAGAAGAATTGTTTCTGAAGCCTTAGGTGGTCAACAAATTAACTTTGCGGGACAAGATTTAAAATTAAAAGGCTTTTTTAATCCAGAAAAAGGAGTAATGTCTGTTTACTATGCTAATGATGTTTTAGAGCCAAAAAATGAAATAGCTATTTATCAATACCAAGAAAAAATATCACCTTCGGAGTTATTTAAAAAAGAGTCTATATACCTAGTTGATATCGCTAGTGATGCTATTTATCTTACAAGTGAAAGCTACAATGAAGATAACTATATTATCGCTTTGAGCGATTTTTATAATGATTTTTCCTCAGCCTCTCTTTATTTAATTAAAATATTTGAAAAAGATGGCAATACTTACAAAATAGTCTACAGGAAAAATATTAAAGATGACGCAGTAAATAAGTCTCAAAAATGGGTTAACGGTGATTATAATGGTCTGGTTGATAAATTAACGGATATCGATCTAAGTCACGCACAAAAAGTCTTTAATGATAGCTTGAAGATAAAGAATGATTTATCAAAAAATAATATCTACAAAGATATAAAATGGGGTACCAAAACATTTAAAGAAGATAATGCTTATGCTCGGATTAATTTAGAATACCCAGAATTTAAAGGTTTTATTTTCGCTAATGATTTAAATAAAATTATTAAAGATATTATTTTTGACACACTTGAAAATGATAGAAAGTTTATAGAAGAATGGAAGCTGGATGAGAGGAATACTTTTATAAATGACGAGGGGGTTGTTATATCGGATTGTTATGGCGATCAAGACTATTTCTACTCTTGTAGTGTAGATCTTCATAGTTCTTTTGAGGTTAAATCAATAATAAATAATATTATTAGCATTGAGCTTATTTTAACCGACTATACAGGTGGAGGAAATGGTAATCATAGTTATGTTAAATCGATTATTTACGACTTAAAAAACGGTAAACAGCTATTCCTAGATAACTTATTCTGCGGTAATAATTATTTAAATAGAATAAAGGATATTTTAAAAGCCAATATCATTACTGGCCCGGTTTTTGATAACAGCCTCAATGAGTTAACTGATGAAATCTTATTATCACATTTAAGAGAATCTTCTTTTAATGACTTAGGTCTGACATTAACTTTTAACCCCTATGTTTTTACCTCAGGAGCCTATGGAATTTACAATATCTTTATTCCTTATAGCTTATTAGAAGATAACATCTGTTTTAATGGTTATGAAAATAACGAGATTCTTATTAAAAGAAGCCTTTTAAATTTATATGTTCCAGTTGGATTAAGTGATTCTTGTGGATTTATGGCCGATAACTGCGAAGATTTTAGATTTTACGAAGGAAAATTTAATGATAGAGATAATGCTTCTATTTCAGTTTTATTTAATGACTACAAAACAGGTATTTTGCTAAATAACGGGAAAAGGGAGAATATCGTTGTTGTCCCTTATTTTTGGCTACGGGCTTCAACTGGCCAGAATTTTAGTCTTTATGTTTTAAAGATTAATGATAATGATTTAACTCTGTTATCTCGGATAGATGTTGGCAATAATTCGCCAGAAAACTTAAGGATAGAAAATAACAAAATTTATTTTAACTCAACTAACCCCGATGGCTCTGATAACTCTAAGGAATGTTATTTTGAGAATAATATAATAGAGGAGAAGAATTTAATTTGCAGATAATGTAAATTTTATGAAAAAATTAAATAAAGTTATTCCAGTTAAATAACATCAAAAATCACCTTTATATAAAGGTTTTAATAATAGCATTCTTTAATTTTTCAATTAGTGAATGCTTTTTTATTTATTACTTAGATTCCAGAAATTAAGTTATTATAGTAAATAATATCGGTATTAGTATAAAAGCTGTCCCGCCGCCTTTATTTTAACAGTAAAAAATAAAATCAAAATTATTCAGCAAATTTTCAAAACAGAAGTAAGCGTGAGTGGTCTAAACTTTAAAATTAATTCGTGACACCCTTTTATAATCTTAAATGGGGTGGTTTATTCTAAAACTATTGACATAATATAAATAAAATGATATAATTTGTAGAAATTAAGAACCTTAAAATTATTGGCCACAGTAGAAAGGAGTGTAATATTATACTTTTTTCTACTGTGGCCAAATCAACAACTGATTAGCCCAACAGCGATATCCAGTAAAAAGGAGGTAAACATGAGAATCAATAATTTAATGCTCAATGTTCAAGCCATTGATGAATTAAAATTAGTTTTCCGCCGCAATGGTTGGAATAAAGTTTTAAAAGGACAAGCAGAAATCAAAACTATCGAACACCTAATTGATTGCGATTCTGACCCTTTTATCCCCAAGGGCTGGTCGCTTGAAGAACACAAAAAAGGTGGATTCTTCAAGTTCGACCCTGCCAAAATTTCCCTCTATCTGCCTAGAAAGCAGAAAAAAGGAATAGAGGGGGAAGAATTAAGGAAAATATTGGCGAATAAACCGGTTATGAACGCCAATATTTTAGACTATCTGTTGAATCATCCCGAGTTGATCCCAAAAGACTGGAAAGATAAATATGTTTTCTTCTGGGGTACGATCTATCGACTTCCCAACGGCGTCCCTGCCGTTCGTTGTCTTGAGTGGGATTATTACAAACAGAGCTGGGGCTATGTATGGTGGTGGCTTAATCGTTATTTAAGGTTCAATTACCTTTGTCCTGCTGCCACCTTTTCGCAGTAGTGAGGTTTTTATTATTTGACCTTGGTTTATAAACATAACGTTTATATAACCAAGGTCTTTTTTTATAAACAATAATTTTAATTAAATATTATATAAATGTAAAAAATGGTCATTATTATAATAATGTGTTAATATTATTAATAAATACGAATGATTAATTATATTTTATGATTAGAAAAATATATTATTAGCCATATATAAAAATTTGACTCCGTATTAACGGGCTCTCTAATAAATAATCCGTTGAATATTGGCATTTGGGAAAATTAAAATTTTAAAATAAAAAAAACAAGATAATTCTATGAACAAACACAAAATTACGATTATCGGTGCCGGCATGGTTGGTAGCACCGCCGCCTATGGTTTAATTGCTTCCGACATTACTGAAGAAATCGCCTTAATTGACCTTAACGAAAAATTAGTAAAATCACAGGTGATGGATTTACAGCATTCCGTCCCTTTTTGGGGATATACTGATGTTAAGGTTGGAACTTATGACGATATTAGAGATAGTAAACTAGTAGTTATAACTTGCGGCGCGGCTCAGAAATCGGGTGAAACCAGGCTGGATTTGTTAAAGAAAAATTCCGCCATTATCAAAGATTTAATGCCTAAAATATTTAAAAAGAATCCCAACATAATCGTCTTAATGGTAACTAATCCGGTGGACATACTTACCAACCTCGCCATTAAAATGTTTCCCAAAAAGAAAAGGCAAATTTTCGGTTCTGGGACCATTCTCGATACTGCTAGATTTCGTCTTATTTTGGGCGAAAAAATGTCGGTTGACCCCAAAAGTGTTCATGCTTATATTGTTGGTGAACATGGCGATAGCGAACTACCTCTTTGGAGCACAGCTATGGTCGGGAATACAAATATTGATAATTTTTATAAATTGTCAAAATCAAATAAAAAAAGAATATTTGATCAGGCAAAAAACGCCGCCTATGCCATTATTAAAGGCAAACAAGCAACATATTACGCTATTGCCGCCGGCATTGTTCAATTAAGTCGCGCCGTTCTATTTGATAAAAAAACAGTTTTTACCGTTTCCCATCCCTTAAACGGAGAGTTTGGCATTAAGGACGTTTCTTTAAGCTTGCCCGTAGTTATTGGCGGGCAGGGGGTTATACGCCGAATTAACATGGAAATTTCGGCCGAAGAAAAAAGACTGTTGCAAGCTTCAGCAACCAAATTAAAAAAGGCCGAGCAAGGATTGAGATAATAATTGTTTTTCATCATTATAAAAAAATATACCGACATCTGCTTAAAGCCGCTCCTTAATGCCAATACCCGGCCCATTCCGCGCAAAAATTGCCATACAGCCCTAAATAACAGGGCTGGTTTTTTTATTGATTTTATGCTACATTAAGCAAAGATTAATCAATAATTCAGATTAATAATGGCCAGCATTTTTAAGCTAAAATCAGAATTTGAGCCTGCCGGCGATCAACCGCAAGCCATAGAAAAACTCCTCAAAGGATTGGAGGCTGGTTTTGATTATCAAACCCTACTGGGTGTAACTGGCTCCGGTAAAACTTTTACCGCGGCTAAAGTCATTGCCGCCTACAATAAACCGGCTTTAGTGATTGCTCCTAACAAAGCTCTGGCCGCTCAATTATACCGAGAATATAAAAACTTCTTTCCGGAAAATGCTGTTCATTTTTTTGTGTCATATTATGATTATTATCAGCCGGAAGCATATTTACCTATCACTGATACCTATATTGACAAAGAAGCGATGATTAATGAAGAAATGGACAGATTGCGCCACGGAGCTACTTCGGCTCTTTTAAGCCGGCGTGACGTCATTATTGTCGCCTCCGTTTCCTGCATATATAATCTCGGCGTACCTCTTAATTACTTGGGCGCTTCTTTACATTTAGAAATAGAGCAAATGATTACCCGCCAAGATTTAATTAGGCAGCTGGTGTCCATGCAATTTAAAAGAGTAAATGGTGAAATTCAGCGTGGACAATTCCGAGTACGGGGAGATGTTTTTGAAATCAGGCCAATGTCGGAAAACGTGGTCTATCGTTTAGACTTAGAAGGGCAGAGGGTAAAAAGCTTAAATATCCTTGATAACACTACCAAAAATATTCTGAAAAATTTGCAAGAAATTGTGATTTTTCCGCCCAAGCACTTTATTTCTACAAAACCGCAAATTGAACAAGCGCTTAAAAACATTGAAGAAGAATTACAAGATAGGCTGGCCTACTTTAAAGCTAATAAATTATTTCTGGAAGCAGAAAGATTGGAACGGCGCACTCGCTATGATATCGAGATGCTGCGCACTTTAGGTTATTGCCACGGCATTGAAAATTATTCCCGCCATTTATCGGGCAAACTTGCCGGAGAGGCCCCGGATCCACTTTTAAGTTATTTTCCTCTCAAAGACGGCAAACCGGATTTTTTAACCATTATCGACGAATCCCATATTACCATTCCTCAAATTAGGGGTATGTATAATGGTGATCGGGCACGCAAAGATACCTTAGTTAAATTTGGCTGGCGTTTGCCCAGTGCCTTGGATAACCGCCCCCTTAAATTTTCCGAATTTCAAAAAAGAGTAGGTCAAGTTATTTGCACCACCGCCACTCCTGGAAATTATGAAAAAAAACATTCTCAGCAGATTGTCGAACAAATTATTCGCCCCACGGGCTTAGTTGATCCGGAGATTGAAATCAGACCAGTTTATGACAAAACAACTAATTATAGCCAGATTAATGACATTGTGAACGAGGCAGAGAAATTGGCTGCTAAAGGAGAGCGCGTGATCATCAACACCTTAACCAAAAAACAAGCAGAAGATCTCAGTGCTTATTTAAATAACAAAAAAATCAAAGCCAATTATCTCCACTCGGACATTAAGACCTTCGAACGCACTGATATCTTAAAATCTTTCCGTGAAGGTGTGTTTGACGTCCTCATCGGCGTTAATCTCTTGCGCGAAGGCTTGGATTTGCCGGAAGTGACTTTAGTGGCGATTTTAGACGCCGACCGCGAGGGCTTTTTGCGCAGCGAAACCTCGCTGATGCAGATAATGGGCCGCGCTGCCCGCAATGTTTCCGGAAAAATTATTCTTTATGCCGATAAGATGACCGATTCAATGAAAAGAGCCATAGCAGAATCAAGCAAAAGACGCGAAAAACAGTTAGCGTATAATAAAAAACACGGCCTTAAACCGAAAACGGTTATAAAAAAAATTGAAAGCATGCTGGGATTAGAAGAGGAAAGGGAAGAAAATAAAAATTTCAAACAAAATAAAAATAAGCTGCAAAAATATGAAAACCGAAAAGATAGGTCCGCTTTTTTGAAGCCACGGAATTAATGATTAAGCATTATTTCACCAGAATAATTTATGGCTACTTATAGACAACAAAAATATGCAGGATAAAATAATCATCCGCGGCGCTAGGATGCACAATTTAAAAAATATCAACCTGGAAATACCGCATAACAGCTTGACGGTAATCACCGGCGTTTCCGGTAGTGGCAAATCGTCGCTGGCTTTTGATACTATTTTTGCGGAAGGGCAGAGACAATATGTGGAGTCGCTCTCGCCCTATATGCGCCAATTTTTAGGGCAGAAAAAACCAGCGGATGTCGATGAAATTTTAGGTTTGGCTCCAGCGATATCCATAGATCAAAAAGCTCTATCCCATAACCCCCGTTCCACCGTCGGTACTTTGACAGAAATTCATGATTATCTGCGCCTTCTTTATTCGCGGGTGGGCGAAGTCTTCTGTCCTCACTGCGGCCTTAAAATCGAAAAACTAACACTGGAAGAAATGATTGATATCATTATCTCTCGAGGCAAAGAATATAAAGAAGAATATGCCGTTATCTTTAGTCCGGTAGTACGCGGCCGTAAAGGCGAATATTATCAGCTTTTATACGACTATTTAGCCTTAGGGTATTCGGAAGCCAGGGTTGACGGAGAAATAAAAAATTTAAGAGAACCAGTTAAACTAAAAGCCAAAACTAAGCACGATATTGAAATAGTGATTGATAAAGTAATGATTAAAGACGAAGGCCGTTTATTTGAAGCCGTGGAAAATGCCTTGCAGTACAGTCAAGGCTTGGTCATTGTTAAATTTCAAAAAAATGAATTTCTGTTATCATCGAACTGGACTTGTCCGAACGACAACTTCGCTTTTCCGGAAGTAGAACCGCGCCTTTTTTCTTTCAACTCTCCCTATGGCTCTTGTCCGCAATGTTTCGGCTTGGGAAAAATCGGTTTTTTCGGAGATAAAATCTGCCCCGAATGTAAAGGCCAAAGACTGAGACCAGAAGCTTTGTCGGTGCGCTTAAACAACAAAAATATAGCTGAAGTCAGCCATTTAAGCATTGATAAAGCCTATGACTTCTTTTGGAAATATTACCAAAAGATGACTAAGCGCCAGCTGACAATTGCCGACAATGTGATGGCTCAAATTCTCAACCGTTTAGAATTTCTAGATAAAGTCGGCTTGAACTACCTGTCTTTAGACAGGGAAGCGGAAACTCTTTCCGGGGGCGAAGCCCAGCGCATTCGCTTGTCTTCCCAAATCGGTTCCCAGCTTTCCCACACTCTTTATGTTTTAGACGAACCGACTATTGGCCTGCACGAACGCGACACCGACAGACTCATCAAAACACTGGAGACCCTAAGAGATAAAAATAATACCGTCATCATCGTTGAACATGACGCGCGCACGATTTTAGCTTCAGACTATCTGCTTGATTTAGGACCGCTGGCTGGCGTTCACGGCGGCCAAATCGAGGCCATGGGCGAGACTAAGAAATTATTAGCGGCTGAAGAAAAAAAACCGGGCAGCCAATCGATGACTCTGCAATACCTGAGCGGTCATCAAGAAATTTCCTTACCGGAAAAAAGACGCAGTCAGAATCATGGCAGCCTAAAAATCATCGGCGCTAAAATTAATAATCTAAAAAATATAAAAGTAGAGATACCACTGGGAAAACTAGTTGGTATTAGTGGCGTTTCCGGCTCCGGCAAATCATCTTTACTGTATGATGCTTTATATAAAAATCTATCTTATATAAAAAATAACCCCGGTAAGAAAAATAATCTTAAAGGAGTCACGGAAATAAAGGGGGCGGAATATATTAATAAAATTGTAGTTATCGATCAATCGCCTATCGGCCGTACGCCCCGCTCTAATCCCGCCACCTATACCGGCATATTTACGCCAATCAGGGATTTCTTCGCTGAATTGCCGGAAGCTAAAGAGAGAGGCTATTCTATCTCCCGCTTCTCCTTTAATCGACCCGGTGGTCGCTGCGAGGCCTGCGAAGGCGCTGGCTCCAATCTGATTGAGATGCATTTCTTGCCGCCGGTGCTGGTAGAATGCGAGGTATGCAGAGGAAAACATTTTAACCGGGAAACCCTGCAAGTGAAATATAAGGGCAAAAACATTGCCAACGTCTTAGAAATGACGATTGATGAAGCGATAGAGCTGTTTGAAGGAAATTATTATATTACCGACAAGCTTAAAGTTCTACAATCGGTCGGCTTGGGCTATCTCAAACTCGGACAATCGGCCACCACTTTATCCGGAGGCGAAGCGCAGAGAGTAAAAATTGGCAAAGAACTGACTCACACTTTAGGGAAACGCAGCCTCTATTTATTAGACGAACCGACTACCGGTCTCCATTATTATGATATCGCTATGCTGCTTAAAGTTTTAAACCAATTGGTGGAGAAGGGAAATTCCGTATTAGTTATAGAACATAATCTGCATATGCTCAAATCCATGGACTACATCATTGATTTGGGGCCGGAAGGCGGCGACAAGGGCGGTAAGATAGTAGCCACCGGCACGCCGGAAGAAATCGCCGCTAATCCTAATAGCTTAACCGGGCAATATTTACAAGAAATGCTTTCAAAAAAGAAAAAGGCCGAACATTGAATGCCCGGCCAGTCAACCTCCGTTTTAAGTGGTTAGCTTTTAGAGAAAGACAAAAAAGAAGCATAAAAAAGATAAATATAATAATATCTACGACGAGAGTGAATGAGTTTGGGTCATCAGGCCAAAATATATCATAAAATGTTAGGCCTGCCATTACTAATAAAACGCAACTCACTAAATATCCCAATAAAATCAAAATGAAATTAGATAAAAATATTAAAATTAGACCTTTTGCGGAACAAGTCTATCAAATAACTAAAAAAATTAAGGTGGGTCAAGTGGCAACTTACAGACAAATCGCTCAAGCAATAGGCAAACCTTTAGCCGCCCGCGCTGTTGGCCAAGTTCTGCATAACAACCCCTTTGCGCCGCAGGTACCTTGTCATCGGGTGATTAAAAGCGACGGGCGTCTTGGCGGCTTTGCTAGGGGAAGCAAAAAGAAACTAAGCCTTTTGCGTCAAGAAGGAATAATAATTAAAAATAATAGTCTGGACTTAAATAAATATCAAGCAAAGCTGTAAATATGGCTCATCCTCTAAAAAATTTATTAAAAGATATCCCTAAAATGCCCGGCGTCTATTTTTGGTACGGACAAAAAGGAGAAGTCTTATATGTTGGCCGGGCGGTCAATTTAAAAAACCGCCTAAGTCAATATTTTCAAAAAAGGATAGACTCTCGCATCTCTGAGATGGTGGCGCAGGCGCAAGATTTAAAATTTATCATCTGTGACAGCTTGCTGGAAGCGATTATTTTAGAGGCGGCTAATATAAAAAAATACTGGCCCAAATATAATATTGTCGACCGAGATGACCGTTCCTTTATTTACATCGCCATTAATCTAAAAGAAGAATTTCCCAAGCCAATCATTATCCGCGGACAAGATTTAAAAAAATTTCCCGCCCGCGACTACCAGTTTTTTGGACCATACCAATCATATCGTCTCATTAGCACCGCTTTGCGGCTATTGCGTAAGGTTTTCCCCTATAGCACCTGCCGGCCGCATCAGGGAAAGGCTTGTTTTGATTATCAAATCGGCTTTTGCCCGGGAGCCTGTATTGACGCTATCAGCCCGCAAGAATATAAAAAAAATATTAAAAAACTAATCTTGATTCTTAAGGGCGAACGCCAGCGCCTCTTATTAAAATTAGAGAAAGATAATCCGGAACAGGCTAAAGCCCTGCGCCACCTCCAAGAAGTTTCTTTATTAAACAAAGAAGATGATTTGCAGTCACCGCGGCTTAAACGGATAGAAGGCTATGATATTTCCCATTTCCAAGGCAAAGAAAGCTATGCTTCCATGGTGGTTTTTATAAACGGCGAAAAACAAGCAAATGAATATCGTTTGTTTAAAATTAAAGAAGCGCCAGCCGGAGACGATGAACGCGCGCTCCTAGAAACGCTGAAACGTCGCTATCAGCACAAAGAATGGCCGCCAGCGGAGATGATAATGATTGATGGCGGCAGTCCGCAAATCAGCTTCTTAAGCAGAGAATTAAGCAAACTTAATATTATTCTACCTTTAGTCGGCATATCTAAGTTTGGCGGCGATAAGCTAGTTTTTCCTAAGGGCGTCAAGCAAAATTTTAAAGATTTGGCCGAATCGCTTAAACCAGTTTTATTGAAAGTAAGGGAAGAATCGCACCGCTTTGCCAATTATGCTCGAAAAAGAAAAACAAATACAATTAATTGACAATTTTTTATAATCTGTTAATATATAAATACAAATTAAGCAAAACCGCAGACAGCAAGCAAACAAATAAGTCTTGCCGAGGTAAATGTTAGCTATTTTTAGCTTATTTATTTCATCTGCGGTCAAGCCGCAGTTTTTTATTTAATTGCTTACAAACCAGCGTCTAAAAACGCTTTTAAAAAATATGCCAAAAAGCAAAGTCCAAAAGCAGGAAATCCTGCGGAGCCTGGAGAAGAAGATTGGAGACGCTAAATCAATCGTCTTTGCCGGCTTTAATGCTTTGGGGGTAAAAGACAATGAATCTCTGCGCGACCAGTTACGCCAAGAAAACGGCGAATACTATGTAGCCAAGAAGACTTTATTGGGTCTAGCTCTCAAAAATCAAGGTGTGGACGGCTTGGATACTAAGAGCTTGGGCGGTAAAATCGCCGCTGTCTTCTCCTACGGAGACGAAGTGGCCGCCGCCAAGGTTCTCGACAAATTCCGCCAAGACAAAGAAAAGAGCGACAAACTCAACTTTATCGCCGGCATCTTGGAAGGTAAATTACTGACCAAGGAAGAAATCGAGGCCTTAGCGAAATTACCGAGCAAGCAAGAATTGTATGCCAAACTGGTGGGCTCCCTTAATGCCCCTGTCTCCGGTTTTGTTAACGCTTTAGCCGGAAACTTACGCAACCTTGTATACGTCCTTAAAGCGATTGAGGAAAAAAAATAATAATAAATAGGGGTCAGGAAAAGGAAAAGCTTCCGTTCCCGCCTAATATAACATTATGTCCGAAGAAGTAAAAAATGACGCCGCTGAAGAAGTGGTGGTACCGGCTAAGTTCCAAAGCTTAGTTGGCGAAATTGAAAAGATGAGTGTTTTAGATTTAGCTGAGCTCGTCAAAATTTTGGAAAAGAAATTTGGTGTTTCTGCGGCCGCGCCAGCAATGATGATGGCTCCGACCGCCGGTGGCGCTAACGCTAGCGCGGCTGCTGCTGAAGAAAAAGACAGTTTTGATGTGGAATTAACTGAAGGCGGCGCTAATAAAATCAACGTCATCAAAGTTGTCCGCGAAGTCACAGAAATGGGCTTAAAGGAGGCCAAAGACTTGGTTGATGGCGCTCCGAAAATCTTAAAGGAAGGCTTAAAGAAAGAAGAAGCCGAAGCTTTAAAGAAGAAATTGGAAGAAGCTGGCGCTAAAGTAACTTTGAAATAAGCGCAAATTCAGAATAAAAAATACCCCACGTAAAATCTTTTGGTCACGTGGGGTATTTTTATATTCAAAATTAATTTATTCTGTGGGTGCTATATAAATAGAATTATCATTTAAAACATAAATGGTTTTTCCATCAGCGCTAACACTAAAGTCTTTAAGATTGTTTAAAGAGGGAAGACGAAATTGCTTGACTAAAGCGCCCTGTTTATCAAAAATTAAAATGCGCTGACTAGCTTTGTCCATAATAAACAGCTGATCGTTAAACACTTTAAGCAGGGAAGCGCTGTTTAAAGAAGGGTCAATAGAGG
>Ga0209606_1002157_pt1 | contig 22547 bp, 14 predicted proteins | sample AD_UKC057_MetaG_FD_184412 | JGI IMG/M metagenome (GOLD analysis project Ga0209606, IMG submission 184412) | Active sludge microbial communities of municipal wastewater-treating anaerobic digesters from USA - AD_UKC057_MetaG (SPAdes) (version 2) | ecosystem: Engineered > Bioreactor > Anaerobic >...
AAGCTAATTCTTTTTGAATGTTACTCTCTGGTTCCCAGCTGTCTCCGATTGACCAGCCGGTTACTCCTTCGACATGACCTTCGACCCACCATCCATCCAGCACACTCAAGCTGGGGACACCATTTAAGGCTGCTTTCATCCCGCTGGTACCGGAAGCCTCCTGAGGTTTTTGTGGGGTATTCAGCCACAGATCGACACCAGAGCAGATCAATTTGCCCAGTTCCATGTTATATTCTTCAAGATAGACTATTTTTACAGAATCTTTGAGCTGCTCGGCTGCACGGAAAATACTGCGGATCATCTCTTTTCCGCTTTCATCTCGGGGATGGGCTTTACCTCCATATACCATCTGTATGGGGCCAACATTTTTGACTATATGACGTAGGCGTTCGAGGTCAGAGAAAATCAGATTAGCCCGTTTATAGCCAGTTGCTCGGCGGGCGAAGCCAATCGTAAATACTGCCGGATCAAACTTAAGACCGGTACGCTTTTCGATTTCGCCCAGCAGAATTCGTTTGGCCGCGGCATGAGCTTTTTGAACTTCCTCGATAGGAATGGTGATCAGATATCGCAGATAATTCGAATCTTTTCGCCATTCTGGCACCTCTCTGTCAAATAAATCAGCAAATGGGGTGGAAACCCAGGAAACCGGGTGCACACCGTTGGTTATTGAGTTAATCGGATAGTTGGGGAACATAGACTGAGAAATTTCTTCATGCCGCATCGAAACTCCATTGATGTAGCGCGAAAAGCACAGTCCCAGATAGGTCATATTGAGTGTGTCATCCTTAAAACAGGAGGCCGACTTCAGGGCAGTAAAGTGTTCTTGGCCCAAAACCCTGGCTACCATATCCAGAGGGAATTGATCAACAGCTGCCGGTACAGGTGTATGGGTGGTAAATACGCACATATCTCTTACATCCTGGGCACAGGTCATATCAACGCTGCAGACGTTGTGTGTTTTCATCTGTTCTTCCAGCAGAGAGAGAATCAGTAAGGCTGAATGCCCCTCATTCATATGATAAGCTTGAAGCCGGGAATAACCGAGTGCTCGCAGCACAGAGATGCCGCCCATGCCCAGTATGATTTCCTGGCACAAACGATAGTGGGCATCTCCTCCATATAAATAATCAGTTAAGGCCCGGTCCCACTCAGAATTTTCAGGCAGACAGGTATCCAGAAAATATACAGTTACCTGGCTGCCAGTTACACCGGTAATAATCAGTCGCCACGGTCGTATTTTAACTTCACGACCTTCAATCTGGACTGAGACTATCGTATCGAGCGGCTCAAGGAATTGAGCCGGATCCCAGTCGAAGGGTTCCTCCGTCTGATTTCCCGCTTGGTCAAGGTGCTGGCGGAAATATCCCTTGCGGTGGAGGAGCGTTACACCTATTAAAGGCACTCCCATATCGGCCGCAGCCCGTAACGTGTCCCCGGCCAGTACTCCGAGTCCCCCGCTGTAGGTAGGCATTTCTGAGATAATTCCTACCTCCATGGAAAAATAGGCGACCGGAGCAGGATAAATTTGTGTATGGTTGATGGCCATATCGCTTTCTCCTTAAAGACAAGGCTAATGAAATAACATCGCTGTTAATAGCGTTAATATTGTATATGATGATGCCTCACTTGGCGTCTCTGTACAATATTTCGCAATTTTTATGGTAAGGTCGGTATACCATTTCCATAGGCAAGCCGTATGAATCAAATTCAGATTCATCTGGAATAGAAACGAGGTTATGTACACCCACTACCGCGGTAACTGCTGCTGATAGTGCATCGAGAACGTCGTCTTCTTTTACATCCTTGCGTCTGTAGGTAGATAGAGCATATTCTACTATGTCGCCCGTCCAAGGATAAACAGATTCCAATATCTTCTTGCGTTCTAATAGTCCTTCACGTTCCTTTTTTGAATGTTCCATGGGATGACCACCAGCCAGTGCCCAGAAACATATCTCAGGATGGATTTCCCTGATTCGTGATCTGGCAGATTCATCTTCGGAAAGAAGAATATCTACTTCGCGTATTTTAGGAATTATATTCCAAGTCTGTAAGGATAGGCCCCTGCCTGTCATTTGCTTATTTATGTCGCAAGCTTTTTCGTAGCTGTCAGCATAAATAGCCGGTCGACAAGGTACCGGAAAAATACTCGAAGCACGCTTAGGACCAAGTAATTCCCGAGCTCTCTTATCACATTTCCGCTCTTCGGGACCTTTTTCTCTTAAACCAATGGGGATATCAAGAAGTATCAGTAGGGTACTTCTATATTTATTCCAAAGCTCAAATACATTTGTGAAAACGCCTACTTCCCAGTCTCTGTTCTCTGTAAGTAGAATAGCAAACCAGCCAGCTTTACAGCCATCTGCACCAACAAACATTCTTAGGTGCTCCCCATTCTCATTATGGTAACAAATCCCGAAAATCTATAAATCCACGACTTCCAAGGTAGTTTATTATTCTCCGGGCCTGGTCTCTTAAATCATCTCTTCCGAGGGCCACTTGGAGAATTTTCCGAATGTGCTGTTTATTAAGTTCAATCACCCATGGTTCTTTATGCCCCCTTACTAGCAAGTCGAGGCATTCTAAAACCTTATCCGGGTATGCTTCTACATTTTTGGACAATTGTTCTATCACCATGTGGTCAGATTTAGATTTCGGAAAGCAGCGCAAGGCCTCAGCCAGCTTTGTCAAAGACCATTCAAGATCAAACTTCTCTGATATGAACCACCAGCCGAATGAAGAGATTTCTTTTTGATTTTTATCTGGATTAGATTTTGTCTTTGATATCCGATCTTCCCAGAGATTTTGAAGTCGCTTAAGAATATCGCAATCAATTTCATTTTTTGTTTGCATAAGGGCTCGCCCGACGAATTCAATAGCATGGCCCTTTATTTTATCTGGCGCTTTTGCCCAAAATTCCATTAAGAGAGGATCATTATGTTCAAGTTTACCCCTCCAATAATAGATCATTAAGTGTTCAGCAAGTTTATAGCCCACACGAACCTCGAACCTATCTCCACTTTCATTTTCATCTATCATTTTAACGGCATGATGATATTGTTCTCTTAGGAGTTCCAAAACATCGTTAAAAGGAGGGCAGAAATTGATATAAACATTCCATGCTGCCTGGAAGTAAGCCTTCTTTTCATTATCGAGAGGAAAAATCAAAGCAGCTTTATTTCTTGCCCAATTAGAATCCAATAGGGTAAGCCATGGGAACCACTGACCATAAACAGCCCTGATAGCCAGCGATGGGTCTTGGCTCGTATTCAAGTGACTGTTGAGCACCTCTAAGACTTCGGGCATTTCCTCAAAACCTTTTTTAATTCGCGCTTCTGCATCTGATTGCTTTTCCAGATAACGCCTCACCCATAGTGCATAACGGATAATAGCATGCAACGCTTGGCCTCGTGTTGTATTAATAGATAAGGTAGCAGGATCCATATTGCTTCCACCAGATTGTTTCTCATCTTCAGGTGAAGGATCGGGATCCTGCACCAAATCTTCTAAAATCTCCCAAGCCTTTTCACGTAATTTTATGGGAATTGTTCCAGGGCCTTCCTCAAAACCTGCTTCCAGTAATTTGGCTATTGCCTGGCGTGTCCATCCCCAATCAGGATCGGCAACAATATAGCGGGGCCTTCTTCCTGGAATCTCGCGAGGCTCCGAAATTACCCACTTTGCTAGTTCAAAGACAGGTTCCCATTCGAAAGCTTTGCCACCTTTAAGTCCGTCACCCAAACCCTCTAAAAGCGAACGGACGTAAGTGGGATCAAGGCCCCAGAATTGCCCCGCTTCAGAAGCAAACCGAACGGGATCTTCTGCTATTACATCCGTTAAGGTTTGCCCCAGACTCCTTGGAGAGGGTTCATCAAGGGGGGTTTCAGGTGGCCTCCATTTTATTAAAAAGTCTACAATTTCTTTCACCGACATTGATTTAAGTTCCTCTTTTGCTTTAGGACCTTCCTGGTAAGGCGGGAATTCAGGTCGCATGGGTTCACCAAGGCGTTTTGTAAGGTCTTGATACTTTGCCTTCCAGCTATCAGGCAGATTCTCGGCACAGATCCAAGCCAATCTGTCTCTTTGCCAAACTTCTTTGATTCGAATGATGTCTTCTTCTTTTGGATATGATCCCGTTTCTGATTGCCGCTCTTCTATAAACTTTTCCATGTCTGGCCCCGCCTCTATCCAATCAAGGATTTTGTTCTGGTCGATTTTGTTCAATTTATTGAAACATTGTCGAATTAGATGAACGTACTCATGGCTACAATTTACATCATCAAAGAGGTTGCGATCTGTCAATCGTTCCTTTACAAGCAGCATAGCCTGGTCTGGAAAGACACTAATAACATGAAGAGCAATACGATGAAACACACTCCAAGATCTTTTCTCAAGGGTATCGACCACTTGCTCAACTTTCGCCTTACCACAGCGCACAATAAGCTCGGCTGAATCTCTGATGCCATCCACAAGAATATATCTTAGGTTATGACCTGGGTAGGCATCATGGCCTTCAATCGATTGACGCCATATATGTGAATAATCCTCACGGTTGTCGTAGCTCTGTTCTCTGTTCGAAAATCTGATAGCTTTCTCTAACAAATCACAAAGCATCTCTAAAGCTGGAAGCCCGGCTGCTTGGACAAGTTCAGGAAAATTCTTATCCAAAATTTTTTTATAATCCCATAGTTCTAAGCGGACATTCGGTTCCGGGCGAAAATCATACTTATTTTCGACTTTAGCTTCCTGATGTCGGCTTGTACCCGGTAATACTTCTAGCAGTTGCTGCGCAAGTTCGAGAGCTGCTTTTTCCTTCCCTCCTTTTGCAAGGTGAGCGATAAGCTCTCCGAGGCTCTCAGAAAGTGTTCGGTAAATAAATGGAGAACTCGCCCAGCTTTTTGCTTTATCGATTAGCCGAGCCGCAATTTCTGCCGGCATCAAAAGCAGAGCGGCAGCAAGATCAATCTCTACTACAACATTGTCTGTTTCATCCATTTTCTCTATTATTTGAGCTACCGTGTCCGGCTTAAAAGCAGCCATCCTAGCCAGATATTTAGCTTCTGGCCAAGGAGAATAACTAATTGTGCCCTCTTCTTTGTCTCGAACAGGCTTTGGTGGATTATGAAAAAAGCCTTTATCAAAGAGTGGCTGAAGCCACTCTGGGTTTTCCAATTTATTAAAGAAATACCTGTAATTCTCTGAATAAACGAGTAATGAGATAGCTCGATTTACTTGATCAGGAGTTGGCTTCTTCCAAGATTTCATCCAGTTGCTCCGTTCCCCTAAAGAAATCGCTAATTATCGCAAATAAACGATATTCAAAGTTTTCGAATTGTCTAACAAATCCCTCATCATCAAGACCATTACGCTTTAAGTCACCTACATGCACTTGTTTCACAAACCAATTAGTACATTCAATCCAAACGTTTATTCTTGGTCCTAGTGCTTCTTCAAGTTCTACATTCTTAGGATCTATAGCCTCAAAAAGACGCTTCATTTTTTCATAGGGTTTCTCTCGAGTTTTTATATGATCACCTATTAGTTTAGAGAAATCCAAATAAATATTTCTCGGTATTGGAATTTTGTCTGTTGTTAGGACGCTATCAGCGTCAGTGACGTTAGTCGGAATCGATCCGTCTATTGGGAGACCATCTTTTTGCCATCCCTGACTGATTACGTCTAATCTGCTCTTATAATCGAGGCGACCAGGAACAACTGGACCTGCAATAATATCAGGTAGTCGATTCGTTATCTCACGGACTGCATGTGATACAAAATGGATATAACCCGGAAGACTATCATAAAGAATTTGTACTGCTCCATTATACAACTCTGCAAGAGAGGGAGCGTTCTTATCAAACCATGTTAACAACTCTTTTCTGAGATCCGTCCAATAGATTCGTGAATTAGATGCATTCATGGCTCAAAGATCTCCCAGAAAAGCGCAATCTAAAATTGATTTTTCGGAAAGTTTGAATGAATTGCCGATTTGGCTTGGAGCGGGTTGTTCGATGATAGCTTCAGCAACCTCCTCTAATTGTATCCAACGCCAGCCGGTATAGAATTCTGCGCTGGGGCGCGGAAAGATTTCTGACAGAACAGATTGCCAGAGCCGCTCAGCATCTTCAGTAGCCTTTTGACGCAAGGGCCTAACCTCTCGTACAAGCTCGGTCAATTCCTTTATTCGAAAGACAACTCGGTTCTGTTCTGCAAGTGGCGATAAAGATGGTCTAGTAGTCAAGGCTAAATATAGCTCTCTCTTGTGCTTGAGCTGTGCTTGCCTTAACATGCCGCACTCACTTGCAGCTTAAAATATGCCTCTAAGAACACATCATCTTTTCTCAAGCCCTGATATAACCTCTCTTCATTGTATATCCGGATAAATTCCCCGAGGCTGGCTCTGCACTCAGCTACCGTCTCATAGCATTTAGTATAAGCCTCTTCATACTTTAATGTCCACCAGAACCTCTCAATGAAAATATTATCAATCACTCGGCCTTTTCTTATCCATACTGATCTTTATCTCCTTCCCCTGTAGCATGGACAGAAACTCTGAGCTGGTAAACTGGGCTCCCTGGTCAATGTTGAAGTATTCCCGGCAGCCACTCTCCAGGGCCTCTTTTAAGGCCTCACAGTAAAAATTAGACCCCAACATATTGGATATCCACCAGGAAATTATATAACGGCTGAAAACCTCCATCACTGCCATCAGTGCTACCCGGGCTTTGAATTGGTCATCATAAGCTTTACAATTCCTTATCTGTGTTTCCTCCTATCATATTCTAAGGAAACACACCTTATTTTGCCACCATTTTTGGTCTGAATAAGCTAGACCATTATACCTTGAGGTGCTCCCCGGTGTTTGGACAGAAAAAGGGCTTATATAAGGTGTACTTTTGACCTGCCTTTCTCGAATTCTCTTTACATTATAGAAACAGTTTTCTATTATGATAAAAGAATTTGATAGGCTTGCAATAGATAAATAATATTATTATGACAATATTATATCAGAGAGACTTGAGCAATGGGCAAAGATATAAAAAAGTTAAGGAAACAAAAGGGCTTGTCACAGGATCGGCTTTCTAAATTGGCTGATATTCCCTATAACACGCTAAATAAGCTGGAGTCAGGCCGTATCACCAACCCCTCAATAAACACGCTGCAAAATTTAGATAAGTCCCTTAATATCGGCGTTAACGATTTATTAAAGTGATAAAACCATGACTAAAGAACAAAAGTTTTATAAGGCATTACAGGACGTTTTTATTGGCGCTAAGGTTGAAGGCAAGGGTGGATTTGTTAATTTGATGAGAATAAAATCAAGTTACTACCTCAAAATTGAAACTATTCTTAAAGACGATATAGGAAAAGCTCTAGAAAAATATCCCTCTTTTAGAGATGAACTTTTTGACAAGCTCTACTCATTTTTCAGTCGCTATTTTACAGAAAGTGGTTCAATCTATTTCAATTCAACACCATTTCATAATAACGTCTATGAAAAGGTTTATACTGATGAAAAAGATGTCATCCTCTTTTGGAAGACACAGATGCTCTACTATGTCAAAACTGACCGGATTTTCAGAAGTTTGCCGGTGGAGTTCGATGGCTTCAAGTTTTATTTCGATGCTTCAAGAATAGAAAACAAAAAAGCAAATGAAAAACGATCTCTTGTCTTTGAATTAAATCAAGTCCGTGAAGACAGCACGATTGTTTTTGACGTTCATTACTCCGAAAAAGGCACAAAAACGAAACAAGACGAGATATTGAAAGCCATAAAAAGAAAGGGTATTGCCATCACCGATGACCAACTAGAGCGTGCCTTTAGAGTTTTTGAAAAACAAAGTGAAGTTGATTTCTTCATTAATAAAAACGCCAAAGCATTTTTGCAGGAGCAGTTTAAACTCTGGAGTTATCAGTATTTCTGGGAAGGGGCTAAAGAATGGAGCGCGGATAGAGTTAATGAACTTCAAATTCTCAAAGACATAGCTTTCAAAATTATTGATTTTATTTCGCAGTTTGAAGACGAACTGGTAAAAATCTGGAACAAACCGAAGTTTGTCAAAAATTCAAACTATGTAATTACTCTGGATAGAATTAAAGATATATCATTAGTAGAAAGAATTTTAGAGCATAAAATTATAAATGAACAAATTAAAGAGTGGCAAGAACTTGGTATTGTAGATGAAAACTTCAAAGTAGGTGACATTTTTACATCTGATTTAATGGGCAAACATTTATCTGAAAAATATCAACATTTGCCGATTGATACCAAATATTTCAAGGATTTAGAGCTTGAGATTTTGAGCCAGTTTGATGATTTAGATAAATCCTTAGATGGCTGGTTGATAAAAAGCGAAAACTATCAGGCATTAAATACCATCCTTCCAAAGTTTAAAGAAAAAGTGCAGACAATCTATATTGATCCGCCGTTTAATATTGGCGAGGATTTCATTTTCATTGATAATTATCAAGATTCATCATGGTTATCGTTGATGAATAACAGAATTGAAAAATCAAGAGACTTCTTAAGTAAAGAGGGGAATTTTTACCTGCATTTAGACCATATTGCCGAGCACTACGGAAAAATTTTGTTAGATAATACTTTCAAAGAAGAAAACTTTAAGGCAAAAATAACTTGGAATACAGGAGAAAACATATCCGGCTTTAAATCAAAGGCGCTTAATTGGATTAGGCAAGCTGATTTTATCCATTATTATACGAAAACAGATAAAAATATTTTTCAAAAAGCCTACGAAATAATTGGTGAAGGCAAAAATGGCATTGGTTGGCTGGATATTCTTGGTAAAAACAAAAAGGAACTTTATATTGAGAAATGGGAAAATGGGGAATTCATACAAGAAAGAGTTAACTTTAAAGTTAAAGCAAAGGGAACAATTTGGAATGATATTTATTCTTTTCAGTATAGTGAGCCACGAATTACGGAAAGTTTATCTTTTAGAAGTAATCAGAAGCCGGAAAATCTTTTAAGAAGGATAATTCAAACCTCTTCAAATCCCGAGGGGCTAGTTTTAGATTATTTTGTGGGCAGCGGGACAACTTGCGCAGTTGCTCAAAAACTCAATCGTAGATGGCTTGGCATTGAAATGGGTGACCATTTCAATGAGATATATTTAGATTTAGTCAAAATTAAAAAGCAAGCAGAAAGGGAAGAAAATGATGAAAGCGAAGAAGAAATAATTGATGAAAATAATCCTGCAATAGTTGAGGTGTTATCAGAAACCAAATCAGAGAAGACCGTTTTGATGAAGAAGATTGGCGCACTTGGTAGAATGAAAATTGTTTTAGGTTGCGATAAAGAGTTTAAAGCGGTTCATACCCCGGTAATTAGAAAGCCACATCTAACCAAAGATGTTAACTGGCAAGGCGGTGGTTTCTTCAAATACTACGAACTTGAGCAATACGAGGAAGCACTAGCAAACTGCAAATATGGAGATGGAGATTTGTTTACTGTGCACGGTAGATCTCCCTATCAGGAATACGTCTTTCTGAAAGACGAAAAGATGCTTAAAGCGATGGAAATAGATTATGAAAACAATAAAGTCAAAGTTGATTTAGACAAACTTTACCCAAATATAGACATTGCCGAGACCTTATCAAACCTTATCGGTAAATGGATTAGAAAAATAAGCGATAGCGAAGTGGAATTTGAAGATGGAACAAAAATCAATACCAAAGATTTGGATTATAAACTAATTAAACCATTGATTTGGTGGTAATTATGGCAAAATTTAACTTATACAAAATCAATCCTACCCAACGAGATGAACTTGTTAAGAAATTTCAATCAGTTGGGCTTTCAAAAATAGGGAGCAAGAGTATTGATGGATTTTATCTGGATTTTTATTTTTCGGAAGAACCTGACGCTATAGATATTTGGTGGACTGACATTTATAAAGATTTTTTCGGAACAACAGAGAAACCAAAAAATAAAATATATTTTGCAACATTACTTATCTATAACTCCCAAACTGTTTACGCGGTTAGCCTTGGTAAGTCGCATTTTTACTTGAAGCACTTTTGCGATAGTGATTTTGGACTTAATTTAGCAGAAAGAATTGTTGATGAGATAAACCCTAAAATAAAAAACTCAAAGTTTTACAAAAGCCGGATAAATAAGGTTATCACAACCTATCAGGAAGGTAGTGGTATTGATTTTGACAGTGGCGAATCGCTTCACTATTTGAAAGCTCGAACGATTGATAAAAATATATGGGGCAAAACTGCGAGCTTTGGGCATTCCGCCCAATTTAGTATTGAGATTAAACCCGAAGAATTGCCCGATTTTATCAAAAAAATTGAAGAAACCCTAAAGCAAAACTCGCGAATAAAATTACCAAAGGTTATCTTAGTGCAAGATAAAGAAATACAAAACAAACTTGATAATTCGCTCGCCAAGGTTCTTATTAGCACGTCTCAATCAACTACGGTGCAAGCAAGTGATATTACCCTGTCGGGAGTAGATTTTATTTTCTCTGACCAATACGAATACAGCTTTTATGTGAGGGGGGTTCGCGATTCTTACTCAGAAAAGGGGGAACTTACATTAGCCCGACTTAAACAGTTTATTACAGACAAAAATATCAACCTTGAAACACAACTTAATGATATTAAAGTAAAAGTCCATAATGAATTTGGGAGAAATTTTTCTTTGTCGCTTAAAGAGACATTGGACTTTGTGGAAGAAGAAGAGCGATATTGTCTTATTGACGGTAAATGGTATCAGTTTAACCAATCATATCTGGATTTCTTAAAAGAGGAAGTTGATAGCATTGATTTTAAAGAGCAAGAAGAAGCCAGTGATAATACAGAGCAGGAATTTAATAATAGAAAAGGCAGAGAAGGCTTTGTTAATTGTGATAGGTTGAATCAAACTTTGTGCAAAAAATATAGGGTAGAAAAGGTAGATTTGTATAAAGACAAGATACTACACTTTGTTAAATTTGGAACCCCGCAAAAGATGAACTATGTAGTCGACCAGGCAATCAATACCGTTAAGCTGTTGCAAAACAATCAAAGCAAAATTCTGATCAATGACGAAGAAAAAGATGTTGAAACGATCTGCTTGTGGCTTGTTTTTGATAGGAAACAGAAATTTAACAAGCTTTCGGAATTGAACTCTTTGATTTTTCATATGAAGTTAGCCGATTGGAAACGATTGGTGCAAAATGCCAGATACAAACCAATTATTTATGTAAGTTATAGAAAAAATGTCTAAACTTTATCTCCAAAACATCGTAGATGATATCTCTTTTGAAACTCTACCCATAAAATGGCAAGGGTTTGATTTTAGCCGATTTTCAAAAGACAAGGCGCTTTTTGATTTTCAAAAACAAGGGCTTCAAAACGCGCTAAAGGCTCTGTGGCTTTATTTCATAGATCAAAAAGCAGACAAGCAAAGTTTTTTCAATCTTTACCGAGCCAACGATTTTGTGGACAATTTTGACTACGATTTGAAGAAAAAGGCAGAAGGAAAGACGGCAAAATATCTTTTAGAATATCCGGAAGATTATCCGTCAGTTGATAATAAAATCTCATTTGCTCATTTCATTAACCGAATGAGTTTCTGGATGGCTACCGGCTCAGGCAAAACGCTGATTATCGTTAAATTGATTGAATTGTTGGGCAAACTTATTGCGGGAAAAGAATTGCCGGCACTGGATATTCTTTTCTTGGCTCATCGCGACGACCTTTTAGATCAGTTCAAAAATCATGTTGAAGAATTTAACAGCTTTAATTTTGACACAAAAATAAACCTTAAAAATTTAAGAGATTATGAAAGTATGAAGCGGGAAAATGCCCTGCCGTTTGTCAAAAACGAGATTACCGTTTTTTATTACCGCTCCGATTTAATTTCTGATGAACACAAAGAAAAAATCGTCAATTTTCAAAACTATGATAATGGCGGCAAATGGTATGTTCTTTTAGACGAAGCCCACAAAGGCGATAAGGAAGACAGCAAAAGACAGATATTATATTCTATACTTTCAAGAAACGGATTTTTGTTTAATTTTTCCGCAACCTTTACCGACCCGAGGGACTTTGCAACATGCGTTTTTAATTTCAATCTTTCAAGATTCGTTGAAGAAGGATATGGCAAGCATATTTATGTATCGTCTGCGGAAATTAGAGCGTTCCGCGGGCAAGGCGACTTTGCGCCAATCGAAAAACAACAAATCGTTTTAAAAACACTTCTGCTTTTAACTTACATCAATAAGCATTATGAAAAGATCAGACAGGTTGACGATTCCTTATACCATCGCCCGCTTCTTTTGACCCTGGTTAATTCTGTAAATGTAGAAGATGCTGATTTGGAGTTATTTTTTAGAGAATTAGAAAAAGTAGCGGAGAACCAGGTTAGGGTAGATTTGCTTGAGCGAGCAAAACAGGAACTTGTCCAAGAATTTTGCGATAACGCCAAGTTTGTATTTGAGGAATTGGAGTGTGTAATAAATGCTGAGCTGGTTTCAAGATTGGATTACGGGGATATTTTGAAATATGTTTTTAATGCTAAAACTCCCGGAAAAATTGAAGTCTTGAAAATCCCTGGCAATAGGCAAGAATTGATTTTTAGGTTAATGACTGCTGAAAAACCGTTTGCTTTAATTAAAATTGGTGATATTTCTGGTTGGCTAAAAGATAAACTTGAGGGTTACGAGATAAACGAAAGTTTTGAAAACGAAAGCTATTTTAGGCGTATCAATCGCGATGATTCAGATATAACTGTTTTAATGGGTTCGCGTTCTTTTTATGAAGGTTGGGACTCTAATAGACCAAACCTGCTCTTGTTTGTGAATATCGGAGTTGGAAGCGACGCTAAAAAATTCGTTCTGCAATCAGTCGGCAGGGGCGTAAGAATAGAGCCGCAAAAAAACAAGCGCAAACGGCTCCAGAATTTGTTTAATGCCAAAATTGTAACAGCACAGTTATTTGAGAAGGTGAAACATTTTATCTTGCCGATTGAGACCTTATTTGTTTTTGGCACTAATGCCGAAAATCTGAAGGAAATAATTGCAACCCTTAAAGCAGAGAAGCAAGATAAAAATCTGGGCGAAGCGTTTATTTTGAATCCCGAAGCGCAAAAACATACTCTTTTAGTGCCGGTCTATAAAACCTCCCAGAGAATTTTTGCTGAGGAAAAAGACCCGCAAAAATTTCCGGTGAGCAACAAGGATTTTGAAATAACCTCGAACTTTTTTAAATTCTTAGGCGATAAAGTTGCTTTAGCCAAATATGATTGCGAAGTAAGGGTTTTGAAGAAAACAGAAGAGAGTTTTGAGGAAAAAGAGCGATACTACGATTTTAGTGAGAGAAATTCACTCTTTGATCCGGGGTTAATTCTTGACCGAATCTTCGATTATTTCGGAGTTAAAAGTAGAGAATTTGAAAAGTTTAAGCAGTTGGAAGACGAAATTGTGCATTTCAAAAAGGTTAGGTTTAGTGATGGTGAGAAATATGAAGAAATTAAAAAGAAGATTGATTTCATGAGACAATACCCAGAAAATAAAAAGGAATTAGATGAAATGTATGGCAAGGTATCTCAAGACAAATATGCAAAGCAATTGAAATTATTTGAAGAAGTAGGCAAATATGAAATCAATAATCAAAAAATTAAAATAAAATATTTAGCTAATCATTACTATCTTCCAGTGATAGTTTCAGAAACCGAAAAAATCGACTATCTCAACCACATTATCAATGTTGATAGCGAAGTAAGATTCATTGAGCAATTGGAAGCATATCTTGCTAAATCCAATAATGTATTTACGCAATTTGACTGGTGGATGTTTTCAAAACTTGACCAAACGCTGGACGAGGTTTTGATTCCTTATTACAACCCGAAGGAAAATAATATAGCGAATTTCAAACCCGACTTTATCTTTTGGATGCAAAAAGGCCAACGATACCTGATTTTGTTTGTTGACCCGAAAGGAACCGAACACGCGGACGGATACCGAAAGATTGATGGATATTCAAAGATCTTCGAGACCGAACAAAAACAAAGCAGAGATTTTTCATACAACGGATTTACTGTAAACATAAAACTTTTGCTTAAACCAAGACTAGGAATGGCTCAGGTTTTGCACAATTATAAACAATACTGGTTTGACAACTTTGATGATTTTGCAACCAAAATCAGCTGATTTGGATTGATAGCGTGCGAGAATAGCTGACATAAAAATCGGATTCGGGCCAGCACTGTCCGGAAGGGAGAAAGCGTTAGCCCAATTTCGGAGATAGTCAAGTAGTCTAGACAAAACATATCTCTGTTTTAAGGTGCCTTTTCTCTAGCGGCCATACCAGCTTGTAGCTGATAATCAGCCTCGAAAGGAAACATGTTACCAAGGCCATATAACGAAGATAGCATTAAAAGTCCCCATTTCCTTCGTTTATCTTTCGGCGAAACGGCAGTATTAAGGGTTGATGCAAAAAAAGTGGCAAAATTAATCTTTAATGATGATGAAGAATACTTTGTAGAAGGAATCTTCTTTTATCCATCCTAACTGCATGGAAAATGAATCTTAAAAACAGCCCTTTTTATTCTTCGGAAGGAACTGGTACAGCAGTCGCAGAGAAGCGATCGAGGGGCTATTTCCTCCTTGACAAGTGGCAGTTGCCGGCTTATTTTATTAACTGAACGGTTAGTTAACAGGGGCAAAAGGCATGATGCATCCCGGAGAAAATGGCACTACCAAAGAGAAAATCATCGAAACCTCGACCGAACTTTTCTCTAAAAAAGGCTTTGACTCGACTCGCATCGAGGAAATTGCCAGAGCTGCTGGCGTCAACAAAGCCCTCATTTATTACTACTTCAAAAGCAAAGAGGATCTCCTCGACCAGATTGTTCATTCCCTTCTCGATAAAGCTGCTTCCCTGGCCATGGATTTTATGCACCTCAACATTGTCCAGCTTATTAATGAGGGACGCCTGGAGATTGCCAGAGACCGGCTGCGTTTTAAAGATAAAGAGGCGGTTGACCAGTTTGTGAAAAATTCGCAGCTCTACTATCGGCGACTTCTGGATTTTGTGCTTGAATATAAATCTATCTTTCGTATATTAATGATAGAGTCATTAAAGCACGGCAAGCACCACAAAAGCATTTTCCACTTGCTTGACCATCTGACTGGCGACGACGAGACGAATCCCATCTTCAGGACGATTGCTGAGGCTGATCGCAATTTTAGCTACTCAGAGGAAATGGTTCTTTTCAGATTCTTTTTTACGACTGTTCCTCTGATCACCTTCGCTGCTTATTATGATGACTACAAGGAAATTTCCGGGTTGAGCGATTCTCGTTTACGGGAACTTTTCCTGTGGGCTTTCCAGACAGCATTTACCTCTTTCATCTTCGGTAACGAAATCTGGCTGAAACAGAAGGAGACAACCAACTGACCGGCTGAGGGGCGGGCAGCTGCTTGCCGGCGAATGGGTGGCCTATTATTAAGGAGTAAGGAGGTAGTGGGATGAAAAAAGTTCCAAAACCGGCGGTCAGTCTCTTATTAAATTATTTTGTCAACGACCCCCTGCCAAAGCTGCCCAGGCTGTTAACACTGGCCGAAAGCCTGGACCGCGGGCACAAGCGAACCAACAAGATCCGGCGGCTTCGTGAAATTTTGATGGATGAAAACAACAACTGGCATCTGTTTGTCAAAAAGCTAGCCGAGGAAGTGGATCCAAAATGCCTGAAAAAGCTGGTCGAATGCTTTTTTGTCAACTCGATGCTGGATGGCATCCCCCTGGCCCACGAGCTGTCAGAAAAGTATGACTGCAATATTCCCTGGGTAATTCTGATGGACCCCACTACCGCCTGCAATCTCTCCTGTGTTGGCTGCTGGGCGGCTGAATATGGGAAAAACTTTAACCTCTCCTATGAGATGCTCGACTCAATCATCCGTCAGGGGAAAGAAGTCGGGATCCACTTTTATATCTTTTCAGGTGGCGAGCCACTGGTCAGGAAAAAGGATATTCTGCGTTTGTGCCGAGCTCACCAGGACTGCTATTTCTTTGCCTTCACCAATGGCACGCTGGTTGATGATGAATTCTGCGATGAACTGCTGAAGGTCCGCAACTTTACCCTGGCTTTCTCCATCGAAGGCAGCCGTGAAGAAACTGATTTCCGCCGCGGCCAGGGCACCTATCAAAAGGTCATAGAGGCCATGGACAGAATGAAGGCTCATAAGCTTTTCTTCGGCTACTCAGCCTGCTATCACCGCTATAATACCGAGAATGTGGTTTCCGATGAATTTGTTGACAATATGATTGAGCGTGGCTGCCGCTATGCCTGGTATTTTACATATATCCCGATAGGAAAAAGCGCCAGGACTGACCTTCTGGTTACACCGGAGCAGCGAGCTTTTATGTACAAACGCATCCATGAAATCAGGGCTACCAAGCCGCTGTTTGCCATGGACTTCTGGAACGACGGTCAATATGCTTATGGCTGCATCGCAGGGGGCAAACGCTATCTTCATATCACCGCCGCCGGGGATGTCGAGCCCTGCGCCTTTATCCACTACTCGAACGTCAACATCCACGACGTCAGTCTGCTGGATGCACTGAGATCGCCCATCTTTATGGCTTATCGGCGGAGACAACCTTTTAACGACAACCCGCTGCGTCCCTGCCCGCTGCTGGACAACCCGGAAATTCTGGTGGAGATGGTCAAGGAATCAAAAGCTAAATCAACCGATATGGAGGCTCCGGAGGATGTTGAGGAGCTCACTGCCAAAACGCGGGAAGCAGCCAGGAAGTGGGCGCCAGTTGCTGAAAAAATAAGGCCGCGCCCCAAGGCAGCACAAACGGCACAGGGAACGGAGGTAACGCAGGCAGCACAGGCGGCTGCTCAGGCTGCTGAGCAAGCAGCTCAAGCTTCCGGGGGGCAGGCAGGCCAGTCCTCTACTCCGCCGCCGACCGCTCCTTCAGCTTAGCTGCCTCAGGTCAGTCAGCAATTGGTTCGGGCTGCAATCCATCCATCGGTTTTGCTGACATGCATGAGCCTCAGTAGCAGACTAATATCGTCCCGTTCGATCGCAATTTATTTAGCCACCGTTATCTGCCTGCTTTCCTTTTTTCTTTTTTCTGGCCCATTCGATGGCTTCCTCTACATCTTGCTCGCTGAGACCAAGTTTGGCCATTTTCTTCCTGACTTTTTCTAAGAGACGTTCGCCAACCGGGGTCATCTTCACCGGTTCAAGGATTATGCAGACAATTCATAATCAAAGCCCCGAGACAAAGCTAAAGTCGCCTACCCCGCGTTTATCGACAGAAAGGGCCAGGGCTGAGCCGGACCAGATTAACAAACCAGACTGATAAAATTTGAATGAAGGCAAGGGGATTGGGTTATAATAGGCGCGAAATTAAAAATTGAGGGCAATGAGCAACTCTAGATAGATAATGTAACAAACCATAAATAAAAAACAAACACAAAGGAGACAACAATGAATCTTTCAGCCAGCCCATCCTGGCTTTACTCCAGGCCTTCGTCCCGTTCGAATCTGAGCCTCAGGCAAACCGGATCGAAAGCCCCGGGCTTTTTCTCTAAAGCCTTAAGGTCTGTGGCTATATCAACAATATCAGCAGTCATTACCCTTATTTTATTCCTGACGACACCACTCCTGGCCCAGCCTGCTCCTCAGCCCACTCCCGTAAAAGGGGCGCTCCCCCCGTATGACCTTCGGGTTGAGTATCTCGCCAACCCTCTCGGGGTTGATGTAGCCAAACCGCGCTTTTTCTGGAAAAACAGGCACAGCGAGCGAGGCCAATCTCAAACCGCCTTTGAATTAATTGTCTCCTCATCGCCTTCCGCCGACACTGGCGACCTGTGGGAGTCGGGCAAAATGAGCGGCGACTCTTCGATCCAGATTGTCTATGGTGGAAAGCCCCTGGCCAGCAACCACACCTACTACTGGAAAGTCCGCATCTACGACTCTGAGGATAAAGCCAGTCCCTGGAGTGAGGTGGCCCGCTTCGATACCGGGCTTCTCTCGCCATCAGACTGGAAGGGACAATGGATTGGAAGCGATGGGCTTTTGCGCCGGGAATTCACTTTACCGGAAGAGCCGCGCCGCGCCCAGGCTTATATCGCCGGCCTGGGCTATTACGAACTGCACTTAAACGGCCGACGCGTCGGCAATCATGTGCTTGACCCGGGCTGGACTAACTACAAGAAAAGAGTTCTCTATGCGACCTACGACGTAACCCGCCTTCTCCGCAAAGGCAAAAATGCTATTGGCGTCATGCTCGGCAATGGCTGGTATAAATCACGGGCCCTGATGTTTGAACTTTATGTTGAGGACGCCAGCGGCAACGTGACCGAAATTCATTCTGATACTTCCTGGCAAACCGCCCGCGGACCCATCCTTGAAGACAGCATCTACCACGGTGAAACCTACGATGCCCGTCTGGAGCAGCCTGGCTGGGACAGGCCTGATTTTGCCGCATCCGCTGGCTGGCATCAGGCCTCCGGTGTCGAAGCACCAGGCGGCGTTCTGTCATCTCAGATGATGCCGGCCATCCAGGTGATTGATACCATTCTTCCTCTCACCATGACCAATCCGGCGCCCGGCGTCTATGTCTTCGACCTCGGTCAGAACATCAGCGGCTGGGCTCAACTCAGAGTCAGTGGCCCGGCCGGAACAGATATTCGCCTGCGCTTCTCTGAGCTTCTCTACGACAACGGCCTCATCAATCAGGAAAACCTGCGCTCGGCCCGAGCCGAAGACCACTACATTCTGCGAGGCGACGGGACAACCGAAGTCTGGGAGCCGCGCTTTACCTACCACGGCTTCCGCTACATCGAGGTGACCGGCTTCCCCGGAACCCCCAGACTCGATTCGGTTCGCGGCCGCGTCGTGCACACAGCTGTTTCTCCCGCTGGCAATTTTTCGGCCTCAACTCAGATCCTCAACGACATTCAGCATCTCATTCTCTGGGGCCAGAAAACCAATCTCCACAGCATTCCAACCGATTGCTGCCAGCGCGACGAGCGGATGGGCTGGATGGGCGACGCTCAGGTCACAGCCGAAGAAGCCATCATGAACTTTGATATGGCCGCTTTTTATACCAATTTCCTGCGCACCATCCGTGACGAACAGGCAGCCGATGGCTCCATCACCGATACCGTGCCTCACCTCTGGGGCCAGCGCCCGGCTGATCCGGCCTGGGGCACCGCTTACCCGCTAATCGCCTGGTATATGTATCAAAATTACGGCGACCGCCGCCTGATTGAAGACTATTACGACTCGCTCAAAAAATACGTCGAGTTTTTGCGAAGCAAAGCCGAAAACGGCCTGCTCAAATACAGCTATTATGGCGACTGGGTGGCCATCGACAAATGTCCAGGGAGCCTCGTCTCAACCTTCTATTATTATTACGACACCAAAATCCTGGCCGACATGGCTCGACTAATCAACAGGCAGGCCGAGGCCCAGGCTTATGACAGACTGGCCGCCGAAATTAAGGCTGCCTTTAACCGCGAGTTTTTTGACCAGAAGACCAGGCACTACGGCCCGACCCAGACGGCCAACGCCCTACCGCTATTTATCGGTCTGGCCACTGACAAAGAACGCGGCAGCGCCTGGAGCGAACTCTTTAATGACCTGGTCTATGAACACGATTCACATCTCACGACCGGTATTATCGGCACAAAATATATCCTGGATGTCTTAACCTCAACCGGTAACTCCGACCTGGCTTATGACATCCTGACCAGAACCGATTTTCCGAGCTACGGCTACATGATTAAAAATGGGGCCACAACTCTCTGGGAGATCTGGCAGAAGCGCGAGGGGCCATCCATGAATTCTCACAATCACCCGATGTTGGGCAGCATCGGCGCCTGGTTCTACCGGGCCCTGGCCGGCATCAACATCGCTCCCGACTCTGTGGGTTATAAAAAGCTCGTCATCAAACCGCAGATGGTAAGAGACCTGACCCACGCCTCTGGCTCACTCAGCACGATTAATGGCGAGGTGGGCTGTGCCTGGTCAAAGGGCGACCGCCACGTTAAGCTCGAAGCGGTTATTCCGGTTGGGAGCGAAGCTCTAATTTATATACCGGTTTTTAAGCTCCGGAATCTCCAGTTGACCGAAGGCGGGACAGTGGTTTTCGCTGATAACCAGCTCAAGACCTCTCTTCCCGGCATCAAAAGTATCGAGGCCAAAGGTGGGAATCTAATTATTCAGGTTGGCTCCGGCCGCTATTCTTTTAAGCTGACCGGAGAATAAATTTATCAGGCTCTTCTTGAAACATAAGCAGTGGCCGCCACGAAATAAACCACAGAAATCAGTAGAAACCACAGCTTAAGAGCCGGAGTTGAAATTTGGCCTCTAAAATTCAGCCAGGCCAGAAGCAGACAGCCCAGTAGCGCCGCTATTGAGATTATCTGGAGAAGCTTTTTCTTCATTTATTTTTCCTTTTTATTTTTTATTTTTCTCTTTTCTTACCTTTTTCTTTTATTCTTTATTTGAGCTTATTTTCCCCGCCATTATCTTAAAGTTCTCCATTGGTTCTCTTTTTTACTAACTGCTTATTTACTATTCTCTTGTTCTCCATTCTTTCCTTCTATTGTTCTATTGTTTCATTACTTTCATCTGTTTGCATTGACAGTTGCTCGTCTGAATTCTACATCCAGTTCTTTATTTCATCCTTATCCTTTACCCTGCTCTGTCCTGTCCATCTCCGGGCACCCTTTCAGGTTTTCATTTCTGCCGTTTTCATCCACCTTTATCATGGTTTGCCCTGTTGTCCTTTCTGGCCTTCTATCTGTCTCCCGCGGCAAATTTCCGGCACTTTTTGTCTCCTGCTGTTTTGTTTAACTTTTGTGGATTGCCATTTTCTATTTTTGCTGTTCTTTTCCTTTCTTTCTCCCTTTTTTCAATCTTATGCCTTTATGCTTATGTTTTTAAAGTTTTAGCCCAACCTCGCCCAACCTTTCTTCAGCCTGGCCTTTGTTTCGAAGCGGAAGATTCAGCCCGAGGTAAAACAGGATGGCAAAAATGTAGCCCGGTAACCAGCGAAAATAAAGATGAATCGGCAGGGCAAAAGCAAAAGCCAGGCTCCCTGCCCAGACCAGCAGCACTTTCCAGTTAAAAGCCTTTTTCTTCTCTTCAGCCTGATAGCGCGGAATCCCCAGCCTGGGGAAAAGCCAGTGCTCGGTAAAAACCACCGCCCCTACCGGCATCAGCACCAGCCCGTATATGGCCACATAATCGAGTAGTTTCATGAAAAACAGCGGGAAACAGGAAAGCACACTGGTGACCGCCCCGGCCAGCAGGGTGATTTTCCAGCGCGGCCAGCCCGTTATGGTTTGAAGAGCCAGCCCGGCCCGGTAAAGGGTCGGATTGGCCGTCGTCCAGCCAGCCAGCAGCACCCCCAGCACCCCCGCCAATCCCAGTGCCTCAAAAGCCATCTTGCCGGGATGCATTTCACGCCCGATAGCGGCCACCATCACCCCTGAGCAAATCCATGCTAAAAAGTGGCCGGAATAAACACCAAAAGCCGAATATAAACCATAGGTCCACTTTCTGGCGTAGCGGAAAATGGCCATATCCGACAGGCCAACGTTCATGGCTAAGTTGCAGAACCAGGCAAAAAAGACTATATGCCAGAAACCAAGCTTTTCCTGACCGACCGCCGCTAGCCCATTCCAGATTTTAGTCGTCGCCACTTCCCAGAAGTTTCCAAAGTCGGCCCTTACCCCGAGCTTGGGCAAACTGACCAGCGCCCCGGCAATAAAGATCAGGAAGATCCAGGGTGAGGCTACCTCGGCAAAACGGCTCAGCTTTTCAAAGCCCAGAATGGCTACGAGAGTAAACAACCCACCCAGAACGAGGCAAATAACGACCCACAGGATGCTGTTGGGGAAAATATCATTTAATCCCGGGACTTTCATTTTAAAAGCCAGGCCGGCCGCCGTGGCCGAAACCGAAATCATAGCCCCGGCTAAGATGCAGTAAAGAAAGGCGTTAGCCAGATTATAAATCAAAGTAACTCCCGGTCCGGCAATTTTCCTCAGATACCAGTAAAGCGTCAAGCGGGTATCGACGGCAATCGGGGCACAGATGAATGTCCAGCTCAAAACAGCCAGGAGATTACCGAGAAGCAGACCTAAAATTAAATCAGAAGCCGTAACGCCATGAAGAACGAAAAAAGCTCCAATGACAAACTCGGTTGCCGCCACATGCTCACCGGCAAAGACACTGGCAAAAAGGACACCGGGCTTGAGGCTGTCGGCTGTGACTGGCTCCCGGTCGAATTCATAGAGTTGATCCATCCGCGAGGCAACTTCTGACAATCTGAAGGCCATGACCCCTTCTCCTTCACCTTAAAAGAACTTATAAACCTGCTTTCCTTACCACCACTCCACACCAGCCTGTTCTCTTCTCCTTCATCCTTTCTCCTCCATCAGAGGAAAAATCAGGGAGACAGGCAATTTAGAAAAATCGTAGCATGTCCGGATTTTGTTATCAATAAAAATTGAAGATCAGGGGACGTTTTCCATCCGGCTGATATTTCAGGTTCAACAGCCG
>Ga0209606_1002158_pt1 | contig 22546 bp, 16 predicted proteins | sample AD_UKC057_MetaG_FD_184412 | JGI IMG/M metagenome (GOLD analysis project Ga0209606, IMG submission 184412) | Active sludge microbial communities of municipal wastewater-treating anaerobic digesters from USA - AD_UKC057_MetaG (SPAdes) (version 2) | ecosystem: Engineered > Bioreactor > Anaerobic >...
GATTTGATTAATTCTGATTTGAGTCCTATGTTTTAGTGTTTTAATAGTGAAATATTACTTTTGATGAACATTCTTAATATTTTGAATAATACCCAAAGCAATAAAATTTATCAAGAGATTAGACCCGCCATAACTTAAAAACGGCAAAGGCAAACCCGTCACGGGCAAAAAACCCAGATTAGCCCCTAAATTTAAAAATATTTGAACAATCAAAATCAAAAGATAACCGAAGCAAAATAGTCGGGAAAAATTATTTTCACTTTTTAATCCAATATGATAAATTTGGAAAAACAGCCATCCGTAAATAAGAAAAAGAGTTAAAGCACCGACAACTCCCCATTCTTCAACGAAGGCTGCAAAAAAGAAGTCAGTTTTGGCTTCAGGCAAAAAGCGGAGTTGAGTTAAAAGGCCTTGTCCTAATCCTTTGCCAAACAGCCCCGCTGATCCAATGGCAATTTTGGCTTGAGAAACACTATACCCGCTGCCGAGCGGATCTCTATCCGGATTTAAAAAGGTAAGAATTCGCTCTTTTTGATAAGGCTTGAGAAAATATTGCCAACTGACAAGACTTAAAATTACAAAAACGATTAAAAGGATTACAAAATGCTTAAATTTTAAGCCAGAAACGAGGAGCATTCCTAACCAAATTAGAACGAAAAAAACTACTGATCCCATATCGGGCTGAAGAAAAGCGAGCAAGGCATACAATCCAGTATAAACAGCAGTAGCTAAAAGGCGGCGTGGCCGCCAAATTTCAATATGCCAAGTAGCAAAATAGCGTGCTAAAAGAATAATTAAAGCTAATTTGGCCAATTCTATGGGTTGAAAACTAAAAAATTTAAAATTAAGCCAGCCAGAAGTTCCTTTAATATTGGGGCCAATGAGTAAAACCAAAATCAGTAGAATTAGAGTAAAAAGGTATAGTCCAATGACGAAAAAATTTTGAGTATTTAAGATGCGATAATCAAAAAAACGAGCGATGATATAAAATACAGCAAAGCAAAAAAGAAACCAGAATGCCTGTTTTTTAAAAATTTGCAGCGGGTCTCTATCTTGTAAAGAAAGACTATATAAAGTTAAAAGACTAAAAAGAGAAAGTAAGACGATCGGAGCAATTAAAGAAAAGGATATTTGTTTCCAAGTTTTGTTCATAAAAGCCGCAATTCTTATTTGTATGCATCAGCAAAAACTTCGATATGATAAAAATCCAAAATATTAGAATCAGGAAAATTATAAAGCCAAACATACGTAATCGTTCGACTGCTATAGGCGGCAAAATCAGAAGTTTGCGTTTTGGCCGCGTTAATAATTTCGCCGGTTTTTGAAAAAAGAAGGATAATAATTTCTACTTCAGAAAAATCCACATTAGTATTATTTTTAATTTGAGCCTGAACTTCTAAAAATCCAGCCTCCTGAGGGCCCATGAGCCGGATATGTTTGTCCAGTACTGAAAAGAGCTCAACAGTTTTTTTCGTTGAATAGAACCAGTCTTTTTGCTGGTAATCAAAATTCACCTCAACGCGATTAATTTCTTCTGCAGGAATATCAATTTTTTGAAGCAGCAGATATTTGCTTGAAAAAGGTAGAATAAAATCCTTTTCAGTGATAGTTTTTAATTCTTCACCAAAAGCAGTATAAAGAGTTGCGGTATATTTAAAATTAACTCCATATTCAGCATTGCTATTTTTGATTTGAATAAGCACTTGGCTTGTATTAGGGGTTTCAGACAATATTTTAGTAGAAACTACCTCTATCGGTAGGGCGTATTTGATACCGCAAGCAAGACAAGGGCCACCGCAATCAATGCCTTCTTCGTTGCCATTTTTAATTCCATCAAAGCAAGTAGGAGCCGGCTTAACGAAAAAAACTTTCACGAGCACAATAAGAACAATAATTAAAATAGGAATCAAAACAGCGACTATTTTTTTTCGCTTGCGGATTTTTTCTAAACGGATAATTTGTTGAGTAAAATCATCGGCCATATTTCTATTATAACTAGAAATTATTTTTTAATGATACCCCCGCCGATTAATTCTTGACGATGATAAAAAACCGCTGATTGGCCAGGCGTTACTCCAAAAATTGGTTTCTGCAATTGAAGATAATAAAATTTATGGAAGTAAAGTTTGGCTTTTAATGGTTTGCTGCGATAACGTAGTTTGACTTCACATTCAAAAGGCAGTTTGGGTTTTTGCCTAATAAAATTTACCTTTTTCAAAGTTATAATTTGTTGTTGAAAATGTTTTATTTGAGAAGCTGGTGCAATAAAAAGAATATTTTTTCTAAGATCTTTTTTGACGACATAATAAGGCTCGGCTGCCGGGATATGAATGTATTTTCTTTGTCCGATAGTGTAGAAAGCGAGCCCCTGATGTTCGCCTAGCGCCTGATTGCTGATAGCATTAATAATTGGCCCTGGTTGTGGTTTAACTAATTTTTGGATAAAACGGTCAAGATCATTTATAAAACAGAGATCTTGACTCTCAGTTATGTTTTTAAAATTCAAGCGCCACTTTTGAGCCATTATTTTTACTTCTTCTTTAGTAAAATCACCGAGGGGAAAAATAATTTTTTGGAGCAGTTTTTGATTTAAATGCCAAAGAAAATAGGATTGATCTTTGTTTTTATCTTTCGCTTTGATAATTTTAAAAATTTTTGTTTTTCTTTCGGGCAGCAGCGATTGATTAACCACCACTTTTTTTGCATAATGGCCGGTGGCAATATAATCAGCCGGCAATGCTTGGGCAAGATTATTGAGAAGGCGAAACTTTACATAATAATTGCACTCAACACAAGGATTGGGCGTAGCACCGCTTTTTAATTCATCAAGGAAATATTGAACGACATATTTTTGAAAATCCTTTTGAGCATCTAACAATAATAAAGGGATTCCAATCTGGCGCGCTATTTTTTTAACTTGCGTTTCTCTTTGTTGAATAATTTTTTTGCTTTCCTGCCACAGACGGAGATAAACGCCAATAACATGAAAATTAGCCATTGATAATAATTTAGCCGTGATGGCGCTGTCAAGGCCGCCTGATAAGCCAACAAGAACTGTTTTTGGTGAGGTATTTTTTATCATTGAATCAGAAGAATTTTAATTGAGCAATAAGAATTTCTAAAGCAGATTGATAGTCAATTGCCCCTCTTTTGACTAGCCGGTCAATTTTACTTAACTGATGATAAACGAGAGTTAATTTTTGCTGGGCATTAGGCCAGCGAGTCAAATGACGTTTGATTTGATTAATAACGAAAGGAGGCAAATCAATGTGTTTGGTTTGATGATTTAATAAATAAATAGCAGCCCGCACTTGTTTAATAAAATAATTGAAAATTTCTCCCTCATCAGTTCCGCTTTTAAGAGATTTTTCCAGATTAAAGAGCATTTGCTTTTTGTTGCCTTCAAAAAAATTGCGAAAGATGGCAAAAAAATCCGGATGTAGAGGAAAACGAGTTAAGAGATTAACTTCTTTGATGGTAATTTTTTCATTGGGTTGAAACAAAGAAATCTTTATTAATTCATTAATGAGTTGATATGGGTTATTGCCGTAATTATCAAATAAAATTTTTAAAGCGGGCAGATCAATTTTAATTTGATGCTCTTTTAATTGTTTTTTTAACCACGGCAGAGCTTCATTAAACGATTTAAATGGCATAAATTTTTGACTTTTCGTGGCATGTTTTAATAAAAAATTAAACAAATCACTTTTTTCTTTTGGCAATTTGTTCATTTCTTTTTCGTCTTTAAAAATGCCAGTAAGAATAAGATTATTTTCCTGGCTTTGATTTAAAGAAGAATTTTTTAAAAATGAAGCAAGTGAAGAAAATTCAGGGCTGTGAAAAACGTCTTTGGCTACGGCTAGTTTTTGTTGGACAAACATAGAGGTATTGTCAAAAAAATTTTTGAGATTTTGAAAAGCATCAATTTCGGTTAAATCAAAAATTTCAAAACCCAAAAGATCAGGATATTTCTTTCGATATTGTTTAGTGATTTCTTTAGTTTTTTCGTTAATGCGATAGGAATCAATCCCGTAGAGAAAATAAATCATAATTTTTGGCAATTAGGACAATAACAACTAGAGCGACTACCAATTTTGATTCTTTTAATCAAAGTACCGCAACGATAACATTTTTGGTTTTCGCGACGATAAACACGTCGGATTTGGTCATATCGTCCGGGTTCGCCTTTGGGATCTCGATAGTCACTCACCGAAGCGCCCCGGGCCTTAATAGCAGTAGCCAGCACCTCTTTAATATAATGGTAGAGGCGATGAATTTCTTTATCGGTTAAAGATCGAGTAGAGCGAAGAGGGTGGATTTGAGCCCACCACAAAATTTCATCTGAATAAATGTTTCCAATTCCAGCAAGCGCAGTTTGATCCATTAATACCTGTTTAATTTTGCCTTTTTTGCTTTGGAGAATTTTTTTCAGTTCTTCTTCGGTAAAATTATTCATTAAAGGGTCGGGTCCCAATTTCTGTAATTCTTTTAGATTACTGATCTTTTCAGTAGAATCAAAAATAATTTTAGCAAATTTTCTTAAATCCGAAAGCGCTAGTTCATACCCATTGTTTAAAAAAAGAAGAAGATGAATGTAGTTGTTAACAGGTTCACTCAATCGGCCATCACTCAAAGGAACAATTTTTTTTCCTTTGATCGCCCATTTTCCATACAAAAGATGACCAGTAAGTTTTTGATGAATGAGCAGGGCATAATTATTAGATAAATCAAAGATAATATTTTTACCTCGGCGATAAATATTTTTAATTTTTAATCCTTTAATTTGCCGAGCAAAAGTTTTAACATCTGGGCGCTTTACTATTTTGGGCGTGTCAACCCAAACATCAATGATTTTTTTGCCAACCACTATTTTTTTTAAATCGTTAACAATGGTTTCTACTTCAGGTAACTCTGGCATAATTAGAATTTTTGATAAAAATCAAGATCGCCATTCTTTTTAATTTGTTCCTCTTCATAAGGCGCGCCGAGACGACGATAAAACTCATCGGCCATATTGTGAAAAAGTCCTGTTAAAGAGGCGATGAGCCAATAACGCATTTGGCCAAACAATTTTTTGGCTGTTTTGAGCGCCGTAGTGGTAAAGGCGTAATTAAGAATACCAACAAAAGTTGTTTTGGGATCATCTTTTTGCGCTTCAGCAACAATTGCTTCTACCAACTCATCAATTTTTGGATCTAATTTTTCGCGAGTTTCTTTTTTAATATAAGGCATACTAATTTTTTATTTCCGACATCTTTAGCATACCGCAAAATGATGGATTTTTCAAACAAAATCACGACCACATAGCTATAATGTAGAGATATTCGCTCTCTTAATAAAAAGCAATGAATACCCCTTTTCTTTTTTTTCAAATTTTGATACAATAAAAATACTTTATGAATAAACAATCTAAACTTGTCATTGTGGTTATTGTTGCTCTTATTTTAATTGTTGGCACCATCTTTTTTATTATTCAAATTAACAAGCCAAAAGCCGAAGCTCCACAGATTATTACTCAAATTCAAACAGCTAATGAGAATATCGTTAATTTGGCAAAAGAAAACGAAACGCTTTTAGCCACTATTCAAGAACATTATCAAAAAAATCAAATTAAGGAAGCGCTTGATTCAGCGGTGACATTAAAAGATTCCATTCAGAAATTAACAGACACATCTCTTCAATTAACTGAGCAATTAAAGGAAGCGGTGGTTGTTTTGCCTGATATGAGTTCGGATGTTCGTTTGGTTGTAGAACAAGCTATTCAATACGAAATTACCGCTATGAACCATCTCATTACTTATTCGGCTTACAAAGAAATCCTTACCCAACAAATTGGCATTCAATATGAAGCGATGATAGATGGCCGTTCTTTAGAACAGATTCCCGATATTAATAATATTATTAAACAGATGCAGGATCTTTTGACATTAATTCAAGTCAATATTCAATCGGCTCGAGATCTATTCCAGACAATTTAAATAAATACTTATGAAGAAAAGCAATGTTCTGATTATTTTGGACGGATGGGGCATTGGTTTGCGTGATGATTCCAATCCCATTCATCGCGTTAAACCACCAACAATCGAAAATTTTAAAAAAAATTATCCGATGACCAGCTTGCAAGCAGGCGGTATTGCTGTTGGCTTGCCATGGGGCGAGGCGGGCAATAGTGAAGTGGGCCATTTGACAATGGGTATTGGAAAAATTGTTTATCAATATTATCCGCGTATTAGTTTAAATATTCAAAATGGAGAATTTTTTAAAAACAAAGCTTTAAATAACGCCTATAATTTTGCGCTAAAAAATAATTCTACTCTACACTGCCTCGGTTTATTGTCAGAAAGTCATGCCCATAGCGCTTATGATCATATTATTGCTCTTTTACAGATGGCTGTTAAAAAGCAACTATCAAAAATATGCTTTCACTTTTTTACTGATGGCCGTGACAGCCGTCCTCAGTCAGGCAAATCATTAGTGGAGCACTTTTTAACGGATAAAAAACAATTTAACATCGGAACAATAGGTAGTTTATCAGGTCGTTACTATGCATTGGATCGTTCTAAAAATTGGAGTTTAACAGAGCGCGTTTATCGTTTATTAACCGAAGGCGAGGGCAAAACAGCTAAAGATCCTTTGGAGGTTTTTGATTACTACTATAATCAAAAAAAATTAAGCGATCCTTATATTGAGCCAACTTTAATCACTTCAAATAACAATAAAGATAATTGGCCGCTCATTCGCGAAGGCGACAGCGTCATTTTTTTTGATTTCCGCGAAGATAATGAGCGACAATTAGTAAGCGCTTTTGTTTTAGACGATTTTGATCATTTTCCACGTAAAAAGATAAAAAATTTACATGTTACTACAATGACTCAATATGATGCTAAATTTCCTGTTGATGTTGCTTATTTTCCAGAAAAAATTTCTACTTGTTTGACAGATGTTATTAGCAAAAGAGGATTGAAACAAATGAAAATTGCTGAAACGGAAAAATATTACCACCTCAGCTACTTTTTTAACGGACTAACTGATAAAATTTTTCCTGACGAATTTCGCATTCTTGTGCCCTCCAAAGAAACGCCGCACCCAGAAGAATTTCCAGCCATGCGCGCTCCAGAAATCACCGAACGATTGATTGCGGCAATGAATGAAAACATCTATGATTTTATTGCTGTTAATTACGCTAATCCCGACGTCATTGCTCATACTGGTAATTACAATGCCGTAATGGAAGCTATTAAAATTTTAGATCAGCAACTTGCAAAAATTTATGAAGTAGCTCAAAAAATGGGAGCCACTTTATTTGTAACGGCTGATCATGGCAATGCCGAAAGATTATACGATCCTTTAACCGGCGAAAAAGACACCTATCACAATGCTAATCCTGTTCCGTTTTATTTAGTGGATGAAAGTTTTCGTTTGAAAACACCGCGTACCCAAGAAGAAATTTATGATGCTGAAAGTCATACCACGGGCTCCTTGTGCGATATCGCCCCAACTATTTTAGAAGCAATGAGTATTGAAATTCCTAATGAAATGACGGGCGAAAGTCTTTTCACCAACTTGATTTCGTATTTATAAATTTTATACTTTTATTAATTATTTCCAGCGTAATTAAACTTCAAAATTAATATTACTGTAAAACTTATGAAATTTTTTAAATACCCTTTTCAAAAAATAGAAAAAAAATGGTTGACTCAATGGCAAAAATCCAATTTTAAAACTTATCAAGCCAAAGATTTTCCGAAAAAATCAAAATATTATGTGTTAGAGATGTTTCCTTATCCTTCGGGCGAAGGGCTTCATGTTGGTCATGTGGAAAATTATACCGCTGGTGATATTTACGCGCGTTTTAAGAGAATGAATGGTTATGAAGTGTTTCATCCAATGGGATGGGATGCTTTTGGTCTTCCGGCAGAAAATTATGCAATCAAAATTAAAAAACATCCGTCCGAAATTGTTAAACAGAACATCCGAGTTTTTAAAAAACAATTATTACGCATGGGTTTTGGTTATGATTGGAAAAGAGAGATTAATACTACAGATCCCAAATATTATCGCTGGACACAATGGATGTTTTTAAAACTCTTTGAAAAAGGATTAGCTTATCAAAAAGAAGCGCCCATTAATTTTTGTCCTTCTTGTAAAACAGGATTAGCGAACGAAGAAGTTACGAGTGAGGGTACCTGTGATCGTTGCGGCACGCCCGTGGAGAAAAAATTATTAAAGCAATGGTGGATTAAAATTACCGCTTATGCAGAAAGATTATTAAAGGATTTGGATTTATTGGATTGGCCGGCAGATATTAAAGAAATGCAAAAAAATTGGATTGGCAAGTCAGAAGGTCATCAAATCAAATTTACTTTAAAAAATAATAACAATTTTAAGGTTGGAGAAATAGAAGTTTTTACGACGCGAGCTGATACTTTATTTGGCGCTACTTATTTAGTACTGGCGCCAGAGCATTTAGTAATCAATCAGTTAAAGGATTACATCGAAAATTATTATGAGGTACAGCATTATATAATGGATGCCATGCAAAAATCAGATTTGGAACGTACGGATTTAGCTAAAGTTAAAACAGGCGTGGAAATCCGTGGTATTAAAGCCGTTAATCCAGCCAATCAAGAAACAATTCCGATTTGGATTTCGGATTATGTCCTAATGCATTATGGAACGGGCGCTATTATGGCCGTGCCGGCGCACGATGAACGTGATTTTGAATTCGCTAAAAAATTCAAATTAAATATTGTTGAGGTAATTAGTCCGGATGGAAAAGGACATTTATTGGAAGAGGCCTATACTGGCGATGGAGTATTAATTAATTCAGGACCATTTAATGGTCTTGATAGTAAAAGCGCTCAAGAAAAAATTGCTTTATACGTAGGCGCAAAAAAGGTAACAAATTATAAAATGCGTGATTGGATTTTTTCTCGGCAGCGCTACTGGGGTGAACCTATTCCTATTATTCATTGTCCCAAATGCGGCATTGTGCCTGTGCCGGAAAAAGATTTACCGGTGACTTTGCCCAATGTTAAATCTTATGAGCCTACAGGCACTGGTGAATCGCCACTTTCTTCTATTGAAAGCTGGGTCAATACTAAATGTCCGAAATGCGGCGGTCCAGCCAAAAGAGAAACCAATACGATGCCGCAATGGGCAGGTTCCTGCTGGTATTATTTACGCTATCTTGATCCAAAAAACAACAAAAAATTTGTTGATCTAAAAAAAGAAAAAAAATGGCTGCCGGTTGACATTTATATTGGCGGCAAGGAGCACGCTGTTCTTCACTTACTCTATGCGCGTTTCTGGCATAAATTCTTAAAAGACATTGGCGTAATTACAACCGAAGAACCATTTAAAAAATTAGTAAACCAAGGAATTATTTTGGGTTCGGATAGCCGAAAAATGTCTAAATCATTTGGCAATGTGGTAAATCCTGATAATATGGTAAAGCAATATGGCGCCGATGTTTTAAGAATGTACATTATGTTTCTAGGACCGCTTGAAGATATGAAGGCCTGGAATACAGAGGGCATCAATGGATTGTCGCGTTTTATCAGCCGCGTGTGGAATTTGTATCAAAATCAACTGCGCATGAAAGGCAAAGAAGTAAAAAACATGGAGCTGGAAAAAACGCTGCATCGTACAATTAAAAAAGTTACTGATGACACAGAAAATTTGCGATTTAATACCGCTATTAGCGCGTTAATGGAATGCCTGAATAAAATGCAAGAAAAAGAGATTAAAATTTCTAAAAACTATTTGAAAACATTTTTAAAATTACTTGCGCCTTATGCTCCTTTTATTGCTGAAGAATTATGGCACGCATTAGGTAGTCGCACTACAATTCACAAAGAAAAATGGCCGAAATACAATGAAAAATATTTGCAAAAAAATACTTTTGAATTGCTTGTGCAGATTAATGGCAAACTGAGAGCCAAAATAAAAGCGCCGTTAAACATTACTCAAAATCAAGCGGAAAAATTGGCTTTAGCGCAGCCGTCAGTCCAGAAGTTTATCAAAAATAATAAAATTAAGAAAGTGATTTTTGTTGCCAATAAAGTAATTAACTTTGTTGTTTAGTTTATCTTAGTTTTTAAAAGCAATCTAACTTTTTAAGGATATTTTTAATTAAAAAGTTAGATTTTTTAAAAAATTAAAATTAATAGGTCGCTTTAATAAAAATTAATTTTTATGGAGCAAGGAGATTCTTCGCCATCAAAGACGAAAGATCAAACGGCTAAAAAAAATAAAAACAAAAAGAAACTAATAATTATTAGTTTTGTGTGCGTCGTTATTATACTTTTTGGCGTCAGTGGCGCCTTTGGATTAATTAAAGAAAGAATCCAAAGAACCATTGATACTTATAAAACTCAAAAAGCCATTGAACAATTCTATCAAGGATTAGATGAATATTATCAAAAATTTGCCGAAGATACTTATGGCGGCAAAACACCTCAGGAAACACTAGATATGTTTATTGAAGCACTGGAGAATGGAGACATTGATTTAGCAGCTAAATATTTTGCTATGGATGATAATTTAAGTAGAAAAAAGTGGGAAGATGGGTTAAAACAAGCTCAACAAGAAGGCAGAATAACCCAAATTGTAGAAGAATTAAAGAGAGCTCAGAGTAATAATAAAGAGGATAGTCCTAATTATTATCAATTTGCGGTATTTAATGCAAACGGAATGGTCAAACAGACTATTTATATGGAATTCAATCAATATTCTGGTGTTTGGAAAATAAAAAGTATGTAAATTTTTAATAGCAATCTATTTTTAGATTGCTATTTTTCTATCTTTTAAGATTTAATTTTTTAAGTCGTTTTTTTGAAATAATCAAAAATATGTTTCAAAAAATTTTATCACTTCTTTTTGGGTTGGGCATTATCTTTTTTCCATTGAGTGCCCTTGCTTATAGCAATACCACGACTCATCCGGCTTTAACTTCGGAAATGGTTAAATTCTATAATAATTTTTCTGATAAAAAAATAAATGATCAACAAAGACAATGGATGATGGATGGCAGTAGCAAAGAAGATGTGCCGACAACGCGCACATTAAATCATTTTTATGATCCCATTTATCAAATGGGATTATCCGGTGAAATTAATGCCGGAGAATTAACGCCTTTTATTAAAGTTTTGGAGCCAATGATTTTGTCAGCCAAAGAATGGGCGCAAAATTCTTACGCCCAAGCTACTTTTTTAGCTGAAGCGTATAAAAATGCTGCGCTCAATCCTTTTACTCAGTCTACCAAAAGTGCCGTAGAAATTTTAACAACTCATACTTGGGAAAAAGCCATAAACAGTTATATTAATGGTAATCAGCAAGATGCTTTTGAAAATTTAGGACATATTCTTCATTTAATTGAAGATATGGCTGTTCCAGCTCACGTGCGAAATGATCATCATTTAAGAGGTGATGCTTATGAAAATTGGGCTGCTCAATTTGGACCAGACAATATTAATGTTGTTTCTCAATTAAAAAACAAGAGCCCATTAAAATTTAATTCCTTAAATCAATATTTTGATTATTTAGCTGTTTATACTAACACCCATTTTTATAGCCAAGATACCATTGGTATTCAGACTGGTTATAATCAACCTGAATGGAATTATTTAAACACGAAAAATATAGGTGATTTTTTATATAGTATATCCCAAGATGATTTTGGGGAATATTTGTTATTAAAACGAAAAATAGAGAATGGTTTAATAATAACAACAGAGAATAGTGTAACAGTTAATGATAAACTAATTCACGCCGATTACTGGTCACATTTATCGCGACAAGCGGTTTTAACAGGTTCTGGTGTTATTGATTTGTTTTTCCAAGAAGTAGAAAAATATAAAAATGATTTAGCATTTAAAGAAAAAATTAATGAAGCAATGATTAAAACAACCTTAGAAAATATTAAAAAACTTTTTGGAAATTTATTTGGCGATAAGCAAACAGAAACAGCCAATTCTAATTTTGAGGAAATTGCTAACAATGCAAATTCAATGAATAACAACAGCAGCGAGCAAGTTAATGAGATTAATATACCCCTTACTCCTACCCCTCAAATAGAATCGCTTAATGAAATTGTTATCAACCCCACCCCTTTTTTTACTCCATCGCCAACGCCCACGTCCAAGCCTACGCCAACGCCATCATTGTCAGTAACGCCTTTGCCATCACCAACTAAAACGCCCGCCCCAACGCCTACGTTAACACCAAGGCCTACGTATTCGCCATCGCCATCACCCACGCCTTTAGTAACTGTGATTTCTTCCGGCAATTCTTCAAAAACAATTAATTTTTGCTCAATTTCCAATGGCATTCCTACAAGCAATAAAATTATCATTAATGAAATTGCTTGGATGGGGACAGAAAATTCAGCTAATGACGAATGGATAGAATTGAAAAATATTTCTAACGAATCAATCGATATTACCAACTGGCAATTAATTGACAAAAACAATCAAATTAAAATTTCTTTTCCCAGTAAAATTTTAGCGCCGGGTGAATTTTATCTTTTAGAAAGAACTGACGATGCTCCAGTAGTCAATATAAAAGCCGATTTAACTTTTACCGGTGTAATAAATGATACTGATGAAACTTTGCAGCTTTTTGATAGTCATTGTATTTTACAAGATGAAGCAAAAACAAATGAAAATGGTCAATGGCCGGCTGGTAATAAAGATGAAAAACGATCAATGGAACGAGATACAGATTTAACCTGGCATACTTATAGTGGAGAAATTAATAATGGAATATACGGCACGCCCAAACAAGAAAATAGTTTAAAAATAATTGAGCCTTCACCATCGCCTTCTCCTTCGCCTTCAGAAACGCCATCGCCTTCTCCATCTCCATCGCCTTCGTCAACACCAACACCCACGCCCACACTAACGTCAACAGCTCAAATTTTAATTTCCGAAATTCTTTATGATGCCGAAGAATCAGATGAAGGCAAGGAATTTATTGAGTTATATAATCCCAATAATTTTGAGGTAGATCTTTCTCATTGGTCGTTAAGGCTTATAAAAAATAACGAAACAACGAGTGATTCTTTGGGAAAAATCGAGACTAACGAAAATCATATAATTTCACCGCGTGGATTTCTTTTGATTGGTTATAACAAATATAGTAGTTCCACTTATAATATTGAAGCCGACATACTCCGCACCTCTTACACTCTACCCAATCCAACTCAAGAAAATATTTATACCATTCGTTTATTGAACAAAGAGGGCATTACTGTCGATGAAATAACATATCAAGAAAATAGTTGTCTCACAGGAGCCAGCTTAGAAAGAAAAGCTAAAGAAACTTCTACTTCAATTTCCATGACCGAAGGTGAAGATCAATTTTTAGGCAATGGTTATGATTCTGATTTAATGACCGATTTTATTATTCGTTCGCCTCAGCCGCAGAATTCTTCTAGTTTGCCTGAGCCACGCGAAAAACCACCCGCTCCCGAAAATATTTCTTATCAGTTTACTAACGGTGGTCTTATGCTTTATTTTTCTTTAAGTCAACCCGCCACATCTTCGGCTCTTGAGTTTGAAAGTTTTTATTCTTATTTTAAAGAAGATTTATCCAATAATTTTGGATCTTCTGCTTCTGCCATTTTGTCGGCTACTATCAAGATTACTAAAGCTGATTGGATGAATAAATCGTTTGAAGGAATGATTGAAGGATTCCCCCTAGATCAATTAAATTATTTATATTTGCGAATGCGAAGCAAAGATAAAGATGGATTAGTTTCAGATTTATCGGAAATTATTTTTGTTGAACCGGCCACAGAAATCATCAATCAAGCGCCAATAGTTTTTTACAGCGGCAAAAGGGATAAAGAATTTCCAGCGCAAAAATTTCGTTTAGGCGAATTTTATCATTTTATTTCAGAAGAATCAGGATATTTAGCTCAAATTAATGCACTGGTTTTAACTTTTAATTGTTCAATGTTTGTCAAAGCAGAAGTTTATTCCGTTGATAATGGAGAGATTAAAAATTTGATAGGCGAATCAAAAGAACCATCGCTAATAAATGTTTTTTGGTATCCCAATTATCGCGGTTGGACATTTGAAAGCGGTCAAGTGATATTAGAAAAAAACAAAGAATATGCTGTGCGATTTTTGCTGGATCATCTCATTGTTGACGGTAATTGTCAGATGGCTTTTCATCAGAACGAAGAAGAAAATAAAATGATAATGGATATTTTGGGTTATAAAACTGCTCTTAATAATTTAACCCAGAAAACAGCGAATCATAATCCGTTGCCCGAAGAAGAAACAATATTTGAAAATACAATTTCTTTTTCTGCTCAGATTTTTAGCTACAACAATTGGCCAGTGAAATTGGAGGTAGAATTGAGACCACGGCAAGAAAGTTTTGATGATCAAATTCTTAAAGGCGATTCGCATTTTTTTGAAAGTTCCTATTTAGATTCTGGTAAGATAGCGGAAATAACGGTTGGTGGCTTGGCGGATGGAGCGTATCATTGGCGAGCGCGGGTGATTGATATTTTTGGCAATCCTTCTGATTGGTATTATTACGGCGATTCGCAAAAATATTATCGATACAATTGGGAATCACCGCCAATTAATATTCAAGATAATTCCGATTTTTATGTTGATGCTGAGCGAACCGATTATCCTGAAAATACCCTTTATTATCAGCCTCTAGCAGAGAATATTAATGATCTGCCGACATCGTATACTATTTGGTATGGCCCTGATTATAGAATATTCACTTTTTCGCCTCATCAAAGTGGTTATGTTGATTCAGCTGAAGTAGCAGCACATTACAATCATTGCACGTTTCCCATGAGCGCGGAACTTTATTCTTTATCTCCTGACCAAAATGATGGCTTGCCGGATCAGCTTTTGGCCAAATCAATGGATGACATTCCGCACCCCATCTCTGATTATACACAGCCATATTTTGAATCATTCAAACTTGATGGTTGGCGTTTTGATCGAGAAGTTTATTTAGAAGCCGGCCATTTTTATGGTTTGAAAATTAAATTTTCCGATAAGCATGATTGGGCCGGAATGGCGAATTGTGGAGTGCAATTTGGTCTTCGTAAGGATGCGAATAATTCCCGAGTTTATACTATGCGAGGTGGTCGATTATATCTTGATTTTGATGAGGATTTGAGATTGGTGATTTATAAAAAAGACATAGCGGAAAACGAAAAAGCAACTGATTCTGTGCTAGATAGCAATAATGAAACAGAGCAAAATGAAATGACTAATTCAGAAAAAACAGTTGATGAAAATCAGCCTCTTCAAAATGATAATTGTGAAAATGAGGCTGAGGCGCCTTTGTGCAGTACATCAGAAATTGAGATCAATGACCAAGTTGAAAATTTGGATGCTGAGCTAAACACATCAATTGATAATCGTCAGCCATCAGAAGAGGATTCTTGTTTTGAGGAAAACCTTTTGTTGCCAGAAGAGGAAAGTGTTTCACCATCAGAAAATGAAAATATTTTATTGCCAGAAAATATTGCGCCACCAGTTGAAACAACAACTTCAACTGAATTAATAAATTCTTCTGATTCTTTTCTCAATGAAAATACCTCGTCATTAGAAAATTTTTCGTCGTCAGATCAAACAGTAGAGGAAGAAGAAATATCAGAGGAAACATCAACGAGTGTAGAAAACGAAAGTGAGATAGAGCCGAAGGCGATAATAACAGAGGAAGAATCAGATTTATTTCCGGATGATAGTGAAACGACCCTAATGGATCTATCTGATATTGAGGAAAAAACAGAAGAGGAAAATGAAAGTGAAATGATGCCGGATTTATCTGAAGTTGAAGAAGGAGAAAAAGAAAGCGAAAGTGGAGATGGAATAGAATAGACTAATGAGCAGGCGGCGCCGCTTTAAGCGGCGCCGCCTTCTTCTTTCGTCTCTAACTTCCGCTGTTATGCTTTAGCATAACAGCACCGTCTGTCCCTTCCGTTTCTAATTTGCGCTATTATGTTTTAACTTCCGCTGTTATGCTTTAGCATAACAGCACCATGCCACTTGTGCCTTTTGTTTCTAATTTATGGTGTTATGCTTTAGCATAACAGCACCGTCTGTCCCTTCCGTTTCTAATTTGCGCTATTATGTTTTAACTTCTGGTGTTATGCTTTAGCATAACAGCGCCATGCCACTTGTGCCTTTTGTTTCTAACTTCTGGTGTTATGCTTTAGCATAACAGCACCACTCGCATCTTCCCTTTCTAATTTGCGTTGTTATGTTCTAACTTCTGGTGTTATGCTTTAGCATAACAGCGAGGGCTGCTCTCTTCCGTCCTTAACTTCTGGTGTTATGCTTTAGCATAACAGCGCTGCCTGCTCTCTCTGAATTTTATTCCAAATCTCTTCCTGAACTTCATTCTAAATCTCTCTCCGAGTATTTTATCTATTATTTTTAAAAAATATTTTATTTACCATTTTTTAAAATTAAGCAAGTGAAGTAGAGGCAGCCGTGATTTTAAAAATAAATGCAATTGATTAGCTCATGAGTTAGCTCATGAGCTAACTCATGAGCTACGAAAAAGCCTTTTATTTTTGAAAATTATTCATTTCTCATTTAAATTTTTCTAATCCCTTGATTTTTGTAAAAAAATTTCTAAAATTCCTTTTAGTTTCTTTGGTAAGTAGGCAACTGCTATTAATATTTTGAAACGGCTTTCGCCAAATCAAATATTAATAGAGGAAAGTCCGAACACTCTATTGTTTTAAACTTCTTTTATGCAGTTTAGAACAATGGCGCGGGTAGTTGCTAACAGCAACCGGCTGGCATTAGCTAGTCAGGGAAAGTGTCACAGAGACTATACCGCTCTGACTTCTGTCGGAGTAAGGGTGAAAAGAGTGGAGGTAAGAGCTCCCAGCTTTGATTGGCGACAATCAAAGGTGAAAAACCCTACCCAGTGCAAGATCGAACAGTCGCCTAAAGCGACAGGTGGATCGCTCTGAACTGAATGGCAACATTCAGTCAAGATAAATAGTTGCCAGTCATTGAAATGCAAGTTTCAATGACCACAGAATTCGGCTTATTCTTATCAAAGGAACAAAAACTATCAGAAAATCCTGCCCACCGGCAGGGTTTTCTGATTTTTTTTTGCTTTTTAGTTTGTTTAGGAAAAGAGGCGGGCGGCGGAAAATTTTCAAAGAAAATTTTCCGCCGCCGCCCCACCGTTTTCCATTATTTTATCAATTGATTGTTGAATAAACAGCAAAAATCACCCGGATACTGGTAACTCAAAGAAATTTGATTTATACTCAAAGCAGTATTTCACCCTTTCGCGCTAAAAACTAAAAATAAAATTCCAAAGATCAAATTTTAGCTGTTTTAACATTTCAAGGCACATGCAATTAGTTGACAATTGAAAAATTAGCAGTAAACTTTAATTATTATGGACAAAAAAGTCTACGAAATTACTTTTGTTCTAAGCAGCCGATTGATAGATGCAGAACTAAAAGAATTGTTAGAGAAAATCAAGCAAGGGCTTGAAGGATTGGGCGCTAAAATTTTAAAACAATCAGAATTTAATAAAATTAATCTGGCCTATCCCATTAAAAAAGAAACCCAGGCGTATTTTGGTTATTTTTGGTTTGAATTAGAGCCGGAAAAAATTTCCGAAATCAAAGATGTTTTTCTATTTGAAAAAAATATTCTCCGCTATTTAATTGTTACGCCGCCTCCAAAACATCAACAAAAAACAGTTAAACCTAAAGCTCAGCCCCGAATCTTGTCTAAAGAGCAGATTAGCGCCTTAGAAGAGTTTGTTCCTCTTGCTGCGGAAGGTATAGAAACTAGCACCACTCAAGAAAGTAGAGAATTAACTGAAGTTGAAGAAGAAAAATTAGAAGAAAAATTAGAAGAAATTCAAAAATTAGCTTAAAAACAAAAAAAGGTCTTAAATTAATTTTTTGTAAGTATGAATTTTAATAAAGTATTTATTCTTGGCAATTTAACACGTGATCCAGAACTGCGCACTACGCCCGCCGGTCAGAGTGTGGCCTCTTTTGGCGTAGCTACAAATCGTTTTTGGAATGACAAAAATGGGCAAAAACAAAGTGAAGTAGAATTTCATAATGTTGTGGCGTGGGGGAAATTAGCTGAAACAGCCAGCCGTTATTTGTCCAAAGGTAAATTAGTTTTTGTTGAAGGCCGATTAAAAACACGCAGTTGGACTGATCAAAATGGTGTTCGTCATTCGCGAACGGAAATTATTGCTCAGAATTTCCAACTTGGTCCGCGCGGAGCTGGCGAAACTATTACTCCGACTGGCGCGAATGAAGGCATTGATGCCGAAGCTCCAGCTGATTTAGACAATCTTCCCGAAGATATCCCCGTTATTAGCGAAGATGAAATTTCAGCCGACGATCTCCCATTCTAATAATTAATTATTTAATCTATGAAACAATGTTTTTTTTGCAGTCAAAACGTAGATGAGGTGGATTATAAAGATGTGGAATTATTGCCGCGTTTTTTAACGCTTCAATCAAAAATTATTCCAGCAAAAAAATCTGGTTTATGTCGCAAGCATCAGCAGCGATTAACCAAAGCAGTTAAACGAGCACGCTATTTGGGATTAATCAAATACCAGCCCTAATTTAACTTTTTGATATTTTTTACGTATAATCTAATAGCCATCAATTAACATTGTTGGATTTTATGAAACAAAATACAAAATTAATTACTATCATTATTATTAGCGGTTTTATCGGCGCCATCGTCGGCAGTTTTGTGACTCATCAAATTTCTTTTAAGAATTCTTCTCTTGCTTCAGAAAATATTATAACAACAGCAACTTCAACCGAAATAACCGAAGATACATTAAATCCCGAGAGCAATCAGTCCGGTTCTCATTTTCTGGCAAATTTGTGGGATGATATTAAAAATTTGATTCCTAAATGGGTTGAGTTAAAACCATCAGAACAACCTAAGACGAGCGCTTCGCCAACGCCTATTCCCACTCCAGCTTTCTATAATTCCCAAGTAGCCTATGAACAAAGAATTATTGAAGTGGTTCAAAAATCATCGCCCGCAGTTGTCAGCATTATCATTACTAAAAACGTTCCGATTGTTGAAAGATATTACTCAAATCCTTTAGAAGAATTACCACCTGAGTTTCAGCAATTCTTCTGGCCATTTTTTCAATTTGAAATTCCTCAGTATCAAGAGAGGGGAACAGAAAAAAGAGAGGTAGGCGGCGGCACAGGGTTTATTATTTCTTCTGATGGCTTAATTTTAACAAACAAGCACGTTGTGAGTGATGAAAATGCCGAGTATACTGTTTTTCTGACTAATGGAGATAAGTATCAAGCCAAAATTTTAGCGCAAGATCCTATAGATGATATTGCTTTAATTAAAATTGAAGCCAATAATTTGCCTACGCTTCCTTTGGGAAATTCCGACGGCGTTCAATTAGGCCAAACAGTTATTGCCATTGGCAATGCCCTGAGTGAATTTCGCAATACGGTTTCAGTGGGTGTTGTTTCTGGTTTAGCGCGTTCGGTTGTGGCCAGCGATCAAATGGGCAATGTTGAAACCATTGAAGATGTTATTCAAACAGATGCGGCTATTAATTTTGGCAATTCCGGCGGTCCATTAATTAATTTGAATGGTGAAGTGATTGGAATTAATACAGCTATTGCTTCGGGTGCTGAAAATATCGGTTTTGCTATACCGATTAATCGCGCCAGCAAAGATATCCGTTCCTATCAAACATCAGGGAAGATTTCCGCGCCTTTCATTGGTATTCGCTATACAATAATTACTCCTAGTCTGCAAAAAGAAAAAAATCTGCCGGTTGATTATGGCGCGTTGGTGAGTAAGGGTCAAAATGGGGAATCAGCGGTTTTCCCTGATTCTCCCGCGGCCAGCGCTGGCATTAAAGAAGGCGATATTATTTTAGAAATTAATGGTCAAAAAATTACCGTTGATCGTTCTCTTTCTGCTATTATCAAAAATTACAATGCTGGCGAAAAAATTATCTTAAAAGTTTTACGAGATCAGCAAGAATTAAACATTGAAGTCGTTTTGGCCGATCGGCCAGATAATCTCTAAAAATAATTAATTAAAAAATATGCCATTTAATCGTTTTACTTTAAAAGCTCAAGAAGCACTCCAATCCGCTCAAGAATTAGCCGTGAGTAAAAATCAGGGCGAATTAAAGCCGGTTCATTTGCTTTATGCGTTAGTGATTCAAGAAGGAGGGGTGGTGGGAATGCTTCTAACTCGTCTCGGAGTAAGCATTAATTCTTTAGTCAATGCTTTAGAAAACGAACTCAACCGTTTACCAAAGCTTTTTGTAGTCAATGCTAATGTTGGCCAGCTTTATTTATCGCAAGATCTTATTAAAGTTTTAGATCGAGCGACCAAAGAAGCAGCTGATTTAAAAGATGAATTTATTTCTTGTGAACACCTGCTTTTGGGTATTATTGAAGTTGCTTCAGATTTAAAACCGGTTCTAACTAAATTTGGTATTCAGCGCGAAGCTATTTTGAGGGTTATGCAAGAAGTGCGAGGCAGTCAGCATATTACCGATGAAACGCCGGAAAGCAAATTTCAAGTTTTAGAAAAATATGCAGTGAATTTAACCCAACTGGCGCGGGAGCAAAAACTGGATCCTGTTATTGGCCGAGAAGAAGAACTTTATCGTGTTATTCAAATTCTTTCACGCCGAACCAAAAATAATCCTATGCTCATTGGCGAGCCCGGCGTCGGCAAGACTGCTATCGTTGAAGGCCTCGCTCAAAAAATTGTAAATGGTGAAGTGCCGGAAAGTTTAAAAAATAAAGAAATAATTTCTTTGGATTTGCCGGGTATGGTAGCGGGAACAAAATTCCGTGGTGAATTTGAAGATCGCCTCAAGGCTTTTATTAAAGAAATAAAAGCAGGAGAAGGAAAATACATTTTGTTTATTGATGAAATCCATACTATTGTAGGTGCGGGCGCAGCCGAAGGCGCAATAGATGCTTCAAATGTTTTGAAGCCATCTTTGGCGCGCGGCGAATTACATGCCATTGGCGCCACTACACTCAGAGATTATCAGCGGTATATTGAAAAAGATCCGGCTTTGGAAAGACGTTTCCAGCCAGTTTATATTGAAGAACCTTCAATTGAAGAGGCGATTGCCATTTTGCGCGGTCTGAAAGACAAATACGAAAGTTTTCATGGTTTAAAAATTTCTGATAGCGCGCTTGTCGCCGCTGTTAATCTTTCCGTGCGCTATATCCCAGATCGCTTTTTGCCGGACAAAGCCATTGATTTAATTGACGAAGCCGCAGCCGCTCGTCGTTTGGAACTTGATAGTATTCCGCCAGAAGTGGAGGAGTTGCGTCGCAAAATTCTTAATTTAGAAATTGAAAAGCAAGCTCTAAAAAAAGAAAAGAAAGCTCAGATGCGTTTAAAGAAAATAGAAGCTGACCTGAAAAAAGCTAAGGAAGAATTCAAAAAATTAAATGAGAAATGGAGTGGAAGCAAAAAATTAATTGATGAACTTCATAATTTAAGAAAAAAACTGGAAGATCTTAAAAAAGAAAAAGAAATTGCCGAGCTGCAAGGCGATTTAGAAAAAGTTGCTCGTTTAGTTTATGATGAAATTCCTCAAACAGAGAAAAAATTACAAGCACTAGAAAAAAAGAATCAATTTAAAAAATCAAAATTGACCAAAGAAGAGATTGACGAAGAAGATATTGCGAAAGTTGTTTCACAATGGACGGGCATTCCTGTGAGCAAGATGCTTGAAAGCGAAGTTGAAAAATTAAATAAGATGGAAGACATTTTGAGACAACGAGTGGTTGGTCAAGATGAAGCCATTAAAGCCGTGGCCAATGCTATTCGTCGTGGCCGCGCTGGTTTAGCCGAAGAAGACAAGCCCATCGGTTCGTTTATGTTTTTAGGTCCAACCGGTGTGGGCAAAACAGAATTAGCTCGAGCATTGGCAGAATTTCTTTTTAATGACGAAAAATCGATGGTAAGAATTGATATGAGTGAATATATGGAAAAGCATACGGTAAGTCGTTTAATTGGTTCGCCGCCCGGTTATGTTGGGTATGAAGAAGGCGGCCAATTAACCGAAATTGTGAAACATCGGCCTTATAGTTTAATTTTATTTGATGAAATTGAAAAAGCTCATCCTGAAGTTTTTAATATTCTTCTTCAGATTTTGGATAATGGTCGGCTAACTGATGCAAAAGGACGGACAGTAAATTTTAAAAACACCGTTATTATTATGACTTCCAATGTAGGTAGTGAATATCTGGAGCAGATGTCTTCTTTAGGATTTAAAATGGGCGAAGAAAGCGACAAAGAAAATCCAGCCACGCAAAATCTGAGAGATAAAATTCGCCTCGCGCTTAAAGAGCGCTTCCGCCCCGAATTTTTGAATCGTATTGATGAGATTATCATCTTTAATCCTTTAACGCCTAAAGACATTGAACAAATTGTAGAAATTCAACTCAATGCTCTTAGAAAGCGATTAGAGAATAAAGATATCAAAATAGAGATTAATGATGATGTAAAAAAATACTTGGTTCAAG
>Ga0209606_1002167_pt1 | contig 22502 bp, 21 predicted proteins | sample AD_UKC057_MetaG_FD_184412 | JGI IMG/M metagenome (GOLD analysis project Ga0209606, IMG submission 184412) | Active sludge microbial communities of municipal wastewater-treating anaerobic digesters from USA - AD_UKC057_MetaG (SPAdes) (version 2) | ecosystem: Engineered > Bioreactor > Anaerobic >...
GAAGACCTCATGATCGAGCCCACCGAAACCGAATCCCGGGAAACCCTCGACGCCTTCTGCGACGCGCTGCTCGAAATCGCCCGCATCGCCGAAGAAGACCCCGACCAGCTCCACCACGCCCCCACCCGCCTACCCGTCGGCCGCCTCGATGAAGTCAAGGCCGCCAAAGAACTGAACTGCGCCGACCTGCCTGGATAACATAAATGTTATACCTCAATGATAATGATTTCGGGAGCCACGGTGTAAGGCGGGGCATCGCGCAACAGGCTTGACAATGACATCTCAAATATGGCTCAATAAAGAGAATATTGTGGTCTGTATTCTTAAATATGAGCCAAGAAAGATGAAGACGATCAGAGAAAAAGCCCTGGAAGCGGCGCGGAACCGGTCCGTGTTCCGTGCCTGCGATGTGCGAGACGCAACCGATCCGAGGTCAACGCTCCGCCGAATGGCCGCGGAAGGGGAGATCGTGCGCGTCGGAAGGGGACTCTATGCGCTTCCCGATGCGGAAGTCAGCGCGAATCACGCTCTTGTCCAGGCAACTAAACGCTATCCCGGCGGAGTGATTTGCCTGACCTCCGCCCTCTTCTTTCATGAGATCGGAACCCAGATGCCTTACGAGACCTGGATGATGCGGCCCGACCGTAAGGTGACGCTGAACAGGGAATTCCCCATTCGCTTTGTCTATTGCACGGGAGCGGCATTCACGCATGGCATCGAAACGCATCGTATCGAAGGCACAGAAGTGCGTATTTACTCCTCCGCCAAGACGGTCGCCGATTGCTTCAAATATCGGAACAAGATAGGTCTGGACGTTGCCACCGAGGCCCTGCGGGAAGGATGGCGGGCGAAGCGCTTCACGATGGACGAACTCTGGAAGGCGGCCGGGGTGTGTCGTGTGCAAAGCATCCTGCAACCCTACATGGAGATGCTTATGCAATGAAAAACAGGAGCGCATCGAGGTACTGGGGACAGTCGCCTATTACATTCCGTTCTTTTCTACAAGTCGACACACGGTAAGATTGAATCCCCCCGTAGCGCTGGCCAAGGGCACCAAGGAACTGAACTGCGCCGACCGGCCCAGATAGGCGGCATAACGGTCTACTCCAGATACGCCAAAAACTTATTCCCGGAATTACTGAAGCGGGATGCTCCGGCTACATTCATCACCGTTCCAAACTCCATCCCGAAATATCACTCAGGACCAGTCCGGCTTTTTGGTCCAGCAGAAATCCGTCATCCGACAGAAATCCCAAAACTCCACTTCATCCTTCGATAGCGGAGCGATACCCTTCCGCAACTGAAAGCGAGGTTGGCTGTCCCCTGAACGGACGAGAAATCCCGTACGCCGACGCCAGGTATCGTTGTCCCAGGTCTCCAGCAAACGCAAGGTGTCTTCCGCATACCGCTTGGGATTGGGCGCAATAATCACTCGCGAATCCCCCAACGCCTCGGCATAGTCTCCCGTGTCGAACAGGGGCTTTTCAGCGCCCAGGCCAATCTTGAGCCTGCCGTCAGGATCCACCGCATAGCGGACCGCACCGCTTCTTGGCGAGAACACGTGACGACCTTGCTCATCCCTGCCCAGCGATACCAACAGACCTGCGTCCACCTCGGCCACGCCGTACGCCATGATACAGGTCACGCTGCTGAAAGGTTCCAGCAGGGAAGTCATGTACGTTTCAAGAGAAAGCGGTAGCGGATAGCCCCCCAAGGTCATGAGTAGTGTCTTAGGAAGGGCATTTTCGGCCCCTTGGGCAAGAATCTGCGTCAACGCATCCGCTAAAAATAAGGGTTGGGCGGCAACCAGCGTCAAGGCGCCCTCCAGCGCGGCGTAATTCAGGGCGCGGGTAAATACGGAAAGACTGAGATAGGTATCAATGAAGACGCATTGGAATGGCATCATTATTCGTGCTGGATATGCGTTGACGGCTATGGGAGATTTATTTTCTGCTTCTATAATATTCGTAAATTGTTGGCTGACAGAACCATGTCCAGGGGATGGCGAAGTATTAAGTACACGAAAAGAATATGGTTCCTTGGACATCGTACCCGAGGAGTAGGACAGCTCTATAATTTCCTTTGGCATTCTGTTCTCACCTTTCATAACATAATTTCAAAATGAATAGGCGCCGTTTTCTTCGTATTGTGTGTTGCTAACAGATTCATTGGCAATCATTAATATGTTCGGAGTTATGGTAGCAAAACAACAAAAGTGGGAAGACTTGGAATAAAAACAACGCAGTGCTTAATCTCAAAGCCAACGCACCTTTGGATGACCTACATCACAGGCGATCGGTTCCCAGATAACCCCAGGGATACCACTCGACGCCCAATCCGGCGAAGAAGCTGGAACGCTTGAAGGTAACGTCCGTATGCAGCGGGAGTAGAAGCAGACTGGCATTCGTTCCTTTTGTGTGCACCGATCCCGCCGTATAACCGACCTGCGCGAAGGCAGCCAAGTGTTCCGAAAGTTTTCGGCCCACACTTAAGAAGGGCGTCCAAATCATCAGGTCGTCGCGCTGGTCGGAAAAGGTCTTGACATCCTCAAACCCCGGCGCAACAAGACGAAACATCCTGTTGACTTCATTGTCGATCCGCGCCTCGGCGTCCTTCATGCGTGGATAGCTGTTTGACGAACCGATAGAGAGATACCAGTCCCGCTCTTTTTCCGCTGCTGCCGCCGGGGGGTCTTCGTCGTGTGGTTGCTCAACCGGAAGGGACGGCGCTTGCAGAAGCAAAGCGCATACGATTAAAACAAGTACTTTTCCTATTCTCGCCATACACCGATCCCACTTTTTACCGGGAAACACGGTGTTACTCTGCAGCCGCATGAATACACGATTCCTGCTCCTTGGTATCATTGCGACTAAGCGAAGAGGCGGGAAAAAGAGAGGAGCGCGGCAACCGCGCTCCATAGAGGGAGTTCCACGTCCCTGTCAGACAACGCAATGCTGACCGCGCTCCAAAGGGAGCGCGTCTAGCACTTGCGCGGTTGTCTGACCGAATAGCGTGGAACTTTTCTATGGACCCGCTCAAGGCTTAACGCCTGAAATCTGTATTACGTACTTTCCTGAATACTCCTTTATGCAGTAGCATGCACACGGACGCGATAATTTCTTTTTTTACTTCTTGCTTACCGCAGTATTCCGTTGCTTTTTTCTAATGCTCTAATTTTATTGAAATCCGCTACGGAAAATCAAACTAAATCCAAGTTAATCCACCGGCTCTGCCGGCGAGAGTTCACAAGGCTCTACCGTTCCGTCGTTTTCTTTTGCTTATCAAGAAATCATCCTCTGTTCATTTTATCTATAAAGCGCTTTCGGGCCACGTCATTCAGGCGCTTCCATCTGGATGTCGGTCTTTTTCGCGGTTTACTGATCAATACCTACATAGGAGTCCCACGCCGCGAAAAAACCGGCATGACGCGGGTCGAGGTGTGATAACAACTGGCGGGGAACCGGGGACAGGCACCTATTATTAATTATTTCCGATGGATAACCAGGGACTGTGGAGGTGTTGAAAAAGTCTCCATCTGGTACCTATCCCGCGAAAAACTGAGGGCAGACCCGAATTTACTGCGTAAATTATTGCGTCGGCTCAGTTGTTAGATTGTGCTTATTATTATGTTCGGGTTTTTCAACGGCTCCGCAATCGCCTATAGACCCGACCAAGACGGTTATGACAGGAAAGCGGACACCGTTTCTGCATTTCTGCAGGAAAGGATCAGACGCTTTGGTATTGGAATTCACGCAAATCCAAATTCGAAACGCGTCTGGAAAGGTTCAGTATCTCTACACCGACAACTTCATTCTGATCGTTGAAATCTAAAACCACTCCCGGTGAAACCTCCTCAGACTCAATAATCCGGGAATCATCCAATCTCAAATAAAGTGCGTCGGCTTCTTTGTCCATGTGTAATTTCACAGTTTCCTTTCATCTGACGATCAAAGAATACACTTACAATCCGCTTGGATAAACGCGCCTGTTGACAACTACGCGCAACACGCGGTTATCAAATTCGGGAATGCGGAGAAAGAGGCGCTCCACCGACATGTCATCAGGTTCGGGCACAATTAATTCCGGTGCAACCAATGCGTATTCCACCCATTCAAGGAATATGCCCCGCTCTTTCAGAACTTTTTGTGCATGCTTGGTCAGTTCATATTTCATTGCTTGTTTGGCCCTGTTTTGGATTTCTTCACCTCTATTTTACAGGGATATCTTCCTGCGATTCCACAGTACCGTGAGTGCCATGGGATAGCCGCCTGTTTTTGTCTGTTCTACAAGTCGGCACACAGTACAATCACATCTCCCACGTTGCTTCACTGCGACGAGATCAAGGCCGCCAAGGAACTGAACTGCGCCGACCTGCCCAAATAAATCGCATAATCCCCCCATCCTGATACGCTCAAAACGTGTTCCTTGGAATCACCCGAACACACGATTTCATCCCGCCTGGGGCGCAGCCGTAAATCAAAATATGCCTTTTGGGGTGGGCGTACCTCGCGAGGTGCGCCAAGGTGCATAAGAAGGGTGGACCACAACGCGGTGCGTCCCGAGTTCTCAGTCTTTTTGTTGATACGAACACTGAAGTCTAAACAACATATGTTGACTTTTTTGGGGTTACGGGCAGCGCCGCGCGTTGGTTAGTATAGCACTAATTCATTTTGATACTATGAAGTTCATTGATTTCGTATAAACAGAAAAAATATTGACAAGATTGATTCTAGTTTGTTATGCTAATCTTAATACAACAAGGTATACATCAGTATATTCAATTGTAGAATTCAGGATATTTTGTCTAACTGATTTGATGTTGCAACACGCACATTCTGCGGCAATCGTGATACAAAATTAGAAGGGGTGCGGGAATGGTAAAGAGCCCTCAAAATGAAAGAAGAGTTCCAATGTGGTTTCTTAGACCCTGTTTTGGTCACGGGTATATGCGAGGCGTCAGCAGGCTTAAATATTCCCTTTTATTCTTAGTTCCGGCCTGTCTTCTCGTTTTGGGGTGTGCCTCACAAACCAAGCGATACCAGAGTTCCCTGCCGGAAAAAGCGTCGGTGACCGAGGAGGGCAAAAAGACATTGGTGTTATTGGGCGATATCCTTATGGGGGAAACGGTTTCAGCATCCCAAGGAACATTCAATCTTGACTTTTCATGTATTGCCACGGACAAAGCAATTACAGCCTCCGAAAAAAACTTGCTGTCCAAAGGTTATACAATCACGAATAAAGGATATATCATTCAGGATTTTCGCCTAAGAACGGGATGGAACCCAGATGAACCGGACAGTCTGCCACCCCTGCTCGCTGTTTCGGAGAATTTGAGCCCGGATTTGACTGAGGCGCTTAAAGCAGTGAGCATATTCCGGTCATCCTCAAAACTATCCGGTTGGGATTCCAAGGATCCGGTGACTCCCAAACTGGAGGAGGCTCAGCATTTCCAGGGACACGGCGACTATTTGATGCTGATATGGGGAACAGGCATGGCGAGCCAGAAAGGTCCCGCTGGACAAGCGGCCGGTAGGATGGCTCTAGGTGCCACGCTGGTAGGCCTTTCGGCCCTGATTGGAGCACCTACCATGGCCATTACAAAGGCACCGAACATTTATCCGGGAATCATTCATACGGCCTTGTTTGATATCTCGGACGGGCATATTCTTTATTACGGTGAAAGCAGGTCTTCTGGTTCAGCGCTTACAGACGAATTGATATCAAGCATGGTCAATAAATCTTTGGCCAAAATACCGAAGGGGGCACGGAAAGGCTGATGCCGGAGCATCAGAGTATGGGAGTTAAACGCCAATGCGTTTAGAGTGGTTGTTTTACAGATGGTCTAGTGTGGTGGCACGCTTGGTATGTGTCGGAAAAATTGGTGTACGTTTTTTTTAACAAGGGAGATGCGAACATGAGACAGTATTTCAGTGTTGTGTGTATGATTTGCCTGGGTGTATTTTTGTTTTCCGGATGTGCATCCGTGCCAACGCCTTCGTTGTTGCATACATCGGAAACATGGGAGACGCAACAGGCGAATATACAAAACGCCGCCTTATTTAATGATTCCTACGTGTTCTGGCGCTCCAAAGACTTGAAGGCCGTTGAAACACATTACGGGAAATCCATGCAAAGTGGCCAAGACTATATGAAGTTGGTCAGTGATTCATTGGCGCAACAAGGAATGAACGTCAGCAATACCTTCTTTTCGATTGCCGCCACGGAAAATCCCAATGTGATAGTACAGGTCGTGGAAGCGCCTGACGGGGGAGAAATCGCATCTTTGGAGCCTCCTTTGCTGATACCTGACGCCATGGCGGATGACCCTAATGCACGCAAAACCCTGAGCACTATTTTCAGGCGCCTGGTAAGCGCCGGGCAGCCTCCAAAAGGGGAAACCTTTAATCTGGACACCCTGGCTTTGACTCAGGAAGAACTTGATGTTTTAAACACCTATACGGAAGCGGATACCTATGTGTTTGCCTCGGAATTTATTCTTGCAAAGAGGGGCAATGAGATGGGGCGTACTATTGGAAAGGCTGCTGCAACCTCCGTTCTCACTCTCGGGATGTTGAGCTGGACAAAGCAGTATTTCTTCCCGTCAACGCTAAGGGTTCTCTATGTCGATGCAAAGACGGGGACTCCCCTGCGGTATATGCAGCAGACCTATCCCCATAAGGAAATGGAAACAGAAGAAAATCGCAAAAAGATGGTAGAGGACTGCTTTACCTACCCGCAAAAGAAATCTGGCGGTTCCTCTGCCAAGACACGCAAAAAAAGATAATAACGATATCACATAATTTGCCTGCGCCCTGAGTACCTATTTCCGCACCGATATGCGCTGCCGGGAATGTCTTGTCAGGAACAGGCAAATGCATACGTGCCAGTTCGTCCATTTCCGTTATGTTTGCCGTAAATCAAAACATGGCTTTTAGTGGGCGTACCTTCCCCGTGTGTGCCTGTTCTCAGCCGTATTGTATTTCCGCAGTATGCTTTGCTACAGTGTTTCGGAGGTCTTTCTGCCAGACAGCGTAAAGAACAAACGAGCGAGGAGGTCTTATGGAACCTGCACGCCGGGAATACGACGCTATTGTTGTTGGAACGGGACCGGGCGGCGCCACGGTTGCGCGGGAACTTACCAGGCGCAAGCGGCGGGTGCTGATGCTGGAATGGGGCAGCGCTGAGCCCATTAAAGGCACGCCCTGGCAAGCCTTCAAATGGTTCGGCATCCCCGGCAAGGACATCCTGATCACCGACAGGCTGCTGGGCGTGGTGCGGGCGGTGTGCACGGGCGGCAGCACGATTTTCTATTACGGAACCTGCTTCCCGACCCCTTTTGAAATGCTTGAAAAATACGGCGTCCATATACGCGACGAAGTCGCGGAAGCGCGCGGCGAACTGCCGGTCGCCCCGCTGAAGGACGAGATGGTGTCGCCCATGGCGCGGCGCATTATGGACAGCGCCGTCAGCCTGGGGTACGACTGGCGGCTGCTGGACAAGTACATGTACCAGGACCGCTGGCAGCCGGATTTCCCCTTCGGCTATTACGGGGATCCCCACCGGGTGCGCTGGGATGCGCGGATGTTTGTGGAGGAGGCCCTGGAGAACGGCGCCGCCATTATCAACCATGCCCGGGTCACCAGGGTCCTCGTGGAAAACAACAAGGCCGTGGGCGTGGAATATGCCTCGGGCGGCGCAACGCACCGGGCCTATGCGGCGGATGTCGTCATCTCGGCCGGCGGCCTGGGTTCGCCGGTAATCCTGCGAAACAGCGGGATGCGCCGGGCGGGGTATGATTTCTTTTTCGATCCCCTCATCACCGTGTGCGGCGAGGTTAAGGATGTCCGGGCGCGGGTGAGTGAAATTCCCATGACCGCGGGCCTACACCTGGAGGAGGAGGGGTATATGATGACCGACATGTCCGTGCCTTTACTGCTGGACATGCTGTTTACGGCGCAGGTATTCCGGTTCCACCGCATGTTTTCCCAGCGAAAGATGTTGCGCATTATGATTAAAGCGCAGGACACGCTGGGGGGGCGTATTACGGACCGCGGTGGGGTGCGTAAACGGCTGGCCGAACAGGACCGGCAAAAATTGTTGCGCGGCGCGGCGCGGGCGCGGGAAATCCTGCAACACGCGGGTGCGAAAGGCATCTTCAACAGCTGGTACCTTGCCTCCCATCCCGGCGGTACCGTCAAGATTGGCGATATCCTTGACGCCGGTCTCAAGACGGAATACGACCACCTGTATGTCTGCGACTGCTCGGTAATCCCCGAAGCGTGGGGATTGCCACCGACACTGACCCTTATCGGCCTGGGCAAATACCTGGCCAAAATTCTCAGCGGCGAGAAAAAGGCGCCATGACGCCGCCTCCCGGAGGCCGACAGGACGCCTTTCCCCCTTTTCGGGGCGGAAGTAAAGATGCCTCCAACGCGGGCCTTTACCCCGTAATCTCGCAATCTTGCGTATAAAAATGTACAGTCCCGGCAATGATTTGGTACAATAGTATATATTTCCGGCAAGCATGCGGGTAGCGGTTCGGCTTCCGAAATGGGACAACATCAGGGCTGTAAAGAGATTGGCGCACATGAATGCTCAGTCCGGGTAATCGGGTAGAACCGTGCGGACGGCTTTGCATAAATGACGCCGGGCAGGTGAAAACTACATAAAATGCCGATGCCGGCCGGACATGTATAAAGAGGCAGGAAAATAGTGTCGCACGTTCCGTTGCGTTGGTTCTTCAAGGAAGAACGGGCGAATCGTCTTCGCATATGAAGGGATAGGCTGGTTAACCATTACACTGCGGGTATAATGCCGTTATGGCAAGCATACCTGTAGCGGGCATAAACGAGATGCGAGGTTGTTTTTTTTGCGTAGAGCGATGTCAGTGATTCAACGCGCCGCAGTTGCGGTTTTTCCGAGGCCATGACACGGGCGGGAACCGCCCTTCCTGATTGCGGCTGACATCCTTCTTAAAAAGAATGCTTATGATGACGACTTTTTTGGATACATTGAAAACGCCCCAAGACATCAAGGGGATGAGCCTGGACCAGTTGGAAATGCTGGCAGGCGAAATCCGCACGCGCATCATTGAAACGGTAAATCGCAACGGGGGCCATCTCGCGTCGCCCCTGGGCGTGGTGGAACTGACTATCGCCCTGCACTACGTATTTGACACGCCGGAAGACAAATTAATCTGGGACGTGGGCCACCAAAGTTATGCCCACAAGCTGCTGACCGGCCGGGCCGGCCGCTTTGATACGCTGCGCAAGCGCGACGGTATCAGCGGATATCCCAAGATTTCCGAAAGCCGCTTTGACAGTTTCGGCACGGGACACAGTTCCACGTCCATTTCGGCCGCGTTGGGCATGGCGATGGCGAGGGACCACCTGGGTCTGCACCATCACATAGCGGCCGTCATCGGCGATGGCGCCATGACGGGCGGCATGGCTTTCGAAGCCATGAACCATGCCGGCCACCTCGGCGCGAAACTGCTGGTCATTCTCAACGACAACGAGATGTCCATTTCGCGGAACGTCGGCGCGCTGGCCCATTATTTCAACCAGCTTATCACGGCCCGGCCCTACAAGCGGGCCAAGCAGGATGTGGGCAGCTTCGTCAAGACCCTCATCGGCAACCGGATAACGCGCACGATACAGGACTTTGAAAAATCCGTCAAGGGCTTCATCACCAAGGGCGGTCTTTTCCAGGAACTGGGGTTCAATTATATCGGTCCCGTGGACGGGCATGACCTGCCCCTGCTTATTGAACTGCTCTCCAGCATCAAGGACATGGACGGGCCGGTATTTCTGCACTGCACCACCGAGAAAGGCAAAGGGCTCAAAGCGGCGGAAGAGGACCCCCTCACCTATCACGGGGTGAAACCCATGATCCTGGGCACCGATGCCGGGGAAGGGGACGCCATACCCGCCAAGGTCAAGGCACCGGGCGCCGACGCGGCCGCCGTGAGTTTTACCGATGCCTTCGCCAGGGCCCTGATAGAACTGGCTTCGCGGGATCCCCGCATTGTGGGCATTAGCGCAGCCATGCCCACGGGCACCGGCCTTTCCAAATTTGAACAGGCCTTTCCGGAACGCTCTTACGATGTGGGCATCTGCGAACAGCACGCAGTAACCTTTGCCGCCGGCCTCGCCGCGGAAGGCATGCGCCCGGTAACGGCGTTGTATTCCACCTTCCTGCAACGCGGCTATGACCAGTTGATTCATGACGTGTGCCTGCAGTCCCTGCCGGTCGTATTCGCCATTGACCGCGCCGGGCTGGTCGGCGAGGACAGCCCGACACAGAACGGCGTGTTCGACCTTTCCTACCTGCGCGCCGTGCCCAACCTGCGCGTGCTCGCGCCCCGCGACGCCGCGGACACGGCGCTGATGCTCGAATGGGCGCTTTCCCTCAACGAACCAGTGGCGTTGCGCTACGCGCGCAGCATCGCGCCGGATATCGGCGACACCGAAGACCGCGATGTCCGCACCGCCCAGCGCCTCAGGGAAGGGGACGACCTGGTCTTTCTCACGGTCGGCCCCTGCGCCGCAACCGCGCTGAGTGCGGCCGCGCAGCTCGAACGAGAAGGGCTTTCTGTCGGCGTGGTCGATGCCCGTTCCATCAAGCCTCTCGATACTGCCATGCTCGATGCGCTGTGCGATATACCCCTCATTACCGTGGAGGAAAACACGCTGAACGGCGGTTTTGGAAGCGCGGTACTTGAATATTACGAACAGTCCGAACAGCTGCACCGGGTACAGATCTGCCGCGCGGGGCTGCACGATGTGTTTGGCGACCTGGCGACCCGGGAAGAGCAACTGCGGATGTACGGCCTGGACGCGGACAGCCTTGCCGGCATGGCGCGAGAAATGCTCCACCGCCGGGTCAGGACCTCCCTGGCCGACTGAGGAATCCTTCATGACGGAACCGATACCTATCACCGTGAACGGCACCGCACGCGAGGTGGCCCCCGGGTGCACCCTTGCCGCGTTGCTGGAACAAATGGGAATCAACCGGGTGACCGTGGTCGCCATGCGCAACGACCAGGTCGTGGAAAAGAGCGCCTTCGCCACGATCGTTCTCGAGGCCGGGGATGTGCTGGAACTGGTCGCCTTTGTGCGGGGAGGATAATCATGGACCGAGCGACACGCGCCGCCCTGCTTCGTGAGACGGACCTGTACGTGGTGATTACGGAATCCTTTTGCGCCGGCCGCGCCTCCCTCGAGGTACTGGACGCCTGTCTTGACGCCGGGGTGCGGATGGTGCAATTGCGCGAGAAGGAACTTCCCGACCGCGATCTGCTGGCCCTGGCCCGGAGTTGGCGCGAAGCCACGCTGCGTACGGGCGCCTTGTTTATTCTGGACGACCGCGTCGACATCGCCCTGGCGGCGGATGCGGACGGTGTGCACCTCGGCCGATCCGACCTGCCCCTCGAAGCGGCGCAGCGCATCGCCCCCGAACTCCTGCTCGGTGCGTCCACCCATACTCTCGAACAGGCCCTGGACGCCCAGGAGCGGCAGGCCGATTACATCAACATCGGTCCCATCTTTCCGACCAAAACCAAAACCGCCACCGCCGCGCCTGTAGGCCCTGAACTGATTGCCGAAATCCGGCCCCGGCTCCGTATCCCGTTTACCTGCATGGGCGGCATCAAAACGGATAACGTAGACCGCGTCCTGGAGCAGGGCGCGCACATCGTTGCCGTCGTCACCGCCGTCACCGCCGCCCCCGACATCCGCGCCGCCACCACCGAACTCCGCCACCGGATCCTGGCGCGCCGCCGCGGATACATCTCGTCTAGGCCCACCACCCAAGAAAAATAACAACACTGATCAAAAAACAGGACAGCCTCCGACGCATGCGAAAACCATGAGCGCTGTACCTAAACCTAAGTTGCGCCGGTGACTGTCCCGGATTTTTTAGGGCCGCCGCACGCCGTTAATATGCGAATCTGCAAGATCTCTGCTGGTAAACTGGTTTGTTTCCTTCCCGCGGGCCTTTCCGGTCATCTACACGCGCCGCCATACACCCCTTCCGACTCCCGTGTACAGGGGTAGATCGCCCAACGCCCGGTCTCTATCCCTCGTCATAGATACATCTCCCAGCCTAAATAATAGGGCCCTGTTTCCCCGACCCCGGAAAAGGAAGCGCCATGAACAAAAAGATATCATATACGATAGATGCGCCGATGCTTGCCACGGCGCCCTTGGCAACAGCCATGGAAGACGCGCAAGTCCTTCTGTTCCTGATAGCCGTGGAACTGGTCGCGGAATATTTCATCTGGAAGACGCCGGAGGCCCGGGATATTATTGACGCCCTGCCGCCCCTGTGTGACACGCGCCTAGACACGGACTGCACCATCCTGATCACCCAACACACAAGCAAGGCCTGGTGCAATGACGGCAGGCATCATACTTCACGCGGCGGGAGCGCCCTCAACGGCGCCACCTGATGGGTGCTCCGGCTAAGAAAGCAAAACGCCGAACACGACCGGGTATCGGTGGGCATACCGAAAAACAGCTACGGGCTCGACCTTGGCCCTATCACCCTGCAGCAATTGGAAACGGGTTTCCGCGTCCAAATCAGTGAAAACAATGCTGGCACCAACCATCAGGAATTCGTGAAACGCGTTGTCCGTTTCGTCAACGAAAACCCCCATCTCGAGATTAATCCCAACGGGATCGCCTATAGAGGATCCGAAGGCGCCCGGGCCTTCATCAACTACCTCAATACCGCCCCTGGAATTACAGCATAAGCCATCAGACAGGCTCTCAACACCGAACAACTCCAACTCGAAGAACGGCGGCGCTCCAACAGCCGCAACAAGTTCCGCGGCCTCGTCCCTTGGTACGACAACAAATCCAAAGAACTCGCATTTTAGCCCCGTACACACCACCGCCTCCCCTAAGGGGGAGGTGGTGGTGTGTACGCTCCAGGTATTAAGATCGGAGAGAAATTGAGCTAAGGAAATCATAAGGCACAGTATTGTACAAACAGACATTGCTGAACTAATATAATCAAGTTGCACGCATGTCCTTATCTTGATAAACTTGCATTCTGGACTGGAAGCGACAAGATTCATTTAGACCCAAGCACATTCAAGCACAAAGGGAGAAATGAAGTATTGGAAGTAAAAACAGACCTTTTGTTCCCGCTTGAGGAATTTAAGAAAGAGAACGGCCGGGCCAAACCTTTCCTTAAATGGGCTGGGGGAAAATCACAACTTTTGGATGATATCCAGAGACGTCTTCCGTTAGATCTTCAAGACACTTACACGACCCGTTATGTTGAGCCTTTTATTGGCGGCGGGGCAGTCTTTTTTTATCTTGTTCACTCCTATGATTTTAAGCATATCTTGGTGATGGATATAAACGAAGATCTTGTTATGGCCTACAAGTGTATTCAGGAGCGTGTAGAGGACCTCATAACGCATTTGCTGGCCATGGAAACGGAATTCAAGCGATTGACCAACGTGGTACAACATGACTATTACTACAAGATACGAGACGCCTTTAACCAGAATAAAGGCGGTTTTGATTATATCGCGTCCGGGGCACACTGGGTTGAACGTACGGCTCAACTTCTTTTCTTGAACAAAACCTGTTTCAATGGTTTATACAGGGTAAACGCAAAGGGCGGTTTTAATGTGCCATTTGGAAAGTACAAGAATCCAACCATTTGTCCTACGGAGAATTTGCGGCTTGTTTCTAAATTGCTCAAGAAGGTAGAAATCAGGTGCGGCGACTTTGAATGTTGCGAACCCTTTGTAGATGCATCAACATTTGTCTATTTTGATCCACCCTATAGACCATTAAATAAAACCGCCAATTTTAATTCTTATGCTGCGTCTGTATTTGATGACGGAAGTCAGTTGCGGCTTGCAGCGTTATTTCGGAGATTGGACGCCAAAGACGCCAAATTGATGCTTAGCAATTCAGACCCGCGCAATGAAAACCCAGAAGATAATTTTTTCGATGACGCCTACAACGGGTTCAGCATTGAACGTGTTAAAGCCAACCGCATGATTAACTGTAACGCAACCCGTCGTGGGGAAATAAAAGAGCTGATCATTACGAACTACTAGGGAAGGTGCAATGAAATTTTCTCAAGTTTATAAGGATTTGATCGGATGCGCCTCTGAAGACGATGTATTTGCTTTCTTTTGTAGAACGCTGAATGATTCAATTACATACTGGGACTATTTCGTTAATTGGACTAAGGTACTCGAAAATACGAGGCACCTTGAAATAGACCTGAATACGCTGAATTATCTTGTTGGTAAAGATAATATAGAAGAAGAGTTTAAATCTTTATTGCACCGCCACCCAGATTTAGTACGCTTGATTCCTCTGTTAGTGGCATGTCGCCATTCGGATTTTAAGATTCTTGTTGACTTTGCCGAAGGCGAATTGCTTTATGAAGAGTTTTCCTTTTCAAGGCGTTCGGTACTATCCGATCAGGATATCGAAAAGGCTTGCCGTTTTACTAAAGAAACGGGACTTCTAGAAATGTTTTCTAGTCGTGTCATTAAAAGCATTCCAGATTATGTCATTGGAGTTGAAGTTGGGCTCGACAGCAATGGCAGAAAAAATCGAGGCGGTACGGCAATGGAAACTATTGTTGGAAGCTGTGTCGCCGTCATTTGCGAAACCCATGGCTTATCATTTATCAAACAAGCGACAGCTGACAAGATAAAATCTCTGTGGGGGATTACGTTAAAAGTCGACAAGTCAAGCCGTCGTTTTGATTTTGTAGTACGACTACCTGAACGCATATACATTATTGAGACAAATTATTACGGTGGAGGCGGATCTAAACTCAAGTCTACTGCAGGTGAATATCGCACTCTCCATGATTATCTTTCAAAGCAAGGACAATCCCTAATATGGATTACAGACGGTCAAGGATGGAAAAATACGCTCCGTCCGCTTGAAGAATGCTTCCGTTATATTGATTATACTCTGAATCTTAAAATGGTTTCCGAAGGATTGCTTGCAGAAATTTTAACAGGTAATGTCTAAGTCAAAAATGACACAATCGGTGCATCGCCTTTTTAGCCAAGTCCATTTTTTGGAGAAGCATTTTCGACATCTCTAATGCGTCACAGTATCAATGCAAAAAACACAGATTTAGATTGTACACATGAGTAAATACTTTAGATATTGAATTCATAAAATAGATTATTTCCAGGAGTCATCCTATGTGCCAGCCAGTTAGCCCCCTTTCGGGTAATTGTGCCGAGATTATTTCAAGAGACATTTCTGATTCTTGTAAAGTTTTTCTTGGCAGTTTCTTTGATGTGGCGCATCAACAAATTAAGCATCACAGCATTGATATGATCTTTGCAGATCCACCTTATAATCTATCTAATGACGGATTCACATGCAAGTCTGGGAGAGCACACTCCGTGAACAAAGGCGAGTGGGATAGAAGCCATGGTTTTGAAGAAGACTTCCGATTTCATTGTGAATGGATTGCTGCTTGTGCCAACCTTTTAAAAAAAAATGGGACATTATGGGTCTCTGGGACTTACCACAGCATTTACCTTTGTGGTACTGCCCTGCAAAAACAAGGATTTCATATTCTCAATGATGTCTGCTGGTTCAAACCCAATGCAAGTCCAAATCTTTCCTGTCGCATGTTTGCTGCATCGCATGAAACGTTAATTTGGGCACGGAATGCTCCAAACGGGAAACATACCTTCAATTATGATTCTATGAAGAACATGGTTTGTGAAAAGGATAAAATCAAAAACCCTGGCAAGCAAATGCGTAGCGTCTGGATGATTCCGACACCTTCAAAAAGTGAAAAGTGTATGGGAAATCATCCTACACAGAAACCCGTTGACCTTTTAAAAAGGGTAGTCCTTTCGTCATCAAATGAAGGCGATCTCATCTTGGACCCATTTATGGGAAGTGGCACGACAGGTGTTGTTGCCGTAAATTATGGACGTAGATTCATTGGTATTGAGAAAGACAGTGGTTTCTTTAATCTTGCAGTAAAACGGCTTGAGGATGCATATGGTAGTCACGTGAAAAACATAAGCAACAGTAACAATAAAAACGTATTAAAAAAATAAGGAGAAAATAAGTGCGTCTTGAATCCGCACGACAGTCAATTGAGGCCGTTGTTGGGAAACCTTTGATTAGCCTTCCTGGATGTCGTGACCTTAATTTGGTCAACAAAGGTGCTGTCGGCCAAGTTCTTGAGCGTATTATCGGTCTTACAAACACCTCCGCGCCTCTTGATTTCGAGGATGGTGAGCTGAAGACAAATCAAGTAAAATGGGGAGGGTATCCCAAAGAAACTATGGGGATCATGGTTATATCAAAGATAACAGATAAATTGCTTTTCCCACATACATTTGAACAATCTGATCTTTATTACAAAATTCGAAACGTGCTGTTTGTGCCTGTTTACTATCACAACACTGATATTCCGGTTTACAATTGGATGTTTCTACCCCCACTGCATGCCAATCTTGATAAACCTGAATTTAAAGATATTAAGCAAAGACTCAAAGGCGATTATGAATATATCATTAAAGAGCTGAGAAATCGTATCGATACTCGACAAGACCTATATCGCCAAATTGATGCTGATTTTATTCAAATTCGCAATAAGGATTCGAAAGATAGAAGTGGACACTATCATCCAATTTTCTCCTACAAAGTTGGGCGGTACATCTCAGATAGAAATCACGGTTTTTATTTCAAAAAGGAATTCATGAGGTTCCTTCAACAACAATCCCCTCACTATCCGTACTATGGTGAATAAGCCGGTAACAATTATTTTTGTTTGTTATAATTTTTTCGCTGAAAGGAGTGATTATCTTTTTTGATCCTCTAAACCGGCTGGCGCGCTCTAGTGTGAAAACGACAACAGCGATCTCAAAACCGTCGCCATCGCTCTGCGCAACTTTGCCCGCGACACGGGCTGCTCCATCCTACGCCCAACACACCAGCAATCCGGTCGCGACTACGCGCCGGGCATCGCGCTTCACGAGTCGTCACCGTTTTCACCGCCGCCACCTGATCCTGGCGCGCCGCCGCGGATAGGCCAACGGTGCGTCTTCGGCGGTTGATGTAGGAAACACTGATGAAAAGAAAGGACCAAAAGGACTTAAGGGACTCAAAGGACGCCAAGATCAGGGGAGCGTTTTACCGTCCTTTAGGTCTCCTGGTTTTGATGGTGCCTGCCGTTTTGGGTCGATATATGCGCCTAACGAAAGGATAGCCCTTATGAAACACGGTAAGTGGATGATTTGCGTCCTCGCCTTGATTGGCATTTGTCCTGGCGTTTCGGCGGAAACGACGCCCGCGGGGTTTTGGCCCCTCGTCGATGACGGCAGGGATTACTCCGGTCAGTGGGGCGACGCCGTCAACCATGGCGCGGTATTCAGCCCGCTCGGGCCGGACGGCCCGCCGGCCAGGTTCAACGGCCGGGATGCCTATTTTGAAGCGCCGGGCCGTGTCCCCTTCGGCGCGGATGATTTTTCCCTGCTTCTCTGGATTCACACGCAGGACGTTTTGGATGACGGCCTGGGCGATTTGCTGAGCAACTTTGACGCAACGTCGCGCAAGGGCTTCACCCTCGGCCTGGCCACGTATACAGGCGTGTCCAATTCCCAGCCCAATTACCGCACCCTGCATTTCGGGCTGGACGACGGCACGGAACCGGCGTGGACCGACTGCGGCCGCCCGGGCAACGCGGTGTTTGTGTTCGGGTTTGCGGTCCACGACGGGGCCCTTTACGCGGCCACCTGCGAGCCGGGCGAAAACGAGGCGGGTCATGTGTACCGCTATGCGGGGGGAACGGACTGGACCGATTGCGGCAACCCGGACAGAAGCAACGCCGTGATGGCCCTGGCCGCCCATGACGGCCACCTGTATGCAGGCACCGGCTGGTACGACACCACGGGGTCAGCGCTGGAGGCGTCACCGAACACCACGCCGGGCGGCAAGGTGTACCGGTACGACGGCGACGGAAACTGGGCGTTTTGCGGAGCCCTCTCCAACCCGGAAACGGGGGAAGCAGGCACCCTGGGCGGGCTGGGCGTGTACAAGGGAGCCTTGTACGCAACCACGCTGAAGCAGGCGGGCTTTGGCCTGTACCGCTACGATGGCGGCGTCACCTGGACCTATTGCGGCAACCCGGGCCGGCGCGTGTTGAATCCCGCCGCCTTCAACGGCGATTTGTACATGGTTTCCTATGACGGCCCCGGCGGTCCTTTCCGGTACAACAGCGCCGAATGGGCTTATGTGGGCGGCACGCTGGACCCGCCCATCAGCCAGGATTACAGCTTTGCCGTGTACGACGGCAGGCTCCACCTGTCCACCTGGCCGGAGGCGCATGTATACCGGATGGAAGACTCGGGGGCGTGGAGAGGCGTCGGCCGGCCCGCCGGGGAACTGGAAACCATGGGCATGATGGTCTATAACGGCAAACTGTATGTGGGCACGCTGCCCTCGAGCCGCGTCTACCGTTATGACGGGGAGAACCGTTGGACCGCCGTCGGGGAACCGCTGGACGCCGCCGGCGGCAAGTACCGCCGCGCCTGGTCCATGGCCTTGTATCAGGGGAAACTGTTTTGCGGCACCCTGCCGTCCGGCAAGGTCTGGAGCCTGCAGGCGGGCGGATGTGTTACCTATGACCATGCCCTGGCGCCCGGATGGCGGCACCTTGCCGCGGTACGGCAAGGCCGCAGTCTGCTGCTGTATGTAGATGGCGCGCAGGTGGCCGCCGGCACCCTGCCCGACGACTCCCCCTTTGACGTTTCCTCGGACACGCCGCTGCAAATAGGACGGGGCCCCGGTGATTATTTCAATGGATATATGCGCAATCTCCAGGCCCACACCCGCGCCCTTTCGGAAGCGGAGATAAAGCAATGCTATGACAAGGATAAACGGTTCACGGAATAGAAAGGTTTGGCAAGTTTTTCTCGTTCCCAAGTTACGGAATAGAAAGGTTTGGCAAGTTTTTCTCGTTCCCAAGTTGAACTCTTGTCATTACCCACATCTTTTGGCAATGAATAGTAGCGGCAAAAAACGAATGTTTGAATTCAATATCCCAACGGGATTTAGGAACAAAGCCAAGGGTTGCGGTACTCCGCTACCCTTGGTTGGAAATTACCCCCAATTCCCGTTTACCCCAACGGGGTTACGTTACATTGGTGCAAATACTGTATTAGAAAACCGACGTAACTCCGTTGGAGTAGAAAAGAGAGAAGAAGAGACATCACTTACCCAGGGTAGCGGGGTACCACAACCGCTGGGCTATGATATGGAATCCCGTTGGGATGCTGAATACATACGTCGGCATCTCAATACCCCATCCTGAACGGAAAGATATGGGTAATGACAAGAGTTCAACTTGGGAACGAGGTGAAAAAGCGCAAGCATGGCTTGCGCACTTCCAAAATAATGTCTATACGACGATTCGCCTTCTTGTTTCTTATAGGGGATAGGAGCCGATCTCTGCTAATGGTCTTGTATTATTCTTGCTATAAGGAAGGAGTTGAACTATACTCATGAAGGTATAGAGTTCATGGTTCAAGATGTCTCCAAATGGAGGTTGACCATGGTATTCAGAATGAAAGTAGCGGTCGCTGTACTTGTGGCTATAACGCTTGCGGTTTCGGCGTTTTCAAATACAGTGTTCTTTTTGCTGATGCTAGAGGGTTTAGACTCGCTTATCAAGAACGGGATGGAGGGAGAAGGCGAACCACAGGTTGCCGGCGAGTTACCTGTTGAAGGCAAGGAACAGTCAGAAACTATCTCGCTTCCCGGCAACATTCCGCTGGAGATGGTCTGGATACCAGGCGGCACGTTCCAGATGGGCCGGTATCCGGGCGAACAAGAAAGTTATGACAAGGAGGAGCCGCAGCATGCGGTGACAGTCGGCGGGTTCTGGCTGGGCAAGTACGAGGTAACGAAGGCACAGTGGACTGCGGTGATGGAAACGACTCCGTGGTCGGGACACATGCATGTACTTGACCATCCGGAAAGCCCGGCGGTGCAGGTGTCGTGGAACGACGCCCAGGCATTTATTGCGGCACTGAACACCCATACGGGACAGACGTTTCGTCTGCCGTCGGAGGCGGAGTGGGAATATGCCTGCCGTGCCGGGACTACCACGCGGTTCTACTGGGGCGATGACCCGTCCTGTACGACGGGCAACGCGTATTGTTGGTGGGCGTATAATGCGTATAATGTCGGCAAGCGTTACGCCAATGTAGTAGGTTTAAAGGCGCCCAATGGGTTTGGATTGTTCGATATGAGCGGCAATACCTTGGAATGGTGCGAAGATGACTGGCACTCGAACTACACGGGCGCGCCCCAAAGTGGCATCCCTTGGGTAGATTCGCCTCGAGGATCGTGCCGCGTCATTCGGGGCGGTGGCTGGTACTACAGCGGCATCGGCTGCCGTTCTGCGTTCCGCTTCGACAGCATCCCGTCATTCAAGGACATCCACATGGGCTTCCGCCTCGCCAGGGGAAAATGAAGCATGAAATAGTCTGGACGGGACAGGGATCAGGGAGCAGGAGCGAGTAGGCAAGAGAAGAGAAGTATTATGGTGAGCCTGCCTGTTTTCAGGGCTCTTCTTTTATGGTATCATATAGGCAGTCTATAGGAGTGTTACCCATGACTTATAAGGGCCATATTGCAAACGGAACGGTTGTGCTGGACGAACCTATGCCGTTGCAGGACGGCACAGTTGTCCGCGTCGAGGTGGTGGCAGAGGCGGCCTCGACGGTGTTACACCCCGATATCGAACGGTTTACCGGGGTCTTGCCCGCCGATGTTGCTGTGAGGGAAGTCTATGTTGACGGCATGCTGAAGAAACATTCATGAAAGTCATGTTCGACGCCAATGTATTGCTGGATGTGTTTCAGCATCGTCTGCCGCATTACGACGCATCGGCGGCATGCGTCAATGCGGTACGTTGCGGAGTCATTGAGGGATATATACCCGCCCACGTGTTAACCACCTTCTACTATGTTCTCGCCAAATACCGTAACAAACAAACCGCGTGCGATGCCGTACGTTGGCTGCTGACACATTTCACCGTGGCCGCATGTGATCATACCATGCTTCAGGAAGCGCTCGCATGCGATATGCAGGACTTTGAGGACGCTGTGGTTCTGGTGTCCGCCCGACACGCGGGGTGCGCCTGCATCGTGACGCGAAATCAGGATGACTTCCACAACGCGCCCTTGCGCATTGTATCCCCCCAGGCCATGATCGAAGCGATTGGAAAGGATTGATGCGCCTGTATTCATACAGGGATCAAGGAAAAAGAGCGTGGCCTTGTACAAGCACCTGGCATGAGGCAATGGTTCACATCAGACGGCTAATGTGCTCCGAATAACAAAATATCATGCGCCCCTGCGTTATTGATAGAATAGGTCTATTCGTCATAGTGAGCGGCATCCTGCCGTAGGAACCTTCGGCCGTGATGGCGCGAACAGAACCAGAAGGAACCTCCCATGCATACCGAATCGCTGACACGAAGAAACTTCCTCGCCGCTTCCGGCCTGGCGCTCGGCGCCAGCGCGGTATTGAACCCACGGGCCCACGGGGCGAACGACCGCCTCTCGCTGGCCATTATCGGCACAGGCGACCGGGGTACCTCCCACATCGCCGATATCGCGAAGCTGAAGGACAGCCATAATGTCACCATTAACGCAGTGTGCGACGTGTGGCGGGTGAACCTGGACAAGGCGGCGGAACGGGTCACCAAGTGGTTCGGCGCGACGCCGTTCACCACCACCCGGTTCGGGGACATCCTCAGCCGGGAGGATATTGACGCCGTGGTGATTGCCACGCCCGATTTCGGACACACGCCCATCATGCTCGAGGCGCTGAAAGCGGGCAAGGACGTCTATGTCGAGAAGCCCATGTCGCTGGAACTGGACCTGGCGAACCAGGCCCTGGACCTGGCGCGCGAAAAAGCGCTGGTGGTGCAGGTGGGCACCCAGAAGCGCAGCGAGGGCAAATGGCGGGCGGCCCATGAATTTCTGGCCGGACAGGGCCTGGGCACCCTGACGCGGGTTTCCTCGTCCGTTTGTTTCAACCACCCCCGCTGGGCGCGCGACGTAAGCGACTGCAAGGCGGAAGACGTGGACTGGGATGCCTACCTGTTCAACCGGGAAAAGGTGCCCTTCGACCCCAACCTGATCCGGCGCTGGCACCTGTACCGCCTGTGCACCAATGGCCTGTCAGGGCTGTGGATGTGCCACCTGGTGGATGTGGCCCATATCATTACCGGCGCCGCCTACCCGAACAGCGCGGTGGCCCTGGGCGGCATCTATCAGTGGAAAGACGGGCGGGAACACACCGACGTATTCCACGCCCTGCTCGACTATCCGGAGGGGTTCCTGTTCGACTGGTCCATGAGTATCACCAACGCGGCGGGCAACCGGTACAACGCCCACGGCCGATACGGCACTATGGACGTGGAACGGCTGACCTATTCCGGCGAGGGCGGCGAGAAAGGCCATG
>Ga0209606_1002168_pt1 | contig 22500 bp, 15 predicted proteins | sample AD_UKC057_MetaG_FD_184412 | JGI IMG/M metagenome (GOLD analysis project Ga0209606, IMG submission 184412) | Active sludge microbial communities of municipal wastewater-treating anaerobic digesters from USA - AD_UKC057_MetaG (SPAdes) (version 2) | ecosystem: Engineered > Bioreactor > Anaerobic >...
CGCAGCCGCCAAGTCTTCCAATTGGCCGGTCTCGACATTGAGGCCGATGTTCGCCTTGGCGCCTTCCACCTTCTTGACGATTACCGGGCCTTCGAGCCCGGCGTTATTGGCGAGCTGGGCGAGGGGCTCCTCCAATGCGCGCCACACGATATTCGCGCCGACCCGCTCGTCGCCCTCGAGGTCAAGGGATTTCAGGCTTTCCCGCGCCGCAAGGTAGGCGATGCCGCCCCCGGGAACCCAGCCTTCTTCAATGGCAGCCCGTGTTGCGTTCAACGCGTCTTGCGTACGGCTCTTTTTCTCCTTCAGCGCCACCTCGGACGGGGCCCCCACGCGCACCACCGCAACGCCGCCCGCCAGTTTCGCCAGGCGTTCCTGAAGCTTCTCGCGGTCGTAATCCGACGTCGTCGACTCGATGGCGCGGCGAATGGTCTCGCAGCGGCCCATGATGTCTTTCTTCTTGCCAGCACCCTCGATGATCGTGCAGTCGTCCTTCGTGATCTCTACGCGTTTGGCGCGGCCCAGGTCCTTGAGCTCGACGCCCTCGAGTTTGGTCCCTAAATCCTCGGAAATGAACAGGCCGCCCGTCACGGTAGCGATGTCGCGCAGAATCTCTTTCCGGCGGTCGCCAAAGGCCGGGGCTTTCACCGCAGCCACGTTCAGGATGCCGCGAAGCCGGTTCACCACCAGGGTCGCGAGCGCTTCGCCCTCAACGTCTTCCGCGATGATAAGAAGAGGTCTTCCGCATTGGGCAATGGCCTGGAGAAGGGGCAGCATGTCCTGCATGCCGCTGATCTTCTTTTCGTGAATAAGGATGTAGCAGTCATCGAGTAGCGCGGTCATGTTCTCGGGGTTCGTGGCAAAATAGGGCGACAGATAGCCCCGATCGAACTGCATTCCGTCCACCACCTCCATCTCGGTCTCGAGCCCTTTGCCTTCCTCGATGGTGATCACACCGTCATCGCCAACTTCCTCGATAGCCGTCGCGAGCATCTTGCCAATCTCGGAATCGCCATTGGCCGAAACCGTCGCCACGTGCTCGATATCTTTCGAGTCGCGGACTTTCTTGCTCTGCTTCTGGATGGATTCCACCACTTTCGCCAGCGCCTTTTCCATCCCCCGCTTCAAGTGCATGGGGTTGCACCCCGCGGTGACGTGCCGCAATCCCTCGTGGATCAACCGCTGAGCCAGAATGGTCGCCGTAGTCGTGCCGTCTCCCGCAATGTCCTGCGTCTTGCTTGCCGCCTGACGCAGCATGCGCGCGCCCATATTGGCGTAGCCGTCTTTCAGCTCGATCTCTTTGGCTACCGCGGCGCCATCCTTGGTGATGTTTGGTGCGCCGAACGACTTCTCCAGCACCACGTTGCGGCCCTTCGGGCCCAACGTAACCTTCACCCCGTCCGATAACGCGTTTGCGCCTTCCAACAATGCCGCACGCGCCTCCTGGTCAAAAGCCAGTTTCTTGGCCATAATCCCTGCTCCTCCACTCTAAGAACCCATTCCATGTTTATACAGCTTGCCACACGGCATCGAGGCAGCTGCTCGTTTCACATATTCCCATAAGATATTCATGACCGAGACGTCGGGCAAAGCCCTCGGTACCCTCGAGATATGCAGGGACTCACCCCGGGCGCACTCCACGCGGCGGCCCTGCTTCGTTAGCACTCCTCCCGAACGAGTGCTAACAGGGCCGCATCGTACCATATGAACCAAGAACTGTCAAGCTCACAACACGCCTCACAAGAGACCGTCCAGACCTTCCGGGCGACCGGGCTGGCACCCCCAACAGCGACCGCAGCATGTTCTTGTTCGGCGAGGGGTTCGTGCCGCCCGGCCCCGGGCGTTGATGCGGGGTCCTATCCTTCGTACAATGAGCCAGCGTCACGATTCAGGAGAGGGGGTACAACGCCATGAGAAACATGCTGATGACAGGGCTCGTGCTCGCCGTCGCGCTGACGGCCGCGGCCCAGGATGAATTGACGGTGCTTCGGGAGGCCCAAGACGGCCACGTCCCGCCGGGCGGCTTGCTCTACGCCTATCTTCAGGAACAGGCACACCAGGCCCTCGAGCGCCGCCTGCAGCGTTACGAGCAAATCAAAACTCCGGAAAATGTGGCGGCGTACCAGAAGGATTTGAAGGCATTTTTCATCGAACAGCTTGGCGGATTCCCCGAGCGCACGCCGCTCAACGCGCGCACGGCCGCCACCCTTGAGCGCGACGGATACCGCATCGAGAAGATCATCTTCGAAAGCCGCCCGGGATTCCATGTCACCGGTCTCCTCCATCTTCCCGCCTCTCCCGGGCCGTATCCGGCCGTACTCGTCCCGTGTGGACACAGCGCCAACGGCAAAGCCTCCGAAGCCTACCAGCGAGGGTGCATCCTGATGGCGAAGCATGGGGTCGCCGCATTCTGTTTCGACCCCTTCGGACAGGGTGAGCGGTACCAGGTGCTTTCGGACCAGGGCAAGCCGAAGTACGGCGCCACGACCGAGCATACCTTCGCGGGTACCGGCTGCATCCTCCTCGGGCTTAATGCCGCCGCCTACGAGATCTGGGACGGCATGCGCGCCATCGACTACCTCCAGAGCCGCGGCGACATCGACCCCAAACGCATCGGCTGCGCCGGTAACTCGGGCGGCGGAACGCAAACCAGCTATTTCATGGCCCTCGACGAACGGATCCTATGCGCCGCCCCGTCGTGCTACCTCACATCGATGCGCCGGCTTACCGACACCATCGGACCCCAAGACGCCGAACAGAATATCCACGGCCAGATCGCCCGAGGCATGGACCACGCCGACTACATCATCATGCGCGCACCAAAACCCACCCTCATCTGCTGCGCTACCCGGGATTTCTTTGACATCCAAGGCACGTGGGACAGTTTCCGGCAGGCCAAGCGCGTCTACACGAGGCTGGGACTCGCCGAAGCGGTGGACTTGGCAGAGACCGACGAGGAGCACGGGTGGACCGTCAATCTGCGCGTGGCGAACGCCCGTTGGATGCGCCGCTGGATGCTGGACATCGACGAGCCCATAACCGAGGCGGACTGCGCCATTCTCTCGGATCAAGAGGCCCAGTGTTCCGAGAAAGGGCAGGTGCTTCTCATGGACGGCGAACGCTCGGTCTTCGACATCAACGCGGATGTCGAGGCGGCGTATGCCCCCGGGCGCAAAGCCCTCTGGTCGGGCGACAAAGCCGCCGCGCTGAGCCGGGCCCGTGACATCGCCGGCATTCGTCCTCTCGACCAGGTGCCCGAATGCACGATCGAACCGGCTGGAATCCTCCAACGCGACGGGTACCGCGTCGAGAAGCTACTCTTCATACCCTCCGATGGCATCGTGGTCCCTGCGCTGCGGTTCGTGCCTGCCCAGGCGAGCGGCGCGACGTGCCTATACGCCCACGGCGGGGGAAAACAGGCCGAAGCAGCCCCCGGCGGCGCCATCGAAGCGCTCGTCAAGAAAGGCCTCACCGTCGTGGCCGTTGACCTGCCCGGACTGGGCGAAACCACCAGCGACAAGGACCCGAAAGGCGCCTTCTCGAAGCTGTTCACCCCGAACTGGCGAGAGTTCTTCCTGGCCTACAAGCTCGACCGGTCCCTTCTCGGCATGCGAGCCGAGTCCATCCTCATGCTCGCCCGGAACCTGGGCGGAAACATCGAGGCCGTAGGCGTGGGCGAGGCCGGCCCCGCCGTGTTGCATGCCGCCGCCTTCGAACCCGCGCTGTTCGCATCCGTGCGCCTCGAACGCAGCCTTGAAACATGGACCAGCGTGGTTGCCACCAAGGAGAATACCCTGCAGATGGCCAACTGCGTCCACGGCGCCCTGCGCGTGTACGACCTCCCCGACCTTGTGGCCAGCCTCGGCGACGGAATAGCCGTCATCGACCCTGCCGGCGCGGGTGGAAACTAGGAACCAGGGATGAGGCGTGAGGATTGACGGCGAGGGTGAGGGTGAGGGCCCGACACGGACATGCATGCATTCGTCCCGCGCGTCACCCCGCGCGAGTCAGTGGCCGAATAGCAAGAGCAGCCAGGCCGTAGCAAACGAGCGCCAGCAGCACGACAAGCGGGAATCCCATGTGCACTGAACTCGCCGTGGCCAGCGTCGCCCCCATGACCGATGCGCAGCCGTTTATTCCCCACGCCCACGGCAACAGGGCGTCCGACCGGTTCGCGGCGGCCTGCAACCCCAAGGGAAACGGGATCCCCATGCAGAACGCCATTGGGGCCAGCCCCGCAACGCTCAACACAATCTTCACGCCGTCAGGAAAGCCTGCCAGCGCTTCGAACACCGGATGCAGCGCCACGTGATACACCCCCGCGACGCAGGCTATCCCGAGAACGGCACGCGCCACATTTCGCGCCGGGTTCCCAGCTAGACGGCCAGCGGCGTAGCTGCCCGCTCCCGAAAAGAACAGAAAGGATGTCAGCACCACCGCCACGGCATATACCGGATATGCCAGAAACAACATAAACCTCTGCACAAAAACGATTTCCAAAAACATGTAGGCTATCCCCAGCAGCGCAAAATAGACAATGACCCATCGCTTGAAGCCTTTCGCGGCCGGACTTCTCCCCAGCACGGCCAATGGGGCAAGGATGAATATTGCGCTGGCAACGGCTGCCTGGACAATTGTGGCGGCAAGCGCCACGTACCCCCATTCGACGAACGGCACCCACGCTACGCCCATCCCTTTCACAAGACGCGGCAGCGTTGACCATTTGAAGAACCGGAAGAAGTACGGCCGCATGTCTGTCGCCGGTCTCACATAAAACAGATAATGCTCGTAAAAATCCTCGGGATTCTCCGATACAAGAGCCTGTGTCGCTTGGTAGTAAACCGTTCCCTGGGAAAGCTGGATGTACTGATTGGTCTCGTCCTCGCGGACGCCCGGGAAGTAGCAGGGATCGAAGCTCCGGGACTGGCAGAAGCCGCGTACGGCAGCCACATCTTCGCCGGACAGAGGCGCTCTGGACACCACCAGGGTGGCGCTGTTCAGCGAGCGAATCATCACGAGGTGTTTCCCGGGGTCCGCAATGCCGTCGCGGCGTAGCGCCTCGACAGCGGTGGCAAAGAGTTTCAGGGAGTCGCGCGGAGGTGTCTTCAGCCAGCAGGTAACCGCGAGAACACCCTCGGGCGTGAGGCGGCGAAGAAAGAGGCGGAAGGCCTCGACGGTATACAGGTAGCTCTCATTCAGCGCATACACGCCCGAGGCAGCCGCCGTGAACGAGCCAGACAAAGGCGCCTGAATAAGGTCGAATTGCCGGTCGTGCGACTGGAGATATCCCCGCCCCTCCCCCAGCACAAGCGTGACGTCCGGCCGCTGGTACAATCCCCCGGCGAAGTCCGAAAAGGTCGAACGCACCAGTTCGAGCGCCGCCGGGTCGACCTCCACGGCCGTGACATGCCGGGCCCCGTGGTACAGGGCCGCCAACACCTCGGTCCCGCCCCCGGGACCAAGCACAAACACGTCGGGAGCATCCACCAGCCGGTACGCCACCGCGCCGGTCACGTAATCGAGGTACGCAAACGCACTGAGGCCGCCATCGAAGCGGTTGACAGGCGATACGGACCCTGCGTCAAAGAATAGCCCGATCTGCTCGGGCAGCGGCCCCAGTTCGCTCATCGGGTAGGCCGTGATCTCGCCCGGCGTCTCCCGTATCATCACCGAACGGACAGCCGTGACGGTCGAGAGGGGGCTGAACCGGCGCGCGAGCACCTCCGCATCCGGGAAATCCATGACGTAGGAAAATCCCTTGTATTGCGAGACCCGGACGGGCGTGTGCGCAGCAAGAATCATCAGTGCGGCGGGTATGAACAGCAGGCACCCTGCCAGCGGTCTGCGGGAGAGGGCCGCAGGCTTGTCCAGCCCCAACAGAATCCACGCGGCCATGCCCATCCCGGTGACGGACCCGAGCACCGGCCAGTCCGGCGGCGCCGCAACATACAGCAGACCCACCGCCACGAGCGCGCCCACGCCCGAACCCGCCATGTTCCACGCGTACAACGCCCCCACCGAGCGCGACGCCAGCAGGAAAGCGCACGTGATACAGGTCGACACCAGAAAAAACGGCACGGAAAGTACAAGATACAGTGTGAGAAGATGCAGCATCTGGCCGCGTTGCGTCGCCAACTCGAACGTTTCAAATGGCACGTGCTGGCTGATGGCGTAGCTGGCGGGCACCGCCGCGCAAAAAGCCAGAGCCGACCACCAGAGCATGAGGCGTTCCCTGCCCGCAAACGATTGCCTCAAGAGCGCCAGCAGCGCGCCGCTCGCCCCGAAGCCCAGCATCGCGAGACTGATAACCATGTACGCGAAATGATGCCACTGGGCAATGGACAGAATGCGCATCAGCACGATCTGGTACGCAATACCCGCCGCGCTGACAAGCCCCACCGCCGCGCCGAGGCATACAGACACACGCGGCGTCATTTCGTCCCTTCGCTTCGCGTCAGGGGCACAAACCGCACGGGCATGACGCTTCTGCGGCGTACCGCGCCGTCCGCAAGCTTCTCTACCAGAATCAGGTTCTGCGTTTGCAGCGGCGGTCCCACCGGAATGGCCATGCACCCCCCGGGCTTAAGCTGTTCAACCAGCGGCGGCGGGATGTGGCTGGCCGCCGCTGTGACGATGATCGCGTCAAAAGGCGCATGCTCGGGCCACCCGAAGTACCCGTCGCCATGCTTTACTTCAACATTCTCGTAGCCCTGTTTCTTGAGCGTTTCCGCTGCCCGTGCCGCCAACGGCTCGATTATCTCGATCGTATAGACTTTCTTGGCGATTTCCCCCAGCACCGCTGCCTGGTAGCCGGAGCCCGTTCCGATTTCCAGTACCGTGTGCTCGGGCTTGAGCTTAAGCATCTCGGTCATATAGGCCACGATGTAGGGTTGCGAGATCGTTTGCCCGTGGCCAATAGGCAGGGGATGGTCCGCATAGGCTTCGTCGCGGCTTGATTCCGGAACGAATTCGTGCCGGAGCACTGTGCGCATCGCTTCGAGCACCGTGGCCTCTTTAACGCCTTCACGGGCCCAACCCGACCGGGCAATGTCGTGCTCAACCATGTACAGCCGCGCTGCCTTGAACTCATCGGTATCCTCCGCCCAGGCGCGCCAGCCGAACATCGCCGTCAGCAAACCCACAATCGAAAGAGCAAGACAAAAGGCAGGAGCGTGTCTTGACATGTCGAGCCTCCTTTCTTCGCTGGATGGCCGGCCCGCAAATGTCCCGCTCCGTTAATAACAACAAGAGACCGGGAGCCCTGTCAAGGGCGCAGGCGCAATTCTGTCCGGAGGGTCACGCGCAGTCGCTTTGCTCCGTAGGGAACGCCCAGCACAGGTTCGGACGCATCTTCCCCGGCTCACGAAGCCCAAGGGCGCCTGTCCCGACCGTTGACAAGAGAGTTCCCGGGACTGCGAGAGAGGTGTCGGCATTAACAATCTATTGGGCCACAATGATTTACGCGTGCCCGATGAGGCCGAACCGCAAGGGTGGTTCTGATTTGACAAACGGTTCATTTTCACCGTATAGTTCGAACGGTTGAGACTTTGAGAAACGGGGCAAACGCATTGAAGGTGCAGCGTTCGAATTTGTTTGCCGGAAAGCTCTGCCCAAGATCAGCACCACGCAAAGGAGGTGAAAACGCAGCGAGGTTCCCATTTCTCGTTTTGTGGCAGTAGACAGTACGCGCCTGCGCGGGTGCTCGCGTCAGGAAGCGTACAACAAAGAGTGACAATTGGAAGGTGAAGTTCTTTGGGGCCTTTTTCTTCGGGGAGAGGGCCACAAATGCGATCCGGAGCCCCTGAGGGTTCCGGAAGGTAAGGGAAACGCTCAATGAAAACGAATCGTGTCTTAGGTTTGGTAACGGCGTGCACACTTCTGGCGGGTGTGGCGCTGGCGCTCGATTTTGAACCTGTGGAAACCTTTCCGCCTCCGGCCGAGGGGTTCAGCCTGGTAGGGGTAGACGCGCTCGCGAACGGCTCCTTGGTCGTCTACGACGGTGCGGCTGTGTACTTGCAGGACGCTGCGGGCGCGTTTGACGCGCTTGCCGGCGGCTATCCTGCCGCCGCGCCCGGCATTATCGGCCAGGCCGGCTTTGTAGCGGCCCGGGGCGCCGAGGCTCTCGTGGGCGCAGCAAGCGGCTCGATGTGGTTGTTCGACTGCAGCGAGGAATCGCCGGTAGGCACCGCCGTCGGCGCGGAAGTCGAGGGCCTTGTCGCGGGCGAGTATGTCTCTGACAATGAGATTCTGGTGAGCGTCTCGACGGAGACCGTGAACGAAGTGGGTCTCGTGAGCTTCAACACGGACCCCCTGGGAGCCTACACGAAAGTCATTGAACTTACGGCCGACAATGCTCCTCGGGGCATCGTGTGTGTTGACGACGCCGTGTATGTGGGGACCGCGGCGGGCAATATCGCGAAGTTCAGTGTTGAAGAACTGATTGCCGCAGCCGCCCCCGAAGATGAAGTGTCCGTCAAGGCCGCTCTGACATGGGCCGACGGCGACGCGTTCGACGGCGATTACGGCGTGTTTGGACCGGCCTCGGCAACCGTGGCCAAAAACCTGCTCGTGGGCGGCCTCGACGGGTTCCAGGTTGTTAACGGCGACGGCGAGGTGCTCGACACTATCGATGTTATCGCCGACGTCCTGAACGTGCCCATCTATAACCCCGCGACGAAGAAGATCCTGGTGGCCGGCGCGAACGACGAAGCGGGCAACCCGGTAGTCGCCCAGCAAACGACGGCAGCGTTCCAAGACCCCGAGGAAGTGGCTCCCTGGTGGCAGAACCTGCTCCGCATCGTTGCGCTCGTCGGCGGGTTCATGATGCTGCTCTTCTTGATTCTCGGTCTGCTCTAGGCAGCCGCGGCTATGATAAGAATGTGTTGAGGGAACGCCTCGAAAGGCGTTCCCTCTGCCCATTCTCGCGCATCCAGGCGCGTTGGCGGGCTCTTTCTCCCGGCATGGGCCCATAGCGCGGCCTTCCGCCGAAATGCTACTATGGCGCCGTGTCCGCAACATCACTCGAGTGCTCAAAGCAACAACCGGAGGCGTCATGAAAACCCTGCTCTTCGGGGCGGAGGCGGAAAAGCTTCGGCCCGAGCTGGAGAAGTATCCCGTATTCGAGATTGACCAGGACCGCCCCGAAATTGTCATCTGCTACGGCGGCGACGGCACGTTGCTGGCCGCCGAATTGCGCTGGCCAGGGGTCCCCAAGGTGCCCATCCGCAACAGCCGGCGCGGCCACCGGTGCATTCCTCACCCCCCCGAAACCGTTATCAAGAGGCTCGCGGACGGCGCACTGGTGCGTACGGAGTTCATGAAACTTGAATGCGCGGTACGGCATGGCGACGACGAAGAGCCCTTCTGCTACATCTCGGCCATGAACGAGGTCAACGTGCATATGGGGCGGATCAATTCCGCGGTGCGGTTCAAACTTTGGCTCGATGACCGGCCCTACGACGAGGGTATCGAGATCGTCGGCGACGGATTCGTCATCAGCACGCCGTTCGGCAGTACCGCCTATTTCAACCAGATCACGCGGGGCGTCTTCTTCCAAGGCATCGGCCTGGCGCTCAAATCCACGTCACACTACACGTCGCACGTCATTGTGCCCGACAAGACCGTGTTTCGCGTGCTCATCACCCGGGGCCCGGCGGTCATGGCCTTTGACAGTTCCACCGAATACTTCGGCCTCCGCCGGGACGACGAGTTGACCGTTCGCCGCGATCCCCGGCCCGCCATTCTCTACGTGTGGGAGCCGCTGCCTTACCAGACGGATTCGTTTTGACGGAACACGCCAGCCGGACGGATATCCGGATACCCGGACAACTTGACAGTCCGGCGCCCGCAGCGCAGACTGTCTATTGCGTTGGAAGGAGCCGAACAACTTCTGCAACGGAGGGAAATGCAAATGCCGGAAGACATGGACACCCAATACGAGCCTCCAAAAGAGCCCCATGAAGACGCGGCGTTCCAGGAACCCCCGGAAGAAGAGAAGCCAGCCGTTTCAGGAAGCACTCCGGGCCCGGAAAGGAACGAGCGGTTGTGGGGCATGGCTTGTCATCTCAGCGGCGCCGCGGTTGTCACGCTTATTCCTTTTGCAAACGTGCTGGCGCCTTTCGTTATATGGATGCTCAAGCGCGAGAATCGGCCCTTTGTAAACACGGAGGGCGAGGAGGCAGTCAACTTCCAAATCACCATGTCGATTGGTCTGCTGATCGGGTTTCTCCTGGCGTCCATACACCCGGTGTTCGGGATCGTACTCATAGCCGTGGCGGTAGTCGACTTGGTTTTCGTGCTGATTGCCTCCACTAAGGCCAACGTGGGCGAATCGTACCGTTATCCTCTGGCGTTCCGGTTCTTCAAGTAGTCTCGGGCATCGCCTTCAGCGGGCAATCCGGTATTCGCAGAGTGCCGGAGGCGAGGAGGTCTTGAGCCACAGCTTTTGGTCCCGCGGCTCGTAGCGCCAAGCGCCGTTCTCCTCCAAAACGCGGTCGTTGAGCCGAATTTCCGAGGGTTTTGGCTCCGCCCAATGCACCCGCAGGATATGCGGGTGGGCTTCTCCTTCAAGTACGATTTCCACGCCGTCCTTGTCAAACCCGGAGACAGTCACCCGAGTGGAGCGGGTCTCGTCATGCATGAAACAGTAATGCGCGCTGTCGTCGGAGGGCCAGATGCACCACGTCAGAAACCCTTCGGAATCGCGGTCGCCGAAACCCGTGTAGGGCCGGCGCACCTCAAGCGGAAATATCGCCCCATCCTCGACGAACACCGGAAACTCATCAAGCGGGAAATCGCGAGTGATGGCCGCGGGGCCTGGAATCACTTCTTTGTCGTCAAACAGATAGCGCCACCGGCCTCCCGGGATTTCCACGGTCCGCGTGAACGAATCTTCGTAGACAGGCGCCACGAGAAAGGTCTCGCCGAACATGTACTGGTATTTGCCTTTGACGGGCCGCATCAATACCTGGCCGGAAGCGGCTGCACCCTGTTCGCCCGGCTTCCCGAAGCGCTGCAAATCGAACGAGTGCATGAACGGGACCAGCTCTGTGTGCAGCCAGGCATATTGCCGGATGATTTCGAGCTCCTCGGGGCTGCGTTTCCACAGGGCGCGTTCGCCGTGGCCGCCGTTCAAGAACAGGCCGCAAAACGCCGAGAACTGCGCCCACCGGATGTATAAGCGCGGGGGGATGTCCGAGCCCCCGAAACCGCCGACATCCGACCCAATGACGTTGTATCCGAGCCTGGCGCTGCGCAAGATGTCGCGCAGAGCTTCCTGAATGCCCTCGTGTTCGAGGTCCCACGCGTGGTCCTGGTCCCCGACCCAGTTGACCGGCGAGGCATCCATAGGGGCGAATCCCTCCGTGTGGAAGTAGCCGTCGAGCGAGCGCGAGAGCGTAATGAACTCCGGGTTCAATTCCCGCGTCAGGGCGTTGCGGTACTCGTCGCGGTAATAATGGTCCATGTACCCGCGGGTAGTCATCCAGCCCCCGTAGGTCTTCTGATAGGGAAACGGCACCCCGAACGGCCGCGAAAAGAAGAACGTGGCCGTGCCGTCCAGTTTCCAGCCGTCTATGCCCCATTCGAGGACGGGGCGCTGCAGTTCGCGCCACCACGCCACGGCTTCAGGATTGGTGTAATCGATAAACCCGCCCTTGCCTTTCCACCACCCCGCCTGGAAGTCACCCGCCGCAAGGTACCCGTTGTCGCGGGCCTCCCCATACCAGTCCGACGAGTCGAGGATGGCCGTGTCGTCGTTCTCGCTATTGACCATGCAAGTCATCCACAGGACCACGCGGTACCCGCGCTCCTGCAAGCCGGTGAAGAACACCTCAGGGGCAGGATATCGGGCCTGGTCAACCTGGAAATCGTTGTAGCGGGTGCTCCAGGGGCTGTCAATCAGGACGGTGCGCACGGGGATATCGTGTTCTTCGTAACCTTCGAGCAGTTCGAGGACGGCGTCCGCGGTGTTGGTATCGTCCTCCCACAGCCAGCATTCCAGGGCCCATCTCGGGGTGACGGGAGGCGGCCCGTGGCGGGTCACATTAAACGGCATGCCGCACAACGGCAGAAACCAATACAACCAAGCAAGGACAACGGCGAGCGCAACAAACGCAACGCCAAACAGCATAATCCGGAACCAACAGCCCCTGCGTTTCGTCTTCGATATCGGCTGGGTCATTACGCCACCTTAGTTTTGGGGACACAATACTCAATTGAGATTTCGCGCACGCTGCCTGCCTCACGTATGTCGGCCATTCTTAGTCGTAATTGAGTATTGTGTCCCCAAAAACCATAGTATATCGTGTAATCCTGAGAATCGCGAGAAGGAGCAGGCATGGCAACGCTGCAACAATTCATGGACGCGCCGCGAGAGTTTTCACTGATCCCGTTCTGGTTCTGGAACGATGAACTCACCGAAGAGGAAATCAAGCGGCAAATAGACGATTTCGAGGCGCACGGCGTCTACGGATTCATCCCGCATGCGCGAATCGGGCTGCCCGAGTCCATCGGATTTGCCTCCGAAGCATGGCTTCACTTCACGAAAGTCGCGGTCGACTATGCCGCCGCCAAGGGCATGATCGTCGTCCTCTACGACGAGGGGATGTATCCGTCGGGCTCGTGCGCGGGGAAGGTCGTGGCCGAGAATCCGCGTTATGCCACGCGCAGTCTCGAGCGGCGCCCAATAGACCAGCCCGTCACTGGCGATGAGGAACTCGTGGCCGCCTCCGGCGGCGTGCTCTACGTGAACCGCCGCTCGAACGGCCACATTCGCGGGGTACATTACGGGGAAGACGACGGCGAACCCGGCGCGCCGCCCTCCGGCGACCTGTTGAACCCGGAATCGACCGCATGTTTCTTCCGGCTCGCACTCGATTCGCACTACGAGGCCCTCAAAGAACATTTCGGCAAGACGGTCAAGGCCGTTTTCACCGACGAGCCGTCCGTTCTCGGGCGCGGCGCCATCAAAGATGTTAAACCCTGGACCTGGGGCTTCGAAACGTTTCTGAGCACGTACCTCGGATACGATTTTCTGCCGCATCTGGAGGCGCTCTGGAGCGATGATCACCCCGATGCGGGAAAATACCGCCAGGACTTCGACCGCGCCGTCAATGCGCGGCTCGAACAAACCTATTACGCCCCTTACAGCCGCTGGTGTGAAGCGCACGGTGTGGCGCTCACGGGGCATCCAGCCCACCCCGGCGACATTGGCGTGTCGAAATACTTCCAAATCCCCGGCCAGGACATTGTGTGGCGCTATATCGAGCCGTTCCAGGACAAGTCCCTCGAAGGCGAGCAATCGACCATGGCAAAGTGCAGCGCGTCCGCCCAGCGCCACTACGGGCGCACGCGCAACGCTAACGAATGCTTCGGCGCCTACGGATGGGAGTTCACCTTCGAGGAAAGCCAGTGGATCACCAATTGGCTCCTCGTGCGCGGCGTCAATCTTCTCATGCCCCACGCCTTTTACTATTCCGTGCGCGATAAGCGGCGCGACGAACGCCCGCCGGATGTCGGACCGAACAACACCTGGTGGGACCGATACAAGCCTTATGCCGACTACTGCCGCCGGATGTGCTGGCTCATCGCCCAAGGCGCCCAGGTGTGCGACGTGGCCATTCTGGGCACGGCCACGCAGTTGCCGTGGCGGGCCGCCCGCGTGTTGTTTGAACACCAGCGGGACTTCAACTATCTCGATTGCGACACGCTCCTCAATGCCTGCACCGTGGATGCCGACGCTGTCCGCATACGCGACATGGCCTACAAAGCCCTTGTCGTGGACGGCCCCGGGTATCTTAGCGCGCCGGTCCTGGCCAAACTCGCGCCGATGATCGAATCCGGGCGCGTCGTGGCATACACCGAGCCCGCGCCGGGGGTAGGGGTGCTCGCGCCGGATCCCGGCTCTCTCGTGGCGCGCCTGTCGGAACTGGCCGCGCCGGATGTCGTGGTCGACCCGCCTCAGCCGGGCTTGCGCTACCATCACGTGCGCGACGCCGACGCCGACATGTACCTCTTCGTCAACGAAGCGCCCGAACCTGTCCGCGCCACTGTTTCGGTACGCGCTGCCGGACGTACGCGCGAGTGGTGGAACCCCCGCACCGCCGAAGTGCTTGCCGGCGCTTCGGGAAACAGCGTCGAAATCCCCCCTTATCAGGGCCGCGTCCTGCGCTGCTCCTGAGACGCTTCCTGACGGGGTGACAAGGTCCCGGCGATAATAGGGGCACCGGGTACAGACCGGGCACATAGTCTGCAGATTAGACCAGGAATCATCGTTTGCTGTTCTGCGGCGATGGAGCAGGAAAGGAGACCTGATGATCGTGAGAGCGCCGGGCCGTGTCTGTCCCTTTCTCCGGCGCGGTAACCCTTGATATTCGGCCTCTTCAGGGCCGACGTGGAATATCGCGGACCCCGCAGGGGTCCGTTCCGGTGGGCACGACCCAGTCAGATGGGCAACAGATCATCTAAGCACACGGGTAACACTTCTTGTACAACCATGGCAGGAGAAATACTACTATGCCTTGGAAGGAAATATTGCCTATGTGTGAACGGGCGCCGCTTGTTGCAGCGTACAAACGGGAAACAGCGTCGGTGTTGGAATTGTCCCGCGGGAACGCAGCGTATCGCAATACGCCCCTCCAGCGATCTGGGCGACGGCAGCATGTGTATTGCCTTGGAGATGCCTTTGCGTGACAGCTGCTCTCGGCGGTCATTTGCAAACAGCTCCCAGGGGAAGACATGACCGGCGAGAACGCCGGCCACGGGGCGCCTATTCCCCGCTCTTGCGGAATTGCAGGGAGTAAAGGTCCGCGTCGCTCATGACGAAACGGAGCCGCACGGGCTGCCCGGCGAGCGCCCCGATGGCGGCGTTTTTCCAGGCAACGGGCCGCGCAAGGGCGTCGCCGAAGATCTCGTAGCAATCGTCGAGCGCGAACCCCTGGACAGGCTGTCCGTCAGGGGATTGGACCTCGACCCGAATGTTTCCCGCGGCGGAGGTGGCAAAGTTAAGGACGAGTTCGGCGCCCTCGAACACGAGGGGTTTCGTGAGGATTTCCCCGCCGCTGAGAGGCGCTTCGATGGACACGAACCCGTCGATGCGTAACGTGTAGCGGCGAAGTTTGCTCGAGTTACCGGTCCAATAGCTTTCGGTAGCGTAGAGTGAGAGTTCCTTGGGCGCGCCTTCCATGGCGGATTCGGTTTCGACGGCGTGCCATGCGATGTAGTTGTCGCCATACGCCCAATTATCGGCGCGCTCGATGCCCGGCGGCAGGAAGGCTTCGTTCCAGCGGCGGAACCGCACGCCGTCACGGCTGGTCATCAGCAGGGCTTCGGTGAGGGCCATGCCGTAGCGGTCGCTCGCGGCCGAGCGCAGGTGACGGTGCTCGGGGTTTGGCAATGCCTCCATCGACGGCGGCCATCCTCGCTCGACGTAACGTGACGGAAACCCGATGAAGATGTGAGGCGCACGGTAATACGGTTTGACCTGGTTCGTGTACAGCTGCTCGACGGGCGAGTCCACGTATTCGAGCCATTGGGCCTCGGTCCATGTGCGGAAATCCTGCGAGGTGGCGGTCCGAATGCCGCGTATCCCCTCGTTAAAATCGCGAACGTAGGCGCGGTACTCGTTGCGGACTTCGTCCCAGAACACGAGGTTCTGGGTATCAAACGCGTAGCCGGTCATAATCGGCGCGTCCTGGATGAAGGACCAATGGATGCCGTCGGCCGACTTGAATCCGTAGAGGCCCCCTTCCCCGTACCCCGCGGCTTTGTACAGCTCATCGGGGGGACAGCCGGGCCGGGGATCCTTGAAAGGAGTGAAATCGTGCGAGCCTTTGCCGACCCATACGATGTTGTTGTCTTTCGAGCCTTCGTATTCGAAAAGGCCAAGGTTGGGTTTCACCCAGTGGATCCCGTCGGTGCTGTGCGCGTAGGCGGCCACCGTATCATGCGGAATGTTCACGCCCCCTGCGGGCAGCACGTCCAGGTGCCAGGCTTTGTAGTACATGCGGTAGAGCGGCCCATCCTGGAAGACCGTATGGTAGCCGGAGCCACTGCCTTCCCAGGGCTCGTTGTGGTCGAGGACGATTTCGCGCGGCACGGGGTGATGCATACGGAACGCGGCGCCGCCCGACAGGTTCTCGATGAGGTAATCATCGGCCAGCAGTTCGAGCCTCGAACCGAGCGAGACGGGCCCCGCGTCTTGAGCAGACGCCATGGCCGACATGGCAAGAACCCCAACAGTAGCAGCAAATAACACGCGTCTCATTCCATCAACCCTCCTTTCGGTTTACGGTTTCCTGGACAAATTGCAGCGAATAGAGGTCTGCGTCCCGCATGACGAACCGAAGACGGATGGGACGCCCCGCGAGGCTGCTGATATCGATGCCGCTTTTCCATGTCACGATACGAGCGATGCTGTCGCCGAATAGGGGCGGGCAATCCGCCAGGGCATACCCCTCGAGCGGCGTGCCGGCCGCGTCCTGGATCTCGATGGCGATGGCGCCGGCCGCCGAGGTGGCGAAATTGAGCGAGAGCGCGTTGCCGGCAAACACCAGCGGCTTTGTGATTATCTCGCCGCCCCGCCATTCCGCCCGAAGCGATACGAATCCGTCGACCCGCAACGTGAACCGCCTCAGCATCGAGCTGTCGCCCGTCCAGTAGCTTTCGGTGGCGTAAATGGAGATCTCCCTGGGTGCGCCCGGCATCGGCGAAGCCGTCTCGACGATGCCCCAGTTCTGGTAATTGTCGCCGTAGACCCAATTATGGCGGGTACGGAGGCCCGGCCGAAGAAAAGTGCGCTCCCAGCGGCGGAACGTGTGGGCATCGCGGCTGGTCATGAACAGCCCGTCGGTGAGCGCGGTGCCTTCGCGGGGCGAGGCTTCCGAGCGCTTGTGACGGTGTTCAGGCTCGGGCAAGGCTTCCATCGAGGGCGACCACCCACGGTCGAGGTAGCGCGTCGGGAATCCCAGAAAGATGTGCGGGGCCCGGTAATAGGGGATGATCTGGTTCGTGTAGAGTTGCTCGACGGGCGCGCCCGGGTACTCAAGCCAGGCCGGCTCGCTCCAGGCCGCAAAATCCGGCGAGGTGGCCGTGCGCACATCGCGGACCCCGTGTTCCACGCCGGGCGTCCTCCTGAAGTCGCGGGTGTAGCAGCGGTATTCGCCGCGCGCGGCGTCCCAGAACGCGACGTTCTGGGTATCGAACGCGCCCAGGGTGACGATGGGCCCCTGGCCCAGCTGCCTCCAGTGAAGCCCGTCCGGCGAGGCCCAGGCGTACAGGCCGCGCGGCTCGCTCGTCCGCATCCCCACGGCCTTGTAGCGTTCCTCGGGAGGACAGACGGGATTCGTATCGATAAATGGGTTGAAATCGTGTGACCCTTCGGCGCTCCAAACGATGTTGTTGCGGGTCGAGCCCTCGAATTCGAACAGGCCGAGTTCGGGCTTGACCCAATGGATGCCGTCGATGCTGTGCGCATACCCTATCACGATGTCGTGGGCGGGCGGTTCGCCGAGGAGTTTTTGCTCCGCGCACTTGTAATACATGCGGTAAAGTGGGCCATCCTGGAAGATGGTGTGGTAGCTGCAGGAGTTGCCTTCCCATGGCTCGTCGTGCGTGATGACGATTTCCTGGGGTACCGGCTCATGAAGCCGGAACGCGGCGGCCCCGGTCACGGATTCGACCAGAAAATCATCGACGAGCAACTCGAGACGCGGCCCGACATCAACGGACCCTGCCTCGGCCCCCGTCAACATCGCCGACACGCAAAGCAGAGCAGTTAACATTTGCAGTGTTCCTATGAGTGTGAGAAGAAAACGCCCCGTCATCCCGTGACGAAGCAGCCGCAACATGGTCGCCCAATCACGCCGCGCGTGTCAACGCCGATTGCCGCACGTCCTCTTTTTGCCTGGAGCTTTTCAGGCTTTGCGCGGATGCCCGCACCCTAGGCGTGTTGAGTTTCGAGCCAGCGGGCGCAGTCCAGGGCCGCTTTGCAGCCCGAGCCGGCAGCGGTGATCGCCTGCCGGTAAACGGGATCCGCCACATCGCCCGCCGCAAAGACCCCTGCGACATTGGTCTTCGAAGTGCCCGGCTCGACCTTGAGATAGCCAACCGCATCCATATCGAGGACGCCCCGGAACAGGCCCGTGTTGGGTTCGTGGCCGATGGCGGAGAAGTATCCGGCGGCCTGGATGTCGCGCGTCTCGCCCGAATGCACATCCCTGACACGGACGGCGGTGACACCGTTGGAGTCGTCGCCGAGGACCTCGTCGACCACGCTGTTCCATTCGATGGTGATTCTGGGGTTGGCCATGGCGCGCTCGCCCATGATCTTGCTGGCGCGGAGCTTGTCGCGCCGGTGGATGACATGCACGCGGCTGGCGAAGTTGGCGAGGAAAAGGGCTTCCTCTATGGCCGTGTCGCCGCCGCCCACAACGACGACGGGTTTGCCGCGGAACCGCGGGAGCGCGCCGTCGCAGGTGGCGCAAGCCGATACGCCGCGGTTCATGAACTTCTCTTCGGATTCGAGCCCGAGGTATTTGGCGGTCGCCCCAGTGGCGATAATGACAGCTTCGGTCTCCCATGCTTCATCGCCCGAGAAGACCTTGAAGGGCCTCTTGTTCAGAGCGGCCGCCGTAACCGTCTTGGAAACCACGTTGGCCCCGAAGCGTTGCGCTTGCTTCTTGAACAGATCCATGATTTGGGGTCCGCTCACGCCGTCAGGAAACCCGGGGAAATTCTCAACCTCGGTGGTGGTCATGAGTTGTCCGCCGGGCAGGATTTCCTTGCTCAGTTCTCCTTCGAACACAAGCGGCTGAAGATTGGCTCGCCCGGCGTAAATCGCGGCCGTAAATGCTGCCGGCCCGGAACCGATGATGACAACCCGTTCCATACGTCTCCTCCGCTGTTGCTGACGGGTGATAAGAAGTTATTCAGAACCACGATCGCACGCAGTATACGAAAGCGGCTCCGCACACACAAGAATCCCCTTCTCTGGCGATGGCTTTCGACGTCCTTCTCGAGCCCAAACGCCCGTGTTTCCGGCGTAATTCCGCGAGCCGCCTCGGGGAGCACTGTCGCGGCTCAGTCGGGCGAATCGTCTTTCATGCCCATCGCGACCCACGCCCGCAGGACGGCGACCTGGTCTTGGGACAAGGGCTCGCCTCCCTTGGGCATCCGGGGCTGCAGTTCGCCAGTGACATATTGGATGAGCGGGCTCTTCTCCGGCTGGCCTGCGCGGACCGACGGCCCCGATTTCCTGCCTCCCACAAGCATGGCGTCGATGGTTTCGAGGCTAAGACCACTGGCTTTGCCATGGCAGCCGTAACAGTGTTCCCGGAGGATTGGGACGACTTCCGCCACGTAGCTCACCTCGCGCACGGGCGGCGCGGGCACGGCGGGCGCGGGTTCCACAGCGGGGACCGGAGGCGCCGCCGGGGCGGGAACCGAGCTGGCATCCGGCGAAGCCGGTCCGGAAAGAACCGTTGCGGGCTGGGCGGCCGCAGGCGCGGGGGGCGCCAGTCCCTGGCTCATCAGCTGCTGTTTGCATTCGAGGCCGGGCGTTCCCAGGCCGTGAACATAGACCATGGTGCCGCCGTAGTGCCCGGTCAGCGCGACCCATGTGGCAGTCGCGAGCGCCGCCAGCACGGCCAGCACCCCCGCGCCCGCACGCATGCGCGGGCTTTTGACCATGGTGCCCGCTGTCAGAATGGCCGTAACCAGCGCGAAGATCCAGACCTTTCCGGCCATTTCCTCATGGTTGTGCACAAGATTCCATACGGGCTCTTCAATAACACCGGTCCCGTTCGGCAGGGCTTCGCGCGCATTCACACCCGTCTGCACCGTGGCAAACGCGGCGATTGTCAGACCCAGATACGCCGCGATGGCCAGCCATCGAATCGCCGAGCCCTTCTCCTCGAGAATGGCCGACAATACGACCAGAGGGACCCCCAGAAACGCCAGGGAGATCGGCGCATGCACCGCCAAGGCATGCACCATGGCCGGTTTTCCAAACATGTCGAGCAGCCCCATATCAGCGTTCTCCTTCGTGGCCCGGTTGGCCGCGCGGAAGCTTCGTCAGATGCGAACCGTCCTGGCCTGCAATGCCGGTTACGACGGCCCGCGGCCTGCTGAGATTGCCCATGGCCCCGGTTCCTTTCACTCAGCGCCTGCGCTGGAACCGATTATAGGGACGCCCATGCCCCCAGGCAACCACGACGTCGACACTCATACCGCCGGATAGTACGAAGATTGGGGAAACTTACACGGAGACACAAAGGAAAGACACGGAAGAAATGGCGCCCGCGCGGAAGCCGAAATCCATTCAGCCTCCCCGCTTATGACGCGGGAAATCCCCGCCCTCATCAAAGCCTCGCCGAAATTGAGCAGATAGCCGAGTCTGCTCCCGTCAAGGGCAGATAGTTCAACGCCTGCCTATGGTGGGCCTTCGTGTGCCCTGCGTCTCCGTGTGAGCGCATTCCTGTCCGGCGACCGGGGCCTGGATTGACCGCTCGGACGGCGTTCTCGTACCATGCTCCCTGGCGCTGGAAGGCATCCCAGAGGTACTGCCTATGAACCTGACTGCTATCGAAACGCCGGCCGTTGTCCTGTTGAGCGGCGGGATGGACTCGTCGACCCTGCTTCACCACGTCGCAAAGAACTCTCATCATCGTCCGCTCCATGCGATTTCGTTTCATTACGGTCAACGGCACGCGCGGGAACTCGAGTGCGCCCGCTGGCAGGCGCTTGCGGCAGGGGTTGACCGCCACCAGGTGTTCGACGTGTCTTTCCTGGGCGAGCTTGTGAGGGGCGGCACGGCGCTGGTAGAGGGCGGCGATGAAGTCCCCGACCTCGTGGACCTGCCTGAGTCCGAAAGGGAGCAGCCGCCCACGTACGTGCCGAACCGCAACATGATGCTGTTGTCGATGGCGGCGGCCTATGCCGAAGCCCATGGCACGGTGGACGTGTATTACGGCGCTCAGGCACAGGACCAATATGGCTACTGGGACTGCACCGTCGAGTTTCTCGAACGGATAAACCGCGTGCTGGCACTGAACAGGCGCACGACGGTGTTGATATATGCACCGTTCGCGGCCATGCGGAAGGTGGAATTGCTGCGGCTCGGCCTCGACCTGGGCGTCGACTACTCGCACACGTGGAGCTGCTACCGCGGCGGAGAAAAGGCCTGCGGGACCTGCCCAACCTGCGTCGAGCGGCTGAACGCCTTCCGTGACATTGGCGCCGCCGACCCCCTCGAATACGAAACGGTCCCGTAACGCGTCCAGGAGGAGAGAGCCATGCTTGTCGTTCATGTCCATGTCCATGTGAAACCGGAGTGCGTGGAGGCGTTCAAAGAAGCTTCGCTCGAGAACGCGCGCCATAGTGTCGAGGAACCGGGAATCGCGCGGTTCGACGTGATTCAGCAACTCGACCACCCGACCCATTTTGTGCTCGTCGAGGTGTACCGCACCGAAGACGGCCCCGCGCGGCACAAGGAAACCGCGCATTACCTGAAATGGCGCGACGCCGTGGCCGGGATGATGGCCGAGCCGCGTCAGAGCACCAAGTATGTCAATTGCTACCCCGGCGACGCCGGCTGGTAACCGTGTCGCGCAGGGATCGGATGTAGCCCCAGGAAGTCAACCCGAGGAGGCATGTGCATGCTGTTTGAACTGGCGATACTTCTGTCCGCGCAGTGCGCGGCCGCGAATGAGGGGTTCCTGACAAGCCGGATACGGGCAGAGTCCGGGTTTGACGGCGCGGTAACGGTCGTCACGGAAGGCGAGCAAAAAAACTTCAGCTACGTAATCGTCGAAATTCCCTACCGCGACATCCACGGCAAGCCCAAGAAAGGGCAGGCCCGGCTCGTGGTCGACCGCGGGGCCATGGCTGACGGGAAACGGCTGCCCGCCTTCTGTCATGTCCACTACGAGAAGAGCGTGAACGACGCAACCGTCTGGTGCAAGCGGGATTGGGCCGTTCTCACGGCGCATTATGGCGAGCCGGCCAGCGGGGGGTACCCCCTCGAGCTGTGCACGGGCGACAGCTACAATCTCGCCAAGGCGATGATCCAGTGGGTGCGGAGGCAGCCATTTATCGACCGATCGCGCCTTCACCTCGAAGGCGGGAGCGCCGGAGGCTACATGACCCTCGCCATGAGCGCCGAGATGTTTCCCGTCACCTGCGCCGTCGCGGAAGCGCCCGTGGTCAACTGGTCCTACAACCTCGCCTACTTCGAGGCCAACAAGGCCGCCGCCAAATGGCCTCAGGAGGACATCGGCCAGTCGCCGTTGCCCGTGGTGTGCGCGGTAACCATGCTCGTGGACTGGTCGGTGAGCACATTTCAGAAGCCCATACAGGACGAGGTCTGGTATTACCTCAGCCCCATCGCGTACTGGGACCAGATTACGAACCCGGTGATGGTTGTCGTTGCCACGGGCGACATGCTCGTGCCCATCGAGCAGGTCAGCAGCACGTACGTGCGCCCGTACGAGCCCAAGGCCTTTCCCG
>Ga0209606_1002170_pt1:0-7500 | contig 22492 bp, 17 predicted proteins | sample AD_UKC057_MetaG_FD_184412 | JGI IMG/M metagenome (GOLD analysis project Ga0209606, IMG submission 184412) | Active sludge microbial communities of municipal wastewater-treating anaerobic digesters from USA - AD_UKC057_MetaG (SPAdes) (version 2) | ecosystem: Engineered > Bioreactor >...
AGCGTCTTCACCAACGCCGGCGCCCACCCCGCCATCAGCAGCACCAAAGCGCTCACCGGCCATGGGCTATCCCTGTCTGGGGCCATGGAGACCGGGTTTTGCGCGCTCGCCATCAAGGAAGGGTTCATGCCCGGATCGGCGCACATCACTCAACTCGACCCAATCTGTGAGGGCCTGAATATCCTGCGCCAGACGCAGGCCACGCAGCCACACGTTGTCATGAACAACAGCAGCGGGTTCGGCGGGGCTAATGTCTGCTCGATCCTTAAGCAGGCCGCGCTGTAGCACCTCGAAGGCAGCCTCTCCGTTCATGCACAGCCGACGCCTCGGTGAGCTTTGCCCCACAGCCTTTGTCACAGGCGCCAGTGGTGGGCTTGGCCACGCCTTCTGCGATATGCTACTTGCCGAAGGCGTTCGCGTATGGGGGACAGCCCGCGACCCACAAAGACTCCAAGCCCTCGCCAGTCATCCAAGATTTACTGGGATCGCCCTCAATCTAGACGCCCCCACCGAAGCCATCACCGCGTTTCGAGCGGCGCAGTCCGAAGCAGGCGGGCACTTCGAGCTCGTCATTCAGAATGCCGGCTATGGCCTCTTCGGCCGCTTCACTCAAATCGAGCCAGAGCGCTGGACCCGACAAATCGCCGACATGCTGCTGAGCACGCTGGCGCTAAGCCACGCGGCGCTGGCTCCGATGCTTGCCCGCGACCGCGGCTCGCTCGTCCACGTCTCCTCGATTGCCGCAGAGCTGCCCATTCCCTTTATGGCCGGCTACAACGTCGCCAAAGCCGGCCTGTCTGCGTTGAGCGAAAGCCTCCTGGCCGAAACCCGGCGAACCAATGTCGCCGTGATCGATTTTCGCCCCGGCGATTATCGGACCGCGTTCAATCAGGGCATGCACCCGGACGGGCATACGTCGGACACGCAACTCGCACGAGTCTGGTACCGCCTCGAGGCGAATCTCGCCGCGGCTCCGACCCCAGCTCAAGCCGCTCGCGATCTGCGCAACGCTCTCCTCCGGCGGCAACGGGGAATCGTACGCTCCGGCGGATTCTTTCAAACTCGACTCGCCCCGGTTTTCGCCGCATTCGCCCCTGCTTCGCTCGTGCGCGCCCTTTCGGCGCGGTACTTCAACGCCACCTAAACGTGTCCCACATCCGCATCCTCGTCCTCACATCCAGCACCGGTGGCGGTCATGACGCCCGCGCGGAAGCCTTCGCGGAATGGTGCTTCCGGCTCTACCGCCACTCGGTGGATGTGCGCATCGAGCAGATGCTCGAAAAGTCATCGACTATCAACCGCACCGGCGTGGGCTTTTACAACTGGATCCAAAAACGCTGCCCGCTCCTGCACACCGGATTCTACGCATTCGTCGAACTTCTCAGTTATCTCAACCGAAACTCCGTACACCTCGGTCGCCACTACTACACCAAGGTTCTACGCGAGTACCGGCCGCACCTCGTTTTTAGCGTTCACGACTGCCTCAACCGCGGATACTTTCAGCTCGCGCGTAAGATTCTTGGAGCAGATCAGGTGCGCTGCGCGACCTATTGCGGTGAGTTTTCCGGCGGATGGGGGTACTCCCGAAACTGGATCGAACCGTCCGCTGATCTCTACATCTCGCGTACGCCCACGGCCCGCGATTTTGCCGTCAAAATGGGAATCTCCCCGGAAAAGGCCTTGGTGCGCGGCCATTTCATGCATCCACGGGCTTACCTCGAAGTCATCGCCCCCGCCGCCAAAGCACAGTTTCGCCAGCAAACACTCGGACTGCACCCACACCGTTTCACCGTGTTTCTGGCGACAGGCACCAATGGCGCCAACAACCACTTTGAGCTCCTTCCGGCACTCCTGCGCCACGCGCACCGCTGCCAAGCCATCATCATCTGCGGGAAAAACCACGACACCTATAACCAGCTTGTGCAATGGCGAGCCCAGCACCCGGAGTTTGCCTGCCACATTGAAGGATTCTCCCAGGACGTCCATCTGCTCATGCAGGCCAGCGATGTCATCGTCACACGGGGCGGCACGACGACTTGCGCCAAGGCGCTCCACTTCAACTGCCCCATCGTCTTCAACGCATTCGGCGGCATCATGCCCCAGGAGAAACTCACCTGGAAGTTCTTCCACAACGGAAATGCCGCGCTCAAAATCGAAAATGCCGACGATTTCGTCGAGATCATCGACGACTGGATGAGCCACCCAGCCCATTATGCCCAGCTTCGTGATCGGTTCCTGCTCCTGCGCTACGATGAAGATCCTGCGATCGTCATCGACGAACTGGTGAACCTCGCTGGAGAAGTGGCTGGTCGCCCGTATAGCCGCAGTCCATTTCCCCCACGCGCGGAAACCGACGAAGCCGAATCGTCTGAGAACGCCCTCAAACGGCCACGCCAAGAAAAGCCGCGAGCGCAGGATCCAGAGGCTGAGCCTCTCGCCAGCCGACCACCAGTCGGCTCTCAGGTGCCGGCCCGATAATTGGACAAAACGCCACCTCCGGCGGCAGCTGGCTCGCCTCCGATGGGCACATAAACGTCGCCCCCAATCCCGCGCGAACCAGCCCCACTGCATTGGCGCGCGGCCACACTTCTTCCGCGATCCGAGGCGACATGCCCGCCTTGGCAAAGGCAGCCAACACGCGATCATAAAATCCAGGATTGTGCGCGCGTGGGAAGAGGACAAATGGCGTGTCGGCCAAATCCCGCAACCGGACCTCAGGCTGTCCAGCCAATGGATGGTCCCCCGGCAACAGCACCCCATTGCGCTCCCGCAATAACAACCGTGTTTGCAGCCCGGGCGTCGGCGCATCCGGATGAAAAAAGCCACAACTCAACTCTCCCGATTGCAACGCGACCAGCTGGGCCGCCGTCGGAGACTCGTTCAACTCCAGCTTGATCCCAGGATGTCGCCGGCTGAATTCCCTCAAAATCCCCGGCAACACCGTGGCCATCGCCAAACCTGTGAACGCCACACGCACATGCCCCACCTGTCCTTCCGCGACAGCATGCAACTCGCCGCGCACCGTCGCCAGTGTCCGCAATACAGGCTCGATCCGATCCAGCAACGACTGCCCCGCAGCTGTCAGCTCCACCTTTCGCCGCGATCGCACCAGCAAATCCACCCCCAACGCCGCCTCCAACTGGGCGATCTGACGGCTCAGCGCCGGCTGGGCCACCGCCAACGACTCCGCCGCCCGACGAAAATGCAACTGGCGGGCCACCTCGCGAAAGTAAACGAGGTGCCGCAGCTCAAAAGGATATTGATACTCACGAGGCATCACAGACACCCAAACAAGTATTTCCCATGCATGCAACTCCCTGCTACGATTGGCCCGTTGGACATGAGCCCGGCTGCAACCGCAACCCTCGCTCACGTTGACAACGCCAACTTTCGACCAAATCTCGACATCTCCATGGCTAAATCGCTCTTCGAAAAAGTGTGGGAATCCCACACCGTCCGCAAACTGGCCAACGGCCAGACGCAGTTGCTCATCGGCACGCACCTCATCCACGAGGTCACCAGCCCCCAAGCCTTCGGCATGCTCCGTGATTTGAAACTCAAGGTGCTCATGCCGCACCGCACGTTCGCGACGGTCGACCACATCGTCCCCACCGACCAGTTCGCCGAGCCCTACGCCGATCCGCTCGCCCAGGCGATGATGGATGCCTTGCGCAAAAACTGCGCCGAGTTTGGCGTCACCTTCTTCGACCGCGCCAGCGGTAAACAAGGCGTCGTGCACATCGTCGGCCCCGAGCAAGGCATCACCCAACCAGGCACCACGATCGCCTGCGGTGATTCGCACACCTCCACGCACGGCGCGTTTGGCGCGATCGCCTTCGGCATCGGCACCACGCAAATCCGCGATGTGCTCGCCACGCAGACGATGGCCATCGGGCCGTTGAAAGTTCGCCGCATCAATGTGAACGGCAAACTCCGCCCCGGCGTGTACGCCAAGGACGTCATCCTCCACATCATCCGCACGCTCGGCGTCAACGGCGGCACCGGCTACGCCTACGAATACGGCGGCGAGGTCTTCGACCGCATGACGATGGAAGAGCGCATGACCGTGTGCAACATGTCCATCGAGGGCGGCGCACGCGTCGGCTATGTCAACCCTGACGAGACCACGTTCGCCTATCTCAAAGATCGTCCGTACTCGCCGAAGGGCGCCGCATGGGACGCCGCCGTCGCCGGCTGGAAGGCCGTCGCCAGCGATCCAGGTTGCCACTACGACAACGTCGTCGATTTCCGCGCCGAAGACATCCCGCCGACCGTCACCTGGGGCATCAATCCTGCGCAGGCCATCGCCGTCGGTGAAAACATCCCCGACCCGGCGAAGGCGACTTCCGTCGACGAGAAAGCCTCCATCGAAGAGGCCCTCGCCTACATGAAGTTCAAAGCCAACGCGCCGATCAAGGGCACCAAGATCGATGTCGCGTTCCTCGGCTCGTGCACCAACGGCCGCCTCAGCGATTTCCAAGAGGTCGCCAAATACATCAAAGGCAAACGCGTCGCTCCCGGCGTGAAAGCCCTCGCCGTGCCCGGCTCGCAAATCGTCGCGCTCCAGTGCGCAAAGCTCGGCATCGACCAAGTCTTCCGCGACGCCGGCTTCGAATGGCGCGAGGCAGGCTGCTCCATGTGCCTGGCGATGAATCCCGACAAACTCGTCGGCGACCAAATCTCCGCGAGCTCCTCCAACCGCAACTTCAAGGGCCGCCAAGGCAGCCCGACCGGCCGCACGCTCCTCATGAGCCCGCTCATGGTGGCCGCCGCCGCCATCGCCGGCTCCGTCGCCGACGCCCGCGAGGTCTTCGCCGTCGCCAAGTAAACCCCGCATCGAGAAACACCCAACACCTCTCCTCACCATGGCTCTCGCCAAAATCACCCAAGTTTCCGGCCGCGGCGTCCCCGTCCTCGGCAACGATATCGACACCGACCGCATCATCCCGGCCCGCTTCATGAAATGCGTGTCCTTCGACGGTCTCGGCGAATTCGTTTTCTTCGACGTCCGCAAGAATGCCGACGGCTCGCCCAAGGAACACCCGCTCAACGAAGCGCGCTACCAAGGTGCCTCGATCCTCATCAGCGGCGCCAATTTCGGCTGCGGCTCCTCCCGCGAGCACGCACCGCAGGCCATCCAGAAATATGGTTTCCGAGCCATCATCGCGGAAAACTATGCGGAAATCTTCTTCGGCAACTCGACCACGCTCGGCATCCCCTGCGTGAGCGCCAGCCGCGAAGACATCCAGAAACTGGTCGCCGCGGTACAGAGCAACCCGCAGACCGAGATCGTCGTCGACGTCGCCGCCAAAGAAGTGCGTTTCGCTGGTCAAAAAATTCCCGTCACCATCCGCGACTCCGCCCGCGATGCCCTCATCAACGGACGCTGGGACGCCATCGGCGAGCTCCTTGAAGGCATCCCTGTCGTGAAAACTTTCACGGCGAAATTGCCCTACCTCTCCGCCTGATCCCGAGCGACAGGTATTAGGAAAACAAGGCGAGCCTCACAGCTCGCCTTCTTCTTTCTCGAAAAAGACTGAACTTTTTTGCCTTTCGCAGCGTCATTAGCGACACACATCCACCATGGTCCTCGCAGTCATCGATATTTTCTCAGGTGCCGATTTTCTGATCTACCCGCTCGGACTCTGCTCCGTGCTGATGGTCTACATCATTTGCGAGCGCTCCTACGCACTGCGCAAAAACGCCGTCATGCCCCAGGACGTCGTCGATGCCATCGTCGATGGAAAACCCATCACCGGCGGTCGCCACACCGTGCTGTCGCGCATCATCGAGTTTTCCGAAAAACATCCGACCGATCCTAGCGCCGTGAAGGCCTACGCCCGCCTCCAGCTCAACCGCATGGAGCGCGGCATCCCCTACCTCGACGTCATCTACGCCGCCGCTCCGATGATCGGACTCACCGGCACCGTCTGGTCGCTCCTGCGCGTGTTCTCCGCCATCTCCAGCGAAACCGGTCTGCCCGATCCCGTAAAATTCACCAGTGGCGTCGCCCTCGCGCTCTCCGCCACGCTCATCGGTCTGTGCATCGCGATTCCCTCGCTCGTCGGCGGCGGCTATCTGCAACGCCGTGTGGAAAACTACGCCGCGCAACTCGACGTGCTTTTGGAGCGCATCCTCGCCCGCAACGCCGACAAGACGGATAGTCACTCCTGAGCCGCACGACCATGAGTGGCCTCTACGAAAAAAAACGCGGGCGGGCGCACCTCAATCTGCTCCCCCTGATCGACGTCCTCGTGATGTTGATCTTTTTCTCATTTGTCACGATGCAGTTTCGCTCGGCCGCGACCATGAACATCACACTGCCGAAGATCGAAACCGCCGGGAAAAACGAGTTCAAGGGGACCGTGACCATCGGCATCAACAAGGAAGGCGTGATCTCATTCAACGGGCAGGCCACCACCGGTGAACAGCTCCGCCAGCAACTTCAGCAAGTGCGCCAGTTGGACAAAGACATCCCCGTGCTGATCAAGGCCGACAAAACCACGCAGTTGGAAAAGCTCACCTTCATCATGGATTCCTGCCGCAAAGCTGGGCTGAACAAATTCAGCCTCCAAGGCGGCGAGCCCAAGCAATAAGCAACCGCAGGTGCTTCCGGCTCGTCTTCTCGACGCGATCACGACGAGATTCGAGCCATGAAGATCATCATTACGGGCGTCACACGTGGCCTCGGCAAAGCGCTAGCCGAATGGTACATTGCCAACGGTCACACGGTCATCGGCTGCGGTCGCAGCGGAGCAGCGATCTTTGATCTGCGCTTCACGCACCCCGAGCCGCATACCTTCGACGCGATCGACATCACGGACTCGACCAGAGTTTCGATCTGGGCTGAGCGCATGCTCGGCGTACATGGGACCCCCGATTACATTCTCAATGCCGCCGGCATCAGCCAGCCATCCGCCCCACTCTGGACCATCCCCGCGCAGGATTTCTCCAAGCTGATCGACATAAATATCAAAGGCACGGCGAACATCATTCGAGCCTTCGCGCCCGCACTCATCGAGGCCAAACGCGGTGTCATCGTAAATTTCAGCTCTGATCTCGGCCACTCGGCCTTAGCTGGGCAAAGTGCCTACTGTGCATCCAAGTGGGCCATCGAAGGCCTGACAAAGTCGCTTGCAGAAGAGCTCCCACATGGGGTGGCGGCGCTCACGCTCAAGCCAGGAAAAGTAAAAACCGATACATCCAGCACATGGGCGCAAATCGATATGGATGGCGCTCTAGATGCCGCAACATGGGCTCAAAATGCAGCGCCCTACATCTTGACCTTGGGAAGCCTCCAGAATGGGCAAACACTGAATTATCCGGCAAGCTAAAGGCCGAACAAGCAGGTTCCGATCACAGGGCGTCCGGCGTATAGATTGTCGCACGGCGCCGGTGCTCAGCCCCTAAAAAAAAGAAGGCCCGGTCATTGCTATCGCAACAACCGGGCCATAAACCTGGCAACGACCTACTCTCGCGGGACCTAACGTCCTACTACCA
>Ga0209606_1002170_pt1:15000-22492 | contig 22492 bp, 17 predicted proteins | sample AD_UKC057_MetaG_FD_184412 | JGI IMG/M metagenome (GOLD analysis project Ga0209606, IMG submission 184412) | Active sludge microbial communities of municipal wastewater-treating anaerobic digesters from USA - AD_UKC057_MetaG (SPAdes) (version 2) | ecosystem: Engineered > Bioreactor >...
GGCGCCAAGTACACCATCTTCCGCAAACTCGTCCGCCACGGCTTCGACGTCCAAGTCTTCCCCGCCTCGGCCTCTGCCGAGCAGATCCGCGAGTACGCCCCGGACGGCGTCTTCCTCTCCAACGGCCCCGGCGATCCGGCCGCGCTCCCCTATATCCACAAGACCGTCACGGCCCTCGTGCCGGACTTCCCGATCTTCGGCATCTGCCTCGGCCACCAGATGATCACCCACGCGCTCGGCGGCAAAACCTTCAAGCTGAAGTTCGGCCACCGCGGCGGCAACCAGCCGGTGAAAAACATCGAGACCGGCAAGGTCTCCATCACCGCTCAAAACCACGGCTTCGCGGCCGACCCGCAAAGCCTTGAGAAGGCCGGCGCCGTCGTCACCGAGATTAACCTCAATGACAACACCGTCGAAGGCCTCCGCCACAAGGAGCTGCCGATCTTCAGCGTGCAATATCACCCTGAAGCGGCCCCCGGCCCCAACGACGCCGACCCGCTCTTCCTCGATTTCTACCGCCTGATCGAGAAGCGCAAAGCGGGCAAAATCTAACCCACCCAGCCAGGAGTCCCCTCCTGGCTTTTTTGTGTCCCGCGCCGGCAGTCGCTCAGCCGATCCCGGCTCGTCCAAGCGCAAACGACCGCGTCGCATCAGCACCTTGGCGACACGCCCACGCAAACGCGTGCCGCCCTGCCCGCTCAGCCCAACACCGCCTCAAACTTTTCTGCATCCTCCGGCGTATCAACGCCAATGGTCGGGTCCGAAGTGAGCCCGACGGCGATTTCGTAGCCGTTTTCCAACACGCGCAGTTGCTCCAGCTTTTCGATCTGCTCCATGCGGCCCATCGGCAGCTTGGCGAAACGCTCCAGCAGATCCGCCTTGTACGCGTAGAGTCCGAGATGCCGCAGACACGGATGCGCCCGCACCCAGGCATCGTCCACCACGCCGGCCCGGTCTCGCGGGTACGGCATCGGCGAGCGCGAGAAATAAAGCGCCCGCCCATCGTTGCGCAGCACCACCTTCACCTGATTTGGATTGTTGAAATCCGCCGCGGCCAGAAACGGCGTCGCCAGCGTGGCCATCGCCACCGGCCCGGCGACCAGCTTGGCCAAGCTCCGGATCTGCTCGCCGGTCACCAGCGGCTCGTCGGCCTGCACGTTGACGATCTGCTCCGCCTGCACCGTGTGGTTGGCCTCGGCGATGCGGTCCGTGCCGCTCTGGTGCTTCGGACTCGTCAGGATCGCCCGGAAACCCGCCGCCTCCAGCGGCGCCCGCAGCAGCGCATCGTCCACCGCGAAAAACAGCGGAAATTCAGGAGCCTGAGCCGCAATCCGCTCGGCCACCCACAGCACCAGCGACTTTCCACGAATCACATGCAACAGCTTGCGGGGAAACCTCGTGGACTCCAAACGGCACGGGACGATGATCGCGGTTTTAGGCATAATTGCTACGCTGCCCGCCCGGTTTTTGAGTTGCAAGCCGCGCCGACGCTAAGGACGTTACGCCCAGTTTTCCTTCATGGACTCGACCGACACGACATCCGCCGCACAAAAACCGCTCACCAAAGAATTGGTCGTGCAAAACAAGATGGGCATCCATGCCCGTCCGGCCGCGATGATCGTCCGAATCACCAACAAATTTAAAGCCGATGTCTTCGTCGAAAAAGACGACGAGCAGGTGAACGGCAAAAGCATCATGGGCCTCATGATGCTCGCCGCCGGCAAGGGCTCCAAAGTCCGCTTCCTCGCGACTGGTGGCGACGCCGCCCAGATGCTCGCCGAGCTCGAAGCCCTGTTTGCCTGCAAGTTCGACGAGGTCTGAGCCGCATCCCGCGCTCCCTCTGAAAACCGCCCGCAGCCGCCGGCGGTTTTTTTATAGCCCGAAAAAGGCGCGAGCGTTGGCCGCACTCCGCGCCACCAGCTCTTCGTAGCTCACACCAAACACCGCCGCCGCATGCTCCGCGGTGTGCCGGACGAGGGCCGGCTCGTTGGGTTTACCCCGGTGCGGCACCGGCGTCAGGTACGGCGCGTCGGTCTCCAACATGAACCGCTCCAGCCCCTGCGCCTTGGCCGCCGCGCGCACATTCTCGGCGTTCTTGTAGGTCAGCACGCCGGTAAACGAGCCGCGCCCGCCGCGCGCCACCAGCTCGGAAATCTCCTCCGCGCCCTCGGCGAAACAATGGTACACCACGCGCGTCCAGTCCACGCCGCTGGCATCGATCAGCTCGACCGTCTCGCGAAACGCCCCGCGCGCATGCACCACCACCGGGCAACCGAGCCGCCGCGCCAGCGCCAGCTGCTCGGCAAACGCCGCCTGCTGCCAGCCGAAAATCCGCGCCGCCTCCGCCTCGTCCTTCGGCAGGTGAAACCGGTCCAGCCCCACCTCGCCCATCGCCACGGGCCGGCAAGCGTGCGCCAGACTCCAAAAATCCTCCATCTGCGCAAAAGCCCCCGCCCAGTCCTCGCCGACCGAGCACGGATGCAAGCCCACTGCGAAACGCACCAACGCCGGGTGCGCCGCCGCGATCTCGCGATACAACACCCAATCGTCGGGCCCGGTGCCCACCGTCACGATCTTCTCCACGCCCGCCGCCTCGGCACGCGCGAGGACGCCGGCCAGTTCGCCCTTCAGGGCAAACGTTTCCAGATGCGCGTGTGTGTCGATCAAACCCATGATGCTGCGATGACAGATTCCGCCCGGGCCATGGTCAACTCCGCGAAACGCGCTCAACCTGCCAGCGGCAGGTAGCGTTCTCTCAGATAACGCAGGAGCGGTGCCGGCGAAAGCGGTGCCCCGGTCACGCGCTCGACAAGCTCCGGCAGCGCATACCGCCGCCCACGATCGTGCACTTCCTTCCGCAGCCAGCCGAGCAGCCGGGCGAAGTTGCCCGACTCGAAATCGGACTCCAGCCCCGGCAACGCCGTCTCCGCGCGATACCAAAGCTGCGCCGCCATCATGTTGCCCAGCGTGTAGCTCGGGAAATACCCAAACGCCCCGCCACTCCAATGCACGTCCTGCAACACGCCTTCGCGGTGGCAGCTCGGCTCACGCCCCAGCAGCGACTGCGAGAGCTCGCTCCACGCCGCCGGCAGGTCCGCCACCGCCAGGTCCCCGGAAAACAACCGCCGCTCCAGCTCGAAACGCAGCAGGATGTGCAGGTTGTAAGTCACTTCGTCGGAATCCACGCGGATCAGCGTCGGACGCACGGCGTTGATCTCCCGATACAGCGCCTCGCTCGACAGCGCCGCCGTCTGCCCGGGAAACGCCGCCCGCCACTTCGGCTCGAAAAATTTCCAAAACGCCCGGCTGCGCGCCACCTGGTTTTCCCACAGGCGGCTCTGCGATTCGTGCACGCCCATGCCCGCCGCGATACCGAGCGCCGTCCCGGCGTGCTCCGCCGGCAGCCCTTGCTCATAAACCCCGTGGCCTGTCTCGTGGATCGCGCTGAAGAGCGAATCGAGCGGGTTATCCACCGCAAAACGTGTCGTCATGCGGATGTCCGCGCCCGTGCCCGAGCAGAATGGATGCGTGGAGACATCGATGCGGCCGTGTTGGAAATCGAAGCCCATCCGCTCCGTCACCTCGCGCAGAAACGCCGACTGCTTGTCCACGGGGAATCCGCGCAGCGCCGAGGCCTGCGAACGCTTCGGCGAGGCCAGCACCGTGCGCACCAGCGGCACCAGGCCCGCTTTCAACTCGGCAAAGAGCGGCTCGATCAGCGCCACCGTCATGCCCGGATCGTGCAGATCCAGCATGTAGTCGTACGGACGCTCGCCCCAGCCGAGATAACCGGCCTCGCGCTTCGCCAGCGCCACGTGTTTCTCCAGAAACGGCGCGTAGCTCGCGAAATCCGACTTCGGGCGCGCCTGCTCCCACGCGTGGTAGGCGCGACTGCACAGCTCCGCTTTCTCGCGGACAAACTCCGCCGGCAGACGCGTCGCCCGGTCGTAGTCCTTGCGCGCCTCGCGGATCACCACCCGCTGATCCGCCGTCAACGTCGCCGCCTCCGCCTCCAGTTGTGCGAGCGCCTCGCCCAGGCGCGGGTCGCTCAGCGCTGCGTGCTGCACATCGGCGAGCGCCGCCGACTGGGCCGCGCGCTGCTCCGCTCCACCCGCAGGCAAGTGCACCTGTTCGTCCCAGCCGAGCAGCTCCATCACCGTGCCGAGCAGGTGCACGCGTTTCAGCTTTTCGAGCAGTTGCGCATAGGCGTCGTTCGTCTTCATCCCGGCAGCTAAACCGGATGCCCGCGCAAATCAAAGCCCGGAAGCACTCGCCGCCCGCTCAGCGGACGTAGGTGCGCAACTCGCGGAGCGCTCCGCGCGCCACCCACCGCGCCGCACGCGTATCCTGCAACAGGATCGCCTCCGCCGTCGCCATCGCCGCCGGGCGCAGTGTCGCACTGCGTTTGCCGATCTGGCGCAGCGCCCAGTTGACGGCCTTCTTCACGAAATTTCGCTCGTCGCCCGCGCCCGACTCGATCAGCGGCAGCAGCGCGAGAAACGTCGACTCCGGCTCCTTCTTCGCGTGCACCGCGAGCGTCGCCATCAGCGTGAAGCCCGCCCGGCGTACAAACTCCTCAGGCCGGCCGCTCCAGGTGCGTGCCTTGGTAAAGGCCCACGGCGTTTTCCTAAACAGGTGCATGCAACACGCATCGACCGTCGCCCAGTTGTCGAACTCCGCCGCCCACGCCTCCATCTGCGCCTCCGTCACCTGCTTCGGGTCGTCCACCAACGCCGCCAGTTGGCGCGCGTCGTAGATGCCCGAGGCCCACAGCTCCAGCGCCAGCCCGTGATCGCGCCGATGTTCGCGCGCCAGTTGCCTCAACAGCACCGAGCGCACGCCCAGTTGCTCGCCGCGCGGCGTGATGCCGAAGCGCCTTTGCCCGGCGACGTCGTCCGGGCTGCGCCGGGCGCGTAAGAGCGCGATGATCTCCGGCGCCGTCATGCGGAAAACTCAGCCACGGCCGCTCGTGCCGCCGGCGTTATTTGCTCCAGAGGAAGCTCTGACGCGTGACGAGCTCGCGCCCGTCGGCCGCCTTGAGCGTGACCTTCCAAGCCACGGGCACGATCTCCGCGCCGGGCCAGTCGGTGCCGGTCACGCCGAGCTGATAAACGCTGCTTCCCGCGCGCAGATCCGTCGGGAGCGAGAAAACCTGCGGCGTCGGCGAGGAGGGAAGGATCACCTCGACCTGCCAGGTGCAGCCCTGCTCGGCCGCGGCGTGGTTTTTCACGCGCACCAGAAAGTAGTAGCCGTCGCGTTTGTCCTTCTGCGAGCGCAGCACGAGCTGGCCACCAGTGTTTTCCTCGCCGCTGAGGTATTCGGAGATGCGCTCAAACGACTCCGCCTTGCGATACTCGGGCCAGATACGGACCACTTCGAGGCCCGACGCCACCGCGCTGAGCGCCGAAGCGAAGAACAGTGAAAGACAAAGGAAACGAAAACGCATGGGAGCGCAGTGTGGAGATGGCCGGGGCGAGCACAAGACTGCGCATGCGCCAAAAGAAACCGCCGCCGGCAAGTCGTACCGGCGGCGGCCACTCATCTATTGTTACCTGTTAGCGGGCGTCTAGCCCGCTGCACCCGACTTACCTTAGCACACCCGCCATCAAATTGCCTCGGAGGTTTTTCCTGAAACGTAAGAGGGGAAACCCGATCCGCGGCGCGCCGGGCGCTCACTGCGCAGGCTCGGGCAACGCATGCACCCGCCGCTGCCCGTGGTACTCGGCGAGCAGTTGCCGTCCATTGAGCGCAAAGCCCACGCCGTCGAGAAACGTCAACCAGCCCGCCTCCTCGTGGCGCACGCCGAGCAACCGCTCGCGCAGCACCATCACGTTCCAATCGTGCGAGACGTGCAGGTCGAGCCACCGCCCCGGCCGGCACGGCTCGGCGAGCTTGCGGGCCAGGTAGTCGACCTTGGCCGCCGCGATCACCTCAGTCCGCCGGATCACGTTTTCCGCGACCTGTCCATTCATCCAACGCCTTACAAAAGAGTCGCCATGCTCCACGGACAGGCGCGCCGCCGCCTTCATATCGAGGATGTACTCCACGCCCAGCGCCTCCTCCGCCCCCGCCAGCTCCACCGCCACGCCGGCCCGCTGCGCCCCGCGCGCCAGGCACTCGGCCGTCTGCTGGCAACGCTTCACCGGGCTGTGAAAAAGCCGCACGCCGTCGTGCCCCCGGAGCTGCTCGCCCATGGCCTCCGCCGTCGCCGCGCCCTCCGGCGTGAGCTCGGCCAGCTCGGGCCGCGTCATGTCCACGATCGGAAACCGCGCGGCATGCCGCAGCATCACCGCCGACCGCCCCTCGGGCGCAAACGTCCCGATCATTTTGATCACATCACTTCCATTCATAAAAGAGTCCCATCCTCGCTCCAGCCGTGGAAAACGCACCGGGGCCGCCCCGCGCGTTTTCCCAATTGAGCCCATCCCCCGCGCCGCCAGACCTCGCCCGCCGGGCGCCGATCCTAGCCACCGGCTCGGGCGCACCCGGCCAGTGGCACGACACGGCGCGCGGCCCTGGCGGCGATCCGCAGCGGACGGCGCGCCGGTTTACGGCAACTTCGCCTGCACCAGCTTGCTCACCGCGCCGAAATCGATCTGGCCGGCCTCGGGCAGCTTTTTGAGCGCGCCGATCACCTTGCCCATGTCCTTTTTCGACGCCGCGCCGGTGGACTGGATTGCCTCGGCGATCAACGCCTCCAGCTTCGCGCCCTCGATCTGCGCCGGCAGGTACTTGGAGAGGATGCGGGCCTCGTTCTCGTTGGCGGCGACGAGGTCGGCGCGCCCGCCCTTGGTAAACTCGGCGGCGGCATCCGTGAGGTTTTTCACGGCCTTGCGCAACGTGGCGAGCACGAGCGCGTCGTCGATCGGCTTGCCGGTGTCCATCTCGGTCCGCTTGATGGCGGCGTCGGCCGAGCGCAGTGCGGTGAGCGTTACCTGATCCCGGGCTTTCATCGCGACGACGATGTCGGCGCGGAGCGTTTCATAGAGTGAGGCCATAGCGCCACGACTAGAGCCGATCCCGCCCCGCTCGTCCATCGCGGATCGCAGGGCATGGAATGAGTATCGTTTTGCCTTACCAACTTTCGGCCTGCACAACTCGGGCAAGCGCCCTCCGCCGCCACATTCTGACCGCTGCCAGCACTCCCGCGTTTCCCGAAACAATGACTCACAACGTCCCCGCTGTCCTCACCCTTTCCCGGGATGAAATGCATGCCCGAGCACTCGCCTTCGCCAAAAGGTGGAAAGGACCGCAGCGTGAAGAGGCCGAGGCTAAGACCTTCCTCGATGAGTTTTTCGGCGTCTTTGGCCGCGACCGTCATGCCGTGGATGCCGTCCACGAGTATCGTGTCGAGCGCCCCGGGCTCGGGGATGGCCGGATTGATCTACTCTGGCCGGGCAAGCTGCTCGTCGAGATGAAATCCACAGGCCGCGACCTCTCTACCGAGAACGGCGCAGCCTACCAGGCGTTCGAGTACCTCAACCACCTTGAG
>Ga0209606_1002172_pt1 | contig 22460 bp, 30 predicted proteins | sample AD_UKC057_MetaG_FD_184412 | JGI IMG/M metagenome (GOLD analysis project Ga0209606, IMG submission 184412) | Active sludge microbial communities of municipal wastewater-treating anaerobic digesters from USA - AD_UKC057_MetaG (SPAdes) (version 2) | ecosystem: Engineered > Bioreactor > Anaerobic >...
TCCAGGTACTGCAGCGGGTAGGGCTCAGACCAGAACTCGCTCGGCAGCCCGCCGATGTGTGTCGCGCCGCTCCCCTTGAGCACGGCGATCACGGCATCGACCAGCTCGCTGGTGTGGACGAAGTCCATCAGGAGGCCCGATCCAACGTCGCCGTGTTGTGGTTCAGCCCACGGCGCACTGACCGGACGGTGTAGGTCGCCCGGTCCGTCTCGTCATCCCGCTGCGCCTCGCAGTGCGAGCCCGTCAGCAGGTTCACGTCACGCGGGTACCGGCATGTCCAGCCCGTCGCTGTGACCACACCGGCAGCGCGCACCGCGCCCTCGGCCGAGGTCGGCATCAGCCAGCAGCGGCACTCCACGCCGAGCGTCTCTTCACGCTCGCGCTGGAGCTGATCGCTGCCGGTCAGCCGTTGACTCACCTCGGGAACCCAGAGCGTGGCGTTGGGCGTCATGAGCGCACCAGCTCGCGGAGCGCCTTGCCGGCCTCGGTCTCCAGCCACGCCATCACGAGCGCATGGTTGGCCTCGTATGCCGAATCGGCGCGCCCGAACAGGAAGTGCGCCTGGCCGCCCTGATAGCCGCGGCGCGGCGGCTTGCGTTGACTCGGGAAGTTCTTGGCTCTCCAGGCTGCGATGGTATGCGCGAAGTCGCCCCGCTCATGCTGCACTGCCGCATACGCCGACGCCGCGCCACCGAACAGCACCTTCACTGCTAGGTCGGCGCCATCAAGCGCCTCGTGGCCACTGCCGCGCAGCGCCCCGAACTTCATGGGTGCCAGATCAACGGCACGGCCGCGGATGTGCTTCGCTGCTTTGAGCAGCGATCGGCGCACTGCGCTCCGCACGCGCTGACGGCCGGCCCCGCGCATCTTGTTGGCCAGCCGCCTCAGCTCGCTCGTGTCAATCGCGCTCGCCATCAGACCCGCATCCTTGTGGCGCCCCACGGCGCGTTCGGCGACGGCTTGATCTGCGGGCCCACCAGCGCCCACGCATCCGGCGAGATGCCCGCCGGGATCGAGGCGCCCGTGAGCTGCATGCTGATGCCGTCGGCCTGGAAGTAGCGCACGCCCTGAGCCGTCAGCGCCGCCACGTCAACCAAGGGCTTGTCGCCGTTGAGCAGGTAGACGGCTTGGAAGCACACCGCCTGCCAGACCCACTCGGGAACGAACACGTCGCTGTTCTCGTCCTGATCGTCGCCCGTCGGGAAGTGCAGCGCTTGGTTCCTGACGTAGTCACCATGCTCGTCGGCTGTGCAGCCGGTGTCGTATGGCGCGCCAGGGAAGAGCGCCCGGGCGGCGCAGGTGGGTGACACCTTGCCGCCCAGGCTCTCGATCATCGCCGTAGCTTCCACCAGCGCCCGCTCGCGTCGGTCGGCCGAGTGCTTCAGCCACTGCTCGCCATCGAGCCGCTTGCCGAACCATGTGTCGGCACTGGCCCGGGTGATGTAGCTGTTGTCGCTCGCTCCGCCTGGCGTGCAGATCGCGGTGACGGTGGCCACTAGATGCCACCACCGTAGCCGAGCGCGAGGTCGACCTCGATGACGGCATCAGGCAGGTCCAGACCAGAACCGGCCTCAACCCAGCTCCAACTGAGCGCATGCCCAGCCGAAAGCTCGAGGTTCGCCTTGGTCGTTGTCAGCGTGATCGCCTTCGGGACGAACGCCTTTACGTCGACGCCACTGGTGAGCGCCAGGGTGGCGACGGCTGTCGTCGCAGTGCCGGCCGCTCCCTTGCGCTTGATCGTGAGGGTCGAGTAGTTCGTCGTGTGGCCTGTGATGTTGGTCTGCGCGATCAGACGTGCCGCCAGAATCCTGGCATTGACCGCGACCGACCCGAGCGGCAGTTCCTGGCTGGCGCCGGTATAGGCGACAGCCGGGACGCGGATCGTGATCGGCTGGAGATCAGTCCCCATCATGAGCACCTCGCTTCGGCTTCGGAGCCTCGGCGCGCTCCTGCATGATGTTGCCGTCCTCATCGAGCACGAGCTCGCCGGGAGGGGGCTGGCGGGTCCACCCGTGCTTGGCGCAGACGACGTCGACGTCCTCGCCGACGGACTGGAACCTGCGGTAGAACCCCGGCCCACGCTCATCGCCGGCCGGGAGTGGGGCATACACGTACGGCATGCTCACTCACCCTTCCGGGAGTCGCGCTAGTCGATGTCCTGCAGGAGCTGGAAGCCCATGGTGTTGTCGATGACGCCCACACCGTAGGTCATCGTGCAGACGAGCTCGGTGAGGCGCGCGCTGGCATCTCGCTGGGGCTCGATCTTCATGTCCTCGCAGAGCACGCAGCCGATCGCCCAGGACGACATGAACACGCCGCCGCGGTCAGCGGCAGCATTCTCACTGGGGACGTTGGTGCTACGGAAGCACGCGACGCCCATGATCTCCTGGACAAAGCCCGTGCCCCAGAACTCGGCGCCAACACGGTCGGACTTCGCAGCATCAATGATCGGCGAGGCCGACTCGGTCACGAACTCGTACCAGCCCCACGGATGGAACACGGCGCAGTACGGTTCGGGTGCGTCGTTGGCGGCGAGGGCCTCCATGTAGAGCATGAACTCGGCGGCAGTCAGTGCCGTGCCGGTCCCGTTCTTGGAGGTCCCGAGGCTGGAGTTGAGCGCCAGCACGTCCTTGTCGAACTTCTTGGCCATGGCCAGACCGCACGCGCGGCCGGCATTGGCGATGAGTTCCTCTGGGCCCCAGTTGTAGCCGCGTTTGGCCAGGTCGGTGATCGGAACGATCACAACCTTCTCCCCGGCAGTGACTGTGGTCCCGCCGGAGGTATCAAGCGCCGACGTGTTGGTGTAGTCGTCGCCCTCTGTGGCGTCGCCGGCAGTGATCTCCGAGAACTTGTTGAACCGGTGACTCACGCCTGGCAGGTTGCGCAGGTCTTTCCACTGCAACCAATTGGTGGCCACGCCGCCGGCGGGGTAGAACAGGCTCCTGGACTGGAACCACAGCCTAGCGGCACCCTCGATGAGGGAGACTTGTTCTGTGATGGTGGCGGTGGTCGTCGCGCCCATCGCGACTGCTCCTCTCGCTACCCACTGGCGCGGCGACCGGGCGGAGCAGGAACCTGCACGCCCATCTGCGCCAGGCGGTCATAGACCGCGTTCATGTCGGTGGGAGGAGTCCTGGGGTCCCATGGCTGCGGCACGGCTGGCTGGCCCGTCGGTGCCGGTGGCGCGCCGATGCTGACGGGAGTGCCCGCCAGCCTGGCGGCGAGTGCCTGACCCGCCTCGCCGTATGTCTCGGCGATGCGCTCCGGCGGAGCGGCCGACAGGTCGCGGACGAACTGCGTCTGCAGATCAGCAACCGCCTGGCGCTGCTCCTGGAGGCTGGCGAGGACCTCTTCCTCCGTGCTGCCCGTGACTCGCCCTCGGAACAGCTCCGGCAGGTCCGCGCCCTTGGCGGCTACCAGGTTGGCCCTCATGGCCGCCTGCTGTGCCGCCTGCTCCCGAGCCTCTGCCGCCTCAGCGCGCTTGGCGGCCTCTGCGGCCACCGCCTGCGCCTTCTCCAGCTCTGTCATCTGCGCGGCCTTGCGATCGGCCTCGGCCTGCTCAAAGGCTGCGAGCTTGCTGCGCAGGTCCGTGAGCTCAGCCGACTTCGGCTCGATCTTCCGCCGCTGCTCGGCCAGGATCCTGTTGACTTCCTCCTGCGTGAACGTGCGTGCCTCGTCTCCCGCCTGCGCGCCTGCGGCGGTCCCAGCGCCCGAGGAGTCGGCCCCGGTGTCCGTGCCCGGCTCAACTTCTCCGGTGGGTTCGTCTGGCATGTCTGCCTCCGTGTTCGGTGCCCGAAACGCAGAAAGCGGTGCATGGCCCGTAGGCCGTGCACCGCTCAAGTGCGTCTCGGTATGTAGGCAGGCGCCGAGTCGCGCCGTTGTCGCGCGGGGATCAGCCGCGCCTAGCCGACCATCAGTTGTCTGCTACTGGTGTAACCGTCGGCTACCCCGCGCGTTCGCTCGGCTCCATAGGGGCCAGCGCCTCGGTAGTGAACTCGGCCGTATCCTCGACCGGCAGCGCCGCCCGCGCCAGGCGATACTCCGCCTCGCCGATCTCCAGCAGGTCCAGGTGCCGCGAGACCACCCGCGGGTCGCACCACATCGGGATACCCAGCCGCAGGCAGCGCGAGCTGAACGACAGGTCCTCCATGATCCACCGGCGCCCGGCCGGCGTGTCGAGGTAGACGTTGTCAAACGGCCGTTCGCTGAGTTCGCGCTCGATCCGCTCGAACACGTTCAGGTGCACGAGCAGTGCGCCCCCACCTACCCCTCCGACTTGAAACGGTCCCGCCGTCGGATAGTCGACCACCTGCTGCCAGAGCTGCTGCTCCTGGCTGAATGCGTATGCCACGGGCAGGTGCCCGCCGCGCTGGAAGTAGAGCCCGCTCAGCACATCCATGGGCGGGTCTGCTGCCTCCATGGTCGAGACCAGCCGCTGAACAATATCTGGCTCGAACGTGTGGTCGCAGTCGGTCATGAACACCCACTCGCCGTCGGCGTCCGCGGCGATCTTGTTACGTGCCTGGGCGTGATCCGTGGTCTGCGGGAACGCGACCTGCAGCTCCTTGCCCTGCCGGGCGAGCCACTCGGCCGTGTGAGCCACCATCATGAGCGCGGAGCGGTAGTGCGCGGTGAACTGCAGCGGGATCCCCGCCATGAATGCGACCGTGCCTGCGATCACGCCGCTTTCTCCCCCTCCAGGTACTCTTGCTTCGCCTTCTTGCGCAGATCCAACACCACCGCGAGCTGGGCCCGCCGGTCGTCCGCCGTCAGCTCCTGCGGCTGGATGCTAAGCCCTACGATCAGCGGCAGGCTCTTGTGCGCGCAGCGCGGGTGCCAGAGCCCATGAGCCTTCGCCTCTGCCTTGGTGATGTATCCCTCGGTCGCGCCGGTGATCGAGAGAACCACGCGCTCCCACGGCTTGCACTGCCAGCACTCGCGCTGGTGGTCGCTGACCTCGATGAGGTCCTCGCCCATGCCGATCTGCTCCTGATCGACAGCCAGCTCCTCCGCCTCGCGGATCGTCGTCCTCGCCACCATGTCGGCGTAGTCGCGCGGGTTCCAGCGCCTGCCCGACTTGTCGACGTAGACCCACTGCCCGCCCTCGCGGAGGGCATCGAGTTCCGCCTGCGTTGGCGCCACCTTGCGGTTCGCCAGCGCCTTGCGGAAGTTGGCCGACTCCTCGGCGGTCAACGTCCTGCCGCCGTACTCCTCGAGGAGCTGCTTCCGCAGTTCCTGCGTCGTCTTGCCGGCCTTCAGCGCGTCCTGCGCGATGCGCAGGTTCGCCTCCCGGTGCCAGGCGTGCCATGAGAACTTCTCGTTGAGCTTGTAGACCTGGCTGTTCAGCGGGTGCGAGCGCGCGGTGCTCAGGTTGTTGAGCACGCGCTGGTTGATCTGCCGGAAATCATCATCGACCGGCGTCACGATGCGGAGCTGATCCTTGGCCGGCTTGGGCTTCGGCCTCTCAGGCGGCGGCGCAGCGGCGGCTTCCTCTGTGCGCTGCTCTGCCGCCCGTTCGGCCTCGGCCCGCACCTCGGCCAGGGCCTGCGCCTCCTCGGCCGCGGCCTGGCGCTCCTCAGCCTGCGCTGCTTTCGCCTCATCCGCTTGGCGCTCGGCCTCCTCCACGCTCACCGGCGGCGCGATCGCCCGCACGGCCGTGATCTCCTGATGCCCGGCGAGCCGGTTGCTGCCGAACACCGCGCCCGGGTGCTCCTCGCGCAGCCGGATGATGGCCTTTTCGGCCGTGTCGCCCTTGGCGATGAGCGACTGGAACTCCTGCGTGCTCGGCACGCCGCGGACGGCGTTGACGCGCCCGACCGCATCCCAGTGGCTCACGCCGCCGCGGCGCAGGCCCATGTAGCCGGGCAGGTCCTGGGCCAGCATCATTCGCGTATCAACCACGGCGAGGCCGTGCTCATAGACGGCCGGGACGATGGTGCCGAACCACTCCATCTGCGCAGCACGCAGCCGTTCGAGCGCCTCTTGGATGATGGCGAGCTGCGACTTGGCGAACGCATCCGGCCATTCGGTGAGCTGGCCGCCGCGCTGGCTGAGCGTGACGAGGATCTGCAGCTCGGCCTGCAGGTAGGCGTCGGTGAGCTGCTGTAGGTAGAGCGCGGCCTCGGCTGGGGTTAGGGGGCTAAGCGGGTCCATCGTCTCCAGGTCTCTCGCGCAGCGGGAACAGCTTGCGGCGCGCAATGAGCTCGCGCTCTAGGTTGGCCTCGAAGTCATCGCACTTCGTGACCCGCGCTGGCTCCGCGTCGGAGGCGATCGTTACTCGGCAGCCGTTTCGTAGGCACTGGTCAGCGGAGCGGTTGTGCCGGGGGCATACAAAGAGGCGGAAGACGCTGAGGATGCTCTCCTCTCGCTCCCATCGGTCCGGCTGCTCGCGGTCTATGAATGTCGGGTACGTGCCGGAGACGGGCCCCTGCGTGATGGACCACGTTGCCGCCTGCTCACTGTCCTGCATCCCGCACCTGCCCGCGGCGTCCCGCAGGAAGTCAGAGACGGTGCGCTCACTGCCCGGCATACGCCACCTCCGTGCACCCGATCAGCTTCCGCGCGCACGCCTCACATGTTCGCCCGGGGCTCCTGACCGGCCTGCAGTCGGCGAGTTCGTCGTCGCGGATCTCGGCCAGCGCGCGGCGAACATCGGTCAGTTCCCGCTCAGCCACGCGCCCACGGCACACCTCGCAGGTCGCGGTGCGCGCCGCGCCGTTCAGGCCCGGCACCGGGTAGGCGCGCTTCACGTTCCACGGCGTCCAGATGCTCACGCGCTGACCTCCAGCCGTAGCTGCTCCGTGGCCGCCGCCACGCGCTTGCGGGCGATCTCGACGTACTCGGCCGAGAGTTCGATGCCGAGGAAGTTGCGACCCGTCTCGGCACAGGCCAGCGCCGTGCTTCCCGTGCCGCAGAACGGGTCAAGCACGAGGTCGCCAGGCTTGGTATGCAAGAGGATGAAGTGCCGTGCCAGAGAGACCGGCTTGGCCGTGGGATGCTGGTCTGCGTTGGGGATGATCTTGCGAATGCCGCTGCTCGGCCGGATGATGTTCTCTACCTTGTGCGAGTTGTCATACCACTTGCAGGCCGCACCCGGCTTAGTGGCAACAAGCACCGTCTCATACGACCGCCGATAGTGCCATCCCATACCGATTGGCCCCTTGTCCCACACGACCATCTGCTTGAACGAGAACACTTCGTCCAGCCATAGCGACCACCGCGCGAACTGCGGGTCTGGTCCGCCGCCGCCGCCGCAGCAGCAGCAGCAGCAGCAGCCTGGCTTCAGAAGCCGGTACCACTCGCGCAGCGAAGCGCGGAACAGGTCATTCGCCTCGGGTCCGTCGTTGGCGATGGGACGCCAGTCCGTTTCGGGGTTTGCTGGCACCAAGCCGAGTGCGGCCTCCCGGCGGGCGATGAGGTCGCCGTTGTTGTTGTTGTTGTGCCCGTACGGCGGGTCCGTCACCACGCAGTCGACGCTGCCCGCCGCCAGCGCCGGCAGCACTTCCAGGCAGTCGCCGTGGATGATCTCCAGGCTCACGCGCTCACCTCCAGCCGTAGCTGCTCCGTGGCCCGCGCCACGCGCTTGCGGGCGATCTCGACGTACTCGGCCGAGAGTTCGATGCCGAGGAAGTTGCGACCCGTCTCGGCACAGGCCAGCGCCGTGCTTCCCGTGCCGCAGAACGGGTCAAGCACGAGGTCGCCAGGCTTGGTATGCAAGAGGATGAAGTGCCGTGCCAGAGAGACCGGCTTGGCCGTGGGATGCTGGTCTGCGTTGGGGATGATCTTGCGAATGCCGCTGCTCGGCCGGATGATGTTCTCTACCTTGTGCGAGTTGTCATACCACTTGCAGGCCGCACCCGGCTTAGTGGCAACAAGCACCGTCTCATACGACCGCCGATAGTGCCATCCCATACCGATTGGCCCCTTGTCCCACACGACCATCTGCTTGAACGAGAACACTTCGTCCAGCCATAGCGACCACCGCGCGAACTGCGGGTCTGGTCCGCCGCCGCCGCCGCAGCAGCAGCAGCAGCAGCAGCCTGGCTTCAGAAGCCGGTACCACTCGCGCAGCGAAGCGCGGAACAGGTCATTCGCCTCGGGTCCGTCGTTGGCGATGGGACGCCAGTCCGTTTCGGGGTTTGCTGGCACCAAGCCGAGTGCGGCCTCCCAGCGGGCGATGAGGTCGCCGTTGTTGTTGTTGTTGTGCCCGTACGGCGGGTCCGTCACCACGCAGTCGACGCTGCCCGCCGCCAGCGTCGGCAGCACTTCCAGGCAGTCGCCGTGGATGATCTCCAGGCTCACGCGCCCACCTCCAGCCGTAGCTGCTCCGTGGCCCGCGCCACGCGCTTGCGGGCGATCTCCACGTACTCGGCCTCGCGTTCAATCCCGATGCCGTTCAGCCCGAGCTTCGCAGCGGCCACGAGCGTTGTGCCCGAGCCGAGGAACGGGTCGAGGACGGTGCCGCCGGGCGGGCAGTGCCGGCGCAAGATGCGCTCCATCAGCCACTCGGGCTTCTGCGTTGGGTGACCCGTGCGCTCGGTGTTGCTCCGCACCATCGGCCCTTCAATGACGTTCCAGCGGTCGCGGCCATCAGGCGGTCTGTCAAACCAAGCGCCCGGCCGCGCGCCCCACACGATGCACTCGAATGCCGACTGATAAGTCGGCCTGCAGCCGCGCGGGATTGGCGTGGTCTTGACCCACGCCAGGACGTGGCGAGGTGCTATGCCATGCCTGTGCATGGCGTTACGAAGTCGCCCGACGTCCTGGACCTTGCAGAACGCGAGCACAGACCCCGACTCCGCCAACGCCCAGGACGCGGGCCCAACCCAGGCAGTGGAGAATGTATCCCATGCCTGCTCGGTCACGTCGGTGCAGGTTCCCCTGTTCTCTGTGTGCCATGTTGGCGGCTCATAGTTGGGCATCCCGTACGGCGGGTCGGTCACCACGCAGTCAACCGACCCCGCCGCCAGCGCCGGCAGGACCTCCAGGCAGTCGCCGTGGATGATGTCGAGGCTCATGCGCCGACCATCTTTCGCAGCTCCTCGTCGCTCAGGTCTGCGTTCCGCCGCCACGCCCAATAGCACGCCCTGTCGCAGAACTCCCTGCGTCCGGCCTCCTTGCCAGTTAGAGGCTTGCCGCACCATCGGCAGACGCGCCTAGAGGCATCGCTCACGCCCCCACCCCGCCCTGCTCCGTCAGCGTGCCCGGTGCACTGAGCCCCACCGCGAACGGCGACAGGCTCATGCCGCTCGGCACCGGGTTCCCGGTCGAGCCCTCCTGGTTGATCCGGTCTAGCTTCGCCTGCGCCGCGTCCATGCTGATCCCGTGCAGCGCCGCGATCGCGTCAACGCGCGGCTGCAGCCCGGCCTCGACCATCGCCGTCTGGTCCGCGATGTCCTCGGTCAGGTTGCTCGGTAGCCCGTCCTGCCAGGTCAGCATGAGATCGCGCATCGGCACGAGCTCGACCTGCCCATCAGCCGGCTGCCAGATCGGCCACCCGCGGCGCGCGACCGCCGCGTGCAGCTCAATCGCCGTGGTGTAGAGCCACCGCAAGGGCCGATCGAACGCCTGCTGTTTGCGCTTGGCCAATGTCTGGGTCTTCATCTGGCTCAGTCGCAGCGCGACGCCGCTGGTGGGCCCGCCGCCTTCCTGCGGGAGCAGCGCACTCATGTCGATCCCCGCCGCCGCGACGAACGCCTCTTTCAGCTCCTGGATCGCGTTCTCGACTGCGCTCAGATCCTCGCCCCAGGTCACGTAGCCGACCGGGGCCGAGCCAGTCCAGCCGTCTGGGACTGGCCAGAACTTCGACTCGGAGCACTTGAGCTCGCCGTTGTCGTCAAGTGCGCTTGCCGGCCCGTAGAGGCCCGGGTCCGAGTGCATCTTCAGGATGCGCGCACGCTGCGTCTCCATGGCGTTGAGCGCGCCTTGGATGCCGAGCAGGCCCTCATAGTCGCTCTGGCCCCACGGCAGCGTCTGCCCGTTCGGCACGTGCAGCACGAGGAGCCCGGCCACGCCCGTCCGCACTGGCTCCTCGCTCAGTGCCGCCGTCTCGGGCAGTGCGGTCAGCAGCAGCCGGTCAACGTTCGGCCTGTACCTGAACCCCTGGCCCATCTCGCCGCTGAGCTGATAGAGTTCGTGGGCGATGACTGATTCAGTGCCGCCGCCTGGCAGCGGCTCAACCCAGTGCCGCTCGAGGTGCAGGTAGTACCGCTTCTCCCGGCAGAGCACCTCGCCGATGTCGGCCGCGATGAGCTGATCCCCGAGGTAGACCGGGTAGAACGTGGAGGGATCGACCACATCGACGCCGATCCGCTCGGCGCCCGCGTCGTAGCGGACCTTCAGCACGGCGTCGCCGCAGGTGCTGCAGTCGGTCAGCCAGCGGCGGAGTTTCTGGTCGACGGCGCAGTCGAACGCGATCTGGGCGATCAGCGCATCAGTGGCGTCGCGTTCGTAGCCGGCGCTGACCTGCACGCCCTCATCGCAGGCCCGGCCGGTGACGAGATCGGTCAGCGCCGCCATGTAGTTGACGGCGACATACGGCCAGTCGTCGTCGACCTTGAAGCCGAGGTCGACGAACACCTTCTTGTGCCCGTCCTCGGCCCGGTTGAAGTACAGCCGGCGGTAGACTTGGTAGCGCAGGAGCCGCGCCTCGTGCTCTTTGGGCGGCCACGGCACGCTCCTGGGGTCTGCAGTCAGGTCAACCATGGCGTCAGCCACCGTCCTCGTTGCACCGCGTAGCCAGTCCCAGGCCCTGCCGATCAGGCCCATGGGCGCTCACCAGCCCCTCGGGCGCTTCGGCTGCGGGTTGAATGGCACGTGCTCAAGGCCGTCGAACTCGACCACCGCATAGCGCAGCGCGTCCATCAAGTGGTCCTCACATTTCGGGTCTGGCGTCTCATCCCGATACGTCCCATCGCCGTTCCGGACGTTCATGTAGCGGTAGAACTGGGCGATGGTGTTCTTGCAGTGCCGAGCCACCATCAGCCTGTTGCCCTTGCCGCGCTCGTCAACTCGCCTGATGCCGGGCTTCACCGGGTTCTTGGCCTCACTCGCGGGCAGCGGCTTCGCCCGGAACTTCCGGATGTTGCTCGGGTCCTCGGGGTCGCACTTCCACGCCTTCACGCCGTGCTCGCCCGTCAACCCGTACGCCTGTTCGACCCACCAGTCGATGTCCTGCTCGGTCGCGTAGACCTCATCGAGCACCCAGGCCACGCCGTCGGGGGCCTCGCCCAGCACGAGCAGGGCGCCCGGCTTGCGGAAGCCCCAGTCGACTGCGCCCACCACGCGCACGAAAGTCTCCGGCGGGTCCCCTACGTGTGAAACGTCCGAGAACCACGGGTAGACCATCCCGGCCTGGGCGATGGCCGGCGAGAACTTGCACTCGTACTCGCGCTCGAACTGCCACTGCGGCATGCGCCTCCGCTCTTCGGCCAGGAACTCCTCGCTGATGCGGGGGCATGAGGATGACGGCACAGTCCACTTGCGCCAGCCCCCGCCCTCCCCACCGTCTTCGTCGATCGCGCGGCACGTCTCGAAGAAGAACCCGGTCGGCTCGCTGGCCGAGCTCGACAGCAGCAGGACGCCGTCCCGGCTCGTGGCCAGCATCGGGCGCACGGCGTAGTAGAGGGCGTCGGGCACGAATGCCGCCTCGTCAATGATGACCAGGCCAGGAGCTGAGAATGAGCGCACGCCCATGGCACTCGTGGTTACCGCCTCGATGCGTGATCCGTTGCTGAATCGCACCGTCCGGTGAACGTCAGGGGAGGAGACGCGCCGCGCCGGCAGTGACCGCTCATCGAGCTGGGCGTAGAGCGGCTGGAACTTCCCCTCGATGAGCTCGACTGCCGCCTTCTCGCGCTGGGCGGCGACAATGGTCAGGTGGTGTGGGATGGTGATCGAGCGAGTCAGAGCCAGGGCGGCGTCCACGGCACTCTTGCCAGCCTGCCGTCCGCATAGCAGCACCCGCTGCGGGGCATCGCTCTCAAGGAACTCAATCTGCCAGGGGTCCGGCTCGTAGCCCGCGGCTCGCATCAGATCCGCGGCCGTCGCCAGTTCCGTTCCCGACGAGCCCAACCACGGTGCCAAGGCCTCGTGAACCCAGTCGATCGAGGACCTTCTCCCAGGCTCCTGGATCCACGCAGGTACGGACAACCTCCATCACCATCCTCAGCACGGCCACGGCCTGCGCCTTGGGCACAAGCTCCTGCAGGTCGCGCTCGATGTTCACGAACCTGTTGACAGCCTGCGCGAGCAGCGCCTCACCGGCCGGGTTGCCACCGTCCATCTGCCACTTCAGCAGCCGAGCCCGCATCGTGCGGATCTCCTGCGCCATGGATGGGCCCTCGGCCTCGAGATCGGCGATGGCCTCCAGCATCGGCGCCAAGCCCTTGATCTGGCGAACGAGATCGGCGTAGGCGCCATGGGTCGGGGGCCGGCCGGGGCTGCGCCCGCCATGGAGGTAGCACCGATTCCTCCCGCGGACGGGAGCGTGCTGACATGGCGTCTTGGCTCGGGTCTCCGCACCGCATATCGCGCGTTCGACCATGGGGTTTCCTTCAGCGGGTGGCCGATCATGGGGTTTGCGCGCCATCTCACACCTCACCCGCGCTCTGCGCGTCGCGCTCGAGTTCGCGGAGCTGCATCCGCGCGGCGCCGAGTCGGCTCTTGACTGTGCCCATAGGCACGCCGAGCACGGCCGCGATGGTGTCGATGCTGGCGCCCACGGCCCGCATCCAGACCACGTCGCGCAGCCGCGGAATGAGCTGGTCGATCAGCGGGCGGAGCCGGCCTCCGCGCTCGTGCAGGTCGGAGGACACGTCCTCGGGCACCTCGCCAGCCTGATCAACCAGCCAGCTCCAGCGATCATCAGTCGACCCCGGCAACGGGCACCTCCTGTTGGCTCTGGCCACGTCAAGGGCGTTCGTCCATGCCACCTGCCTCAGCCACGCTATGTAGCGCGTCCCCGGCCGGTAGCCGCCGACCTCCTCCAGCACGGTGAGCCTGGCCTGCGCCAGCGCCTCCTCCACGTTGTCGTGACCGCGCACCACTTTGCGCGCGATGCCGCGGCACAGCCGCTCGTGGCGCTGCCATAGCACTTCAGCCGCCCGGCCGTCGCCGCCGATGTAGCGGCAGACCAGGTCATCGTCGCTGAGCTGCTGGTAGCGTTTCACTGCTGCGAGCATCGGTCACCCCAACCTGTCGCAGATCGGCGTGCTGCCGATGACGCCAGGACCTGGGTACCGGCCGGCACCGTGCTGCCCCCGCGCGCCAGCCTCGGCCTGCACATGCATCGGGTTCACGGACGACCATAGCGGCCGCGGAACGGCCGGTCGTGACTTCGGCATGGTCCAGCCGCCGCAGTCCTGGCAGTACTCGTGCCGGCCACGCTGTGGCTGGCGAAACGGCAGGCCACAAGCCTTGCAGACCGAGCACCGAAGATCGAGCGGACTGCCAACGTCCCTGAGCTGCGCCGCGCGCCTGCACTCCAGGCTGCAGTGCGCGTGCGATGACGACGTGGCCCTGAAGCGCTTCCCGCACCGGCAGACGTGATAGGCAGCCACGTCACGACACCTCCGGCAGTTCCCGCGGCCGCGTTAGCAGGTTCGGCTTCCAGTAGAGGTCGCACGCGGCGAGCGTCGCTTGGTCAACCAGGTGCCAGACCCACAGCCACTTCGGCTGCCTCGCCGGCTCGCCCGAGCTCGCCGACTGCCCGCCGATGATCACCCAGTCGATGCTGGCGCCAACTAGGTCCTCGGCCGTGATCTCGACGAACTCCCGCAGCGGCTCGAAGCTCAGGAACTTCACCCGAGCGCACGTGTCGCGCAGCGCGCTGATCGAACTATCAAGCCTCGCTTGCGAGTCCACCGTCGCGCCGACCCAACCGTCGACGAAGTCGAAGTGCCGCAGCCGCGCCGGGTTCTTCGTCAGATGCACGAAGTTCCAGCTTGGCGCCTCGCGCTCTGCCGCGAGCACCGCGTCGATCCACTCCTGCGGCACCCACTCGCCGAACAGGTCGGCCATCGAACACACGAAGCAGATCCGCTCGCGCGGGTCCTCCGGCACCGGCTTCCGCTGCGCGACGCGCTCCATCGTGGCCGGCGCCGCCAGCCGCTCGCGGTGGAACGTCGGCTCGAACCCGTTCGGGAACGCCTTGGCGAACCGGCCCTCGGCCAGATCGCGGGCGTAGCAGTAGGGGCAGCCGTGCCGGCAGCCGGTGACCGGGTTCCACGTCCACTGCGCCCAGTCGACGCGCTCGCCGGTGGGGTTGAAGCGGGCGGCGGTCATTGCACCCTCCTCAAGAGGCAACGCACAGCATGTTCGGCCTGGGCTGGCACCACTGCGTTTCCAAGGCAGCGCAGGCGGTGACGACGGACGGCAGAGACCAGTTTCTCGGGAACCCCATCAGCCACTCCACAAACAGCGGGTTCAACCGCAGGGGCGAGCTCTGGTGCGGCGGCGAGGACGGCTGCCCAGGCAACGCGGTCGCTGGGGCCTGGCGGGAAAGACCAGGTGACTTCCTGTCGGCTTCCGCAGGGCCGAGCGCACCCTGGTCTCGTGCCTTCGGTGTGGCCCATGACGCTGCCTCTGCTGCCAACACCAGACCGTGCTGCCCTGCTGCCTCGCTCGGCGCAACCTTCGTCTTCCGGTTGGAGTTCGGGGACGACACTGGCGTCGGCCACTGCCTGCTCGCCTCCGTCAGCGAGTCCAGCGTCCCCCTGTGCCCACCGCAGTTCTCCGAGTCCTCGCCCCGGGCGGTCGGCCAGTGTCTCGCGAACGCCTGCAGTCCCCACCCGGCCGTCGGACTCGCACCTGGGTAGTTGTCCAGGCTGTTGACCACTACGGTAGGCCAGCACGAAGACCCGTTCCCGCTGGTGCGGTGCGCCGACTTCCGACGCGCGATAGCAGCCCCACTCCGCATCGAACCCCATCTCGGCCAGCTCCCCGAGAACGTCTGGCAGCCCGAGAACAACGTGGCCTGCGACGTTTTCCAGGACGACGACTCGGGGTCCCACCTCGCGAATGATCCGCGCGACGTGCGGCCAGAGGTGACGGGGATCGTCGGCTCCGCGCCGCTGTCCGGCGACGGAGAACGGCTGGCACGGGTAGCCCGCAGAGACGAGATCCACGACGCCACGCCACTGGTTGCCGTCGAAGGTGCTAAGATCGTCCCAGATAGGAGCCGCGTCCAAGGCGCCCTCCTGCATTCGCGACACGAGGACGGCAGCGGCGTATCGGTCCCACTCGCACCAGCAGACTGTTCGGAGGTCGGGCCAGACTCGGCGCAGCCCGAGTTCAAGTCCGCCGATCCCGGCACATATAGCCAGGCCATGCGTCCTACGCCACCTCCCACACGGTCACGTCGACCCGGCTCGGCTCGTTCGGCTCCGCATAGACCTTGCTCACGTCGAGCTGCACCACCTGGCCGTCGTCCATCCACCAGCCGAGGTTAGTCAGCACATCGAGCACCGGCTTCGCCAAGTTGTCGAGGTCCGTCCGCGCTTTGCACGGCCAGGGGGTCGCAAGTTTCGGACCCCCTCCCCCCCTCGGATTTCGAATCAGCGCGTCCGGCGCCCGGAGGTGGAACCGCAGCCGCACGCCGACCGGCCCCTGCAGCGGCGCCGCCGGCCGCTCGCGCTCGCAGCCCTCGTAGAGGCACGCCGTCCACTGGTGCACCGGGTGCTCGCGCTGCGCTGCCGTCACGTGTATCCGAGCCCGGCAGCCCTTCGGCTGAACGATGCTGGCCTTCGGCCGCGGCTGCGCCACCGGGATGCCGAGCACCGTGAAGCTGGCGCTGAACCTGGTGGCCTCCTCGCGCACTGCCCGCACCGCCTTCATCAGCGGCGCGTCCGGCTCCATCGGGAGGGTGCACTGGCTCACTCCAGCTCATCCCCCTCGTCTGGCTCTCGCCGATACGGCTCTTCCGGGTTCCCGCAGCTTGCGCAGCCTGGGATGTCGCACGAATGGACCTGGTGGGGGCGTGGTGGCGGTACCTTGGTCGACCAATCCACACCGCCCGCTGCGCGGTAGTCGGCCAGAGCTACGAGGTAGTTGGCGATCGCGTGGAACGGCGACGGTAGCCCTGTGGTGCGCATGTCAGGCGTCACCATCAACTGCAGCGCTCGCTCCGCCTCCTGCAGCCGCTCCCGCGCGGCGGCGAGCAGGTCGACCTTCGGCGTGGCGAAGAGGATGTTGCCTGTGCTCACCTCGACGCCAGTGGGAAGCGTCACCGGCAATCCCTCGCATCGTGCGCACAGCCCGCTCGTGCGGCTCTCCATCTCCTCGCGACCACATCGGCTGCAGCTCATGCCGCCCTCACCCTCTGCGACTCGCCCGGCAGCGTCAGTGCCGAGCAGCTCTGACGCCATCGGTCGATGATCCGCCCCAGCTCCGGCTGGTGCAGCAGGCTGTCCGTGCTCAGGTTGGTCGTCACGACCACCGGCGCCAGGCACGAATGCCGGAACTCCACCAGCTCGGCGAACCGCGCCATCGCCCAGTCGCCGCGGTACTCCACGCCCAGGTCGTCGATCATCAGCAGGCCCACGCCGGCGAAGTGCCTCGTCATCGCCGCGTCCCGGTGGAGCTTGTCGAACAGGCTCGGCGCGAACTGGCAGTCGACATCTGTGTAACCGCCGTCGTAGAGCCTGAGCGCGAGGTAGGCCAGGGTCATCGTTTTGCCGACCCCCACCCCCCCGCTGATCAAAAGCCCGCGCCCGTTCGCGAGATTGGCTGGCCAGTCCGCCAGGTAATCGTCGATCAGGTCGCGGATCGGCACCCGCTCCGGGTCCGGATCGTCGTAGCGCGGCCCGAAGCCTGCGCGTCGGAACCAGGCCGTCCGCGCGGCCGCGATCGCCGCGGCTCTCCGCGGGCACTGCGCGGTCTCGTGGTTGAGGCAGACGATGCGCTCCGGGCGGGCGTCCTCCGGGCTCACGCCCTGATAGGTCCCGTCGCAGGTGCCGGCCGGGCAGAGCATCGGGTGCCACGGATTGGCCGCCCGCACGCGCATGGCGCGCTCACGTCGCGCTGCCACCATCTCCCGCATCGTCCGCACGTCGCTCCCGAGGCTGTCCATTCACGTCCCTCCCTGCGTTCCATAGGTCCGCCGCCGCCTGCGCTTCCGCCGGCGAGGCATACGTCTCCGGCGGGTGATACCTGCGCCCGCGCCCCGGCGGAACACCCGAGGTCTCCTGCTTGGCGTGGTACGCGTCATCGCGCGCCAGTGAGCGGATCAGTCCATCGAGCGTGGGCTTCTGGTTCTTCGAGGAGCAGTACGCCGCATACGCTGCTGCCGAAGCCACTGCCTGGCCGTTTCGGAGAGCCTCGCTTCGCAGGGTGTCGAGCGCTGTGGTTAGCTGCTGCTCAGACTGCTCGGTAGGCGTGAGTCCAGCAGCGACCAGCACTTGGACCCGGATGGGTGGGGTTGGGTCGTGAGAAGTATGTTCAGTATCGAGTGTCCGAGGTAGTGGTGCGCCCTCCGCGCGCACGCGCGGGGTACTACCACTACCACGTACACCTACACCAACACCTTCACTACCACTACCACGATAGTGTGCATCCCGAGTGCAGTCGGTATGCATCTCATGTGCATCCGATGTGCAGGTGTTGGCAGGCTGCTCATCGGTGTATCCGGGGATGCGCAAAGACCAGCGCCGGGCCCACCGAATCACGTCATCGCGCTCGTTCCGGTGGCGTCGCTGGTCTGTTGAGACGTAACCAAAGTTCCGGCTGTCGGCGACCTCCTGGGTCATGGGGATCTCCGGGCATCGCCGCGCCTGGCGCCAGTCCTGGTAGAGTTCGTGGTTCACGGTGGCGAGGTAGCGGCAGCCTTCGACCTCGTAGAGCCAGACCATCCGGAGGGTGACCATCTGCTGGAGGAGGGTCTCCACGTCATCGACGGTGCAGTCGATGGTGCCAGCGAGGCAGTTCCTCCAGACCATCCTGGCGGATCCCTGGCAGCAGCCCCACTCGTCGGTGCCGCCGTCATGCACCAACCGATGCCAGAGGAGCTGTCCGAGCACTGGGAGTTGCGCCACTGACTGGCTGTCCGCGCACCGTTTCATCGGCTGACTCCTACCGGCTTCTCGTCTTGGCTTCCAGGTCCAGGTACTCCAGCAGGCTGATGGCCTCGCCAACGAGCCCGCAGAGCGTCCGCTCGACGACGCCGAGCGTGGTGGTGCGCGGCCGAGCTTTCAGGTCGGTGAGCACATCAGCGAGTCGCTGGCGCAGGTCGTGGTTGGACGGAGGCGCCGCGGCCAACTGCCACCGGTAGGCCAACTCGGCGCGTCGCACCGATGCGGGCTTGCTGTAGTCGTCGATCTGGTGGGACTGCTCAGGCATCCGCCATCGCCTCAGTCCGGGCCAGGTGATAGGCCACCTGCTCCTCTGGCGTCGTCGGGAGCCAGGCGGTGTACATGTGTGCTGTGACCTCCGTGCAGGCTGAGTGCAGCGCCAGCCGCAGCCGCTCAAGCTCGGAACAGATCGCCACGGCCTTGCAGTGGGCGCAGACAACGCAAAGCGTGCTCCCGTCCGGACGGAGCACAACGTAGCCGCCCCACTCCGGCCGGGGCTCAACTCGGTAGCTGGCCATCGCCACCACCCACCTGTGCGTCGATCTGGCGGAGGACGTGCTGCGTCTCGCGGAGGTCGTTGTCGAGGAACTGCTCGTGTATCGAGCCATTGGCGCGCCGCTTGGCGCCAACCAGCTCGCGGCAGCGGAGCAGTAGCCCGCGGCGCACCTCGGCGGTCTGGTCGATGTTGAGCTCCAACAGCGCCCCGCCGAATCGGCTACCCATCGCCCGCCACCCCCAGGATCGCGTCGGCGTAGGCGAGGCACCGGCTGGCGCGAGCGCCACCGGGCCCGCCGTTGTATGTCGCTAGCGCGGCGCGCATGCTGCCCGAGCCGGCGACGCACCCGGCGAGGTGCACGCACCCGGCACGCACGTTCGCGTCGATGTCGTAGATCGGCCGGCCGTGCAACTGGCAGAGGCCGTGGTCCCCGGTCCGGCTCCGCGCCTGCGGATCGAACCGGCTCTCGTGGTGGATCAGCGCCGTCACGACCTGCCACGGCAGGCCGTTGTTGCGGCTCCACCGCGCCACGCTCTGCGCGATGGCGTACCGCGTGGTGTCCGGGCACCCGGGCTCGAGTTCGTGGATCCTGCGGGCCACCAGCGCGGCTGTCTGGCCATCTCTCACCAGGCTTGTCTCGACGCTGGAATCTGGTTCCGCAGTGGTCGCAGGTGAGCCAGCGGAAAGTGGCCTGCTGAACATGCTGGGTGTGGTCAGTTGTGAGCTGGGTGCGGCGGCATCGGGGACACTGAGCACCTGGCCCCGGAGCTGCTTCGCCGTCAGATACGTCGGCAGAGCCCAGCCGGCCACTCCCGAGGCGCACAGGACCAGAGCTGCAAGCCGGACGGAGACCCTGCGAGGTAGGCACGAACACAGGACGGAACACAGTCGACACATGATCGCCTCCAGTTGTGGTCATGTAAGCGACCGGGGGAGCCGTGAACTCCCCCGGCCGCACGTCGTCAGGCGTTGAACAGCCTGAGCTGAGCCGACCCCTGATCCTCCCCCGTCTCTGCCACCGCAAGCGCAGGTTCGCGCTTCATCGTGCGGATGGTCGGCACGTCGCACTTGGCCGAGGCCACCCACTTCTCGAGCTTCGCGTCGTAGGTGATCTTGCCGGTCAGCTTGACCTCGCCCTCGTACTCCTCGCCGAGGCCGGTCAGCGTCGGCCCGAGCTGCGCGAACTGCGCGATCCACTGGTCAGCGGCCTGGTGCACGGGCGCGCGCTCACCGGTGCCGTCTGGGAACAGGTCGGAGTTCCGCTCCTCGAAGCGCGCGGCGATGCCCTCAAGCTGCTCGGTGATGTGCGCGCGCCGCTGGCGCTCGTCCTCGGTCAGGTGGTCCTCAGACCCCGCCACCGTCAGGTGCGGTCGTTCCGTTGCTGTGTCTCCCACTCAACTCGCCTCCTCTGGCTTGTCCGCATCCCACTCTCCGCCAAGACCGGGTTGAGGTAGGGGCATGTACGAGTCCACGTCGTATAACCGTAGCTGTGCGCCTGACGGGCTCTCGCCCCGTCCTGTGGCCACCAGTAACGAGGCAGCTGGCTGGCTCTGGAGGACAGGGGATCCGATCTCCGCCCGCGCGATGTACTCCTGCCTATCGGGGTCCCACCTGATGCTGATCTCAGCCGTGACGCTGCCGTTGAACCCATCACCCGCGCGCTCAATCAGCTTCGCAAGGACCGACCCCGCCATCACGAAGTGATGCGCGACCCACTCAATGCCTGAGTCTGTGCACGGTGGAACGCCTTCAATCCTGTCGCGCAAGTCCTCGCTCTCGCAGGCGATCATCTGCCGGTAGCGTTCTCGCGTATCCATCACGCCTCCAACGTCATGCCGCGTCAGCGGCGACATGCTGCACCGTCACGTTGAGCTGCCTGCCGTATGCCTCCTCGATCGCCCCGGCGATCATCGGCCCGAACTCCTCGTGCCTTAGCCGCTCGCTGAACGAGTCGGCGCCGAACTTGCTGCCGAAAGTCACCACCAGCTCGTCCTCGCCAAGACGCTCGGCCACAGAGGAACCCAGCGTGCAAGCCAGCCGAGGCATGTTCCTGGCCAACGCGATCACGGTCGCCTGCCAGGCATCAGGATCAGCAGTTCGTTCCGCTGGCTTGGGTGCTGCTAACTCGGTAGCCGTTGATGCCTCCCCAATCTCGACACCACCACCGAAGATGTCCAGTTCCAGGCCGCCGGCAGTGTTGTCGCTGCAAGAAGCCGGACGGTCAACCGCGAGCTCCTCCCACGATGGCCCGCCGATCCACTGCCCTTCACGCCGCATAGATCGGACGCGCCTGGCTATGGCCCTCCGCGTCTCAGTGCAGGTCCACTGCTCCGCACCGGTGACTTCACTTAGCTCCGAGTTCAACTCAGCCGCGTGGATGCCAGTCGGCGACACCCACCCGTCGTCAACACTGGGCCAGCACTCGCACGCGAAGTAGTCGAACGATGCTGCGTTCGCCCACAGCAGCCCGCCTAGAGCACGGGTGACCAGCGATGTGAACACAGCCGGCGGTGCCCATCCGAGCACCTCACGAACCATGTGGTGACTGAGCGCGAAGCGCAAGATTGAGCGTTCTGCCTCTCGATCCTCATCACGCAGCACTGCGCGGAACGGTATGGGCACAACGCCATGGTTGCGAAAGCTCTCGGCGAACCTGAACCCCCTAGCCATCGCATACGACTCCGCGAGCCGGGGGCTGCAGGTCCTGAGTCGGCCGATACAGCCATCCTCAGCACACCTGCCAACACCCTGCAGCATGGTTGTCGTCAGCGTGAGCCGCCCGCAGAGCTCGCATTCGTGCCATGAGTATCTGAAGCCATCATCTGCGCCATCCGGTGGCATGAAGCAGAGGTGCTGGCCGCCGCGCTCGTTACCGTCCTCCACTGCGCCCGAACCCTGACAGGGTATGCCACCGGAGACCATGTAGACGCACTCGCCGGTGCCCACCGAGAGCGCCTCGCACTTCCTGCGCTCGGCTTGGGTTGGGTTCTTGCCTTTGATCTCGACCCACCCGACCCCCTCGATGCGGAAGTCAGGAAGATAGCGCGTCTCCCCCATCTCGAAACCCTCTGGCTCGTATTCCCACCCGAGCCCCAGGCAGTCATAGAACACGGCCCACCGGGCCTCTATGCGCGACCGGAACTGGCAGCCGGCATAGCGTGTCTCGATCGGTTTCAGTGTCGCGGCCTCCGCCGCCATCAACTCGCCATCCCTTCCAGCGCCATCTGCGTCGGCCGGTAGTTGCTCAACAGCACCTCGGTCCTTCGCCCCTTCGCCCCGCCGCCGCGGATCGACATGTGCTGCACTGCCTCGAACTCCGCTCGGTGCCAGTCGGCGTACAGCGGCGCCACCGTCGCCCGGAAGTCCTCCGTGTCGGCGTAGCTGACGACGACCCAGCTCTGGCACCGGCTCAGCACCGACGCCACCCGCTCGTGGAACTCGATCCCGCCGGCGCAGCCGTAGTAACCCTCGGTCGACGGGTACGGCGGATCGCAGTAGACCCACGTCCCCGGCCCATCCAGCCCGAACCGCTGGCCCTTGCCACCGAACAGCAGCGCCTCGAAGTCGAGGCACTCGATCACGACGTTCTGGCACAGTTCCCGCGCCATCGCGCGCAGCAGGTTCGGGAGCCGATGCCACTGGTGGATCTTCTTGCCGAGCAAGTCGCGACTCCACCCGGTGCCGGTGTGCGCCGTGGCCCCGCCGACCGACTGCCGGTTGACCATGAGCCAGTCCACCACGTCGGCCAGGTCGTCCCGGCGCCGCGACCCACTGGCCCGCAGCCTCTGCCACAGCCACCTGCTGTAGGGCGTCAGCTCGAGCTGCCGCGCCAGCCGCTCCGGATGGTCCCGGATCGCCACCAGCACCCGCACCAGATCGGCACTGATGTCGTTGAGCCA
>Ga0209606_1002174_pt1 | contig 22448 bp, 19 predicted proteins | sample AD_UKC057_MetaG_FD_184412 | JGI IMG/M metagenome (GOLD analysis project Ga0209606, IMG submission 184412) | Active sludge microbial communities of municipal wastewater-treating anaerobic digesters from USA - AD_UKC057_MetaG (SPAdes) (version 2) | ecosystem: Engineered > Bioreactor > Anaerobic >...
TGATGATTTCTTCATCCTATTGTAGTTTAAGTCGAAAAAATACGTAATTTTCGACAACATTTAATTTTTATGTCAATGAAAACTTTTTTAGGATTTGTATTGCTTCTGGCATTTGCAACCGGTGTTGTTGCGCAGTATCAGGTTTCGTATTTCGACGACCCCATGTCGCATTGTGTTAAGCAGGCAGCGATTCCCTATCTGAACAAATCATCATTGTCGGGCGACACCCTGCCCCAGCTTGAGGGTTGGCCCCGTGGTTTTGTCTGCAATCCCACCTTTCGCAATTTCCGTGGTCTCACACTCGAATATCTCGACGATATGCCCGGTCACGAAATAATTGCAGCCATCAACGATTCGCTGTATGTATTGCATGGTGATGGAGCCCGGGTCTGGTCGAAAAAAATCAACGGCACAGCCATCTATCCACCCTCAACTGCCGATATAGACAATGATGGCTCGATGGACATAGTGCTGGTTACCGGAGGTAGTCCTTACAACGGACATATTTATGCATTCGATGCCCTGGGAAACATCAAAACCGGCTGGCCGAAAACTGTTCCTTCGTGCTGGTATTTGTGTGCGCCCGTGTTATGCGACCTCGACGATGATGACAATCTTGAAATTATCGCCTGCGAAATGAATACCTCACAACCCACTGCCAGCCGTAAGCGTATTCATATTTACCGGAATGATGGCAGTGCGTTTTCGGAAAACTGGCCTAAAAACCTGCGCGCTACTCCGGCTGTAACCCCTGCCGTTGCCGATATTAATAAGGATGGCAGCGAGGATATACTTGTATGCACAGTCGATTCGATGTATGTGTTCGATTTACAGGGGAACAACATCGAGCCCTTCCCCTGGGCCGTTCCCGGCATGAAATTCAGCTATCAGTCGCCCATGATAATCGATTTCCGTAGTTCGCCATTCGATAATCCCATCGAAATTATCGGTGCAAACCATGGCGACAATCCCGGCTTCTACAAAATATGGTTCAATTACAATCCGCCCCTTTTTATGCACTGGGAAACAGACAATGGGGCATGGACTTACTCTACACCGCTGGCTTATGGTATTGAGAATATTATGCAATACGAATTGGTGAGTCAGCCTCTTGGGGATATCGAAAATGCCGATACCTGTATTTACAACATGGCCTGGGCCTATGGCTCCGATATGGATTTAGGAATCGAGGTTATCCGTTATGGAGGGCTCGAAGGATTTATGAGTATGACTACATCTACCGGCAACTTGCTTTATACCGGTTCCAACATGTCAGATGAATATGGAAACGGATTTCTTCACATTTACGACATGGGCAACGAACCTTTTGCTGAGCTTGAGGGTTTTCCCGTAAAAGTGAAAGGCTCTACTTTTATGAACGGAATAAATCTGGGTGATGTAAATGGCGATGGTAATGTTGATATGGTGATTCTGGGTTATTCCGACTCCACCTATATCAATGTAATCGAAACTGAAAGTATTTCTAATTTTCAGTATCCTCCCAGCAATTTTCCCCATTTAATGGTGCCCTGTTATCGCGGAAGCAATACCCGGCAGGGGCGCACCGAACCGGTGAGTTACGAGGGTGTAACGATTAATTCGGCAGCCGGTCTTGCGGTATACCCAAATCCGGCCTCAACCCATGTGAGCATCGATATACCCGGACTTACGGGGAAGTCGGAGATTGAATTGTTCGATATATCGGGCAGGAATGTTATGAAACTCAGCTCCACCCTGCCAGCAAACCTGAATGTATCGGATTTGCCGAGGGGTTTCTACACGGTTCGATGTGCAAACAGCAGCCGGGGAATGCTTGTTACCAGAAAACTGGTTTTGAATTAAAAATCCGTATTACTTCAGCATAGACGGATACCAGTACTGAATTAACCGGCCACAGTTGCGTGTAAGCTGATCCCAGGCGGGGGCAAGAACCTGCAGGTGAGCTACGGCACATGTGGGCATGCTTAACAGGGCATTGGAGTCGAGGTAATACAGAAAATCGCTGATGCCCGGGTTATGGGCAAACACTATCACATGGCGGTGATTCGACGCATGCTTTGTAAGCACTTTTGTAAAATCTGAAACACCGCTGTGGTATAAATCAGGTTCTATCAGTATGGTTTGATTTCCGGTTTCCCCAACCACCAGACTTGCGGTTACAAGCGCCCGGACAGCACTGCTGCTTATTACCAAATCGGGAGGTAACAGATTTTTACCAATTAGTTTTCCCATCATTGGAGCATCTTTCAGTCCGCGATGGTTCAATGGCCGGTCGTGGTCGTCGAGGTCGTTATCCCAGTCGCTTTTGGCGTGACGCACCAGGGTGATGTACAAATTGCCGGACATTTGTAATTAGTTGGCAGTAATTTCCACCGTACTCAGCAGGGTTTCGAGCTGCCGCACCTGATTGCGTACTTCCTCGTTGGGGTTATACACAAAGCCTTCGACGGTAACAATACGGTTTCGCAGCGTGTCGGCCATAGTGATGCTGACAAAAGGTCCACCCATAAAATCCCGGTGCATTTTCCACAAACCATTGATAGCCGCTGCGTAGTTACCTTTGTGGTTTTTAATACGCATAATCGGATGGTCATATACCCGCTCGGTGGTCATATATGAACCATCGCGTTCACCCGGAACATTTTTTTGGAGTACGATATCACGTTGTTTAAGCAAATAATCAAGGCTAAAGGTATTGGTATCGGTAAAAGGATACGAGTAAATAAAAATACCCATATCGTATTTTCGGGTTTCATACGAAATCCAGGCAAAATCGTCGCGCGAAACATCGAGTGCGTAAGATTTCGGAATCACCATTTTCACATGATATTTTTTTTGTATTTGCTCGGCTACCACAAGGTTCTGATATTTTACAAATGCCTGTAACCACCGGTCACTGTCAGCTTTTTTAAACAGTTCTATCAAGGTTGATCTGTTGTCGCTGATGAGTTTTACCATCGACGGGGCATCGGGTGCCTGAAGTTTAATCAGGGTTTGGTTAACCGCATAGGGTTCTTTGTTAATTAGAATTTCTGCCTTGGTAAATTCTGTTGATATCACAGGAACCAGCACATTACGGTGGCGTTGGTTAATATCGATAAACTGTTCTTTGGGTATCTGCACCAGATTAAACAAATATTCCTCCATTGGGGTCGATTCGCAGTAGGCATGAAAAACAGCCCGCAAGGAGTCGCCGACTTCGGTAGTCCAGTAATCTTTATTGAGTACCACCAAAACTTCGCCCGGAGTTCCCGTAGCGCCTGGTTTGTAGTTTCCGAGGTTACCTGTACACGAGGCCAGACCCAGTGCTGCGACGATAATCAGTATTGTGCTTTTTATTTTCATAATACAAGGTATTTTACATGTAACTGCCGAACCTGTGATTTTATTGCAACACAAAGCCCCTGCTCCGGGTAATTCATAAAATCACAAGGTAAAAATAATGATTCTGCCGGGTAAAAAAAACAAACTTAGCAGGTTTCGAATTAATGCGGCTATTTCAGTATTATTTTCAGCCGAGGACTCAGGATGTTAACCGAATAGGGTAATATGGTGTTTTCGTCAACATAAAGTATTTCGAGAGTACGCAGGTTTCCTATGGTTTCGGGAATCCGAACAATATGACCACAATTCGAGATGTCGAGTTCGCGCAGATTTCCCAACATTCCAATTTCGTCGGGAATTTCTTTGAGATCATTTTTACCAATACTGAGCGAATACAGCTTGGTTAAATAGCCGATTTCGGAAGGAATGGCTTTCAGATTGTTGTGATACAGGTTTAAAAAAGCCAGTTTTCGCAGGTTTCCTATGCCTGAAGGAATCATTACTAATTTGTTGTATTCAAGGTTCAATTCTTCGAGATTGGTGAGATTGCCAATACCGATGGGTAGGCTTTCGATATTATTGAACCGCAACGAAAGCTTACGCAATTTGGTGAGTTTGCCAATCGACTCAGGAAGTTTGGTAATTCGGTTGCTGCCAATAATCAGCACTTCGAGGTTTTTCAGGTTTCCGATTTCTTCGGGTATATATCTCAATCCGTTTCGAAACAGGTACAGCTCGCGCAGGTTGGTTAAATAGCCAATTTCTGGCGGAAGGCTGTCGAGTTTTTTGTTTGTAATGCGTAGCCGTTCGGTGGTTTCGGGGTGCTGCAGTGCGTTGGTCAGAGCCGAATATCCCGAACACGATGCGGCTGTAAGGCACAATATGGCCATTGCCATGATAAAATATCCATACGTCTTTTTGAAAAGCCCATTAACGGATAATTTTAAAGCTTCCATCGGTGTTAAATTTAATGATGTCAGATGGTTTTGCCGTTTCGCTGGTTTCGAGGTCGCGGTCAACCACAAAATCTACATTTTCGATGAGTTTTTTTTCGATATCTGAAAAACTGACCGGAGCAGGTTTCCCCGAAAAATTAGCCGAAGTGCTTACCAATGGCCGTCGCAGAGAATGAATCAACCGTGCACAAAAATCGTGTTTAACCACCCTGATACCGATACTCCCATCGTCTGATAGCAGCGAGTTCGCAATGTTTCGTGCTCCGGGCAGAACCAGTGTTAGCGGCGATACTGCGGCTTCAATCAGATCGTAGGCTATTTCGGGAACACCCGACGAATAACGTTCGAGCATGGCAACACTATTTACGAGTATCAGCATGGGTTTCGACGGGTCGCGTTTTTTTATTAAAGACAGCTTCCGGCAAGCCTCTTCGTTGGTGGCATCACACCCGAGGCCCCATATCGTGTCGGTCGGATACAGGATTACTCCGCCGCGAAGCAGTATTTCCAGACTGTTTTTAATTTCGTTTTCCATCATTACAATAAGGATTCATACAAAGAATGCCATTGAAGGGCAATACTTTCAGGTGAAAATGCTTCAGCATGTTTTTTCCCTTCCAGAATCATGGAATTTCGCATGGATTCGTTTCCGGCCAGTTCAATGATTGCTTTCCCCAACAGGTGGGGCGAACCCGGGTCGGTGAGTATGCTGTGGTGTCCGGCTGCTTCGGGAAGACTGCTTAAATTGGCGGTTATAACAGGTACACCACTACTCACCGCTTCCAATACTGGAATTCCAAATCCTTCGAACAAACTGGGATAAACAAACATCAGCGCCGACTGATACATAGCGGGTAAGTCTTCATCGGGAACATTGTGCCTGATAAACAAGCGTTCGGTTAGATGATGTTTTTTTGCATACCCCACAATACTGTTGAGATACTCGGTAGGCCGGCCTACCAAAACCAAGGGGAGTTCTATGTCGAACATGTGCATTGCCTTGAGAATGTTCAGCACATTTTTTCGGGTTTCGATAGTGCCGACAAAGAGCATGAAATTTTCGGGAAGCTCATATTTCATCAATACAGCTTCGATTGTTTTATGACTGCAGGCTGACAGAAAACGCGGATGGCAATTCTGATAAATTATTTCAATTTTTTCGGGATTCACCCCATAAAACCTGACAAGATCATCACGGGTTTGGCGGCTTACGGCCACGATTTTATCAGCCAGGCGGCAGGCGGCAAATGTTTTTGCATTGTAAATACGACGATCGATGCTGTTGTATAATTCGGGGTGGCGTATAAAAATTAAATCATGAACACTTACTACCGACCTGATACCTTTTTTTGATAGCCCTACAGGGATTTCATTACTCAGTCCATGGTAAATTTCTATGCCCGCTTTTGCACCTACCTGGGCAATGCTGCGTGTTCGCCAAAGTGACTGAAACATCCGGCTCTTCCACTGACAGGTAATAATCTTAGTATTTTCGAAACTCAACGCTTCGGTATATAGTCTGGGTTTGCGCGGTGAAAACAACAGCATTTCGATGTCGGGACAATTCTGTCGTATGGCGTTGAGCGTATTGCGGCTGTAGTTTCCCAGTCCGCTGGCATTAAAAAATGCTCTTTTTGCATCAAAACCGATTTTCATTGTTGTTCGCTATTATACAGCCAGTTCAAAATCGCGCAATACCTGATTGAGTGATGTTTTTTTATCGGTCGAGTCCTTGCGCTTCCCAATAATCAGGGCACAAGGCACCTGGTATGTTCCCGCAGGGAAGTTTTTAGGAATACTACCCGGTATTACCACAGAACGTTCCGGAACAAAGCCCGAATATTCAACGGTGCTACTTCCCGAAACGTCTAGTATTTTTGTCGATGAGGTTATCACCACGTTGGCACCCAACACAGCCTCACTGCCAATGTGTATACCTTCTACCACAATGCACCGGGAACCTATAAAGCAGTTGTCTTCGACAATTACCGGTGCAGCCTGAACCGGCTCGAGAACCCCGCCGATGCCAACCCCGCCGCTGAGGTGAACGTTTTTACCAATTTGAGCACAAGAACCGACTGTAGCCCAGGTATCAACCATGGTATTCTCGTCGACATACGCCCCGATGTTAACGTATGACGGCATTAAAACAACGCCGGGTGCCAGATAGCTTCCATAGCGTGCAATGGCTTGCGGTACAACTCGTACGCCTTGTTTCCCCAGACCCTTTTTGACCGGTATTTTATCGGCAAACTCAAAAAATCCCGTATCGGTAATTTCAACCTTTCGCACCCTGAAATACAACAATACAGCTTTTTTGAGCCATTCGTTAACCTGCCATTGACCGTTTATTTTTTCTGCAATACGCAAGATACCACTGTCGAGTCCTGATATACACGTGTTTACCAGATTTTCATGTCCGGCTTCGTTCAGCAAACCGGGGTTTTCCCAGATTTTTTCAATGTGGTATTGCAGGTTTGTGCTCATGAATCATAATTTTATCTTGCAAAAATAAGAAATTAATGCTGAATGAATAAGACATTATAATATCTGTAAACCAAGCCGAATACCAAAGCTTTTTGCACTTTTGTTTTTATAAATTGCAGAATGGCTTTATCAAATGTAACCCACCGTATTGTTGAAAAAAAGTTAAACCCGGGGTTCATTTGGTTTTGGTTTATTAAAAATGCGTATTTTTGCGTAATATTTTTACTTTATGAAAAAAATTCTACTTGTTGTTTTATTGATTTCTTCGTTAACGGTTATGTCTCAGACCGGTGGCACCTTAAGTTTCACGGTAACAACACAAACGTATTACGGGCAGTTTAAGCCCCGTCATATTTTGGCCATATGGATTGCCGATGCCAATGGTACCTGGGTAAAAACCCGAAAATTCATGTCTTCGAATACAAGTTACCGTCAGTTTTTATCGAATTTCAGGGCAGCGACCAATAGCACATACAACGCTACTGACGCCATAACCGGAGCCACGTTGAACCCGCACACGACCCATCAGGTAAGCTGGGACGGAAAAGATAAATTCGGGAACCTGGTTGCCGATGGGGTATATCGTGTATATGTTGAATTCACAGAGGCAAATGCTACCGGAAAATTATATTACTGTGAATTTACCAAAGGACCCAGTGCCCAAACCTTAACCCCTGCCGATCAAAGTTATTTTAAAAACATCAGTTGCCAGTGGACTCCCGACTTATCAGCAATAAATAATCAAGGCAGTGATGCATTCAAGGTAGTGTGTTTTCCCAATCCGTTCAGCAGCGAGCTTAATATTGCCATCGATGTGCGCGATTCGGGGCCGGTGCTTGTGGGAGTCTACGATATTACCGGTCGCGAAATAAAGAAATTCAGAGGTATTGGAGAACCGGGAAAACGCCTGAGTTTTACCTGGGATACCGAAAACGATATTCCTACACCACTACCCGCCGGTTTGTATTATATTAAAGTGCAGAGTGGGCGTAACAATACTACGCTTAAAGCAATGAAAACACGGTAGCAAACTTTTTCCCCCTGTTATTACAGCGTTTATAAAAACCCCAGATCAAGCTTTGCTTCTTCGCTGAGCATGCTTTTATCCCATGCGGGTTCAAAAACAAGGTTTACTTTCACAGTGCCGACTCCTTCAATCGAATTTAATTTGAAATTCACCATTTCCATCAAATCGTCAGCCATTGGGCAATTAGGGGCAGTTAAGGTCATGTCAATGTTCAGATTGTAGTTATCGTCAACATCAATTTTATAAATCAGACCCAGGTCGTAAATATTTACAGGTATTTCGGGATCGTAGATGGTTTTCAGTACCGAAACCACCATTTTTTCGTACATTTCGACTGTACTCATAATAGGGCGTTTTTGTAAATTACATAAAAAGTAGAATTAACTGCCGGCCTTGTTTTTTGCATCGAAAGCCATAGCCAGCAGTTTCATCCGTTTCAGCATCGAAAGCAGGCCGTTGCTTCGTGTTGGCGACAAGTGCCGGTCGAGGCCGATTTTACTTATAAAATATAAATCAGCCTGATATATATCTTTTGCTTCCTGCCCCGATAGAATTCTGATTAACAAAGCAATTATTCCACGGGTGATTATTGCATCGCTATCGGCAAAATAATACACTTTTCCATCGCGATATTCTGCATGAACCCAAACTTTACTTTGGCAACCGTCAATAAGGTTATCATCGTTTTTAAATTCTTCGGGCATGGCCTGAAGTTCGTTTGCTGTTTCGATGATGGCTGAATATTTATCCATCCAGTCGTCGAACATCGCAAAATCGTCAACAATCAGGTCCTGTATTTCGTCTATGGTCATAATGAATGAAGTAAATTCCACTGTTGGAAACGGTGGACATTGGTATGTAGAATACGTTACAGCAGTGCTTCGAGCTTATTAATCAGTGTTGCTTTCGGAACAGCGCCCACCACTTTGTCGACCAGTTCTCCGTTTTTAACGAATATTACAGTGGGGATGTTTCGGATTCCGTATTTACTCGAAATCTCCATGTTTTCGTCCACGTTTACTTTTCCAATCACCGCGCGGTCGCCATAGGTTTGCGCCATTTCGTCAATAATCGGAGCAATCATGCGACAGGGTCCGCACCAAACTGCCCAAAAATCTATTACCACGGGTTTCTCGGTTTGCAGCAGGGTGCTGATGTTCTGATCGGTAATTTCTAATGCCATAGTATGTTGATATTAAGTTTAATATGAGAAACAAACCCCGAAAATACGTATTTAATACAGTTTTACATTAGTAAAATAATTACTGTTTTCAACAAAATCAACAAACTCATTGTTCAATTCTACCCGCAAAGATTTTGACTGGGCTTTTACCTGAATTTGCTTTTCGCTGTCTTCGAAGCGAACACTAAGAAATATCTTTCCTTTGCATTTGCGTACTATCCGGTTGAAGTTTTCGGTAAAACTATCATCCACACTATCGATATCCATGCTCAATTCGATTGCCTTGAAGTATGTGTCTTTTACAGAATTCATCCAGGTCATTCCCGAAATTTTTGTCCGCCTTTCTTCCTGATTTTGATAACCTTCTACAATGCTCATATCAATCACCACACACTGACCGGGCTGAAAGAACTTATTATAATTCAGAAAATCATCGCCATAAACCCCCAGGGTAAACGAATCGGTATAATCTTCGATGGTGATACGGCCATATTCCCTGCCGGTTTTTCCCACTTTCGACTCGGCTGATGAAATAAGACCGGCGATTTTAAAATTCACTTTTAAAGCAAATTTATTAAGGTCTTTTAAATCGGACAGGGGAACCAGCTTCATGTGCTTAAGTTCGAAGGCAAAAGCGTCGAGAGGATGTGCCGAAATATACAGTCCGATATGGGCTTTCTCATGATTCAGCCATTCGGTAGCCAGCACTGGTACCTGGGTGGGGATGCCCGGTTTTTTTGTTTCGATTTCGATGCTGTCGCCAAACAGGTTGTGCGACGAGAATTTTTTCGATTGCATGGCATTGCCGTATGAAATCAGGTTTTCGATAAAACTACCCGATTCGTTGGGTGCCGTGAGAAAATACTGAGGTCTTGTAACCTCTTCGAATCCATCGAAAGCGCCCGAGTAGGCAAGGGCTTCCATGTTTTTTTTGTTAACCGAATTCAGGTTTACCCTTTCTACAAAATTGAAAATATTGGTATAGGGGCCATTTTTCTTTCTTTCGCTAACGATGTCGTTTACAGCATTGGTTCCGACATTTTTTACGGCTACCATACCAAAACGAATATTCCCGTTTTTGTTAACCATGAATTTATTGAAACTTTCGTTAACATCGGGACCAAGTACTTTAATCCGCATGCGCCGGCATTCTTCCATCAGCTTCGAAATTTCTTTGATGTCGGAAAGGTTACGGCTCATACAAGCCGCCATAAACTCTGCCGGATAATGTGCTTTCAGATAAGCTGTCTGGTATGCCAGATAGGCGTAGCATACCGAATGCGATTTATTGAAGGCATATTTGGCAAACGATTCCCAGTCTTTCCAAATTTTATCAATCAGTTCATCGGGGTTTTTACTAATGGTCAGGCAGCCGTTCATGAATTCCGGATTACGGTGACAACCACTCACAAACTTATCTTTCATTTCCTTCATCATGCTCTCAATTTTTTTACCCATGGCTTTGCGCAATGAATCGGATTCGCCACGGGTAAACAGGGCCAGTGCCCTCGAAAGCAACATCACCTGTTCCTGATACACGGTTACTCCGTAGGTGGGTTCCAGGTATTTTTCCATGATGGGATGGTCGTAGGCAATTTTTTCCCTGCCATTTTTTCGGTTGATGAAGTTAGGAATGTAATCCATGGGGCCGGGTCTGTAGAGGGCATTCATGGCTACCAGGTCGCCAAAACGGGTAGGCCTCAGGTTTTTCAGGTGGGTTTTCATTCCCTCCGATTCAAACTGAAAAATGCCGGTTGTTTCGCCACGACTGAAAAGTGCAAAAACCTCAGGATCATCGAAGGGTATTTTCTTTAAATCTATATCAATTCCGTGACGGTCTTTAATATTTTGCAGGGTTTCGCGTAAAATCGACAGGGTTTTCAAACCCAGGAAGTCCATTTTCAGCAACCCGACAGATTCCACAAAATGTCCGTCGTACTGTGTACAAAGCAAGGTCGACTCCTTCGAAGGCATCAGCGGAATATTGTTGATCAGCGGGTCGCGACCGATGAGCACCCCACAGGCATGAACGGCAGTTTGTCGCACCGAGCCTTCGAGGGTACAAGCAAATTGAATGGTTTTTAGGCGGATATCGTCTTTTTTGTTGCGTGCATCAACTATTTCCTGGGCCAGAATTCGGCGGGTTTCGAACATACCCACATCGCTGTCGTTGCCATTGCGGCGTGCGATGGTAATTTCGCGACCACATTCATCAATTACTTTTTCGATACTGCCCAGTCGTTTTTCGCCTTCTGTTATCAGGTTGTACGCATTGGCAAGACGGGCATGCTGCTCGGGTAATATCTTGGTGAGCCTGTCGGCTTCGTTTAAGGGAAGGCCCAGCACCCGGGCTACATCGCGGATCGCCAGTTTGGCCGCCATGGTACCAAAAGTTACAATTTGAGCTACGTTGTTTTTGCCATACTTTTCGGTTACATAATTCAACACCGACTGGCGCCCGTCATCGTCGAAGTCGATATCCACATCAGGCATCGAAATACGGTCGGGATTCAGAAAACGTTCAAACAGCAGGTCGTGTTCAATGGGATCAACATCGGTAATACCGTTGCAAAAGGCCACAGCCGAACCGGCGGCCGAACCACGGCCTGGTCCTACAAGCACCCCATTGTCGCGTGCGAACTTTACAAAATCGTGCACAATGAGGAAATAACCCGGGAATCCCATGGTTTTTATTGTATCGATTTCGAAATTAATACGCTCGGCCACTTCATGGGGAATTGGGTCCCCATAGCGCTGACGTGCGCCTTCCATTGTGATATGCAACAGATAATCGGCCTCTTGTTTTATTCGCAGTTTTTCAAGATAATTTCCCGGTAGTTTGTCGTATTTTTCTTTTCCAAATTCCGTAATAAGGTCGTTTTCGGAGTAATTCGATTTGTATTGTTCCAGACTCGAAAACGAAGCCGGGATGGCAAAATAGGGCATAATCGGATCGGAGTTCAGATTGAACTCCTCAACTTTATCGGCCATTTCGAGGGTATTGGTGATTGCTTCAGGAACATCGGCAAAGATTTCGGCCATTTCGTCGGGCGATTTAAAATACTCCTGCTTGGTGTAGTGTAGGCGGTTTGGATCGTTTAAATCCTTACCCGTATTAAGGCAAATCAGCAAATCGTGAGCATCGGCATCTTCCTTATTAATAAAATGCACGTCGTTGGTAGCAATCAGTTTAATATTATGCCTTTTGGCAGCATCAATCAAATAGGGGTTTACAATTACCTGTTCGTCGTACACCTTGCGGTTCATTTCGGGGTCTTCCGAAAAATGTCGCATGATTTCGAGGTAGAAATCGTTCCCGAATAATGATTTGTACCACTGAATAGCCCTTTCGGCCCCCTCGAAATCGTTTGCAAGAATTTTCTGCGGTATTTCCCCTCCCAAACATGCCGACGAAACAATCAGGCCTTCACCGTATTGCTCCAGCAAATTGCGGTCTATTCTGGGTTTTTGATAAAACCCTTCGGTGGCAGCAATAGTGCAAAGGCGTAACAAATTTTTGTATCCGCTTGCATTTTTGGCAATTAATATGAGATGGTGCCCAGAATAGTCTTCCTTTCCCGATTTAACCGAAATACCTTTTTCGGCGAGATAGGCCTCTACACCCATCAAGGGTTTTATCTTTTTCTTACGGCACAGATCGAAGAAAAGCTTTATCCCGAACATATTGCCATGATCGGTAAGTGCGAGCGATTTCATTCCATAGTTAACAGCCTTTTCGACCAGCCCTTCGACGCTGGCAGCCCCATCTAAAATCGAATACTGAGAGTGAACGTGCAAATGTACAAAATCCATAATATAAACCTTTGATAATCAAGCACAAACAACAACGCGTTGCCGTTCGATAAAGGTATGTATTAGAATGCTAACAGGCTAACAAATCGGCGTTTTTTCTAAAAAAAGAAATTAACAATGAACCAAAACATTGCTAAATCGCGATAATTGGTTATTCTTCAAACAGCTATCGTTTTGTTCACTGCGTTATCACAATTTTTTTCCACAAGGTGTTTTTTCCTGTAATGGTATAGCCTAACCAGTACATTCCGGGTGACAGTGAACGTATATCGAGTTTAATGGATTGGGAATTAACTTCCTGGTTCATCCATTGTTTTCCATCGCTGCTCAGTATTTTAATCGTTGAGATTTGCTCAGAGGAACGAATTTCTAAAAAATCGGATGCGGGGTTGGGGTATATCCTTATGGCATCGATGGCAAATTGTTCGCTACCTGTATAGGTCACCGAAAGCAAATCTTTCAGTATGTAACTTTCGGGGTCAGGGTTAATCGATGCTACGGTTCCTTCAACGCTTATCGTATAATCCTGAATGTTTTGAGTCTGGTCGAGTCTTACGGTGTCGCGATCGCCGTTTTCGAAAACAATTTCGTATTCAACCGGTATTTCGAAGAAAGTAGTAGCCGGGGCTGTTGTGGTTTGTATGTTTCTGACATGCAGTGTGTTGCCTTGCTGGTACCATTCCACCTCATATTGGGGATAACCCTCACCGTAGTACCAGTTTTCGAAAAATGTAGTGAAGTTGATTCCGGTATAACTGCTCAACATCTGTTGAAACTGATCACCGGTTACAGTGCTGTTTCCGTAGGTTTCGACATATTCTTTCATAAATGCAAAGAACACCGCGTCATTGTTTACCATATACCTGATCATGTGTACCAGACAAGCACCCTTACGATAACTGAGCCGATAGTCGAATATGCGGCCGGCATTGTTTAGTTCCGAAAAAGGCACATATACCGATCCGGTGGGGGCTTGTTTTGCAATTTCCTGACACGATACAATCCAATCGTCCTGGTATCCGTCGGGATGTATAAATTCTTCGCCCAGATATTCCACATAACTGGCAAAACCTTCGTTAATCCAGATATCAGACCAGGTGGCGCAAGTTACAAAATCGCCAAACCACGAATGCCCCAGCTCGTGAACCACAAGGCTAAAATCGAAGTTACCCAGGGTGGTCATCGTCTGATGTTCCATGCCTCCGTTGAGTTTTACAATGCAATGACCATATTTTTCTTCGTGGAAAGGATACCTGCCAAAAAGTGTCGACAACACATCTATCATGGTATCGGCACGGTTGATATTGGCCTGGTAGGTTGTGAAATATAAATCGTTATCGGGTATGTAGTTTTGCACAAGAACCGTTTCATCGTAAGCACTCATATATGCATCAAACGAATAATCACGGTATTCGCCCACAGCCACCGAAATCAGATAGTAAACAATCGGATATTTCGATTTCCATTCCATGCGTTTTTTCCCATTCCCCAAATCAACAGTATTGGTGAGCAATCCCTGAGAACCGGCTTTCAAATTGTTGGGAACAGTAACAAATACCCAGACTGAGTCGGCTTTGTCGGTAAGCTCTTGTTTACACGGAAACCAATATTTGGCTTCGTAGGGTTCGGTAAGCGAAAAAGTAATCTGGTAATTGAAAACCGAAAGGAATGTAAATGTCTGACAACTCATTCCGGCGGTTGGTGTCCCCGAATAATAAATATCGGCACAAATATCATATCCCGATGAATGGGGTTGTGTAAACTGGCAGGGTACAACAAGCAGGTTGTCCAGGTGTGTGAATTCTGCAATTTCGCCATTAATCAAAACCTGACTTACCACCATATCTTCTTTTAAATCGAACACCAGTTCGTCCTGATAGCTATTATTCAGGTTCAGATAAATCAGGGTATTACCCGAAACAGCACTACTGGTATTATCCATGTCGAGATTCAGGTGATAAAAGCCAATGTCATACTGATGCATCCGGGGATCAACCTCATGATCGGCCGAAAGTTTTTTGGCTGCAAAGTTTTTTTCAAATCCGAATGGGTTCTCCTGGGCTGCAAGCATATTAATAACACACAGACCGGCTAAAATCAATAAAATATGTCTCATAAAATTGTCCAAATTTGTTTTGATAAAATTACACAAAATGTGATTATAGTTTACAACCTAATTATTTCATGTTTCAATGGGAATAATTCGGTGATTTTCGGTAAACACATTACCGCGATTTGTCAATTCTTTTTAGGGCTTCGCGCCTGCTTAATGGTTTAAGCTCGTGAGTATTCACATAGTTTTCGACCCAGAGGGGATTGGTTTTTGAATATTCGCGCAGTGCCCAGCCAATGGCTTTTTGCACAAAAAATTCTTTTGAAGTGGCATTTTGTTCAATATGGCGGGTCAGCAAGTCAAGGTCGGTTTTATTCCGGTATTTCAACTGAAATATAATGGAGCTGCGTTTCAGCCATATATTCTCGTTTGCCGACCAGGCATCGGTACGCGGCTGCATCAACTCCGGAAATTTCAGAAAGTAATCGCCCAGAACCGATCCGTTAATATAGTCAACCGAGTCCCACCATGAATTGGTAACCAGCAGCTTTTCAAACAAACTTATATCGCCGGCCTGCCAGTTTTTCTTGTGTTTTACAAGCAGCAAAATGGCAAAATAATGAAACTCACGTTCCGGTAATTCAAAAAGTCTTTGTGCGGTTAATTTTGCTACATCATAAGCAGGTAGCCCGTAGGTTTTAAAAAATTCTTTGTTGAATTCTTCTCGCTGTTTCGACTGCATGCCGAAAAACGGGGCGCGGTTTTTCATGTAACGGCTCATTTGCAGCGCGTATTCCGGATTGGAGTGGGCCTTGTAAATTTCTGTTAGTTGCTCGATGTATTTCATTTTTTTCTGTTTTTTAATTGCTAAAGAAAGGCTAAGATACGTTTTTGTTTTTTGTCATAGTTAAACAAGTTTGTAAAAGCTGTTCAAATATCGAATAACCCAAAAGAAGACACATCGGGTGTTTAACAAATTATTAATGAGCTTTTATCGCAATTTTGCTACATTTGCCGCAATATGAATAATCTTTAACTTAAATAACGGATGAAAAAAACAGCAATTCTCGTAATTTCGTTGCTTTGGTTAACGGTGATGGCCGTTGCTCAGGGCGTTAACTATGACGAAAAACTTGTGTTAGACCCAACAGTACGAACCGGAGTACTCGACAATGGGTTGACCTATTACATTAAATCTAACCCGACTCCGCAAAAACGCGCAGAACTGATGCTTGTTGTAAATGCAGGCTCTGTGCTCGAAGACGATGACCAACAAGGTCTTGCGCACTTTGTTGAGCACATGGCGTTTAACGGAACCCGCAATTTTCCTAAGCACGATCTTATCAATTATCTGGAATCGCTGGGGATGAAATTCGGACCCGAAGTGAATGCAGGTACTTCTTTCGACTTAACCATGTATGGCATTAAAGTTCCCACCGACAGTGCAGACGTACTTGATAAAGGTCTTCTCGTGTTGTACGATTGGGCCCATCAGGTTAGTCTCGAAGACGAAGAAATTGAGGCAGAACGCGGAATTATTCATGAAGAATGGCGCATGAGTCAGGGAGCCATGGAGCGCATGCAGAAGGAACTTCTCAAAGTGTTGTTTCATGGTTCGAAATATGCCGACCGTTTACCCATCGGTTTGATGTCGGTGGTCGACAGTTGCGATCATGAAGCTGTTCGTCGTTTTTATAAAGACTGGTACCGCCCCGATTTGCAGGCTGTTATACTGGTTGGTGATTTCGATGCTGCCGCAATGGAAGTGAAGGTAAAAGAACTTTTCGGGCGCATCGAAAAACCGAAAAACCCACGTACCCGCCCTGAAATCGACATACCTGACCACGACGAAATGCTGGTTTCGGTTGCGTCCGACCCTGAATCGCCCTATGCTATGGTGTATCTGGTGTATAAGCATCCACAGCAAGCAACACTTACCGTTGGCGATTACCGCAAAGACCTGATAACCAACCTGTATAACTCGATGATCAGTAAACGCCTGCAAGAACTTACCCTTATCGAAAACCCGCCATTCGCACAGGGAATGAGCATGTATACCTCTTTTCTCGGACCAAAATCCTTGTATATGGGTATTGGTATTGCTCAAAATAACGATGTCATCAAAGCTATGGATGCACTGGTTGTCGAAAACAATCGGGTGAAAACATTTGGTTTCACACAAACCGAACTCGACCGAGAAAAAGCATCTATGCTGAAAGATTACGAAAAAATGTATAACGACAGAAATAAAGCCAAATCAGAAGATCTGGCTCAGGAATATCAAAGCTATTATTTACCACCCCACACTCCGGCTCCCGGTATCGAAAAAGAGTTTGAGTTAGCCAAGCAATTATTACCGACCATTACCCTCGATGATGTAAATGCCTTTGCAAAAACACTGGTAACCGAAAAGAATGCAGTAATCGCTGTGATGATGCCCGAAAAAGAAGGCGTTGTAATTCCCACCAAAGACGAAATGCTGGCCGCCTACAAAACCGCTATGGCAAAACCCGTACAAGCCTATGTTGATAAAGTAAGCGATAAACCGTTGGTTGAGTCGCTGCCTGCCAAGGGTAAGGTTGCTAAAAAAGCAAAGAACAAAGACTATGGCTATGAAGTTTGGACATTGAGCAATGGTGCAAAAGTGGTAATTAAGAAAACCGACTTCAAAGACGACGAAATATTATTTAGCGCCAGCAGCTGGGGCGGAACTTCGCTTTACGAGCAAGATGCCGATATCAGTGGTGATATTGCCGATGGTGTTGCCATGGAAAGCGGACTTGGAGATTTCGACCAGACCGAGTTGATTAAGTACAATGCCGGTAAAAATGTTGATTTCAGCATTTATGTGTCTGAACTCAGCGAAGGTATGCATGGAAGTACTTCGGTACAGGAATTTGAAACCCTGCTTCAAATGATTCACGTAGCATTTACCAAACCCCGTGTTACCGAAAGCGCTTTCAATTCGTACCTGAACAAGCAGAAAGCCATGCTCGAAAACCAGATGCTCGACCCGCAGTCGGTATGGAGCGATACACTTCAGGTGGTAAGGAGTAATTATCACCCGCGCCGCAGACCCCTTTCGATGGGTGTTATCGAAGAAGCCAACTACAAAATGGTGCAGAAAATTATCCGTCAACGTTTCAGCGATGCCAACAACTTTACATTTTATTTTGTAGGAAACATCGACATGAAACAAGCCAAGCCGCTTATTGAAAAATATATCGGAAGTCTTCCGGCAGTTACCCGCAACGAAACCTACAAGGACCTTGGCATTAAATCGCCGCAGGGCGTTGTCGAAAAGACGGTTTATAAAGGTAAGGATGATAAATGTATGGTAGCGATGAACTTCCACGGAAGCATGAATTATACCTATAAAGACCGCCTTGAGCTGAATGCGTTGTGCAGTATTATCTCAACCAAATTACTTGAAGAAATCCGCGAAAAAGTAAGTGGTGTTTATACCATTGGGGCTTATCCGCAAATGTCGAACCGCCCCGACAGTAAATACGACATTATCGTATTCTTCAGTTGCGACCCTGCCCGTCTCGACGAACTCACCAAGGGTGTTTTCGACGAAATTAATAAAATTAAAACCAATGGACCTTCGGATGTTGACCTGAAAAAAGCTCAGGAAAAACTGCGTCGTGAGTACGAAACCAATCAGCGAGAAAACAACTACTGGTTAAACAAACTCAGCGAATTCGAAAATGGCGACCTCTCCCAAACTGAATTTAAACAGTTTAAAGAAATTGTGGATGCCATGAGTTCCGAAAGCTTCAAGAAAGCTGCCAACTTCTACTTCGACGAAAAGAACTACGTGAAAGTGGTGCTGAAAGCCGAGAAATAGTCAGCGCTTTATTCCCTAAAAAGGCCGCCCGAAATTTTCGGGCGGCCTTTTTGCATTCAATAGGAGCGCTGATATTTCTATTTCAGCATAAAGCTCAAATCTTCGCCGGCCGGTATTTCGCGGGTTTCCATTCCGTGTTTAAACAGACGCAGGGGATGAATCCCTTTCATGTGCATATGCCCGTCTTTTACATAAAACATACAACCCTCGCGTAAACCGGCAATATAAACGTTCGGATTGAGCACCATAAATTCTTTGATGCGGTCTTCGCGGGTTTCGCCACCATGCCCTTCGGGGTTTGCATCGAGATAATGCGGGTTAATCTGGAAAGGAACCAGATTGCAGGCATTAAATCCCAACGGGTCGATAATGGGCATGTCGTTGGTGGTCATAATGGTGGGACAAGCCACATTTGAACCGGCGCTCCACCCGATATACTTTGTACCGGTACGCACTTTATTGCAGATGGGTTCAATCAGGTTATTATCATGAATTTTGCGTAGCAAATTCCAGGTGTTTCCACCGCCCACCACAATGGCTTCGGCTTCTTCGACGGCTTTCCATGGATCAGAAAAACGGTGTATCGAAACCACATCGTGACCCACTTCGTTAAAACGGGTTTTAACGCGGGCTTCATAGTCGTCCCAGCTAAGTGTAACCCCTGCGTAGGGAATAAACAGTGCCTTAACGGGTTTGGCGCCCAGAAAGTCGCGGATATCGTACTTGGGATAGTCGAGATAGGCTTCGCCGGCCATGGTCGAATTGCTGATAAGTAATAGTTCCATAGATGCTTGTTTTAAAAATTGATGGCTAAAGATATGACTTTTATCGCTTAATTCATAATTGTGCTTACATTTGTACGTTAATGCATAATAATAGAAAAAGGCTTGGGCAAACACATAATAATACTTTGTTGCTGGATGGCAGGGGTTCTGTCGCCGGTGTTTTCGCAAACCGATACAATTGGCAAGCTCACTACGTTTTATTATGCATCAGGCAAGAAATCGAGCGAAGGCATTATTCGCGATAATAAGCCCGATGGGTTCTGGAAAAGTTGGTACGAAAACGGGAACCTGAAATCGGAAGGTTTACGAACCGGTTTTTTACTCGATAGTATCTGGAATTTTTATTACGAAAATGGAAAAATACACCAGAGGATTTCGTATCGTAATGACCAGAAAAACGGATATACCGAAACCTGGGTAAACGAAAAAACCATAAGTGGCGACTCGGTGTACTATATGATTTCGAAGGAATTGTTCCTTAACGGAATCCGTCAGGGGGAGTCGTTTTATTATCATCGTAACGGAACCCTGCAAATGAGTATTTACTATCGCAGCGATAAACGTCACGGCAAAGGGCGCGAATTTGATGACCGGGGTCATGTGATAAGTCTGTTCGAATATTTTAACGGTTATCTTATCGAAAACATTAAAATTAACCGCCTCGACAGCCAGGGTCGAAAACAGGGCCGATGGATTGCCTTTTTCGAAAGTGGTGAAGTGTTTACCGACATCAGCTACATGAACGACAAAATGCATGGTTACTATCGCGAATACAACAGCTCGGGAATTCTGGTGAAGGAAATGCGCTACCTGAATGGTGAACCTGTAACCCGCGACATGGAGGATGAACTGAAGGTAAAGGCCGACGTAAGAACTCAGTATAACAGCAATGGAAGCCTCAAGTTTACCGGTGCTTTTCTCAACAACAATCCGGTAGGCGTGCACAAAGAATATGACGAAAACGGAAACCTCGCCATGGCAAAAGAATACGATGAATTTGGAACGCTACTGGCTCAGGGGCTGTTTGATGCACAGGGTAACCGAACCGGTAAATGGACATTTTTTTATGACGATGGCAGTATCTCGGGCAAGGGCAGCTATCAAAACAATCAAAAAACCGGTACCTGGGAGTTTTTCTACCGCGATGGAAAGCCGGAACAAAAAGGTGATTTTGTAAACGATAACCCCGAAGGTTATTGGGTATGGTACTACATTTCAGGCGCTGTTTTGCGTGAGGAAAACTACCATTTTGGCAAACGTGAAGGAGAATTTACCGAATTCGACGAAGCGGGAAATATTATTACCAAAGGAGAATATTTTGATGGTTACAAAATGGGCGAGTGGTTTTATCACGTGGGTGACCACACCGAAATCGGCAGTTTCGAAAACGGGTTTAAAACGGGTAAATGGAAGCACTATTATCTGAACGACAAACTGAGTTTTGAGGGAGAATTCAGGGGTGGTGATCCCACCGGTAAACATGTATTTTATTATGAGGACGGAAGTATCTATATAACCGGATTTTACCGTGCAGGCAAGAAGCATGGCAGTTGGAAGCGTTTTAACCCTGACGGAACGCTCTTTTCGGTGTATGCCTATAAAAACGGGAAACTCCAGAAAATCGACAATAAAAAAATTGATGACACGGATGCCGATATTTTCAAAGAAGAGTTGCCATTATTTCAAAATTAAAACAGGCTCTACAGAACGAAATTCAGAAATATGACCGACATATTACACCCCGACAGAGACAACTTCATCAACAGCGATCCGGAACTTGAGAACCAGCTCAGGCCCGAGTCGTTTGGCGATTTCAGCGGGCAACAGAAAATTATTGACAACCTGAAGGTTTTTGTTCAGGCGGCACGCATGCGCAGTGAGTCGCTCGACCATGTGTTGCTGCATGGTCCCCCCGGATTGGGTAAAACCACCCTGGCCAATATTATTGCCAACGAACTTGGCGTGGGATTGAAAATATCATCGGGGCCGGTACTCGATAAACCCGGCGACCTTGCCGGCCTTCTTACCGGATTGCAACGCAACGATGTGCTTTTTATCGACGAAATTCACCGACTCAGCCCGGTGGTCGAAGAATATCTGTATTCGGCCATGGAAGACTACCGGATCGATATTATGATTGACAAAGGTCCTGCTGCCCGGTCGGTTCAGATACCCCTGGAACCCTTTACCCTGGTGGGTGCCACTACCCGTTCCGGATTACTCACCTCGCCCCTGAGAGCGCGTTTTGGGATAACCTGTCATCTGGAGTATTACGATGCCGCCATACTGAAGCGTATTGTGCAACGCTCGGCTGGAATTCTCAGGGTTCCGATTACCACTGATGCTGCCGGCGAAATTGCTTCACGCAGTCGCGGTACGCCCCGTATTGCCAATGCACTGTTGCGTCGTGTGCGCGATTTTGCACAGGTGAAAGGAACCGGCGAAATCGAAATTCAAATTACTCGCCATGCCCTCGATGCCCTCAATATCGATAAATTCGGACTCGACCAGATGGATAATAAAATACTGCTGACCATTGTAGATAAATTTGCCGGTGGACCAGTGGGGCTCAAAACCATTGCTACCGCGGTTGGCGAAGACGAAGGAACCATCGAGGAGGTATATGAGCCTTTTCTTATTATGGAGGGTTTTATCAAACGAACCCCCCGCGGACGCGAAGCTACCGAAATAGCATACAGGCATTTAAACAAAAAATTTCCCGACAATCAGGGCAATTTATTCAGTGATTCGTATTAATGGTATTGTTGAATTAATTAACGAATGATACTCAGAACGTTATGAAAAAATATTTACTCATTAGCATTCTCCTGATCCTTGCGGCTGGTTGCTTTTCGCAACCGCATTACCCCGATGTGGTGAATTACGAAATCAATCTCGATATCAGCGATTTTAACGAACAAACCATAAGTGGCTATACTGAGCTTACCATAACAACAACCGACGAAAACA
>Ga0209606_1002177_pt1 | contig 22431 bp, 18 predicted proteins | sample AD_UKC057_MetaG_FD_184412 | JGI IMG/M metagenome (GOLD analysis project Ga0209606, IMG submission 184412) | Active sludge microbial communities of municipal wastewater-treating anaerobic digesters from USA - AD_UKC057_MetaG (SPAdes) (version 2) | ecosystem: Engineered > Bioreactor > Anaerobic >...
ACAATAGCGCACACATGCCGCCGTGATCGTTTTCGCCGCAAAGGAAGACTCGTTCCCAGGGAACGAAGCAATCCTCGAAGATGATATAGGAGTCCGAGTAGCCGATGTTCATGCCGCGCATGAAATGTTTTCGCTTATACTGGCTGTGGATGGAAACGACCTGCTTCATCCCTTCGTAGTCGGAGGGAATGGCAAAGGCAACGGCATAGTCCTTTTCGTCGGGGCCCAAGGCGCGGGTGGGCACCACAAGGATTTCGTCGGAGATGGAAGCCTCGGAGATATGCAGCTTGCAGCCCCGGACAACGATGCCGTCGCTTTTCTTTTCCACAACATGGACATACATATCCGGGTCCGTCTGCTCAGCAGGGCGTTTCAGCCGCTCACCTTTCATGTCGGTCTGGGCGCAGCTTCCCACCAGGTCTTCCTTCTGGAAACGTTCCAGCCATTTAAGAAAATTCTTGTGATATTCCGTATTGCCTTTGTTGACCTTGTCCGCTTCAAAAGATGCAGCGTTGACGGCATTCAATGCGTCGGTGCCCATGCAGCGCTGAATGCACATTCCCGCTTTCCTGCACAGAGCCCGGGTCATGTCCTGCTTCTTGTGAAGATCTTCCGTGCTCTGATGAACATGGCAGAAGCGATTGATGGTTTCTCCCGTTAAATGAGATTTGGCCGTGCAAAGGTCTTTCAAGGCCGGATCATTGACTGCGTCAAAGGTCAGGCCCATGACGTTTAACACCGGCTCCTGGATTTCGTCGACCCGGTCCATCAAGTGTCCGTCGTGATAAATGTTTCTCCGCATTTTCCGGAGACCTTCCATGTATTGTTCTCTTGTTCTCATCGTCTGACATCCTTTCTTCGTCGAGAGTTGTTCTTTTCCGGAAACTCCTGTCAGGAGATTTCGGCATCATTTTTTTCTGTTTCCCCGGCTTGCCGCAGTATGTCTCTGAGTGTTTGAGCATCGTTCAGATTCAGCCGAAGCGTCAGGCCAGCTTCTTCTTTTTTTACCCGGATCCCGTCCAGAACGATGTCCATAAAAGGATCCAGGAGGTTCATGATGTTTGATTCCTTTGCGGACTCTTCCTGCAGGTGTTTCTGGATAAAGAGGTGTTCAATAGTTCCCAGAAGCATGGAGCGGATCAGATAGGGATTGGTGTTGGCCTTAAAAGTTCCGTCTTCAATGCCTTCTCGGATGCAAGCCAGAAGAATATGCGCCGCTTTGCGGATGGTGGCGAAACCGTTGGTCTGACGAAACCGCTTGTTGGGAGTAAGCTGCAAAAGAACCAGAGCCGAATAATCGGGATTGTCTCCGTAGATTTGGATATAACCCTGGATGATCGCCCGGATTCGGGCTTCGGCGTCGCGGATGTAGGGGAGAACCTTTTCCAGTTCGTCAATTCTCTCCACCGTGACTTTCTCGGGGATGGCAAACAAAAGTTCTTCTTTGGTGCCGAAGTTTTCATAAACGGTTGCTTCGGAAACCCCCGCCTCTTTGCTGATTTCAGAAATGGTGGCGTCCTGAAAACCTTTCTGGGCGAAGATCCGCAGGGCGGCGTCCATGATTCTGTCTTTTCTGCTCTTATTTTTGCCCTTCTCTTTCATGCCCGATTCCTCTTTTTGCATTCTATTCAAACACTGGTTTTCTTATATAGAATCATAGTTAAACTGTCAAGTAAAATTTTAAATAATAGTGAAACTATGTATTAACTAATAAAAATATAGAAAGACTTTATAAAATAGGTTCATCTGATATCATTGAACATTTGTATTGCTTCTTTACCGGATTGAATTGAAAAGGAAATCATGATAATAAAAAGGTATAAAGTGTGTCGTTTTTAAGGTATTCTGGTCATTGACTGCTGTTGAGGGGATGTTTTGAGCGCATGTCCAAACCGTTATTTGTTGAATAAGAAAGGAGAGCCATTATGCGAAGAATAACAAGCGTTTGGAAGAATACCCGTTGGATGATTCCAGCTGTAGCTTTGCTGGTCATATCGGTTTCTCTATCTGTATCAGCTGCAGTGACATTCACCTTGAAAGACGGGAGAATAATAACCGTGCCCGTCAACCGCGATGAAATTATTACTATTTCCTTTGAGGAAGGTGCAACGGCGACAGGAGGAAAACTGGGCGCATCCGTTCTCCCTGTCACCGAAGGATTGGTCATGTGGGTTGATGCAAGCGATACATCCACATTGTTTAAAGATGCGCAAGAAAACGATCCGGTTACATCCGGAAATCAGAATGTGGGATTGTGGAAAGACAAAAGCGGTCATGATCATCATTTTTCACAAGCCAGAAATGACACACGTCCGGTTTTTGTAAAAAAAGGTATCGGCGGCAAACCTTCCATCATGTTTGATACCAGTCAGTCCCTGCTTACAAAAGCCAATTTTCCAGCGCCTGTGACGATTATTTATATTGCTCGTCAAACGGGAGGCACAAACCAGCGTGTTTTAAGCGGAGTAGCGAACAACTGGCTGCTGGGCTATTGGGGTGGAGCAAAAAATCAGGCCTTTTACCAAGAATGGGTCAATCCTTCCCGAACCCCGCCAACCGATGATCTTCAACATGTTTTTTCCGCTGTGATAAAAGGTCCCGGCCATTATTCGGAGATTTGGGCGGATGGCGTTCTGGTGGCAAGCAGCCAGAGTGGATTTACAGGACCCAATGGTCTAGCCATTAATACCGGCTACGCATCGGGAGAGACTTCCAACTGTGAGGTTGCCGAGATTATTGTATGGCGCCGGGCGATATCGCCTTCGGAAAGGAAGAGTGTTGAGAAATATTTGCAGGATAAATGGCGCAACACATATTGATCCTTTCGCAGGTGCCGTTCTTCTTAAAAACCGCCATCCGGAAAATTACAGAAATGCCCAGTTTTAAAGGGCATTTCTTTTTACTTCATCTGGTTGATGCGTGCTTTCGGTAAGGGATCGTTTGAATTTTCACATGTTGGGTATACAGATTTGAAATCGATCGGGGTATGGAATGATATGCTTCTTATTCAACGCATTGCAGAAGGCTGGAGTCATGCAAAAGATGCCTGAAGTTTCTGTTTGATGTTTTGCGGATCAGGTCCAGAACAGGTTTGGATCTACTTTTTGAGCTCCGGCACGCAAGAGCGTCGGCATACTTCCGGCGCTCTTTGCCTTAAGAGGTGTTACGTATGGAAATTGTCGGAATCGTTCCGCTGATCCTTGGATTTGCCGGATTCACCATCGGCACTATTATTGTGTTGACCATGCCGGCACCGGCCATGCAGCGTTTTATCGCTGACACGTTGGTCTTCTTGACTGCCGTTATCGGCGTCGGGCTGGTGATCGTTGGGGTACTGAGAACAATAGCTGGGCTTTCCGGGGCGCTTCTGATACCCGTGTTGACCTCAATCGCACTCCGGCTCGTCTGGCCTAAGAGGTCCTGATGATCCATGCAACATGGATCCTTTCGCGTTTGGGACTGGCGACGACGAACTAGGCGCTATGGGGACGCCCTACAAGCTTCGGACCTCTGGGCTTTGGCTTTGGACGTGATAGAATGAGGACATTCGCATACTTAATGATACTGCTCCTTGCAGCCGGTGTGGCCGGCGCACAGATCGATGTGCCGAGCGATGCACCGATGGCTTCGATAGACACGTCTGATCCCACTGGAAGATCATCCAAACGGAAATCGAACATATTACAAGTGGTGCTCCGGGATCTCCCATTGGCAACAGATTGGAGAGAGTCGGTAGAATAGAGGGGAAAGCCATTCGCACGCTCTTTCCCGGATGGAAGTTTTACGCTCTGACATATTCGAACTACGTAAAAGAAGGTTTTGAGGATCGATATTTGAACCTGGCGGCCCATCTAGGGCACACCATTGCGGTAGTACCAAATTCACGGGACAAGAAAAATCTCTTACATTTTGGAAACTATGAGGAGTATGGAAATCTGCTGATCGAAACGAAGGCGGCCATCAGCAATACAGACGATGCAGAGCTGGTGTGGGATGCCTTCTGTGAAATTCACAGGAAAGCTTGGAAGGGAGACAAGGTGGAGAAGATTTCTGAGACTGAGTGGAAGATCGGCATCGCGAGCTTCGATCAGACGATTGCCATCGTGGATGGCATCAGCACCATCGTAAAAATAACAAAATTTATGCGGGTGAAGACCGATCCATCCAGCAAACGAATTGTTGCATGGAAAAGCATTTCGGAAACGTCCAACAAGCGCTTCGAGCAGACACAGTAAATGTCGCCGCTCAAGCGCGTTGTTGAACGTTCTAAACATATCTTTTCCGTCCATTACTGACACAAGGTGACTGCAACGCTTTGACGATGCCTTCCTCTGAAATGTTGTTTTTGAAAAGATGGGTCTGTATAACGTCTTTCAAGCAGTACTGTTCAGTTTTTTTAATGTGATATTTTCAGCGGAAGAGGATAGATTCTACTCTCTGAAATCAGAAAAAATGATATCATGCTGGTATTCAACCTTTAGATTGGCATTTATTGTTGAATACCAGCAAAAAGTGTGGGGTAACTTTTTACGAGTTCATCAAGTATTATGTCCCTGAAATTCTAAGATCTTGTTATTTTACGATTTTGGATTGGTGCGGCGCTCCTCCGGAGCACCGCACCGGGCTTGTTCAGTTGTTGTGTGACATCATGTAGTTCCCTACATTACCGTCAATCCATTTCCACTGGGTTCCTTCTCCAGTCTTATTGGCTGCCTTGAAATCAAGTTTTGCCGGATGCTTCTCGTCGATGACAATGGTGTTTGCTGACGGACGCAGAATTGGGAATAGATGGGGAAAATCGGAACCGGAGATGCTGACACGAATGCGATGTCCCTTCTTGAAGACATTGGCCGTCGGCCAGAGTTCAACCACATAAGGATAGACCGTGTTCTCGGCAATCGGACTCGGATTCTTCTCCGAGTAAGAATAGAAGGGATCAAAGGCCTGGTAGGCCGGATCCAGCTGTGTGGGATTGGCCGGATTATAGGGCCGGTAAGAGGCGGTAAGCCATCCGGACGTGATATTTCTTGCCCGGCCGTTGGCGAAGACGTCGTTGACTTCAATGACCCACTGGACATCCTTTCTGTCGGCCATGGCCAGAATTGCATTTTCGTTGATCCCGACATTGAACTTTTTCTTGATCTGGGCGAGAAACAGATCGATGGTGGCTTGAGTTGCGGGGCTGGTAAACTTAGTTTTCGCCCAGAAAGTAAGCTTCAACGGACCGGAAATCTCCATGTCCTCAACCAACGGTTCCGTCGTAAAGGTCAGAACGCCGGTTTCGTCATTGCGCTCGTCCTCCCAAGGGAGTTGAGGATCCAGATCGGTGTTCAGCATATACTTCGACATCTGCGTAATGATGGTTAGAGGCGAGAAACCGAACCAGCGCTGCGCGGACCGGGACCAGAAACCATTGAGCGCCGCCGGATTATGGTGAAGAACCGGGTTGGTCTTGGGGGTTTTGATACCCAAAAACACGTTGTTGTAGTCAGTCGTCGTGACGCTGGGGACCAGTTTGTAGTTATTGGCTAAGTTGGTGATGCCGAACCAGTCGCCGACAATCAGAGAAGGTTTGGCTTTGGACAAATAATAGGTACGTGCCGAAAGGCGCGAATCAGCCAGCGGCCAGGACTTTTCCGCCCGCCATTTTTCTTCTCCCAGAATATACGTCAGCACCGGGAACTGCTGCATAAAGGGATCCTGCTTGCCTTTAAGTTTCCAGTCCATCCAGCGGCGGAGGATATCCCAGCTGAAAAGGAAATTTTTTCCGGCTAGGCCAAGACCTGTAACACCCGGCATCGCAAAAGCCGCATCGAAGTGGTACCAGGGGCCGACAATCATTGTTTTGTCGCTTGCAGCATGGTTTTTCAGACCGTATTCCCAGTTCTGCAGAGCGCCCCTGGTGAAAATATCGAACCAGCCGGTTCCGGTAAAGACAGGAAGGTTTTTCGGAATAACGCCGAGCCCGATTCGATCATTCGGACCATTCAGTTTCCATCCGCCCGAGGGTTTGATCGGCCAGTTAATCATGGGGGATTTTGACTCATACCAGGCGTCTTTCTTCAAGCGGGCCGGATCCATGATCATATTGAGGGGCGTGTCGATCTGTTCGAAATGCTGGCACCAGATCACCATGGCATTCCAGAAATCCGTCATGTTAAAATCCGACGCCGCCACGCCGCCGAGCATTAAATCCGGCGGAAAGACGGACATCATATCCGTCAAAACCATCCAGATCGCCATGAATTCCAATTCGAAGCTGCCGCCATGCATGGCGATGTCTTTCCAGACATCGCTATAAGCGGAAATCGGGGAAATGGCCTTGAGATGCTTGGCGGTGCCGTTTGACTGTTCCACAAGACCGGAGGCAAGGTACTGGATAATCGCTTCGTAGGAACCGCCGACCATGCCGACCCTTCCATCCGACCAGGGCTGTGCGGGTATCCACTTGTCGATCATGTAGGTAACATCGTAGGCTTCGACGGGGCTGAGAGGATCCCAGACGCCTTCCGCGGAGCCGGTGCCCCTTAAATCCATCATGACAACATTGTAATCATAGGGCAAAAAAGAGAAAAGAACGCGCATCATGCCCATGATTTCCCGCCGATAGGCGGTTGCCAATAATATTGTCGGTCGTTTGATGCTGTTTGTGCCGGCAACCGGGGAATTGTGCCAAATGGCTGAAAACCATAGATTCGTGTCATAGCCGACAGGATTTTCAGCCTTGGTCATGGGAATGGTGGCATTTAGATCACTTTTAAGGTCGGCAATTCCCATCTTGTTCAGCGCTTCCTGGATCTTTGCCTTGGCGGCATCGTCTATGGGACCCGCCGATGCCGGACCGGCAGTAACCAGCACACCTAAAACCAGGAGAATAAATAAAAACGAACATAAAAAACGAAACCTCCGTGGATGAAAGCTGTTTTCTTCTTCCTGTCTGCCACAACTATGAACTTTCCAATAATTCATGATCCCTCCTTGATTTTTGAACTGTATCAATTTTTTTCTTTCATGATTCGGTGCGAAATGCCATGATATCAGCATGAACTATGCCAATTGTTAGGCAATGATGGCATGTGCATTGAAAGGATTAAAAATATTAAGGTATCAAAAGGAATATATTATTAAACACAATAAACGGACAATAAGCGTATCATGAGTCATTATGACCCACGAAAAACGTGCCTTTGCAAAATTGTATATATTATCAATAGATTAACCGAGCAAGGTGTTATGACTCATATTGAGTCATAATTACACAGTCAGGAATTGACAAGACCGAATTTCCGCATTTTCAGGAAAAGGGTTTTGCGGCTGATGCCGAGAGCCGATGCGGTCCTTCCACGATGCCACTGATATTCTGAGAGAACCTTCATAATGTGATTTTTTTCTAATATCTTCAGCTTCATCAAAGATTCTTCTTCTGTCTGAAGAGGATAAAATTCCGGAGCCGGTTGCGCCGGACCGGCCGTTGCAGTTTCTGGCGCAAGGCTTTTCCCGACCGGTTGCTCAACCTGCGGCAAGGTCTCCTTCTGATACACAGGACGGATGGACGGTCCGTCCGCAAAATCCAGCCTTTTCAACGTCAGATAGCGATGCAGGACATTTTGAAGCTCACGGATATTTCCCGGCCAATCGTAGTTCAACAGAGCTTCGATAATATTTGCCGGCAACGGAGGATGATTTTTATCGTAGAGCTGAAGGAAGTGATCGACGAGGAGCGGCAGATCCTCTTTCCTGTCTCTTAGTGGCGCAAGATTAATGGGAAGGATATGGATCCGGTAAAAAAAATCCTCTCGCATAATGCCCTGCTTGACCAGTTCCCGGAGGTTCCGGTTTGTGGCGGCGATGATCCGGACATCCGCCTGCTTTACCGTGCTGCTGCCGACGGGCGTGTATCCACCGCCGGCAATGGCCCGCAGCAGCTTGACCTGCATGGCCAGGCCGATCTCTCCCGCCTCGTCAAGAAACAGGGTACCACCATCGGCCTCATCAAGATAACCGGTTTTGTCCGTATTGGCGCCCGTGAACGCCCCTTTCTTGTAACCGAAAAACTCGCTTTCCATAAGCGTTTCCGGAATCGCCCCGCAATGCACGGTGACAAAGCGATTCCGGTTTCTTTCGCCCGTTTCGTGAATTGCCTTGGCCACCAGTTCTTTTCCCGTTCCCGATTCTCCATAAATGATGACATGGGCCTGGGTGGCCGCTGCCTGGAGAATGAATTCATAAACCTCCTGCATGACTTGGCTCTTGCCGATAATGTCACAGAACCGGTAGCGCTCCCGTATGGAAGAACGCAGGCGGATATTTTCCTGCTGAAGCTGCTGCTGGTTTTCCAGAAGGGCAATTTCAGCCTGCTTCCGGGCGGTGATATCCGTAAAGGATGCGATAAATTGACCGACCCCGGGAATGTGACCCATACGGACAAGAACATCGGACCAATCTCCGTTGCGGCGGACAATCCGGCATTCGTATTCAACGGGCTTGTCTTCCTTGCCGCGGGGAAAAAACTCCGTGAGCGCATTATTTTCTGCCTGGGCGATAAAGTCCGAAAATTTCATTTTGCCTTCTATCTCGTCTTTTCCATATCCCGACATCTGTGCAAACCGGTCATTGATCATGAAGATTATCTGGGTATCTTCCATAATCATCATGGGCGCGCCCGCATTCTCAAACACGCTCCGGTAACGCTCCTCGCTCTTTTCCAAAGCCTGTTCCGCCTTGATCCGCTCGGTAATTTCCCGGCCTTCGCCCAGAATATACAAAGGCTTGCCATTTTCGTTCCGGATAAAACTGAATGTATCTTCAATCCACAAGCTGCTGCCGTCTTTATGAAGACATTCCAGTACCAGCAAACGCTCTAAAGTATAGGATGGGGAGGCAGCCAATGCCTTGGGCATTTCCTCCGCATAAAAATCCATCGCGGCCTTCAAAGACGCCTCTGTCAAAAATTTGCTGAACGGAAGTTTGCTGAACTCCTCTTGTTCATATCCCAGCAACTTGGCTGCGGATGGACTGACATATTGCATTTTCAAGTTGAGATCCATCAGCCATACATAGTCTTTCATGTGGTCGGCCAGCAGACGATACCGGGCTTCGCTTTTTTTAAGCAATTCTTCCGCTTGCTTGCGTTTCGAGAGGTCGATGCCGATCCCGACCACGTAAGGTTTCCCGTCATAGATCAAACGGCTGCCGGAGCATAGGTAAGGAATCGTTACGCCTGCTTTGGAAACGAGCGACATTTCAAATGAAACGTGACCGGCGTTGATGAATTCTTCCATCATGCTGAACAGATGGCCATGCTCTGACGCCGGAACCAAGTCAGACGGCCTCATCCGGGCAATTTCCTCATCAGAATAACCGGAAGCAACAGAAAAGGTTTTATTCCAGCGAAAAAAACATCTGTTGAGGTAATCGACCATGAAAAATGGCACAGTCAGACTGTCCAGTACCGAATGGTTGAAGTTATATTCTTTCAGGGCGGCTTCCTCCGCCCGCATACGTTCGGTGACATCGCGGACGTTCATGACAAAACCGGCCACATCCGGATTATCCAGGAGATTTCTTCCCAGTCCGCTTAAATGAATGATCTGTCCATTTTTATGCACGATTCGGAATGAATTGGTATTTAACGTGTTTTTGTCTGCGCGATGGGCAAGGCGGTAATCTTCCACAGCGCGATGAAGATCATCTGGATGAATAAGCGAAAAAGCGCTTTTGCCGATCAGTTCTTCAGGCTTATATCCGGTGAAACGCTCTACGGAAAGGCTGCAATACTTTATGCTTCCGTCCTGATCCACGATGATAATGACATCGGAAGAGTTTTCCGTTATCTCTTTAAAGTATCTTTCGCTCTTTTGCAGATTCTCGACCGCAAGGTCTCTCTGAAGCGCCACCTGTTTGCGCTCGGTAATGTCGCGGATAATTCCTCTGAACCCCGCCGGCTGGCCCGTGGCATCCTTGATGAGCGTTGCAGAGGCTTCAACGTATCGCTTCGTCTTGTCTTTCCGGATCATCTGCCAGTCAAATACCCTGGCCGGTTCCCCCGTAATGTAAACTTTATGAAATATCTGAAAAACATCTTTTACGGTTTCTTCATCAAGAAACTGCCAATAATTCATTCCCGGCAATTCCTCCGGAGAGCATCCGCTCAATTTGCATAATGGTGCATTAAACAAGGTAAAACGACCGTCGAGATCGACTTCGTAATAACAATCTTCAATATTCTCAAGAATAGCGCGATACTTCTCTTCGTTTTCCCGGTTCATTTTGCAGTCCGCCTATCGGTTTAAAGTGATATATAAAGAATAAACCATTTAATCGCAGTGCCTTATGGGATTTTGCCGCCATCTCCCGAGTAGCAGCGGCAATATGGTCATACTTTGCCAACCTCAGCAGGCTGATGGCTAGATTCCGGAGAATGGCCATCATTCTGAGGCCGTCTTTTGATCTGATCTGTGAACGCTGACATCATAAATGAACTTCAGATTGAGTTTGTGGTTTGGGGCTTGTGAATCTCTACTTTATGGCCTGCGCAGCCGCAGGCATTCTTTTCATAAAGCGAATTCTAATCTCTCCAGACTCTTTTGCCGTTTCTATTTCTGTTGCATCAAATGTTTGCCCCGGATGCAGGCAGATGCGGGTAGAATATGAAAGGCTGCCCAGTTTTCCGGGAAAATCCTTCAAAGGAAGCAGGAAGGTATAATAGAAATACAAATCTCTGTCCTTGCAGGCCGGACATTCCCGAGAGTTATATTTTTCATGGAAGGGAACATCTTTGAATGTATAAGAAACAGACATGCTGTTCATGGGCTCTTTCAAATCCCAGCAATAATTGGCTGATTCAGGCGGATATGTCCAAGTGGCTTTGACCTGGATATTTTTTACAACATTGCGTGTCTCATCAATACTGCCTGACATCGAGATGCTGTGCTGTCCAGCTCTGTATTGAATACTTGTATAAGGTGTATCTTTGGGATAAAAATTGTTGTTGTACTTGACCTTGCATGCAAGGGAAAAAGAATTTCCTTCCCATTTCACTTTTTCCGGCACACATTGAGCCGAGCTTACGTTTGCCATATCCAGAAAGACAGGTTCCGTTAACTTCACCTGGTGGTTGATGTACTTGGGCTTTCCATAACATCGCAACATAGCCTCCGCCTCCTCGGAACCCACAGGTGAATCCTTCACCACTGCCTTCTTCTCTTCCTTCTTCGGCGAAATTATTATTTCCGTTTCAGCATATTGCAGATCAGGCTTTGTGCTGCCTGCAACAACCTGCAGTTTCAGTTTACACGGCAGATTGCCCGGACGTACTTTTATCTCTTCAGTCATCTTGCTGCCGCCGGCGGGGATGGTCAATAGTTTCTGGCTGTCGTTCCAGCTCGCCAGGCTGCATCCGGACGGTGTCAACTTTATTTCGGCATCTGTTAAATCAACATCACCCCTGTTGGCGATTTTCCCCTTTACAAGGATATATTCCGCGGGCTGTGTCGTTTCTATGGACGGACTGATTGCCGTGATGGATGCCCGCCAGAGAGTAGCCACGGCCTGGACCGCATTATTGACGGCCGGATAGGGGCTATCGAAATATTCATCCATGTTCTTGGATGTTTCCTCGGCCGAAGTAACGGCGAGAAGCTTTACCTGCTCTGCTTGGGAAGTCCACGGAGCGGCAAAGTATTTAACCGGCGGAGCATTCTTCCAGTTCTTGCTGTAGCCGGAAGGGATGTCCCCAGATGGGTTGATGGTCGTCTCCCAGGCAATGTGGCTCGACGTTTCCGACATGGTTTGTTCAACATAGCCGTTGTAATACCAGGGGTCGAACCAGTCCTCTTCCGATTTGGTCAGGTAACGATTGGATTCGGTGTAGAAGTTGTCACTGAAGGATTTGACGGGCGAAGAAACAAAGTACGAGAGCTTTGACAAACCCTTGATATCATTTTCCAGATTGATGACCCCTTTTTGTTTAGCATTCTGCTCGTCGAAAATTTTCTGAATGGTGATCCGGTCTGAGCCATTGACATGATAGGGACAGAACATATCCGCGAGAAAATGCGCACCCCATGCTGCGGCTTTCGGGAGCACCTCTTTTTTTCCGGTCATTCCGCCTTCCGCCAGGTATTTATAGTATTTTGCCACTGCTTCCGGCGCCTCACCTCTGTTCTCTGATTTCAGCCTGGGATTATAATAATGTTCGGAAAATCTGGAAGCACCCTTGCTGTCCGGGCCGTTGCCCTTCAATACGTTAAAGTCCACCCCGAGCCCGATGTATCCCTCTCCTGTCCATTGGTAGCGCGCCCATACAACCCCCTCATTGTTTAGAATCTGCTCCAGTGAGGGAAACATCTTCGGTTCAAAGGCAGGATCTGCGGAAAGTTTCTTATAGGCTTCCTGGCAGATGTACTGATGGGTTTTTGCTGGTGCCAGTGATCCCCACGGGTAGGCAGGCCCGGGCATGAAAACGTACAGCGCCGAACACAGGAAAATAAAAAGGGCGGTAATTCTTTCACGGTTTTTGGCAGAGTATTTTTTCATATCGGTCGCCCTGATAATAAGGTTTAATCAGTAAATACCTGATGCTCGAACAAGGCATTTTAGTTAAACTGTCAATTTTTCTTCGCATTTTTCTGATATTATTTCAAGGGCAAAAAAACATGTGCGACTTTAAATATCGATTGATATCATGGAAATAGGTTGCTCTGAAACTTCAGAGCCAAGAAAATAACGCATTGAAGTCTTGAAAATTAAGTTAAAACAGATAGAGCTGAGCGTAAAAGGTCAAAGGCAGAGATGACCCTCTATTTCTTTGCATGCATGATTTCCGCGATTATCGGCTTCACTTGGCTGTACATCAACGATCCAAAATCAATGATTCCCGATAATCAGGCTATATGCAGTTTTGTAGCCATATGTGTGATGCCTTCCTCTTCTAAGGAAATATCTTGATTATTCAATAGGTTAAGGATAATATTTTGTATGTCAAGAGAAATTACTTTATCAAGGTGGCAACACAACAGTGGCCGGGTTAATTTTCAGTCACGATGCCTGATTAAACACATCCTTTATAGATGCAAAAGGATCATCGAAAACATGGGAGGCCGGATCTTGATTGAAAGCATGGAAGGAACCGTCGCCAGGCTTTTTCTAAATTTCTTTGAGTGAACCCCAGAAGGAGGTCCATAAAGATATCATGCGCACTTTCCCCGTAATATTTTTCACCGGACCAATCTGAATCGCTGAAAACGGTGGGATTTTCAAGTAGCCATCCGGGGCCGGGAATGTGCCCAGGAACCTTGCCAGTCAAGACTATCCTCTTTGCTCGTTAAACAAATCTTCGCATTTGTCTAACGGATAAACAGGGAAGTCACTTCTTTGCTGCGTTTCGCTTCCGCCATAGATGATGCCGCCTTTGATGATATAACTGGAACCGACTGCTTTTTTAAAAAGAAGCAAGCCTTTGAAAAAATCGGGATTGACGGTTGCGCCGGATTTTATTTCAACCGCCAGAAGCTCTCTTCCTGTTTCCGCGACAAGGTCGACTTCATTGCCGTTGCTTTCCCTGTAAAAAAAGAGATTGCTGCGCAATCCCCGATTGAAGCGCTGCTTGAGTGCCTCGATGATCACGATGTTTTCAAAAAGATTGCCCCGCAATGGATCGCGGCTAACCTGTGCCTCATTTTCCAAGCCGAGTAGAAAAGCCGCAAGACCGACGTCATAGAAATACAATTTGGGAGATTTGATCAACCGCTTGGAAATATTGGCGTGCCAGGGTTGCAGAATGAAAATGATGTAGCTTGCCTCTAAAAGGGTCACCCAGATCCGCGCGGTTGAATGAGACACACCCACATCGTTGCCGAGGCTCTGAAGATTCAGCACCTGCCCCACACGGCCGGCGCAAAGCTTCAGGAATTTTTCAAAAAGGGATAGGTCTTTCAACATGGCAAGCTGGCGAAGGTCCCTTTCCACGTAAGTTTCCAGATAATCGCCCAAAGCTTGAGAGGGATTCAACTGCTGATCATGGATGCGTGGATAAAATCCCGAAATCATCAACCGATCAATATCAGGAGGGTGGGGCTGGTTCAGTTCGCTAAGGGACAAGGGCAGTAGTTTGAGCAGCGCAGTTCTCCCGGCCAGCGACTGGCTGATGGTATTCATCACTTCAAACTGCTGACTGCCAGTAAGAATGAATTGACCGGGGCGATTGTCCAGATCGACCATGGTCTGAATATAGGAAAGAAGAGCGGGAGCTCGCTGAATCTCATCCAGAATAATACCCCCGCTGTTTGAAGCCAGGAAGCCACGGGGATCTTCTTTGGCAAACATACGGATGTCCGGCGCTTCGAGGTTGACATACTTCAACCCGGAAAACATCTTCCGGCATAGTGTGGTCTTGCCGCTTTGGCGCGGCCCGGTAATTGTCACGACAGGGTACTTCTTTGCCAAATCAAGGAGTACGGGTTCAATATTTCTATTAATCATGTCAATAACCTATCACGATAATATGTATAATGCAAGTCATATAATCAATCTGCATACATTAACCGGATGAACCATGAAATCATTTGGATTTGCCTTGGTTTGTGTGTAAAAAGCGGGCTTGACAGGTCGGGACGAATTTCGTTATAAATTTCCGCAAGCTGCCTGCGCTTTCCGAAGAGACTTATCTGTAGGTGGTACTTCTTCGACCGGCGCAGGAATGAACAGTTTTTTGCAGGGAGTATGAAACAAGGAAAGAATCGCTGATGGCTTTGGTTATGAAGAAAAGGTCCAAAAAAGCCGGCTTGGGTCCAGGGTCGCTGATTCATATCGGGGAGACCTATGCTGAAAAATCCCGGATGACGCTTCTGCGCTATGATGAAACCTTTTTGGTGGAAAAAGAGCTTCGTGGCGCGGAGGAACTTCGCGAACAACAGAAAGAGCCAGGCATTTTGTGGCTGAATGTTGATGGTCTGCAAGACGTGAAATTACTTGAGGAAATTGGGAAGATTTTCGGGTTGCACGCGTTGATTCTGGAAGATATTCTGAATACGGATCAACGGCCCAAAGCGGAGGATTTTACCGATTATATTTACATTGTCCTGAAGAATTTCTCCAGACCGCCAGGTGAAACCTTGCGTGCGGATCAGGTCAGCATTATTCTCGGAAACCATTTTGTCCTTTCCTTTCGGGAAAAAGAAAGCAGCCTGTTTGATCCGATTTGTGAAAGGCTGCGCATACAGAAAGGGAGAATACGCAAGGCGGGTGCGGATTACCTGGCCCATCATCTTCTGGACGCCATCGTGGATCAATACTTTGGCGTGCTGGAAAACATTGAGGACCGGATCGAGGAACTGGAGGATGAACTGATTCGTCAGACAACACCGGCGAAGCTGCAGAATATTCATCAGTTAAGAAGAGAACTGATTATGCTGCGCAAATCCGTCTGGCCGCTTCGCGAAACCATCAGTTCTTTGCAGAGGTCCGATTCTCCTTTGATTCCTGGATCGGATCTGATTTATTTCAAAGATATTTCTGACCATATTCTGGCCATCATCGAGACCGTGGACACATTCCGGGATCTTCTGGCCGGTATGCTGGATATTTACCTGTCTTCCATGAGTATCCGGCTTAATGAAGTCATGAAAGTCTTAACCATCATCGCAACGATTTTCATGCCGCTGACTTTTCTGGCGGGTGTTTACGGAATGAACTTTAAATATATGCCGGAACTGGAGTGGCCGTGGGGCTATTTTGCCGTTCTGGCGGTGATGCTGGCAATTGCTCTGGGCATGATCCGATTTTTCCGCATGAAGAGATGGATATGAATCTTTCCATCAACTGGTTTTACCAAATAGGTTGCATAAACGGTTAAAATATGCTCTTTCTACGCTCGTAATTTAATAATTTCAGGAGGCAGAGGTATGCAGGTATTTGCGGCAAGTGATATTGTGGAAGTGGCGATTCGAATTGAGGAAAACGGAATTAATTTTTATAAGTTCGCCGAACAGATTGCCAGGCAGGAGGACGCCAAAAATCTTTTCTTGAAGCTAGCCGAGGCAGAAGCAGGACACAAACGTATTTTTGAGAAGCTTTTCGCCGGCATGGAAAAATACAATCCGCCGGAGCAGTATGCGGGAGAATACAGCGCTTATCTGCGCATGTATGTAGACAATAATTTGATTTTTACCAAAGAGGTGATGGACAAACAGCTGTCCAAAGTGACGGATACGGTCGGCGCCTTTGAATTTGCCATGCAGCGCGAGTTGGATTCCATCTTGTACTATCATGAAGTGAAAAATCTTGTCCCGGCGGCCCAGCATGAAGCCATTGAAAAGATTATCGAAGAAGAAAGAAAACACTACACGACATTGCTGGAGATGAAAAAACGCTACGAAAATTGTTAATTATACGGTTTCATCACAAAAACCAAAAGCATGGCCTTCTTTTTCTGGAAGGCCATTTTTTTTTGTGAATAAATGATGCAAAACGATGCAAATGTGATATACACACCGCCACAAATAGACAATGATACGGCATGGATGCCTGGCTTCTGCGGAAGACGGAAAAATGCCCCCGGGGGGTAGCAAGTGTATATGGCGACACATCGCAAAATTTGCCGGAAGATTTCCTTTGACGCTCTTTTTGACCTGATCCGGCCGGGCGACAGAATATTCATTTCCAGCGGGCCAGCGACGCCGATTCAGACGATTTCGAAAATCATGGAGTCGGATCATGCCAATATTTACGATCTGGAAATTCTGCAAATGGTCCTGCCGGATATTGGTTTTATCGTGAATGATACCCGTTCCAGCAACCGTTTCCGATGGAAAACCTTTAATGTGGGCGCGACGATTTCCCATGGATACCAAAAGGAGGAAATCGATTTTATTCCTTCAAATTTTTCCGAGATTCCCTACCTTTTTCACTCTGATGCGCTGGATGTAAAAATGGCCATTATTCAGACTTCTCCGCCAGATGAAATGGGCTTTATGAGTTTGGGCGTGGTCGCCGACGTGGCGGATCTGGTGCTGAAAAACGTGCCGATTGCGATTGCCGAGTTCAATCCCCACGTTCCCCGAACTCACGGGCAAACCACCGTTCATCTTAATCAATTTGATTATTTTACGGAGAGTGATGAGCCTCTGCTGGAAAAAATTATTCCCGAGCCGGATGATGTTTCAGACCGTATCGGCTGGCATGTTTCCAATATTATTGAGGATGAGTCAACTGTGTCTTTGAGCTTCGGAAGCATTTTTACGGCTATTGCTCACCACCTCAAACAAAAAAGAAATGTCCGCATCTGCTCGCACACGGTTTCCGACTGGGTGATGGATTTGATCGGTTCCGGGGCCTTGGTGCTGGATCGGGGGATGGACCAACAGGGCATCATCATGACAAGTTCTTGTTTTGGTTCGCAAAAGCTCTACAGTTACGTCAACAATAATCCTTTCTTCGATTTTACGCCTCTGATGCGGGCAAGTTATCAGAAGGCCCTGCCCAAAATATCCCGTCTGGTCAGTATTATCAATGCCAGACGCGTGGATGTTACAGGAAACTCCGTGGCTTTAAACCGAGGCGATCTGTTTTTGCCGGGTTTTGAGGGCAAACTCAATTTTGCCATGGCCTCTTCTCTGTCCAGAAACGGTAAATCCATTGTAGTGACCAGGTCTCTTGACGGAGAAGGAAACAGCAGTATTGTCATGGCTCACAAGGGTTACGAGAATGTCCGGTCGACCTTGGGAACGACCCGTTATGTGGTGACGGAATACGGTATTGCCAATATCGCCGGCAAATCCATCCGGGAAAGAACGCTGGCGATGATTGACATTGCTCACCCCGATCACCGGGACGACCTCATCCGGCAGGCCAAGGAATTCGGTTATCTTTACGGGGATCAGATTTACGTGACCAAATTTGCGGCTGATTATCCCTTTTTCATGGAAACCGTGAAAATGTTTTCCAAAAACCAGGAAATCAAATTTCGTCCCATTAAACCTTCCGATGAGGATATGATGAGGAGGCTTTTCTATGGTTTCTCCGACAAGTCCAAATATCTTCGGTATTTCACGCCTATCAAAGTCATGCCGCACAATAAGATGCAAACCTACGTGAATATTGATTATAATAAGGTTCTGTCGATTGTGGGAACGATTCTGCACAGGGGCAAAGAAAGAATTATTGCAGAAGGCCGGTATTCCTACGATGAACAGCGGGATCAGTATGAAATGGCCTTTGTCGTGGATGATGGGTTTCAGGGAATGGGGATTGCCAAATTCATGCTGGATTATTTGCTCAACATTGCCCGGGAGCGGGGAATTCGCAAGCTGTATGCCGTTACACTTCCCCAAAATGAAAGAATGGCCAAAGTGTTTTTATCCACCCGCGAAAAACCGCAGGTTCAGGAAACGGATGAAGATGAGGTGGAATATATTTTCCATTTGAGTCCGCCCGGCGGAGCACTCATGGCTTGACGGCTTTCCGTCCGATAACGGTGTATGCCGTGAGCGTCGCCAGAAAGCGTCCCTCGTCTGTTTGACGGCGAAGCTCGTCAATCCAGTCTTTTGCCTGGTTTGAGGTTATGGCATTTTGTTCCATAGCTTTTTGTAAGGTTTCCCGCAGATTGTACACTTTGTCCGCTGTTTCAAAATCGGCAATGATGGATGTAGCCGGATAGATTTTCATGTCGGACAGACCGGCTTCGAGAAAAAGACGGGGAAGGTCAAAGCCGATACGCCTGTTGGCGAATGAGAAACTCCATATCTTTTCGATGTGCCTGCTTACGGAGGCGTTGCCGGACACGATAGAAAAAGTATCCCAATCATTATCGTAGGCCAAAAGCAATCCTTCCGGTTCCAGAACCCGAACCAGTTCGTTCATTGCCGTTTGCGGCCTAGGAATATGTTGCAAAACGCGGTCAACGCGGCAGCGCGAAAAGGAATCGTCGGGGAAAGGCAGGGCCTGAATGTCGCCTGTTTGAAAAATGACGGGAAGATGCGCAGTGGATTTTCGGGATGTGGCTTTTTTAATCATGGCGGCGCTAGCGTCCAGCCCGATTACTTTTCCTTGCGGGGCAATCCGTTTGGCGATCCGGATTGCATCGTCGCCCAGTCCACAGCCTGCTTCCAGAACCGTCATGCCCGGTTTCAAAGCCAGCAGAGCATAACTTCGGCGCTTGCAGGTTTTGTAATAGGGAAGGGAATCCAGGAACTTCAGACAGATAAAATATGCGTTTTGTTGTGTGGCCCCATCCACATTTTGAAAACCGGTTGAAAGATACTCGTTTTTCATCTGACAAAAATCCTTTTAGACAATAGCGTCCGAACTGTAGCGGATCGGAACGGGGATGACAAGAGTAAAAATGACTCAAGCTTCCGGGATTCCGGATGGGATATTCCGGTTAATTTTTCTTTGGAATCGTGTTATGGATACCAAAGAGAAATGATCCGGGGCGCAAAACCGCCTTTTGGAAGCAAAATATTGAAGGAGTAGTGGACATGATGACGCCGGAAAACCGCACTGCGAAATTCAGCGGGGCAGCACACTATGTGCTGGATGAAGAACTTGCAAAAATCGTTAATATTTCTATGGCATTAGAAATGCCCCTCTTGCTCAAGGGTGAGCCGGGCACAGGAAAGACGATGCTGGCGCATGCCATTGCAGAGTCGCTGCACATGCCGTTGATTATTTTAAATGTCAAATCCAGCATGAAACTGGTGGACGCTCTGTATCAGTATGACACGCTGACACGTCTCAACGACAGCCGTTTTGCCGATTCCGGACGGAACGTGAGCAATATTGAAGAATATATCAAAATGGGAAAAATCGGACAGGCCTTTGCCGCGGAAAAAAAAGTGGTTTTGCTCATTGATGAAATCGACAAGGCCGATACGGATTTTCAAGACGACATGCTGGATATTCTCGATCAAATGCAGTTTGATATCATGGAGATAGACCGGACGGTGAAAGCAAAGAACCGGCCGGTAATCATTATCACGTCCAATGCGAAAAAAGATCTGTCCGATCCTTTTCTGGGAAGATGCAATTTTCATCACATTGCGTTTCCCGACCGGGACATGATGCGTAAAATCATCCAAGTTCATTTTCCCGATCTGAACAAAGATCTGGCCTCTGCCTGCCTGGAGTTGTTTTACCGCCTGCGGGATGTGCGCGGTGTGGAAAAAAAGCCGGCCACGCGCGAGCTGATCAATTGGGTCCGGGCGCTTCAGGCCGATCCGGACTTCAATATCAAACAGTTGAAATCGTCCGGCATTCCGTTTTTGGGCGTGCTGTTTAAAAAAAGTACGGATATTTATCTGGCGTCGCATCATTAAACCGGATGGGTTATGTTTATTCATTTTTTCTATTCGCTGCGTGACAAAGGCATTCCGGTTACCCCCACCTCTTTTTTGCGATTACAAAAAGCGTTGGGAATGGGCCTGATTGGGTCATTGGATGATTTTTACAGCGTTACGCGAAGTCTGCTGGTCAAAAGCGAACGTTATTTTGATATTTACGATCAGGCGTTTGCCGTGGCCTTTCGCGGGATGGCTGATGTGGAGGCCACCGATGTGGAATTGGCCGAAGCGGTCAAGGCCATGCTTTCTGAATGGCTGAAGGATCCGGGCGCTATGGCTGAGGCTTTGGGGCTTACGGAATCCCAGGTCAGGAAGATGACCCCCGATGAACTGGTGGCGCATTTTCTCAAACGTCTCAAGGAACAGACGGAAGCCCATCACGGCGGAAATAAATGGATCGGGACACACGGCACCTCTCCGACAGGGCATTCCGGTACGCATCCGGGCGGTATGCGCGTAGGAGGAGAATCGCGCAATAAATCCGCCATCAAAGTGGCAATGGAGCGTCGCTACCGCGACTATTCCCAATCTGGCCCCATCACGGCGTCGCAAATGGGCGAGGCGCTCAAGAGACTGAAAAATCTCAAGCCCGCCGGTCCGAAGGACATTGTGAATATTGATGAAACGATCCGTCAAACCATGCGCAATGCCGGAGAAATTGAAATTATTTTTGACAGGCGCCTGGCCGACCGTTTGAAAGTCAAGCTTTTGATCGACAACGGAGGCTGGTCCATGGAGCCTTATGTGGAAATTGTTCAGGCACTCTTTCATTATGCTCAGTTTCAGTTTAAGGAGCTGGAAATTTACTATTTCCATAATACGATTTATTCCAGGATCTGGCATGATCCTGAACGTTATCAGAAGGTTGTACGAGTTGAAGAATTTTCACGCCTTGATCCGGAAACCCGCTTGATTATTGTCGGAGATGCGTCGATGGCGCCTTATGAACTGGCGGATCCCCATGGTGCGATTTATGTGGGCCAGAATGAATCGAAACCGTCTTTGCATTATCTGAAATATTTAGCTGGTGTGTTCCGCCATGCCGTCTGGCTCAATCCACAACCGCAGGATTACTGGTACCATACCTGGACCGTGCGTCAGATTGCCGCCATTTTTCCGATGTTCGAGCTTTCGCTCGACGGGCTGGAAAAAGCGGTGCTTCGTTTAATGTCAAAAAATTAACAGGAAGGAGACGAAACATGAAAAGAAACAGAACCGTTGTGATTGCCGCTATTCTTATTTTAGCATTGATGTCTGCTGTTGGCGTTGCCGCAGAACCGCCGAAGGTAGGCTCTACGCTACCCGCGCTGAAACTCCCCAGATTGGATGAATCCAAAGTGTCGGTTTTGATTATCCAGGTTTTCAGCTTGTATTGTCCTTACTGCCAGAAAGATGCGCCAAATATGAACCGCTTTTTTTCACTGATTGAAAACAATCCCAAACTCAAAGGGAAAATCAAAATTATTGGCATCGGCGCGGGAAACACACAGTTTGAAGTCAATACCTTTAAAAAGAAATACCATGTGGAATTTCCGTTGACCGCTGACCCGGACTACTCAGCACACAAAATTTTGGGTGAAGTGCGGACGCCGTATTTTATTGTTGTAAAATTGAACGGTTCCAAAAAGATGGAAGTGGTTTATTCCCGGTTGGGCGGTCATGAAAATCCGGAAGCATTTCTGGATGAAGTGGTCCGTCTGTCCGGCATTCAATAGGAGGAACGATGAAAAAAATCTTTTTGGTTTTTCTGGTGGCAGGATGTCTTGCATCCAATGCACTTGCATTGTCCGACGCATACAAGGAGAATATTTACTCTGTCGGCAAACTCAAGCCTGTGGACAGTGTTCTAAAAGTGAAAATCGGCCAAAAAGCGCCGGATTTTACACTCATGGCGGTCAGCGGCAAAAAAGTATCCCTGAAAGATTATCATGGCAAGAAGAATGTCGTTCTTTCCTTTGTTCCGGCGGCCTGGACACCGGTTTGTTCCGACCAGTGGCCCGGCTATGCGATCTTGCAGGATCTTTTTGAAGAAAACGATGCCGTTTTGCTGGGGATCAGCGTTGACAACCTTCCAACGCTTTTTTCCTGGACCCAT
>Ga0209606_1002180_pt1 | contig 22410 bp, 14 predicted proteins | sample AD_UKC057_MetaG_FD_184412 | JGI IMG/M metagenome (GOLD analysis project Ga0209606, IMG submission 184412) | Active sludge microbial communities of municipal wastewater-treating anaerobic digesters from USA - AD_UKC057_MetaG (SPAdes) (version 2) | ecosystem: Engineered > Bioreactor > Anaerobic >...
GCCCCGCGCGTCCCTTCATCCCGGCCACGCCGAGCACCATGACCAACCTCAAGAAGGCCGTGGACGATGTTTTTGTGAAGCTGAGCGCGATCGATCTGCGGGCGCTGGGGGACGAGCTGCTCGCCACGCTTTATCTGCTGCAAAACACTCTGAGCCAAGCGGATGTCGCGGCGCTGAGTGCCGAGGCGACGCAGTTGCTGAGCGAGCTGCGCACGACCAACCAATCGGTCAAGCGTCTGGTCGACGCACCCGAGCTCGCGGCGCTGCCGGCCGATTTCGCGGCGACGGTGGGCAGCGCGCGACGCGCCGCCGCCGGGATCGAGACGAACATCCTGCCGCTGGCCGTGAGCCTGCGTATGGCGGCCGGCCGCGCCGACGGTTTGCTGGGCAGCGTGAGCGGTCTGGTCGACAACGCGGGCGGCCTGCTTGCCACCAACGGTATGGCGATCGGCCAGACGATCGGCGCGCTCAATCAGACCGCACAGACGCTGAACCGCACCGCGCTCGCGCAGCAGGGGGCACTGGGCGAGCTGGTCCAAAGCTTGCGCGCAGCCGCCGCGGGGCTGGAACGCCTGGTGGGCGAGATGGGCGCGAACCCCTCCGCCCTGCTTTTCGGCCAACCGCCGCCGCCGCTGCCGGAGGCGCGGCCGGACAAGTAGAACAGGGTTGTTTTACGCAAAGGCACGAGGGCGCAGGAGTGTGGGTTTCAGGTTTCTGGTTCCGGGTTTCGGGTTCCGGGTTTCGGGTTCCGGGTTTCTGGTTCCGGGTTTCTGGTTTCTATGACGGTGAGAGTGATCAGGAGGGTGCTTGTTATGATTCGGATTGTGCGTATTTCCCTAGCGTTGCTTATGGCTGGCCTGCTGGCGGCGGGCTGTCTGGGCGGGCGCCACGCGCAGCGGCAGGCGCTGGCGCAGAAGCGCACGTTCGTGCCGCTGGCCGGTGCCGCAAAGCCGCTCGCGCCCGCGCCGCGCGCGGCCGCCGTCAAGGTGCGCGCCTTTCGCGCGTTGCCGCCGTTTGACGCGCGCGCCTTTATCGTGCGGCGTCCCGGCGGCGAGTTCGCGGCGGACTTCTACAACGGCTGGCTGGCCGCACCGCATGAGCTGATCCGCGTGCAGGCGACACGCTACCTCGAGGCGTCCGGCCTGTTCGCGGCGGTGTACGACAGCGCCAGCGGGACGGTCGCGCCGCTCGGGCTGGAGGGGCTGGTCACCGAACTCTATCTCGACCACTCCGGCGACGCGCCCGCTGCGGTTGTGACGCTGCGCCTGCTGGTGCTGGACGAGCGCACGCCGTCGTTCACGGTGTTGGCGACGCACGAAGCGCAGGCACGCGTCGCCTATACGCCCGGCGCCCCGGCCGCCGCCTCAGAGGCGTTCGGCCAGGCGTTGACCCAGACGCTTGAGGCGCTGGCGGCGGCCTTGGCGGCGGCGCCCGGCCTGCCGCGGTGAGGGTGTGCGCGCTACACGCCCTCGAAGCCGAAGTAGCGGACGGCGTTGCGGAAGCAGATGTCTTTGACGATCTCGCCGGTCCACGGAATGTCGTCGGGGATCCGGCCCTCCGTGATGTCGCGGCCCAGCAGGTTGCAGAGGATGCGGCGGAAGTACTCGTGGCGCGTGTAGCTGAGGAAGGAGCGGCTGTCGGTCAGCATGCCCACGAAGCGGCTGAGCAGCCCGAGCTGCGAGAGCGCCTCCATCTGGCGCAGCATGCCGTCGCGCTGGTCATTGAACCACCAGCCGCTGCCGAACTGCATGCGGCCGGCCACCGGGCCGCGCTGGAAGTTGCCGATCATTGTGGCGATCATCTCGTTGTCGCGCGGGTTGAGCGTGTAGATCACGGTGCGCGGCAGGGCGTCCGCCTGCTCCAGCCGGTCGAACAGCCGCGCCATGGGCGCGGCCGCGTTCCAGTCGCCGATGCTGTCGAAGCCGGCGTCGGGGCCGAGCGCCTTGAACATCCGGGCGTTGGTGTTGCGCAGGGCGCCGTAGTGGATCTGGGCGCTCCAGCCGCTGCGCGCATCCATGGCCAGCGCCTCGAACAAGAGAGCTGAGCGGAAGGTGGCGATCTCGTCGGTCGTGGCTTCGCCGCCTTGCCGCACGCGCGCGAAGAGTTCGCGGATTTCGGCTTCGAGATAGGGCGAGGCGTAGAGCGTGTCGAGGCCGTAATCGGACAGGCGGCAGCCGTTCTGCGCAAAGAAATCGTGGCGGTTCTGGAGCGCGCAGAGCAGATCGTCCCACGTCTTGACCGGGCAGCCGGCCGCGGCGGCCAGCCGGTCGAGCCAGGCATTCCAGAAGGCCGGCCGGTCGATGGCCAGCGCCTTGTCCGGGCGCCAGGTGGGCAGGACCTGCACGCCGAAGCCCGAGGCTTTCACGGCCGCGTGGTGTTCGAGCGTGTCGCAGGGATCGTCCGTGGTGCAGACCAGCCGCACGTTGCTGCGCGTCATGAGGCCGCGCGCGCTGAAGCCGGGCTCGGCCAGACGCTCGGCGGTCGCCGACCAGACCGTGTCCGCCGTGGCGGGCGTGAGCAGGTCGAAAAGATCGAAATAGCGCGCGAGCTCAAGCTGCGACCAGTCGAAAAGCGGATTGCGCAGCAGGTAGGGCATGGTCTCGGCGAACTTCTGGAACTTCTCGCGGTCGGGCGCGTCGCCGGTGATGAAGCGCTCGTCGATGCCGTTGGAGCGCATGGCGCGCCACTTGTAGTGGTCGCCGCCGAGCCACACCTGCGCCATGTTCTGCCAGCGCCGGTCCTGCGCGACCTCCGCGGGCGGCAGGTGGCAGTGGTAGTCGATGACGGGCATCTGCGCGGCGTAGCCGTGGTACAGCTCGCGCGCCGCCGGGGTCTGGAGCAGGTAATCGTCGTGGATAAAGGGTTTCATAAGGGAGATGATTGAAACAAAAGCGGTCGCGCGGGTCAAAGCGATTCACTGCGCACTTGCTCAACACACGCGAAAACGGGTATTCTTCAAGCTGTCCCGCTCATTTGAACGTACAGCGTGGCACAGTGAAGGGGTTGATATGTTAGACATCAAGCGGATCCGTGAGAATTTTGACGAGGTGGCCGAGGGCCTGCGCCGGCGCGGGGCATCGCTCGAAGGGGCCGAGTGCGCGCGCGATCTGGACGCGCGGCGGCGTGCCCTGGTGATGCAGTCCGATGAGCTGAAAACGTTGCGCAACAGCCGCTCTAAAGAGATCGGCGCCCTGAAGAAGGCCGGCCAGGACACCGCCGCCGTGCAAGCCGACGTGCGCGCGATCGGCGATCAGATCACGGCGCTCGACGCGCAGCTCCGCGAGATCGAGGCCGACCTCGAGGCGGCCATGCTGCTGATCCCCAACGTGCCGTGCGCGACCATTCCGACCGGGCCCGACGCCTCGGCCAACCGCGTCGCCCGGGTCGTGGGCGAGCCGCCGGCATTTACCTTCAAGCCGCTGGACCACATCGCGCTGGGCGAGCGGCTCGGGCTGTTCGACCTGCCGCGCGGCGCCAAGCTGACCGGCTCGGGCTTTCCGCTGCTGCAGGGCGCTGGCTCCAAGCTGCAGCGCGCGCTGATCCAGTATATGCTGGACATGCACACCGAACGCCACGGCTACACCGAAATGCTGCCGCCCTTCGTGGTCAACAGCGCCTCGATGCGCGGCACCGGCCAGCTCCCCAAGATGGCCGAGGACATGTACCACTGCGAGATCGACGACCTCTGGCTGATTCCGACCGCCGAGGTGCCGGTCACGAACGTCTACCGCGACGAGATTCTTGACCGTCCGTTGCCGATCTATCTCACCGCCTACACCCCCTGCTTCCGGCGCGAGGCGGGCTCGGCCGGCAAAGAGACGCGCGGCATCCTGCGCGTGCACCAGTTTGACAAGGTCGAGATGGTCAAGTTCGTGGAGCCCGAGACCTCGTACGCCGAACTGGAGACGCTGGTGGCGAATGCCGAGGAGGTGCTCACCAGCCTGGGCCTGCACTACCGCGTGCTGGAACTCTGTTCGGGCGACATCAGCTTTTCAGCCGCCAAGTGCTATGACATCGAGCTGTGGGCGCCCGGCCAGCAGGCCTGGCTGGAGGTCTCCTCCTGCTCCAACTTTGAAGATTTCCAAGCGCGTCGCCTCAACTGCCGCTACCGCGACGCCAACGGCAAGACGCGTCTGGTGCACACCCTCAACGGTTCGGGCGTGGCCCTGCCGCGGCTGATGATCGCGATCCTCGAGCAGTGCCAGCAGGCAGACGGGTCGGTGCTGCTGCCCGATGCCTTGCGTCCCTACCTGCGCGGCTTGGAGCGGCTGGCCTGATGGAAGGGCTCTGCGTTCCCCGCCCATCGTCTCCCGCACCGGCATGACAACCTTTTTCCAGGACCTGCTCGAATATCCCTTCCTCCGCAATGCCGTGGCCGCGGCTCTGCTGGCGGCGGTCGCGGCGGGCGTGACGGGGAGTCTGGTGGTCGTGCGGCGCTCGACCTATCTGGCCGGCGCGGTCTCGCACAGCGTGCTGGCCGGACTGGGCCTCGCGCGCCTGCTGGAGCGGCGGTTCGGGATCGGCTGGCTCCCCCCGATGGCCGGCGCGGTGCTGGCGGCCGTGGTGGTGGCCCTGCTGCTGGCCTGGCTGACGCTGCGCGGCCGGCACCGTTCCGACACCGTCTTGAGCGCCGTCTGGACCGGCGGCATGGCGCTGGGCGTCTCTTTCGTGGCGGCGACGCCGGGCTATCAGGACGATCTGATGAGCTACCTGTTCGGCTCGATCCTGTTGATATCGGGGGCGGATCTGCTCTGGATGCTGGCGGCCGACCTTGTGCTGCTCGGCGTCATGATTGTCTGCTATAACCGCTTTCTGGCGATCGCCTTCAACGTCGAGATGGCCCGCGTGCGCGGCGTGTCCACGGCCCGGTATGAGGTGATTTACTATGTGTTGACCGCGCTCACGGTGGTGCTGCTGGTGCGCGTGGCGGGGATCGTGCTGGCGGTCGCCCTGCTCACCCTGCCCGCGGCCGCCGCCGGCCTGCTCACGCGGCGCCTCGACCGGATGATGGCGGCCGCGGCCGCCATCGGCGCGGGCGTCAGCCTGCTGGGGCTTGCGCTCAGCTACGGGCCCGGCTGGCCGCCCGGCGCCATGATCGTGGAGCTCGCGATTCTGGTTTATTGGGCGGTCGCGCTGCGAAAAAAACTTTGTTCCCGCACTTGACCTTCTTGTGAACGGGTGGCACAATACTGTGTATCTAAATGAGTTAAGGCAGTCCGTGGAACGGCTGCGTGAAGGAGACGGAGATGACAATGCATAAAAACCAAGGTTTTACCCTCGTCGAGCTGCTGGTCGTGATCGGCATTCTCGGCATTCTTTCCGCAGCGCTTTTCCCTGCGATCGGCAACGCGGTGATGTCCGCCAACATGGCGGCCGTCGGTACTCGCGGTAAAGACATCTTTGTGGCGATCACCTCCGCCAACATGGAGCGCGAGCCGCTGGGTTTGGGCAGTGTCTGGCCGGATGAAATGTCGAACTCTTCGGGCGACCTGTCGGAAGACGACCAGAAGCGCAAGACCGCCTCGACCGACAGCACCAAGTATTTCGCTTACCTCTATGACGAGGAGAACGTGGGCACCTCCGAGTGGAGCCCGGTGGCGGAAGGCTTTGATTATTCCAAGCTGGCGGGCGCGGGCATCCCCTCCTGCGGCAAGCGGAACCTCTCGCAAGAGTACAACATGTGGACGATCATCTGCAACCTGCGCGACGAGTGGGAAGATGTCATCCCGATCCTGGTGACCCGCAACGTGGATGCCAGCACGCTGGTCAACAAGTATGACGATTCCAAAGGGACCACCAAGATGACGTTCTCAACGTCAGACCCCAAGCCTTTCTCTGACAAAGGTTTTGTGATGGTCCGCAAGGGCGGCGCGATCTTCAAGGGGCGTTCGCGCTACCGCGAGCTGCGCGTCATCTATAACAACCAGCAGTTCGATACCACGCTGCAGCAGAATACGCAGCAGATGAAGTATCTGACCCCGAACGGCTCCAAGTCTCCCGCAGGCTGATCGCCGCATTCGGACAGATTCCAACGGGGGGAGCGGTTCGCCGCTCCCTTCTTTTTTGGGAAGACCGCGTCATGATCGCGCGAGTGGCCACAGAAGTTTCCGTCGGTCGGCTCTTCGACTACCGGGTGCCGGACGCGCTGGCGCCGCGCCTGGCCGTGGGGCAGCGTGTGCGCGTGCCCTTCGGCGGCCGCACGCTCTCGGCCTATGTGGTGGCGCTCGAGGCGGAGGCCGCACCCGCTATCGGGCCGTCTGATCTCTTCGGGATGTCAGACGGGTCGGACAAGTCGGACGTGTCGGACCGGCCCCGTCCGGGGGGGCTGCGCGCCATCCTCGCGATCGAGGACGAGGCGCCCTTTCTCTCACCGGTTCTGCTTGAGCTGGCGCGCTGGATGGCCGATTACACCTGCGCGACCTTCGAGCTGGCGCTGCGCTGCATGCTGCCCGCCGCCGTGCGCAACCGCACGGTCAAAGCGAAAGAGCGCCTCTATGTCACGCCGTGCGAGGGGACTTTCGACCTCACGCCGCGACAGGCGGAACTGCTCGCCAACCTGCGCCGCGTGGGCGGCGGCTGGCTGAACAGTCTGACGCGCGAATTCGCCTGCACGCCGCAAACGCTCAAGACGCTGGCCGAGAAGGGGGCCGCCGTGATCGCGGTGCGCCAGATGCGGCGCGACCCGCTCGCTAACCGCACCGTGCTGCCCACGCGCCCCCTGCCGCTCATGCCCGAACAGGCCGCCGCGCTGGCGCAGGTCATCGCGGCGGTCGATGCGGGTGCAGCGGCGGCGACATGCGCGGCGCATGGGAGGGGCCTTGAGTCGGGAGCGCGGGCGTCCTCGCCCGCAAGTGCTGACACCTGGTCGGCCGCCGGAAGATCGCCGGGCGTTTCACCAGCGGGCGGGGACGCCCGCGCTCCCGACTTAGTACACGTCCGCGCCCCCGCGCCGCCGAAGCCGGTGCTGCTCTTCGGCGTGACGGGCTCGGGCAAGACCGAGGTCTACCTGCAAGCGATCGCCCATGCGCTGCAGCGCGGGCTCGGCGCGATCGTGCTCGTGCCCGAGATCGCCCTGACGCCGCAGACCGTGCAGCGCTTCGCCTCACGGTTCGGCGCGCGCATCGCGGTGCTGCACAGCGCGTTGAGCGATGGCGAGCGCTATGACGAGTGGCACCGCATCCGCAACGGCGAGGCGGTGGTGGTGGTGGGGCCGCGCTCGGCGGTTTTCGCGCCGGTCAGGAACCTGGGGCTGATCGTGGTGGACGAGGAGCACGAGCCTTCGTACAAGCAGGATGAGGCGCCGCGCTACAACGCGCGCGACGCAGCGGTGATGCGCGGCTGGATGGAGCGCTGCGCCGTGGTGCTCGGCAGCGCCACGCCCGCGATGGAGAGCTGGCTCAACGTCGAAAAGGGCAAATACGTCGTGGCGCATCTCACGCGGCGCGTGGCCGGGCGTCCCATGCCGCGCGTGAACATCGTGGACATGCGCGTCGAGACCGCCAAAGCGGGCCACGTCCAGATCTTCTCCGGCGTCTTGCTGGAGGCGCTCAAGCTGCGCCTGGAGCGCGGCGAACAGTCGATCCTCTTTCTTAACCGCCGCGGCTATGCCACCTCGCTGGTCTGCCCCAAATGCGGCGCGGTGGCTGAGTGCCCCTCGTGCAGCGTGGCCTACACCTACCACCAGGCCGACACCTGCCTGCGCTGCCACATCTGCGGCGGCTGGCGGCCGCTGCCCGAAGCGTGCCCGGGATGCGGCGATCGGGCGTTCAAGTTTACGGGCTTCGGCACGCAGCGGGTGGAGATCGCCCTCAAGCGCTGCTTCCCGCAGGCGCGGGTGTTGCGCATGGATGCGGATGTGACGGCGCGAAAGAATAGCCACGACGAGCTGCTGGCGGACTTCAAAAGCGGGCGCGCAGATATCCTGATCGGCACGCAGATGATCGCCAAGGGGCTTGATTTCCCCAATGTCACGCTGGTCGGCGTGCTGGCGGCCGACGCCAGCCTGCACATGCCGGATTTCCGCGCCGCGGAACGGACCTATCAGTTGCTGGCGCAGGTCTCGGGGCGTGCGGGGCGCGCGGAGCTGCCGGGCGAGGTCTATGTGCAGACCTTCTCGCCCGACCATCCGGCCGTGCGGGCGGCCGCCTCCGACGAGGGCTTCGCGCCGTTCGCGGCCGCCGAGCTGGCCGAGCGCAGGGCCGGCGGTTATCCGCCTTATACGCATCTGGCGTGCGTCACCTTCAAGGGCCCCGATGAGGCCAAGGTGCGCTTCGTGGCCGAGAGCGTCGAGCGCGGGCTGCGGCGAGCGCTGGCCGGCACGAACGTGTTGCTTTCCGAGGCCTGTCCGGCACCGCTCGCCAAAGCCAAGGACCACTACCGCTATCAGCTTTTGCTGCGTGCGCCGACCGCGCGCGCCATCACGAGACCGCTGTGCGCGCTGCTGGCCAAAACGCGGTTGGCGCCCGACGTCGCGCTGGCGATTGATGTTGATGCGCTCAGCCTGATGTGACGGCGCGGCTCAGCCCTTGAAGATCACGAACTTGCGCATCGCGTAGTTGATGAACAGCGCGCAGACGATGTTGGCGCCGAAGGCGAGGGTGGTCTGGACGCCGGCCTGCGTGATCAGAAACGTCTGGATCGCTGTGCCCAGCACCATGCTGATGCCAGAAACCGCAAAGAAAAGCAGAAACTCCATGACCCAGTGGTGGCGGCCGGGCTTGAAGACGAACAGGCGGTTCAAGACATAGCAGAAGGTGTTCGACAGGACAAAGCCGATCGCGTTACAGAAGCCGGCGTTCCAGGCGCGCGTGGACTGCGTGAGGGCGGGCGCGGTCAAACCCAGCAGCTTGACGGCGATATCATCCTGCGTCAGGCACGGCAGCAGAAACCAGCCGCACAGAAAAAAGGTGACGATGTGCAGGGAGGTCGCCATGCCGCCGACCACCCCGTATTTAATGAACTGCACCAGCGGGTGCGCGTCGTGGCTGAGGCTTTTCCGGATGATCTCTTTCAACAAAGCGACCCCTGTGGGTTGGGATTGAAGTTCGTTTTCGAGCAGGCGGGTTTGACGCGGCAAAGGCGCATCCGCGGCCGGCGGCAAGCGATCAGCCACACGGACCAGCAGCACCGAGACGTTGTCCTCGCCGCCGGCCTGAAGCGCGTGGTCGATCAGCACCTGGGCCAGCTCCTCCAGGGACCGTCCGCTTGCGCGGGTCAGCAAGGCAGCGAGTTGCGGGTCGGGCACCATCTTTGAGAGGCCGTCCGTGCAGAGCAGATACAGGTCATTCGGCCGCACGGCGAGCGCGGTCCGTTCCAGCTCCACGTCCGGCGCCAAACCGACCGCCCGCGTGATGACGCCACGGAAGCGCATGGGCAGGCTCTCCTCCTCGGTGACGCCGGCCGCGGCCGCCAGTGAGTGGTCGGCGGTCAACTGGCTGAGCAGGCCGTCGCGGAAACGATAGGCGCGGCTGTCGCCGGCATGCAGCACGCAGGCTCGAGCGGGCGTGACGCGGTCAAAGGCCAGCACCACGACGGTTGTACCCGATCCAGCGAGGTCGTGGGCTGCCGCATAGGCTTTGATCGCCTGGCTGGCGTCGTTAACCGCGCGCACCAGCAGCCGTGCCGACGCCTCGGCGGTCAGCGCGAACGGCGCGTCCGGCGACTGGGTGAAGGCATCGCGGATGGCCTCGACGGTGAAACGGCTGGCGACCTCCCCGGCCGCCGCTCCGCCCATGCCGTCGGCCACCGCAAACACGCCGCATTCCGGCAGGCTCACGGCGGCGTCCTCATTGTTCTCGCGGCGGCAGCCGACATCGCTCAGGACCGCCGCCGTCAAATATGGAAACCACTCACTCACGTTATGGAGGCAAGTCTAGCAGATTGCCGGAGAAAGGAGGAAGGAGAAAGGAGAAAGGAGGAGGGAGGAAGCAGAAGTTAGAAGGTGGCGGGGGCATCAAAATCGCTATCGTTATCGAACGACTTACGAGTTTATCGGCGAGAAAACCACGCCTGACTACTGACAAAAATGACGAGCCCGATTCCGATGAGATCAAGCCTCTGACAGGGGCGCATGAAGGCATGATACCGCACAAAAAATCCTAACTCCTAACACCTCCCTCCCTCCTTCCTCCCTCCCTTGCTCATCCATGCCGCTTTCAGCGCCTGGGTCGTAAAAACAGAGAGTTCGGCCTCGCTCCAGATAGTGCCGATGTCACCGAGGTAGTGGGCGTCGGACGAGCGGATCACCGGCAAGCCGAGCGTTTTGTCACGCCACGCCTCAAGGTTTGCGTGCCGGCTTAGTTCCACCGCGTCGAAGCCTTCATCGCCGGCGAGGCCGCCGAGCTGCGAGGTCACGCTGAATACCGCGCGGTCGATATGCGCCGCGATGAAAAGGCCGCCCAGTTCGTGGATACGCTCACCTGTCTCGCGCAGCGTCAGGCGGGTCGGCGCACCGAGCAGCCGCCACTCCAGTTCCTCCACATTGTCGTCGGCGTCCACCACCGCCTGATAGCCGAAAACCTCGGGCTGGTTCACCCGCTTGGGCAACGCGGCATAGCAGATCTCGGTCATCGCCGCCGCCTGTTCCAGCGTGTCGAAAACCGCCAGCCCGTGCACCTCTTCCGCCGATGTGATCTCCATCCCGAACAGGCAGTTCAGCTCTGTGCGACGGCAGGCTTCCGCCAGCGCCGGGCTGTTGCGCGACGAATTGTGGTCGGCCAGCATGATGCCGTTCAGCCCTGCGGCTTTGGCCGCTTGAACGATCGCGCGCGGCGAGGCGTCGAGATCGCCGCATGGCGAGAGGCAGGAGTGAATGTGGAGGTCGAACGCAAACATGGCAAGAGTGTAGTCGGTTCCCCCCGGAGCGTAAATCTGAAACCAATTGTCTTGCGCCGATCTGACAGTGAAGATAAGCTAACCATTATGGGATCTTTATTCAAACCCCTGTTGCTGGTCGGTGCGGCTTGGATCGGCACGAATCTGCTCCATCTGCTCTGGGTGGGGCTGCGCCGGCGGGCTTGGGAAAACCGTACGCGCCGCGAACCGAACGGTTTGTTGCCGGATGCCGCGGCCTACCGGATCGGCAACGGCCCTGTCGCGCTGCTCTTCATCCACGGATTCGCGGACTCGCCCTGTATCTGGCGGCGCATGACGCGCCGTCTTGCGGAGGGCGAGCGGTTCACCTGCCGCGCCATGCGTCTGCCCGGCAGCGCCGAACCTGCCGCGCACGCCCGCTGCCAATCGCTGGCGCTCTGGCGCACGCAGGTGGCCGACGAACTGGTGCGGTTGCGCGAGACGCACGAGTCCGTGTGGATCGTCGGCCATTCGCTGGGCGGCGCCCTCGCGCTGGACGCGGCGCTGCGCCTGCCGGATCTCGTGGACGGCGCGGCGGTTTTTGCGCCGCTCATCGATGTGGCGCGCGCGCGCTGTCCGCTGCTGCCGCCGCGCGTCTGGTTCGCGCTGGCCCGCGTTGCGCTCTGCCTCTCGCCGACGTTTGAGTCGCCCTTTGCCGTGCAGGGAGTCGCCGAGGATGATCCGTCCTTCGCCTTCGCGCGCGACCGCTTCATCCCGTTCTGCGTCTACCGCTCACTCTTCCGGCTGATCCGCGAGATCCGCCCCCGCGCCGCCCGCCTGGCCTGTCCGCTCTTCGCGCTCACCGCCTCGCACGATGCGGTGGTCGATACAGCAGCCGCCCAGCGCTGGCTGGCCGCCTGCCCGGGGCCGAAAGCGGTGCGCGACCTGCCCGAGGCCAGCCACGTCATTCCGCTTTGCGCCGAATGGGAGGCGTTGACAGACGAGATGGCGGCGTTCATCCTGGCGCACCCGCGTGGCGCGTTTCAACGTCGTTGAAGCCGGAACCTGAACCCCCAACGTATCGGTCAGCGAAACGGGGATGCGCGTGCGACCGATTATCGCTTGCGGCGTGTGCACGCTATCCGGTATGGTGTGTGTCAAGACACAGGGGGAATGTGCCATGCAGCATCGTATCAGGGGAGCCGCGCTCATTGTTTGTCTGGGGTTGGCCGTCGCGCTTGCGCGGGGTGCGCCGGGAATCACGTCGGACGGCCAGGCTTTGGCCGCGGTTCTGCTGGGCCGCGCCGCAACGGAGGCTGAACGCCAAAGTCCGCACGCGCTCTGGGCGGCCGTCGAGGCGCACGACGAGGTGCTGGCTGACTGGCTGCGCCAAGACCTTGCGCCGCTTGCGGGACCGGAACTCTTGTCGAGCGACGACGGACGCACACGTTTTTTGACGGTCGCCTCCGCCGTCTCCGGCCAGAAGGCGGGGCCTGCAGGACCGGCCGCCTGCGAAACCGCTCTTGCTGCCTACCGCGCCGCCTGCGCGCAACGCCGCGCCCGCCGTCTGGCCCGCGTCAAGGCCGAGTTCCCGCGCCTGGTCTACGCGCGCCATTTTGTGATGGGCGGCTCGCACTACGCCTACACCGAGGCGCTCTCCGATGCCCAGGCGGAGCGTAATTTCCGCGCCGGCGGACAGCTCTGCCTCGCCGAATGGCGCGACGCCCTCTGGCACGAGACGGTGCTCACCGAGACGAAGGAGGGCGTCATCCGTGACGCGGACGTGGATTATGACGGCCGTGCCATCCTCTTCGCCCTCAAGCGCTCCGACCGCGGCGACGATTACCACCTGTATGAGATGGACGCGGCGACGCGCGACGTCCGCCCGCTGACCGAAGGGCTCGGGATCGCCGATTACGAGGGGTGCTACCTGCCGGACGGACGCATCCTTTTCAACTCCACGCGCTGCATGCAGATCGTCGACTGCTGGTGGACCGAGGTCAGCAACCTCTACCGCTGCGATCGCGACGGCCGCAACATTCTGCGGCTGACCTTCGACCAGGTCCACCTCAACTACCCCTCCGTCGCGCCGGACGGCCGCGTGCTCTACACGCGCTGGGAGTACAACGACCGCTCGCAGATGTATCCCCAGCCGCTCTTCCAGATGCAGCCCGACGGCACCGCCCAGAGCGCGGTCTACGGCGAGAACTCCTGGTTCCCGACCACCATCATTCACGCGCGCGGCATTCCGGGCAGCGGCAAGATTTTCGCGATCGCCACCGGACATCACTCGCGCCAGCCCGGCGAGCTGATCCTGATCGATCCGGCGCGCGGTCGCCAGGAGGCCGAGGGCGTCACGCTCGTCGCGCCGGTGCGCCCCACGAAATCGGTGACCGTCGACGCGTACGGCCAGGAAGGCGACCTCTTTGCCTATCCGTATCCGATCGACGAGCGCACGCTGCTGGTGACCTACAATCCCGATGGCTGGACGCAGGTCGACGGCAAGCGCCACGAGAACCGCATGACCGGCTTCGGCGTGTACTGGATGGATGTCGACGGCCAGCGCGAGCTGCTGGTTTCGCGCCGCGGACTGGCCTGCGGCCGCGCGGTACCGCTGCGCCCGCGCGCGCGTCCGCCGGCCCGCCCGAGCCTCGTGGACTATGCCCGGCCGACGGGCACCTTCTATGTGCAGGACGTCTACGAAGGCCCGGCCATGGAGGGCGTGGCGCGCGGCACGGTCAAGACCTTGCGTGTCATCGGCCTCGACTATCGCGCCGCGGGCATCGGCAGTAACGGCAACGGCGGACCGGGCGGCGGCGCGTTGATCTCCACCCCGCCCTCTGTGGGCAACGGCGCCTGGGACCCCAAGATCCTGATCGGCGACGCCCCGGTGCATGAGGACGGCTCGGTCTTTTTCACGACCGAAGCGCGCGCCCCGCTCTACTTCATGCTGCTCGACGACAAAGGGCGTATGGTGCAAACAATGCGGAGCTGGACCACGCTGCAGCCGGGCGAGAACGCCTCGTGCGTGGGTTGCCACGAGTCCAAAAACAGCGTGCCGCTCGCCTCGGCGCGTCCGACGCGCGCACTCGCCGCCGGACCCCGGCCGCTGGCGCCGATCTTCGGTCCGCGTCGCGGCTTCAGTTTCCTGAAAGAGATCCAGCCGATCCTCAACGCCCATTGCGTCGGCTGCCACGACGGTCGGTCCGGCCGTCCAGACCTGACCGCAGCGGTCGTCTCCGACCCCGCCGCCAAACGCCACTGGGCACGCGCCTACCTCACGCTGACGCACGCACGGCCCGATCAGAAGGAGCCGCCCGCGCGTTGGCGCGGCGATCCCGACCACGCGCTGCTCAACTGGGTTTCCGCCGCGTCGGCACCGCCGATCCAGCGGCCGCGCTCAGCCGGTTCTGCCAACAGCAGGCTCTTCAGCGAGATGCTGGACAAAGGGCACTGCAAGACCGTGACGCCGGTCGAGCTCGCGCGTCTCGCACTCTGGGTCGACCTCGGTGTGCCCTTCTGCGCGGACTATACCGAGGCCGCCGCCTGGACCCCGGAAGAGTGGGAGAAGTACCGCCGCTTCATGGCCAAGCGCGAAGCCGCCGACGCTGCGGACCGCGCCACGCTGCGCGCTCTGGCGCGTGAACCCTGAAAATGCGAAGGCCGCCGTTGAACGTTTCATGCCGCCAGAGCGTTTAACCAGAAAAAGGAGCGGCTATGGCGGAAGAGGAGCGTCCGGCGCTGGAGGTGAAGCGGCTGGTCAAGACATTCGGCGGCAAAGAGAACCCGGTGACGGTATTGGACGGCGTGGACCTGACGCTGGCACGCGGCGACTTCGTGGCCGTGATGGGGCCCAGCGGTTCCGGCAAGAGCACCCTGTTGCATCTGATCGCCGGCCTGCTGACCTGTGACGGCGGAGAGATCCGGGTCGGCGGCGAACGGATCTCGGAGATGGACGACGCTGCGGTCACCCGTTTCCGCCGCCGCCGCATCGGACTCGTCTTCCAGGACTTCAATCTGATCCCGACGCTGACCGCCGAAGAGAACATCGCGCTGCCGCTGCTGCTGGACCGCAAGCCCCCCGAGCCCGCCGTGATTGAAGAGGTGCTGGCGCGGTTCGCGCTCACGCCGCGACGCACGTACCTGCCCGACCGGCTGAGCGGCGGCGAGCGACAGCGTGTGGCGATCGCCCGGGCGCTGGTGACCCGCCCTGACATCGTGCTGGCGGACGAGCCGACCGGCAATCTCGACTCGCCGGCGGGCCGCGCTTTTTGCGACCTGCTGAGCGCCATGAACCAGGAGGAGGCCTGCACCATCCTGATGGTCAGCCATGATCCGGTTGTGGCCGCCGCCGCGCGGCGCGTCCACCTCCTGAAAGACGGACGGTTCGTCGATGCGTTCGACACGGAGCACGATCCCGCGCGCGTGGCGTCGCGCTATCTCGAAGCCATGGGCGAGACTCCGGCCGCCCCGCACCGCTGAGGACGCGCGCGCCGAAACCCCTTTTAACCGTGCGGCGAAGAGTCGCAGAGCGAGGTCGCTTGTCATGATGATCCTGAAACTGATTATCACCCGTGCGCGGCATGACAGCATGCGGTTCGCAACCGCCCTGTTTGGGATCGCCGCGTCCACCGGGCTGGTGGTGTGGTCGCTCGGCCTGACCCTGACTGCGGTCGGTCAGAGCCGCGAGAGCGTGCGGCGCATGACCGAGCCGTTCACCTGCTGGGTGTCGACCACCGGCGCTGGCTTGTCTCTGCGGGGTGCGCCGCCGCCCCCTGGCTTTCAGCGCGGCGGGGCCGCCCGGCCCATTCCGGGCGGCATCGTGTCGGCGGTCGCGGCGCTGCCCGAGATCGAGCAGCTTCTCGCCTGCCACGTGATCCGCGCAACGCTGGATTACCGTCCGGGCGGCCGCGTGATGCAGGGGCCTCCGCTCGTGGCCGATCTCACACTGGCGCCGGCCTCGGGGTGTCCGTACGCGCGCGCGGCCGTCACCGGCGCGTGGCCCGAGCCGGAGAGCGACGAGCCGCTGGTGGCGGTCTGCTCAGCCGTCTTCACCCCGCGCCGCCTGCCGCCGCCGCCGCTCGGTTCGCCGCTGGTGCTGATCACGCCGTCCGGCACGGTGACGGTCCGGATCGGTGCGCTCATCGATTTTCCCAAGGCGGTGCGCGGCTTCCCGACGGTCTTCGCCACGCGCGGCGTCATGCGGCTGGCGGCCGGCGGGTCGTTTGATCCTTCGCCCACGCTGCTGCTCTGCCGCACCGATGAACGCGAGGCGGCGCGCGTGCTTGCCACCGTCAAGGATACATCCGCAGGCCAAGGGGTGGCGGATGACGCTGCCGCGCCGCGGGTCACGGCGATGGCCCGGCGCGAGGTCGAATCGCAGGTCGCCAGCGACAGCCTGCAGAACTTCAAGCGGCAGGCGCCGCTGCTGCTGACGTTATCTGTCTTCACCGCGCTGTGCATGCTGGTCAACGCGCTGACCGTCGGCGTGGAGCAGAAGCTGCGGGTGTTGGCACTGCTGCGTGCGGCGGGCATGACGGCCCGGCAGGTGCTGCGCGCCGTGCTGCTGGAAGGCGCGGTGATCGCCGCAGGCGGGTGGGCGGCGGGCCTGCTGGGCGGGTGGGCGGTGCTGACGGTGTTCGTGAACCGGACGCCCGACGCCTTCCCGGAAGGGGTGGTGCTCGGCTGGCAGACGCCGCTCTATTCTGCGGCCGGCGTGGCGCTGATCGCTGCGCTGAGCTTGTTCTGGCCGTGCCGCCGCGCCATGCGCATCCGGCCCCTGGACGTGCTGGCAGAGCACGACACCGCGTGCGGCGGCAACAGGAACACGGGGCGGCTGCATGCGCTTCGGCCGTGGGCGGGCGCTGTCCTGCTCTTCCCGATGCTGCTCTTGGCGCTGCCGCTGCACCTCTCCGCCATGACGCGCAGCGTGCTGCTGCTGGCGGTCGGCATCCCGCTGCACGTTCTCGGGCTTCTGCTCGTCCTTCCGGCCTTCATTCGAGGCACCGAACGCTTGTCAGGACCGCTCTTGGCCACTCTTTTCAGTTTGGACCCCGTCCTGCTGCACCGGCGGATCAGCCGCCATCTTTCGCGAACGGCCGGCATGGTGCTGACCCTTACGGTCGGCCTGGGCGCTTTCGCCGCGATTCACATCTGGGGCGCGTCCCTGACCCGGCCGTTCATTCCGAGCCTTGAGTTCCCTGACGTGATCGTCTCAATCCTGCCGAACGGCCTGCGCGGCGACGCGGCCGGACGGGTGGCGCGGCTGGAAGGCGTGGCGGCGAACACCTGTCTGGCGATTGAGGCGGCGCAGTTTACGGTCTCGGACGCGCTCACCGCGCGCGTGGCGCGCGTGTCGGGCCGGGTGCCGGCAAGTCCTAACGTGTTGCTGTTCGGCGCGGACCCGCAGGCCGCGTTTGGCGGCGCGCGGCCGCTGGCCGCATTCCGTTTTCTGGCGGGCGAGCGCCAGGCGGCGGCCGACGCGCTGGAAACAGGCGAGGCCTGTCTCATCACCGCCATGTTCGCGCGTGAGACCGGACTGGGCCCGGATGACCGTCTCGAAATCAAAACACGCGGCCCGGCGGCCAGGGGGCGCGGACGGGGCCGGCCGACGGGGACCGAGGGTGCGCGGGGCGGTCCCGCGCCGAAGGACGGGGGACCGTCCGCAGCGGAATTCCGCATCGTCGGAGTGGTCGATCTCAACTGGCATCTGGTGACTTCGCGCGCGCAGATGCGCGGCCGCGACGGCATGCCTGCCGGCACGATGGGGCCGGTCTTCGTGAGCGAGGCGGCCGCGCGGCGGTTGAGCGGCAACGCCGACACCACCCGCTTTTTGTGGCTCAATCTGAGTGACGCCTACCGCGCGAAGGGCCCCCTGCCGGCCGGTCAGGCGCTGGAGGCCGAGATCCGCGGCGCCTTGGCGATCGACGACGCGAATACGGTGCGTGTGCACCACCGCGACGAAATCGCGGACGGTACGATCGCGCACGGCACGCAGCTTGTCGGCGACATGGCGCGCGCGCCCTTCTGGTCGCTGGTCGTGCTCTCCACCGGCATCATCACGCTGCTGCTCGCTTCATTCCAGGCTTCGTCCAAGGAGATCGCGGTGATGCGCGCGGTCGGCATGACGCGCGGCCAGTTGGGGCTGATGCTGCTGGGCGAGGCGCTGATGACCGGTCTCTGCGGCATCGCGCTGAGCCTGGTGACGGGATTCTGCATCGGCTGGACCTTTACCGGCTGGACGCGGGCGTGGATGCCGTTCGGCGGGCTGCCCGTCTCGCTCGACATCCCGTGGCTGGTCATCCTGCAGGGGGTCGGCTTTGCATGCGCACTCTGCGTGGTGATGGCCGCGCTCCCGATCCTCTTTCTGGTGCGGCGTGACGCGGACATGCGCCCCTGACGCGCGCCTCTGACGCGGGGCAATCGGAATTGGCGCGGCGCTCCAAACTGTGTTACGGTATCTGCACCAACATGGCGGTGATTCTGACAGTCGAGCGCAAGACGGCCAAGGCCCGGATATTCCTGGCTCTGGTTTACGCTGTCCTGTCGCTGGGCGGACTCACCATGGTTTGGCCCTTTCTGGTCATGTTGGCCGCTTCTCTGACGGGCCCTTACGATTACTACCGCTACTCGCCGGTGGTGCGCGCGTTTTGGGACCGGTCCGACCGCTTCATGCGCTACGTGGCGGCGTGCTATCCGCGCTTCCCCGCCGAGGTCTTTCCCGACGCGCCCGCCCACTGGGGAAGCTGGATCGTGGTCGCGCGCGACCGTGCGGGCGGTCGCCGTTTCGCCGAACGCCATCTCGCCGGCCTGGACGACCCGGCGTCCGCCGTGCGCTGGACGCGCATGGCGGCCGATTATGCGGCCTTCAACCGCGCCTATGATCTGCGTAACAGCGCCTGCGCGTTCGATCCGCGCGATGTCGCCGGCTTTGTGCGGGAGCACTTCGAGGCCAAGTTGCGCGCCGACGATCCGCAGGGCTTTGCCAAGCTCGCGCCGGCAGCGCGCCGCCGCGCGGCGCTGGCGCGCCTCAACGCCGAGTGGCCGGTGCGCTATCCCTCCTTTTTCGGCATCCGCATGATCGCGCAGCAGCGTGCGCCGCTGCACCACGCGGGTTGGGATTATCCATCCGACGACCCCAAGATGGAGCTGTACCAAGAGCTGAAGCGCCTCTACCGCGTGCGGGCCTACGGCACGGATGACGGCGGCAGGGCAGAGCCTGCCGCCTATTTCTCGCGCACGGTGCCCTACGAGTCGCGTCCGCTCTGGCTGGCGTGGCTCCGGCGCTCGGATGCGCAGGCGCGCCTCGGCCTGCCGCCCGGAGGCGGCTTTACCGCGGACGATTATACGCGCCTGGCCGGGCGCGCGTGCGCCGGCTTCGAGCAGCTCCCCTTTCCGCTGCCGGATGACGCGCCGGCACCGCTGCGCGCCGAGTGGGACCGCTTTGTTCGCACCGCCTACCCGCGCCGCCTGCTGCGCGTGCGGGTCACGCCCGAGCTGGACGAGGCCTACCGGCGCTATGTCGCCGGGGTCTGCCGGACGCCGGCCGTCTACACGCGGTTGACCGGGCAGGCGCTGCCGGACGCGGCGCGCGGGTTCGCGGGGCTGCGCCTGCCGCCGTATGAGAACAGCACGCTCTGGCGCAACTTCATTCCGCAGGTGCCGCTCGCGCAGCTTGAGATCCTGAGCGCCGAACAGGCGTGGCAGGCCTTTCTGCGGGCGCGCTACGGCACGGTGCAGGCGGTGAACGCGGCCTACGGGTGGCAGCTCGCCGCGCTCGACGAGGCGCGCTTCCCGACGCGCGAAGCGCTGGCCGTGACCTTCGCGCGGCGCGGCTGGCGTGATTTCTTTATCGGCGCGCTCGCGAACTATCGCACGGTGGGCGAGTATCTCTTCCTGCGCGGCCAAGCGTTCGGCAACACTGTCCTGCTGGTGCTGCTCTCGGTGCTCGCCACGCTGACTGTCAATCCGCTGGCGGCGTATGCGCTCTCCCGCTTCGGCCTGCGTTCGGCCGAAAAAATCCTGCTCTTTCTGCTGGCCACAATGGCCTTCCCGGCTGCGGTCACGGCTATCCCGGGGTTTCTGCTGATCCGCGATCTCGGACTGCTCAACACGTTTGCCGCCCTCGTACTTCCCACCCTCGCCAGCGGCATGTCGATTTTCATCCTCAAGGGCTTTTTCGACGGCCTACCCCGCGAGCTGTACGAGGCGGCGGCGATCGACGGCGCAAAGGAGTGGCAGATTTTTCTTCGCATCACGCTGCCGATGACCACGCCGATTCTGGCGGTGAACGCGCTGAACGCCTTTGTCCACGCCTACAACAGTTGGGAGTGGGCGCTGCTGGTCTGTCAGCGGCAAAGCCATTGGACGCTGGCGGTGTGGATGTACCAGATGAGCCAGCAGCTTGCCGATCAGCCGTGGGCGGTGATGGCCGGCTTCGTGCTGGTCTCGATCCCGACGGCCGTTGTCTTCATCGCCTGCCAGAAGATTATTTTGCGCGGCATCGTCCTGCCCAGCATGAAATGATCCGGTCACGCGCGGAACAGGGCCCCGAGCTTCTTGCCGAGCAGCAAGCTGCTGCCGATGAGCGTGACGGTCAGGAAAAGCATCGCCCAAACGCCGAGTGCCGACGCGAGGTAACGTCCGATGCCCACGAGCTGGAAGAGTTCAAAGATAGTCTTGGTGATCGGATAATAGGTCATTTTCTGCGCCAGCATCAGGCTGTCCGAGACCTCCAGCATGCTGAAGGCGAAGGCCAGCAGTGCGCCGGCGATCAGGTTGGCGGTGATCAGCGGCAGGGTCACGCGACGCAGCGCGGTAAACGGCGCGGCGCCGAGATTGGCGGCCGCCTCTTCCAGCGTCACGGAGGTCTGCTGCAGGCCGGCGACGGCGGCGCGCACCATGAAGGGCAGGCGGCGCACGGCGTAAGCCAGCACCAGGAAGAGCGTCGGGTTCACGCGCACGTCGAGCAGCGCGGCGAGAGCGGGGTGGGCTTTGACGGCGGGCCACTCCGCAAGCGATGCGCTGACCGCGAGAAAGCCGAAGGCCATCACCAGGCCCGGCACGGCGAGCGGGATCATCGCCATCGCATCGAGCGCGTGGCGCACGCGCAGGCGCGAGCGCGTCACGACCCAAGCCACGGCGATGCCGAGCGTAAGGTTGACGGCAACGGCGAGCGAGGAAAAGAGCAGGCTGTTGCGGATCGCGTCGAGGGTCATGGCGTGGCCCAGCGCTTCGGCGTAATGGGCGGCGGTGAACGCGCCGGGCAGCACGGTGCGATACCAGGCGCCGGGCGCCGCGACGCTGGTCAGCAGCACGCCGACGTGCGGCAGCAGCGCCAGCAGGATGACGGCGGCGAACGGCAGCGCGGCCAGTAAACCGGCGGCACCGTGCAGCCGGCGCGGCGTGTGCGGGATCACGGCTTTGGCTTGCATGGCGTAGGCGCGACCGCCGAAGAGCAGACGCGTGACGGCGTAGAGCGTCACGCTCGCCGCGAGCACCACCGTCACTAGCGCGTAGGGAAAGGGGCTGGCGCTGATCTCCTTGAGCTCATCGTAGACCTGCACCGCCGCGCAGCGCGAATAGTTGAGGATCAGCGGCGTGCCCAGTTCGGTGAAGGCCGCGATGAAGACCAGCGTGCAGCCGGCGAAAAGGCCCGGCATCACCAGCGGCAGGATGATGCGGCGGAAGCGCGTCCAAGCGCCCGCGCCGAGATTCTGCGCGGCCTCGTCGAGGGCCGGGTCGATGTTGGCCAGCGCGGCGGAGACATTCAAGTAGATGATCGGATAAAAGGCGAGCGCCTGCAGGAGCACGACGCCGGACATGCGCGCGCGGCCGAGCCAATCGACCGGTCCGCAGCCGAGCAGCGCGTTCAGCGCACCGTAGGGCCCGAGCATCTGCATCACGCCGATCGCGCCCACGAAGGGCGGCAGCACCATCGGCACCAGCAGCAGCGCGGTGAGCGCGCGCTGGCCGCGGAAGGCGTAGGCATGCGCGAGCCATGCCAGCGGAACGGCTAGCGCTGTGGCCAGGCCGGTCGCGCCCAATGCCAGGCGCAGGCTGTTGGCCAGTCCCTCGGCGTAGATCGGATTGCGGAACACGCCGGCCAGATAGCGCACGGTGAATCGACCGTCGACGAAGAACCCGCCGCTCACCACCGTGAGCACGGGCCAGAGCAGTAGCACGCCGAATATGGCGGTCAACAGGCCGAACAGCAACCAAGCAGTACGCGTGCGAAGCATGCGGTGTTTGAATCCTTTCTTGCCGAGGGCAGTGTTTGCCTTGAGAAAACGGTTCGACCCAACGCGGTTCAAGCGTTATCGGAGCGGGGTGCCGATGATCAGGAGCTGGCCCAGATAAAAAGACTGCCCGGCGGGGAGTCGCTTCACCGTGACGGTCACGGTGTGGTCGCCCGGCGTCTGTTCGGGCAGATACCAGAAGCGGGCGTGGCGGGTCTTTTCGCGCTGCGTGCGCTGGGCGGTGATCGGTGCCCCGCCGTCCACGACCGCCTCGATCTCGACGGGGTCGCCGTGGGGGATGTCGCTGATGCCGATGACCGTGCCGTTCCATTTGAGCGTCACGCTTTCGCCGGCCCGGTCGCACGTTACGGCGCCGCGCAGC
>Ga0209606_1002190_pt1 | contig 22332 bp, 14 predicted proteins | sample AD_UKC057_MetaG_FD_184412 | JGI IMG/M metagenome (GOLD analysis project Ga0209606, IMG submission 184412) | Active sludge microbial communities of municipal wastewater-treating anaerobic digesters from USA - AD_UKC057_MetaG (SPAdes) (version 2) | ecosystem: Engineered > Bioreactor > Anaerobic >...
TGCTCAGGGACGGCCGCCTCACCATTTACTTCCAGGCGGACCGCGGGGCCATGGTATTCGAGCCGGCAGGAATCGGGGACTAGTTCGTCATGCCCGGGGCAGTGATTCAGTGGCGGAGGGAGTGGGAGTCGATTAACTGCATTAACTATATGATAATACAATTTCAAAAAGGTTAACCTAAATGATATACCCCCATATATACCCCCAAAAAGATTTTCTAAAGAACATTATTTTTTATGACAATAGAGGGGGGGGTGGCAGGGCCCAGAGGGGGTGGGGCTAGCGATGATTGGGACTCCACCGCCCTCAGTTCCGAGTCCATTTTTCAGACAGGTCAACCACAATGCAGAGTATATATATTTATATATATACCGCAATTCTATCAAACCCGAAGGGTTTGCAGCAAACTCCCATTCCAGTAACGAATTAAGATTCGGTCAATGATAAATGAGATCTGCATTAGGGGATCATTAATAAATCATCTCTGTCTGGGTCTGGAAAGCCAAGAATGGCGTTATACAGGAGATGGGCTGTTCTACTCTCCAAGATGGTGCCATTGATCTTCTGGTATATTTTGCAGGAACACATAGACTTCCTTAAGGCAACCATGGTCTGCTGCCCACTTAATGTGCTCATGAAAACGAAGCTTCTTGGAAAGACTCGGAGTGTCCCACCATGCTGCTAAAATCAACGGAAGAGATGGTTCCCACCCTCCACCTGTGTGCCGCTTATGAGGTAGCATATCATAAAGCTGTTGCCAGCTCTTCGGTTGGGGGCATACACGATTGTTCTTCTGAATCTCTGCCAAGACCTCTTCGAGAGAGACCATAGAGTATTGCCTCCTAGATTATTCTAATTAAAATATATTATGACAGGTTATCATTCAATATCTCTTAGTCAAATTATGTGCTGGGAGAAAAGTATGTCTGATTTTGTTAGGTCCTATGTTCATGGTAAGCCGTTAACATATTATCTGGTGCATGACCCACATTACAATGATCCACATTGGATAATGATCAACCCTATTGTTACAGACTTACCAATTTTTGCACCTCATGGATCTGTAGCTGTCTTCAGTTCTGGTAAATTGGCCCTCGCCGAAAAATTCGGCACACCGTTTGAGATAATATGTCTGTCATGTTTTTCCCAAATCATAAGAATCGGCAACAGAATGAGAACTGTGGTTTTAGATGCTGAGTACGATTTGATGATCAGACCTTGGCGTGCGCCTTGTGAGTCAACTGCGATTTATTCAGAAAATGATAAGATCTATTATTTAGAAGGCTGTAGATCTAATGGAGTCTTCTGGCGAAGCATAAATGAAAGACCAACAACTGCTCCTCCATTTATTTCTTGTGGAGCATTTGATTCAAATGGTGGGTGCTGGGGGCCAGATTGTCCACATGATGCTTACCACGAGGATGATATCGCTGCCTTTCCCTTAATGTAATAGCTATCTCATCTCGCACTTTCTTGCCATTCTATCCACTGCTTATATTCCTTCACGAGCCGAGTCCGCACATCCTCTGGTCTCAGTATCCTCACATGGGGCAACCAGGGTTTCAAGCACATGACCACCTCTTCCTCCGAGCATGCCAGAAAGCGCAGCACGAGTGAACCATCTGCTCTGGTTTCCACAGTCTCCTGAACTGGGAGGATGTTCCGTCGAGTGAAGTAGTGAGCCCACTCTGCATCTACCTCGATGATGACCTCAGTGGTCCTGTCCTTCTCGAACCACACATTCACACTACTCGACAGAACCTCGTCGAGGTCAGAAGGCATGCCCTTGACCTTTTCCTTGAGCCTCCTGACGTCGCTGATCTTGTCCAAGGCATACTTCTTGATGATGCCGTCTTTGGTATCCCTGGCCACGAGGTACCAGACCCCATTGAAGTAGGCAACCCGGTAGGGGTGGGCGATCACGTCGTGTGGCTTGTCCTTGTTGTACGAGAAAAAGACCTGCCTGCCCATCTGGATGGTATCGACGAGCTTGTTCATGGTTTTGGTGCTGAGATTGATCCCTCCTTCTATCCTCACATACACAGGCCTGCACGCAGAGTATTCGCACAGTCTGCTCAGGATGTCCTCGGCCGCCCGTTCGAAGGGGGCCCCGAGCTGGGACACCAGGTCCTTCAGGGCAACGATCAACGCCAGCTCCGACTCGTCGAACAGGCCCAGATCGCCGTACTTGATGAGATCCTTCTTGAGGCTGTAGGTGCCTTTCTTCTCCTCGTGGATGGGCAGACCTGCATCCTTGAGCGCCTTCAGGTCCCGCTGAATGGTCCTGACATCGACACCGAGCAGTTGCGCCAGGAGAGGTGTGGTGATTGTCTCCCGCTCCAGGAATGCCTTGAGGACCTTGCCCACCCTGATGATCCGCTGCTTCTGGACAGCTTGTGACTCCTTGTTCACATGGCCTCCCGGGGTGATCTTATGGAGCGCGTTCATCATAAGCCATTGGGAACATCCCGTAAAGTTTGTCTTTTTAGTCATTTTCATTTTATGCGACATACATCTGTCGCGGTAATCTTCCGTGCTTCGAATATCCGGGGTATGATCATTTTCCCCTGGATGGGAGTCATGCCCAAGCGGATGGGGAAGGAGGTCACCATGGAACATGTCATGAGGGACAGGCTTCAGAACGTTCAGTTAGGCAAGGTTCAGCACTTCAGGAACGTGTCGATCTACCCCCTTTTTCTGGAGGCCAGGGCCGTTGTGGATCACCTGGTCCTCAAGGAGGCCATCGAGCAGGACCTGGTCGTGATCCGTGAAGTGGACGAGGGAGGCCATGTGCCGGAGCTGGTCGTGGTGAACAACGCGGACAAGCCCCTGCTGATCCTCGACGGGGAGGAACTCTTCGGCGCCAAGCAGAACCGGGTGCTCAACACCACGGTGCTGCTGCGGAAGAAAACGGCCACCATCATCCCGGTGAGCTGCACGGAACAGGGGCGATGGCACTACGAGGCCAAGACCTTCAAGGACTCGGGCTACATCATGTCCCCACGTATCAGGGGTGTGAAGAACCGCTCGGTACAGGAGTCACTCTATAGATCGGGTAACTATCAATCCGACCAGGGGGCTGTCTGGAGCGGTATCCATGAGCAGGCTGTCGATGCGTCGGTCCAGTCTCCCACAGGGGCCATGCGGGACATCCATGAGGCCAGGAAGGCCGACGTGGGTGACTATGAGCAGCACTTCCCGTGCCTGGACGGGCAGCAGGGTATCCTCGTTGCCATCGGGGGGAGCGTGGTGGGCATGGACATGGTCTCCAATGGAGGCTCTTATGCGATGCTGCACAGCAAACTGGTGAAGAGCTATCTGATGGACGCAATCCTCCGGGAGACCGAGCCGTCGAAGCCCGTGGACGAGGCAACGGCCCGGCAGTTCCTCGACGACATCGCCGAGTGCCGGGTCGACCGCTACAAGTCCGTGGGCCATGGCTGGGACCTCCGGTACGAAGGGAGGAGGCTCTTTGGCTCGGCCCTGGAGTACCGGAAGGGTCTTGTGCACCTGGCGGCGTTCGCAGCGGACGGGGTGGTTCAGAGGAACGACGGCGGGGGCATGGCGGGGTTCAGCAGGAGGGCGTCGTACAGGAGGAGCAATCATTGAGCCTCCAGGAGAAAGGAGGGCGGTCCATGGCAAGAGTCCCACTTCACAATGTGCTCGATACCATACTGGGCTTCAGCATCAGGGATCTGGTCCTTGAGAAGCCGGAGGATGTCGAGGAGTTCAGGAGGAAGATCCGGCTAAAGATAGAGGAGCTCAGAAGGCAGAAAGCCTTGAAAAAGGAGCCCCAGGAAAAGGGGTAAAGGGCTCGGAAGGAAGGAGGTCATGAAACGGTTGTTTATCATGATAATCCTTGCCATTACCGCATGCAGCGGTGAGGATCCCTGTGACCGGTGCTATGACGATGATTATTACTACGACCACCCTTATTACTGTCAGGAGTGTTTGCAGGAGAAGGAGGACTGAACAATAAAACACCTTCCAGATATATAAGGCAACTACTCATCCATATCTTACAAACAATGTAAACTTGACATGGGGAATATATAAGAAGATAATAAAATCAATTTATTGCAAACATTGAATATAATGATTGGGGCTATTCAAGAGACAACCATCTCATTTGGATTCCGCAATCATTTACTAAGGAAATGCTATGGCAAAGTTTGAAGAACTGAATAAAGGAGCTCTGGTCAAAGGTGTCGTTCCCACTGGACCAGTCACGATAGTTGATGTGAAGTGGCATGGCGACTCTGTCATAGAACTTACATACAAGGATTCATCTGGTAGGGTTGAACATGAGCTGCTTTATCGTGATCGTGAGCCAATCCTCGAAATTCTCGAGCCAGGTGTAGTCTGGGGCTTCAACGCAGATGCAAAGCTGATGCGCCTGGTTTCAGAGGCAATCCGTATTCATCTGGGATACCTTTTTGATCCACATCTGGCAGTCCATACATCCCTGCTGGATCCTTTGCCTCATCAGATCACGGCAGTATACGAGAGCATGCTTTCCCGTCAGCCCCTGAGATACCTTCTTGCCGATGACCCAGGGGCAGGCAAGACCATCATGGCAGGGTTATTCATGAAGGAACTGTTCGTCCGTGGTGACTTGGAACGGTGTCTCATTGTCTGCCCTGGCAATCTCACAGACCAATGGCAGGATGAACTTTTCTCCCGTTTTCAGCTGCCCTTCGACATCCTCACTAACGACCGCCTGCAGACCGCACGCTCAGGCAATGCATTCAATGAAATGTCCTATGTCATTGCCAGACTTGATAAATTGAGCAGAAATGATGATGTCCAGGCCAAACTCCAGCAGACGGACTGGGACCTTATTGTATGCGATGAGGCCCATAAGATGTCTGCATCGTTCTTCAACAGTGAGATCAAGGAGACGAAACGTTATAAGCTTGGGAAGCTGTTGTCAGGACTTACCCGTCACTTCCTCCTTATGACGGCAACTCCTCATAATGGGAAGGAGGAGGACTTCCAACTCTTCCTGGCACTGTTGGATGGTGACAGGTTTGAAGGAAGGTTCCGTGACGGAGTGCATGCGGTCGACACATCAGATCTCATGCGCAGAATGGTAAAAGAAAACCTGCTGAAATTCGATGGAACACCGCTTTTCCCAGAGCGGCTGGCTTACACGGTCGGGTATAAGCTTTCAGACCTTGAGGCAAAGCTCTACGAAGCTGTCACGAGCTATGTCAGGGAAGAATTCAACAGGGCAGACGCCCTTGAGAATGAAGGAAGGAAAGGTACTGTCGGGTTTGCACTCACTATCCTGCAGCGTCGTCTTGCCTCTTCTCCGGAGGCTATTTATCAATCCTTGGTCAGGAGACGGGAGCGACTGGAGAGACGTCTCAGGGAGGAGGAACTGCTTAAGAGGGGCGAGCAGGCTCGGATCTTTGACACAAATCCGGTAGCAGTCCTCAGTCCGGAAGACATAGAGGACCTTGATGAAGTCACAGACGAGGAGGTCGAGAAGACTGAAGACAAGTTCATTGATGAGGCTACTGCAGCCCAGACGATTTTCGAGTTGAAAGCTGAAATTGAAATCCTCAAAAGGCTTGAGGATCTGGCTTTAAGGGTTCGAACAAGCGGTACAGACAAAAAGTGGGAAGAGCTGTCCAAGCTTCTCCAGGATAACAAAGAGATGTTCGATCCCTTGGGATCGAGAAGGAAGCTGATCATCTTTACTGAGCACAGGGATACCCTGAATTATCTTACTCGTCGAATTCAGACCCTCCTAGGAAAGGCAGACCCGGTCATAATCATTCATGGTGGTCTAGGCAGAGAAGAGAGGAAAAAAGCGGAGGAGCTCTTCAAGCAGGACAAGGATGTGCTTGTTCTTGTCGCCACAGATGCTGCAGGAGAAGGTATTAACCTGCAGCGTTCACACCTTATGGTGAACTATGACCTTCCATGGAACCCCAATCGTATTGAACAGCGATTCGGCAGGATCCATCGTATCGGCCAGACAGAGGTCTGTCATTTGTGGAACCTGGTCGCCGAAGAGACCCGGGAAGGGGATGTGTACCGCACCCTCCTGAAAAAACTGGAAACCGAGAGAAATGCCCTAGGCGGAGCCGTTTTCGACGTACTTGGTAAAGCTATCAATGGCGCCGAGCTGAGGGAGCTAATGATAAAGGCCATCAGATATGGTGACAAGCCTGAAGTCAGAGCCCGCCTGAATCAACAGATAGAGCAGGCCTTGAGCCGAGACAATCTTGAGAAGCTCCTTGCGGAGAAGGCCCTGGTGCACGAGTCCATGGATTCGAGCAGGGTCTTCAAGATCCGGGAGGACATGGAACGAGCAGAAGCCAGAAGGTTACAGCCACACTTTATTGCCTCTTTCTTCATAGAGGCATTCAAGCTGCTTGGCGGCTCCATCCGCGAAAAGGAGCCGAGGCGTTACGAGATCACCCATGTGCCAAACTCCATCCGCGCCAGGGACCGGCAGATCGGTCAAGGGTATGCTGTGCTCACCAAATACGAACGCATCTGCTTCGAGAAGGATCTCATCAGCATGTCAGGAAAACCCCTGGCATCGTTCGTCTGCCCGGGTCATCCCTTGCTCGATGCGACCATTGATCTTGTCAAGGAAAGGTACAAGGAACTCCTGAAGCAGGGGGCCGTATTCCTCGATGAGAGCGATACAAGCGAGGACATCAAGGTGCTTTTCTATCTCGAGCATGCTGTTCAGGATGCCCGGGTCGATACGGCAGGAAACAGACGGGTCGTATCCCGGCGCCTGCACTTCGTTCAGATGGACGAGAAAGGCATTGTTCAGGATGCAGGATATGCCCCCTATCTTGACTATCGGCCTCTCTCGGACGATGAGTTTGCCCTGGTTTCACAGGATCTGAAGAAGGAATGGCTCAAGGAAGATCTTGAATCAAAGGCCACCACGTATGCCATCACAAATCTCGTGAAGGAGCATTTCGACGAGGTGAGAAGCCGAAAGGAAGACCTCGTTTCAAGAACCATTGCTGCGGTGAAGGACAGACTCACCAAGGAAATCAATTACTGGGACCACAGGGCAAATGAGCTCAAGAATCAGGAGCAAGCGGGCAAGACAAACGCCAAGATGAACTCTGCAAAGGCCCGTGCACGGGCAGACGACCTTCAGGCACGACTGCAGAAGCGCCTGATGGAGCTTGATCGGGAGCGACAGATATCACCGTTACCCCCTGTAGTAATCGGCGGGTCACTCATTATTCCTGGAGGACTCCTCGCACGTAAGCGCGGCCTCCGCACAGATGATCCTGCCACCTTTGCGCACGAGACAAAACGAGTTGAACTCGCAGCCATGGATGCGGTCATGGCAGCAGAGAATGCCCTGGGTAATTCTCCCACCGATGTGAGCTGCCACAAGTGCGGCTATGATATTGAATCCCTCATCAAGGACGGCAAAGGCAGGCTCCGTTTCATTGAGGTAAAGGGGAGGATCACTGGTGCCAAGACTGTCACGGTGAGCAAGAACGAGATACTTACTGCACTGAATAAACCCGACGACTTTATCCTTGCCCTGGTGGAAGTGCCTGCATCTGAAGGGTTGGAGAATACCGATCCCTGGAGGATCAGCGACAAGAAAAATCTTCAATATGGAAACGTATTCAATGGATGTATCGTGAACTATGTCAGAAAGCCGTTTGTACGCGAACCAGACTTTGGGGTGACGAGTGTGAATTACGATATTGCCGAGCTCCTGAAGCGTGCGGAGGCACCGAAATGACCGGACTTTTGAGGATGTGACATGAAATTCCCCCCTGATCCCCCTTTCATATGGCCTGAGTCTCGAATCATCGAAGGCATGTTTAGTTATAAAGAACAACCACCCTTTGATTCTCTGGCAGTATCATCAGCCTCCATATTCGGGATTGTATCTGAACTGACTGCTCAAGGAGTGAACGTCCTTGAGTCCTGGCTTGCACGAAATGAAGATCTCAGAATTCGTCTTATTGTCACGGTTTATCCTACCTGTGCTACCAAGGAAAATGATCTTTTATGCATTCTGGATCTTGTCAATCGTTGTGATGAAAGACTTATTGTACACATAAAACCCCTTGATCACGTCACGGACCGTACATCAACCATTCTCTGCTTTATCAATCATAATACTGACACATTTTATCTGGCAACAGGACCATCTGAAGACTTAGGTCTCAAGCCTTGGATCGATGGGATGGTAAATCTCGTGTTCAAAGCTGACTTAGTTCAGGTAGATGCGTTCAAGTGTTATTTCGATTGGCTGTGGGCCCATTCAGCAGACATAACATGGAAGAGTGTTGCTCATATCCCCGACCTCGTTCTTCCTGAAGGAACAGAAGAAGCTTTCAGGATGTGGCAGAAGTACCGGCAGGAATGCTCCTTTATAGAAATGCAACATTTGTTTGCTAAAGTGGACCCCGAAACAGGTGAAGTCACCATCATGGATGGCGAAGTCACAATACCACCACCTACAACAGAACTTGGCCTTGCAAAGTTGGATCGTCTTGCAGAACTTGTATCGCGTATTTATGAAAGAGGAACACTGGTAAGTATCGACAAACTGAGCCGTATTCCCCCTTTGGATGCCCCTCTTGATCCGAGTGCCTTTGGTGATTCCACTGAGCTTCAGAAGGGAAACATCACCCGCAAGGTCAGCATGCGCGTCTCCATCATAGATGAGAAGGCTCTCAAAGAAATCGAAAAACGCAGACAGGGGCTTCGCACACTACTTACGAAGTTCACATTCAGCTTGGCAGACAACATGAGGTGGATGCCTTTCTCGGCACGTGAGTTGTTCGAATCAGAGCTAAAACGACTAAATGAGGAAGGGCAGAAGCTGATCTCAGACCTGCTGAAAGGCGATGTTGATGCATTTATAAAGAGTAAACAAAGTAGCCTCATAGATAATATCAACTCCATGTATACAACTCTTGGTAGGCAAGGGAAGGTAACAGAAGATGTCATCTTGAAGGTAACTGAGAGCCTTAAGGAGCGTCTAACAAAAGCATGTTCAGCCAATTTCATGCCGAAGCTTTCCTACTCGTTAATACAGTTCGTTCTTACAGAAAATATATTGGCTTCCCCATGGGGCCAGGCATATTCCTTGTTGAAAGACATAGCTACTTACCCGCGAAAGGCTTTAACAGATGGATTTTTCTTCCGAGGTCTGAAGGTATCGGAAGAAGATCTAATAGAATCCATGAATGTTGCGGAAGATGTTTTATGTAGTGACCTGAGTTCCCGAGGAATAAAGAAACGTTGTAAAGATGAACTCGATCTCCTTACTCGTATAGAGGCTTCGCTCTTGGACTCTCGGGATAAATGTGGTCTGGTTCATAAAATAATCACCGGATCACCTATTGATGTGGTTAATGATGAATTGAAGGAAAAGGAGAAATCACAGAATCAGTAGGATTATCTCTAGAAGCTGCATTGAGAACTGTGTGGGGAGTGTCATATACAATGTTATACTGCTTACCATGGAAGGAGCACTATGACTCTTAACCCTCCTTCTTTCTTTTTTCCCATACGAGACGAGGCCCGGGAAACTTGGGACGACCTTGAGGCAAAACCTAAGATTGCAGGACCCTGGCATCAGCTCTTCATGCAGGTGAAGAGCCCACAGCATGTTCTCTCAGAGCTTCTCCAGAATGCAGACGATGCAGGGGCTACCTGGGCCGATGCCTCAATAGTGGAGGGTACGTTCCGGTTTGTTCATGACGGGGAAGATTTCAATGCCCAGACGTTCTCCTCACTCTGTAACTTCGCATACTCCAATAAGCGAACCCTCCATACGATAGGCTTCCGGGGAATCGGATTTAAGTCAGTCTTTTCCCTCGGGCCTGAGGTGCATGTTACAACACCCACCATGAATTTTTCATTCCATGAAAGCCGTTTTACAGAGCCGGTTTGGGAAGAGGGATGTGGCTCGAGCAGTGAAACGATAATTAAGGTCAAGATGAAGGGTCCTGCAAAACAGAAAGCCATCGAGAATGATTTCAAGAGATGGCAGCAGAATTCCATATCTCTATTGTTTTTCAACCACATAAAGAGGTTGTCCATTCAGAATGAGCAGATACTTCGGGAAGATCTCGAAGAAGGACCGGTTTCATGCTCCAGATGGATCAAGTTGAATGATAGGCAAGTCTTGCTTATAAGCTCTCACCATGAACAGTTCCCACCTGAGTGTATCGAGGAGATCAAGAAGGAACGGGGCATGGAAAATATCAAAGATGATTTGCCACCCTGTTCGGTGCAGATTGTTCTGGAACCAGGTTCACAGTCCTTTCTCTACACTGTTCTGCCCACAGAAGTTAAACCCCTCACCCCGTTTAGCTTCAATGCTCCTTTTCTGACTGACCCTGCAAGAATTAAAATCAAAGATCTGTCCGATTCTCAAACAAACAAATGGCTGCTTAAAAGGATCGGTCAACTTGCTGCTGATACCCTGACCGAATGGATCGGGAACACAAGTCTTGATCTCAAAGATCGTGCACGGGCGTATGCGCTGTTACCGGAACAGATCAAGAAGGATGGGTCCATAGAGAAAGATTGCAGCTCTCACATAATTGATGCCATGAAGGAGGTCTTCGAGTCGAAAAGTTCCTATGTCTTATGCAATGATGGAACAATCACATCGAAGAACAAAGCCATCGCACTTCCAGGGCCGGTATTGGACACATGGGGTGATTCTGTCGCACTACATACATTCGCGCCAGAAAAGACAAAAATTGTCGCGCGTATGATTGATGCTAAATCGAAGCGCATTATGGAGAGCTGGGGGTTTATCGAATCGAAACTTGGTAATGTATTTGTGTCTGATTTCTATCGAAACAAGATACAGCCGCCCTGTCCTCAGCATATTGAAAGATTGACCTTCTTCTGGAGCTTTCTCAGATCCCACATAAATGACTATCCCATGAGCTACTACGCAGCAGATCTGCCAATTATGCCCGTCGCCAAGAAAGATAAATTGCTGTCAGCCAATGCAGTTGTTTCTGCAGGGAACATTAACACAAGGCTGACTGAGGAAGAGTGGTCGTTCCTTATGCAGTTTGCTGACCTCATTGATCCTCGGTGGATCAACATACTCTCTTCTGCACCAAAGATAAAAGACAGGCTGGATACCAAGCCTTTAGACAATGAGCAGAAGCACATCCATAATTCTGCACGGCTCTATGAAATGCTCGCTCTCAAGAGCCCAGTCGGACTCGACCACGTCATGCACAATGTTGCCAGCAATATCTTTATGAGAGAAAACCCTGGACCAGATGGCATCACTATTGCGCATATTGCAGCCAAGGGATCCTTGCGTGTTGATGAAGAATTCAGGTATCTCTGCCGGGATGGAGTTTGGCGCAAGGTTGATGTAATGCTTATCGCCCCGGAAATTGGGCACCTTGATGATCTGTTTCCCTCTTCGTGGCTTCTGGAGCATGTCCTCTCTGAGGAGTACTGCAACAAGTTCCCGGGACAGGACATCAGCATATGGAGATCATGGGTTCGCAACCAGGAGAAGAGCAGGGTTTATTGCTTTCCCATTCCCCAGAAACAAGAAGCGTCCATTGAGGGCATACAAAAGGTTGAACATGAAATCATGCTTCGTGGTGGCAGTCCTCCTGATCGTTATTTATACTCGGGAGAGAATTTCATCCTGCATGATTACGATTGGGAAGCTGTAATCTGGGATCATTGGAATGCCCAGGCACAACTGAAACCTGAGTTCTGGCTGGATGTCGGAAGAGAGATTATATTCTGGTACAATGAAAAATGGCACATCTGCGCCACCGCAAAAGTGAAGCAGAAGGCAAAAAAGCACTCATATGCCATGGAACATGGGGAGCTCTGCTCCAGCTGGCTCTTGAAGATCAGGGCACTTCGGTGTCTTTCGGATATTTACGGATCTCCAGCGACACCAGCTGAACTCATGTACACCACCCCGGATACAGCACCATTGAGCAGTGTTGAGCGTTTCATCCATAAGGATCTTGATAAACAGGAATATGCAGAGGTCCTCGAGCTCCTTGGCGTGAGAGGAGAGCCAAAAGGCATCGGGCCGCTTCTTGACCGCCTCCAGGCAATTTCAAGGGCAGAAAAACCGCCCATCACAGATCTGGGAAAATTGTATGAGTGCATTGAGCGTGCCCTGGTCAGGATGTCTCCTGAAGAGGCTATTGAAGCGAGAGATCGTTTTATGCATTTCAGGCTTGTCTACACCGAGGACGGCGCATGGGAGTATTCCCATCATGTGTATTTGGATAATCCGGAGCAGATCCCAGGAGTGAACATCATCCATCATGAATTTCTGAACATGAAGCTTTGGGAACGTCTGAATGTAACGCCACGGCCCACCTTTGAGATGGTTTTGGGCTGTGTCCTTGAAATACCTGTCGGGCACAAGCTGTCGGAAGAGGAAAAGAAACGTGTCCGTGGAATTATTCGGAGAGATCCCCAGGCGGTATGGTCCAGAAGTGATGCATGGCTCGACCTGTCAGGACGTTGGCAGGACAAGAAATCGCTGAGATGGGGCATGACAAGAAACCCTGCACCAGCATTGTTCGATTCCTTCAGGCAGAAGACCGCTGATTTCTCAATGGTTCAGAGCGACTTGGCTGCATTCCATGAATACACAGGTCTCTCTCCGTTGGAGGAGATCATGGAAGAGCGCATGATAGATGTTGAAAATGATACAGCAACACCTGATGCACAGTGGCTTGTCGTACTTGGGAGTGTACTCATGCGCCTGAAGGATCCGGGCACAAGAAGCGCTCCGCAGGAGAACACATCCCCCTATATCAATGACAGGGCATTGGCAGCTCGAATGAAGGTCTGCGTCCTTAAGCAGGTCAAAAGAATGAAGGTCGCCCCCTACATACATAGTGAACAGGCCGGGAGTGAGAGAGACTGTGCTGTCGTATGGATCGATGATGTTCTCTATGTAAAGGGAACTCCTGCACAGCATATCCATGAGCTGAAGAAGACATTGGTCAGTTGCTTTAGTGTACCGAGCGCACGAGCAGCTATTGAAGACTGCGTGTATCGAGACCCTTCATGGATTCACGACTATGCCCTTCATAATCTGGATCTCATGGAAGATGAGCTACCTGATGAGCCAGATGAGAAGGTCTCAGAGTTCTTTCAGCATACCGTATCAGAGCAGGTTATACAGGAAGATGAAGTAAAACTGTCACCTGGTGAAGAAGCTCCAAACAGGGATGAACCCTCTCATGATGGTAACCAGAATGATAACAAAGTTGAAAAGAGACCGAGTCATCCCCGAAAGGACCATCTGGGTGATGCATTCCGGGTGATCATGGACGATAAGGGTTATTCCCTTGATGGAAAAAGATATGTTCACCCAAACGGCAACAGGGTCACTGAAACTGAACAGGGCTCATCATTTGACTGGATCGAATTTGATAACAATGGGCAGATCATCTCACTTTACTGGGTAGGTCGAGGATCAATGCGAGAAGGCTTTGATATACCTTCCGAGGTCTGGAATTACCAGGTTCAAGATAACATGGAGGTCTATCTAATATTGATTGAGAAAGAGATCAGGGTTCAGAGATATACGCTCTCTGTCTTGAAGCATATGGCAGAAACAGGACAGGTAGAAGTGTTTCCCCATGCATTGAAGGTTCGCATGGTTTGTTGATATCTTAGTATGAATAAGTGTTTGAGGAATGCCTAACATGAAAACAAGAAAGAAACTTATTGAGGTTGCATTACCACTGGAGGCGATAAATAAAGCCAGCGCGCGGGAAAAGTCCATCCGGCATGGACATCCAAGTACTTTGCACTTGTGGTGGGCCAGGAGGCCCTTAGCTGCTGCAAGGGCAGTGATCTTTGCACAGATGGTGGACGATCCGTCAAGCTGCCCGGATTTGTTCCCGACTGATAAGGCACAAGAGAAGGAACGCAAACGACTTTTCAAGATCATCGAGGATCTGGTGCAGTGGGAAAACACTACAAACGAAACTGTGCTGCAGCAGGCACGTGAAGAAATCTGGCAGAGCTGGCGCAGGGCGTGTGCTGATAATGCAGATCACCCGAGAGCGAAAGAGCTCTTCGACCGCTATAAGCTGCCCGCCTTTCATGATCCATTCGCAGGTGGTGGCTCATTGCCTTTAGAAGCCCAGCGATTGGGACTTGAAGCTTATGCGAGTGACCTCAACCCAGTGGCGGTGCTCATTAACAAGGCCATGATCGAGATTTCACCGAAGTTTGCTGGAAGGCCTCCCGTGAATCCTGAGGCACGGGGAGACAGAAGGCTGTTCGAGCGGGAATGGAAAGGTGCACAGGGCCTTGCTGAAGATGTTCGGTACTATGGAAAGTGGATGCGTGACGAGGCTGAAAAGCGTATTGGCCATCTCTACCCAAAGGTTGAGATCACAGCCGAGATGGCAAAGGAACGGCCTGATCTGAAAAAGTATGTTGGCAAGAAGCTAACGGTCATAGCCTGGATCTGGGCACGCACAGTGAAGAGTCCAAACCCGGCATTTTCAAATGTAGATGTGCCGCTTGCCACTACCTTCATTCTCTCCACCAAGGCAGGCAAAGAGGCTTATGTCGAGCCAGTGATCGAAGGCGACAGCTACCGCTTCACAGTGAAAGTTGGTAAGCCTAAAAACACTGATGTGGTAAAACGCGGTACAAAATCAGGTAGTAGTGGCAGTAGTTTCCTTTGTCTGATTTCGGGAACGCCGATACCGTTCGAATATCTGCGATCAGAGGCTAAGGATGGTCGAATGGGAGCACTGCTGATGGCCATTGTTGCTGAAGGCGAGCGAGGGCGTGTGTATCTCTCACCAACTTCGGAGATGGAAACCCTTGCACTTAATGCACATCCTCAGGATGTACCGGATACTGATCTTCCTAAGAAAGCCCTTGGTTTCCGCATCCAGGAGTACGGGATGACAAGATGGCGGGACCTCTTCACCCCCCGCCAGCTCGTGGCGCTTACGACCTTTTCTGATCTTGTGTCAGAGGTTCGTGAGGTGATTAAAAGAGACGCCATCAAAGCTGGTTTGATTGATGACAGTAAACCCCTCTGCGAAGGCGGAACCGGGGCCACCGCCTATGCTGAAGCGGTGGGGGTGTATTTGGGATTCGGTACCAGCCGAGCCGCTGATGCGTGGAGCAGCATAGTTACTTGGCGTAATCAAGTTGAGGCTTCGCGAAACACATTTGCGCGACAAGCTCTGCCAATGACTTGGGACTTTACTGAAGTTAATCCATTCTCGATTTCGTGCGGTCACTGGATGGGGAATTCTGTTGAGTGGGTAGAGAAAAGCCTTCAGCATCTTCCGTCAAGCCCAAGAGCTGGACTCTCGAAACAAGCCGATGCAACGACACAGGATGTATCAGCTAACAAAGTTGTGTCCGCCGACCCTCCATATTATGACAACATCGGCTACGCCGATCTTTCGGACTTCTTCTACGTCTGGCTGCGCCGCTCGCTCAAGGCTGTCTTCCCAGACATATTCGCTACTCTAGCTGTGCCTAAGGCCGAGGAGCTCGTCGCTACTCCCTACCGCCATGGCAGCAAGGGAAAGGCGGAAACCTTCTTCCTTGATGGCATGACCAAGGCAATGCACCGCCTCGCCGAGCTGACACATGATGCCTTCCCTGTCACCATCTACTACGCCTTCAAACAGTCGGAGAGTGAAACCGATGCTGGAACAGCTAGCACTGGCTGGGAGACGTTTCTCGATGCGGTTATCAATGCAGGTTTTGCGATAAGCGGTACCTGGCCAATAAGAACTGAAAAGCAGGGGCGTGTTATCTCAAACGACACCAATGCCCTTGCCTCCAGCATCGTTCTTGTGTGTTCTAAACGTGCTATCTCCGCCCCCACCACCACACGCCGAGAGTTCATAACCAATCTCAAGTCCGAGCTGCCGAAAGCACTCACCCACCTCCAGCGCGGTAATATTGCGCCAGTGGACTTGGCCCAGGCGGCCATAGGCCCGGGTATGGCAGTTTTTACTCGTTATACCAAAGTACTTGATGCGGGGGGTAAGCCACTATCTGTGCGGGAAGCCCTCTCGCTTATCAACCAGATTCTTGATGAGGTATTGGCCGAGCAGGAGGGGGATTTCGACAATGATACCCGTTTTGCAACTGCCTGGTTTGAACAGTCAGGCTTTCACGAGGGAGAGTTTGGAGTCGCTGATGTCCTGGCAAGAGCCAAGGTTACCTCAGTCGATGGCTTGGTCCAAGCTGGTATTGCACATTCTGGGCGAGGAAAGGTACGTTTGCTGAAGCCAAGTGAACTCTCTAAGGTTTGGGACCCCACAACTGACTCTCGCCTAACAATATGGGAGATGGTACATCATCTCATTCGAGTTCTTGAATCCGGAGGGGAACCAGAAGCAGCAAAACTGGTTGCCAAACTTGGCAGCAAAGCAGAAGCAGCACGTGAACTCTGCTATCGCCTTTACACAATATGCGAACGCAAGAAACGTTCAACAGATGCCCTGTCCTACAATGCACTTGTACAGAGCTGGCCAGAGATCATCCGCCTGGCACAGGAAGGCGGCAAGCCTGCAGCTAAGGACCGCACCCTCATAGACGAGATGGAACAGGAGTAACCCATGGCTATCACGAATCATGAACGTGTAGGTAAAGCTCTCGATCTTTTAAAAGCTGGTCTTGCCCCCTATGTCCAGCGTGAATTCAAGAACCAGTACAAGGACCGCGCTGATGCTGAAGCGAACCGCTATATCATTGATGATCGCCTGAATGCGAAGAAGCCAATCTCTGATTGGGACGTGTCCGCCCTTCTCAGGATCATGTGGGATGCATGGAACAGTGTATTCCGTAACACCCTCGGTCATACCGAACGGAGCCTTCTGAGCGAACTGCGGGAACACCGCAACAAGTGGGCGCACCAGGAAAACTTCTCGAGCGACGATGCCTATCGAGCCCTCGACTCTTCGGTCAGACTTCTTACAGCAATCTCAGCACCACAGGCGGCTGAGATCGAGAAGATGAAGATGGAGCTCCTCCGCCTGCGTTTCGACGAACAGGTGCGCAGCGAGAAACGAAAGAGCACCAGCTCTGCCATTGAGAGCGCCGCCTCAGGCACCCTCAAGCCATGGCGAGAGGTGGTGACACCACATAAGGATGTGGCCACCGGCCGCTATCAGCAGGCCGAATTCGCAGCCGACCTCTGGCAGGTACACCTGGGTGAAGGAACAGATGAATACCGGGACCCTGTGGAGTTCTTCCGCCGCACTTATCTTACCGAGAGCTTGAAGCGGATGCTAATTGGCGCTGTACAGCGGCTTTCCGGTAAGGGTGGAGACCCGGTGGTTCAGCTCCAGACCAACTTCGGTGGCGGCAAGACGCACTCCATGCTGGCACTCTACCACCTGTTCTCAGGGGTAGCGCCAAATGAACTGTCTGGAATTGATAAAGTGATGCAGGAGACAGAAATAAAGAAACTGCCTACGGTGAAGCGGGTAGTTCTGGTGGGCAATAAGATCTCTCCCGGCAACCCTTCAACCAAGCCTGATGGCACGGTCGTGCACACCCTGTGGGGGGAACTTGCCTGGCAGCTTGGTTATGCTGCAGGTGGCCAGAAAGAGGCCAAGAAAGTATTCAAGCGTGTGGCAGCGGACGATGAAAAGGCGACGAGCCCAGGGGATGTGTTACGTGAACTTTTCAAGGAATATGGGCCATGCCTTATCCTGATCGATGAGTGGGTAGCCTATGCTCGCCAGCTCCACGACCAGAGCGACCTTCCGGCAGGCAGCTTTGAAACGCAGTTCTCCTTTGCCCAAGTTCTCACCGAGTCGGCACGGCTGGCGAAGAACTGCATGCTGGTCATAAGCCTGCCTGCATCAGATACCACGGGATCTCCGCATATCCAGGCCGACGATGTTGAGGTAGGAGGTGTTCGTGGTCGCGAGGCACTCGATAGGCTGCGCAATGTCGTGGGGCGGCTCGAATCGTCATGGACCCCGGCAAGCGCTGAAGAAGGGTTCGAGATCGTACGCCGGAGGCTGTTCGAGCCCATGACCGATCCTTCGCATTTCAAAGATCGGGATGTAGTGGCGCGTACGTTTGCTGACATGTATCGCACCCAGCATCAGGAGTTCCCTTCCGAGTGCAGGGAATCTGATTATGAGAAGCGCATACGTGCAGCATACCCGATCCATCCCGAGGTGTTCGACCGTCTCTATACCGACTGGTCAACCTTGGTGAAGTTCCAGCGTACACGCGGTGTGTTGCGCCTCATGGCAGCAGTGATCCACAGTCTGTGGAAGAACGGAGATCGGAATCCCCTCATACTGCCTGCCAACATCTCAATTGACGATCCACGTGTGCGGGATGAACTGACTCGGTATCTGCCCGATCTGTGGAAGCCCATCATCGAGAAGGATGTGGATGGCCCCAATTCATTGCCGGTTTCCATGGACAGTGAAGTACCGAACCTCGGCAAGTTCGCCGCCTGCAGGCGAGTGGCAAGGACTATCTATCTCGGTTCAGCACCCACAACAGCCGCAGCTCACCGAGGGCTCGAGGACCGCCGGGTTAAGCTTGGATGTGTGATGCCAGGTGAGTCCCCTGCTGTGTTCGGTGATGCCCTGAGGAGACTCGCCGGATCAGCGACGTTTCTCTATCAGGACGGCACGCGCTACTGGTACTCCACACAACCCACAGTTACCAAGCTTGCAGAAGACAGGGCCGAGCAGCTCAAGCGCAATCCAGACAAGGTGATACAGGAGATTGACAAGAGACTTCGTGAAGACCTTCGTTCATCAGGAGACTTCAGCCACATCCACCCCATGCCGAACTCCGGGGCTGATGTACCGGACGAGATGGAGGCACGGCTTGTGGTGCTCAGGTCTGATCAGACTTACAGCAAGGATTCGGGAAATGAAGCTGAGAAGGCAGCCCGGTCCATCCTTGAATCACGGGGAACTACGCCCCGCATATATCGTAATACGCTCGTCTTCCTTGCAGCGGACAAGGCCCGTATGCAGGACCTGGATGAAGCTACGCGTAAGTTTCTTGCATGGGAATCTATCCTTGCGGAGAAGGTGCAGCTGAATCTAGACCCGCACCAGCTGAAACAGGCCGAGACCCAGAGGACGGCCGCTGACAGCACGGTAACGGCGCGGCTTCCGGAGACCTACCAATGGCTCCTGGTGCCCGTGCAGACAACACCCCAGGCATCAGTGACATGGGAGGTACACAGGCTCTCCGGGCAGGATAAACTCGCAGTGCGCGCAAGCAAGAAACTGAGGAATGAAGAGCTCTTGATCATGGTGTTTGACGGTACGCGACTGCGGATGGAACTCAACAGGATACCACTCTGGCGCGGGGATCATGTGTCAGTCAAGCAGGTGGTGGAGGACTTCGCAAGATATATCTACCTTCCGAGGCTCAAGGACAGCTCGGTGCTCATCGATGCCATCAGGTCCGGTGTAGAACGCATCACCTGGGAAGAGAACTTCGCCTATGCCAGCGCCTACGATGGGGAAAAGAACCGGTACTTGGGCCTGGTAGCAGGTGAGATGACATCGATCATAACAGACAGCCAGAGTGTGCTCGTGAAACCGGAGATCGCCAAGAGGCAGCTGCAGGATGATGCGGAAAAGAGGGCTGAAGAAGAGGGTAAACCTGCTGAGCCGGGTGAACCAGGAGAGCCGGGAGGGGGTATTATCTCAGATCCCCCAAAGCCAGAACCAAGGCCTCTCCAGAAGCGATTCCATGGGACAGTGCAATTGGATGCGTTGCGGCTGGCGAGAGATGCCGGAAAAATATCCGAGGAGATAGTCCAGCACTTCTGTGCATTGCATGGGTGCAGCGTGGAGGTGACCCTTGAGATTCAGGCCAGGATTCCTGAAGGTGCGCAGGAAGGCCTGGTCAGAACCATTACAGAAAACTGCAATACCCTGCGCTTCGCAAGCTATGGGTTCGAGAAGGAATGATGCCATGATCAAACTCTTCGGGTCTCGTTCCAATTGGGAGGTGGTTGCGTTCTATTTCATTGAACCTCTCATCATCAATAAAAGCCGAAGGTTCACTCGCCAGGAGGTCATGAGGAACCTCGATGAGATTCTCCCCCTGCTGAAACTTCTTGGACACAAGGCAGACCCTCAACATCCGGAAGAGACGCTTCAGAAAACATTGCAGAACATGCGGGACAAGAAATGGCTACTGTTCCTAGGCGATGGTAACTCAGGAGATTATGAACTGACTGAAGCCGGATACAAGAAGATGCTGAGCATGAAGGACGGCTTACGAAAGATCAAAGAGTCTAGAAAGGAGATCAAGGGCCTCAGGTAGGAGTGCCCCGCGTATTGAAGGGGGCAGGTTATTGTATGGTTCATCGATCATAGAAAGAGATGGGGATCTTATGAACAGGCAATTGAGAGAAATCGCATCGTGGCGTTTTGCGTGTGAGCTTATTAGACGATACCCGAACAAATTCATTATAATAGAGACACATCCCGGAGGCGGTACCTATGATTGCCTCTCGTTGTACACCAAGAAGGAAGAGCATTGTGCCGATTTGAATCGTGGGGGCAGGTTCCACGTGTTCATGAGATTTGATGGACTCCATAAAGATGTCGATGCCTACCCCATATGGGATGAGCTCTCCCGCAAGGAAGATTATCCAGGGATTCTTGACATCCTCTGTAGAATGATGGGACTTCCAATACCTCACCGCCTGCCACCGAGTACACCTGCTGTACTGGTATATCGTTTCATAGCGGCATTCCTTGCCCATTCATGTTTTGGAGTGGACTATTGGGAATGTCGAAATGGGGAGTTTGATTCGTCCGCACCATATGAATGCGGTGGTAGAGTTCACTGCTGTCCAAAATAACTCCAAGCCCTGATATGGGACAAGGAAAATCAATCCATTAGAGATCCGCTAAGCTATTTATCATGACCTGGTTGTCCTGCTGTCGATCTTGCACACCTGCTGTCCAAGACCTGGAAGGGGCAAGAAATCCTGGACAAGCAAAGGCTCGGCGGGCGGTGTTTCATACGGGTCATCGAGCCACTGCCGCAGATCACGGTACGTGAAGAGATTCCAGCGGAGCAGGGAGACGAGATTGGACAACGACCAGGAGAACGTGGACAGATGATGCAGGTACTTGATGATGAGCATGGCGATCAGTGCTGTCCAAATCTGGATATACAAAGCGTTCTCCGAGGTGCCCACGAAGGTCTTCACCTTGAGGTTCTGCTTGAGCGTCTTGAAGAAGATCTCGATCTCCCAGCGGTCCTTGTAGATAGCGGATATGGTGGAGGCTGCCAGAGAGAAGTGATTCGTCAGGAGAACGAGCTCTTCGTTATGGGCTTCATCCCATACCACCACCCTGCGAAGGATGTGCGGGCACTTCTGCCATGCTCCGACACCGGCGAAGGTGATGTGCTGGTCTGCCAGGAGGTTGCCATAGACAGGGACTTCCCGTTCTCTCATGACCTCATAGACGGCATTGTCCTTCATCCTGGTGACAAAGTAGATGCCGGCATCTGTCCAGGAGGAGAACAGGGAGTAGTCGTTGTATCCCTTGTCCATGGTGACGATGGAGCCTTTGGTGAGCGGCACCTTGCGGGCTACGGTGACGTCATGCCTCTTCCCGTTGGAGATGTACGCATAGGTGGGAAGATACCCGTCATGGTCCAGGAGGAGATGGAGCTTGACCGCACCCTTGGTTCTCCTGAACTGCGCCCAGGGGAACATGCTCAGGCACAGCGATATGGTGGTGCTGTCCAGCGTGAGCAGCTTGTTCTTGAACCTGAACTTCCTCTTCTTGCCCGTCATGCTTCCCCGGTACCTGTCCAGCAGGTGGTAAAAGAGGTCCCGGTACATCTCCCACGGACGATGGGCGTTGGCATAGGCAAGGGTGGACTTCCGGGGGAAGTCATACAGCCCCAGGTGCCTGATCTTGCCTACGCAGCAGGCAAGCCCCCCGCAGATCTCCCGGATGCTCTTGGCCTGAGCCAGCTGACAGAACAGCATGGCTACGAAGTGAGCCCAGGAACTGTACCCCTTCGCATGCCGTTCTGCATCGTGCTCGAGAACAAGTTTGTGGAAGGTCATTCGATCAACAAGGGATAACACTTGACTGAAGAGGCTGCCGCACCGTACCATATTTCCAATCCTCCTTTTGGGTTTCGCTGTTTCTTGGTCAAAACACCCTTACCCTCGAGGAGGATTTTCACAAACATCTTTGTGTCATGCTATTTTGGACAAGAGTGATTTAAGATGCAGATTGATTGTAACGTGTTGATCGATTGGTTCGTGAAGGCATGGGGGTAGGGTGATATGAAATCGTTCCGGCTTGGTTTGCATGGCAT
>Ga0209606_1002193_pt1 | contig 22295 bp, 21 predicted proteins | sample AD_UKC057_MetaG_FD_184412 | JGI IMG/M metagenome (GOLD analysis project Ga0209606, IMG submission 184412) | Active sludge microbial communities of municipal wastewater-treating anaerobic digesters from USA - AD_UKC057_MetaG (SPAdes) (version 2) | ecosystem: Engineered > Bioreactor > Anaerobic >...
CCGGCGTGATCCACACAATGAAGGAAGCCGGATGCATAGTCCCTGTTAGGCCTTCGCATTTTCTGCGAAACGAGCCGGAGCAGTTGTACAGGCTGCTGACCCAGACAGGCAGAACCATCGAAGCGACGGCACATCATCCGTTTCTTACACGGGATGGATGGAAGAAATTGCTGGAGCTGACGCCCTCGGATCGCGTAGCCGTAGTTGCGGAATATCCAGATCTCTTTGGAAACGGCGAAAAAATGGACGACGAGCTAATCAAGATCATGGCATATCTCATCGCTGACGGCAGCTTGATGGAAGGCAAATCGCCGATCTTTACAAAAAACGATCTGGAAGTGAGGTCCGACTTCGAAGCTGCCGTGGAGTCAAAAGGAGATGAGTGCATCGAGTTCTTCAACAAAAGGGGAATCGCTCATGTGCGGATCAGGGGGAAGCAAAGGAAACCCAACAATGTGATAAAGCACCTGAAAGAAGTGGGCCTTCATGGTTTAAGGTCCAGGGAAAAGTTCATTCCCGAATTCGTGTTCGGTCTTTGCAAAGGGAAGCTGTCGCTTTTCCTAAACCGGCTTTTCACATGCGACGGTTGCGTTGAAGCGACCGGGCGCGTCAGTTTCAGTTCAACATCGGTGAGGATGGTGCACCAGACACAGCACTTGCTTCTTCGGTTCGGAATCGTTTCTGTTGTTAGGGAGAAGTATCTGTATGGCGGTGTCTATGGAGCTGAGCTCCTGATCGCAAGTAAAAACGATGTTCTGCGGTTTTTAGATCAAATCGGTTTCATAGGAGAGAAAGCCTGTCGGGCTGAAGCGATCAGAAGCAATCTGTATAATGTTCGCGCCACAGGAACTCAACTTGATCGTGTTGGACACATTCTCTTCGACCGGGTCATTTCGATAACGCCCTTAGATGTCGAACCGGTTTATGACCTGACAATTCCCGAATATCACAATTTCATTGCGAATGATTTTGTGGTGCATAACTCCAGTTTCTGCGCCGGTATGCCCAATGTTGTATTCGCGGCCACGGAACCCGGTCTCGGCCAGCTCGAGGTTCACCAAGTGCCGATTCAGTCCTGGCAGGACTTCATTGATTTCTGCAATGCGCTGGTGGAAGAGAAACACGACTTCCAGACGGTCGTGATCGACACGATCAACAACCTGTACGCGTTCGCCTGCCGCGCCGTCTGCGAAAAACACAAGGTCGAGTATGTCGGCGATTTTAAGGCCATCGGCAAGGGGCACGTGCTTGCCAACAACCTTTTCTACGAGACATTGCTCAAGTTGGCGAACCAGCCATTGGGTCTCTGGATGATTGCGCACTCGGTGGAAAAGGAAATCGAAACACGCACGGAGAAATACCTCAAAGCTGTTCCGCAGCTTCCAGACAAGGCTGCGGGCCAACTTCTCGGCATGGCCGATCTCATCCTCTATGCCGACCTCCACGAGGAACGTGATGAAGACGACAAATCACATTTCAAACGCGTTCTGCGAACCAAGCCTTCCAAATATTACGAGGCTGGTGACCGGAGCGGTCTGATGCCGTCGTTCATCGACCTTGACTACGGGAAATTCGCGGAGGTCTACACAACCGCAATCGGAGCGCCGAAGGCCTCATCGCCGCAACCCGCGTTGGGCGCGAAACAACCAGCTGCTCCGAAAACGAGTGCTGAAAAGCCATCAGAGAGCCAAAGAGCACCTGCAGCGGTGCATGGGAAGTGATTTAAACGGTATCAAAAATCTGATGAAAAGAGGTAATAGTTATGAACGACAACATGAACGAGACATGCGAACAGGGTGAGGACCAGTTCGATCTCGCGCAGTGGGATGAAGAGTTTGTCAACGCGCCCGTTGAGGAACGCGAATACGAGCCGGTGCCTGACGGGAAATACCAGGTCGTCGTGGACCGGGTCGAGCTGACGAAGTCCCAGACATCGGGTAACCCGATGCTGAAATGGAAACTCAAGGTGCTCGGACCGAAACACGAGGGCGCGATCATGTGGCGGAACAACGTCATCGGCACCAAGGGCAACGTACAGTGGCTCAAGAACGATCTTCACGTGTGCGGGCTCGATCTTGAGAAGCTGTCGGAGCTTCCCGGCAAGTTGGGAAAGTTGCTCGACATCATGCTCGAGGTCACCAAAAAGACCAAGGGCGAGAACGAGAACATCTATCTCAATCGCCGGATCATCAACGATGCCGCCACCGATGGCGGTCAGGACATCGACAAGCAGCTTCAGGAAGAGGCCGCCAAGGTCTTCTGACCTGTATTCTCCTTTCATCGCCGGTGTGTTTGAGAAAAGCGCCGGGATAAACACAAAGCTCGATGCATCTATCGCGTTGACGCGTATTTCTGGCGACCTGAATCCTGGACAGAAGAAAGCAGTTCGCACCGCGATTGAAAACGCAACGAGCCTGGTCTCCGGCGGCGCTGGCACAGGAAAGACCTACACGGTTTCATGCATTGTCGACATTTACCTCGACGCCGATATGACCGTGGTTCTCGCAGCGCCCACCGGCAAGGCAGCAAAACGCATGGAACAGGCCACAGGCATGTCGGCATCCACGATACATCGCCTGCTCGGATACGACGGCAATGTGTTCCAACGGGGGCCGGATAATCCCATAGACGTGGACGTTATCATTCTCGATGAGGTTTCCATGCTGGACGTTCCACTCTGCTGGCATCTGTTCCAGGCGATTGATTTCAGCCGCACGAATCTTGTTCTGGTTGGCGACCACAACCAGTTGCCCCCTGTGGGTCCGGGCAATATTCTTCGTGATTTGATTCAGAGAAAACTCGTTCCAACGACTATTCTTTCCGAGGTCGTGCGACAGGCTGGCATCCTGAAGGAAAACAGCATCGCCATTCTTTCAGGCCGCGTTCCGCCAAACGTCGAAGGAACATCCACCCGCAAGGAATGGTATGTGATCGACAAATTCAAAGAGCCAGGCGAGATTCTCAAATTCATTCTCTATCTGTACGAGAACGTATTGCACGAGAAACTCGGGTTTGACCTTGTCCGTGACATTCAACTTCTTGCGCCCATGAAGAAAGGCGTCCTGGGCGTGGACAATCTGAATATCGAGCTGCAGCGGCTTCTTCAGAATAAGTGTTTCGGATACGACGTCGTTCCGGTGCGTCCAAACAGGCGTCCGAAACTACATCCCAACGACAAAGTCATCCAGAACCGCAACAACTACATCCTCGATGTCATGAACGGCGCTGTTGGCTACATCAAACGATACGATTCAGACAACGGTGTTTATCACATTGAGTTCGACGATGGTGTGCGTCAGTTCGACAACGAGGCGATGAAGAATATCTCTCTCGCATACTCCTCGACCGTTCACAAAATGCAGGGGTCTGAATGTGAATGTGTGATCGCGGTCGTTCACAAGTCGCAGTCCTTCATGCATCATCGCAACCTGTTTTATACGGCGGTCACCCGTGCCAAAAAAACGGCGATCATCATCGGCGACCGCTGGGGCATTAAAACGTGCGCCGAGCGCGCGTTCTCCGACAAAAGAAAAACATTCCTCAGTCTGGAAGGATTCGCGGGTACCATAAAAAATGAATAACCCGAAGGAATACTATTCGTTAATCACGAATATCGATATCGGCGACGTCGCAAGGGAACTCATCGGGGAAAGAATAACGGATGAGTCCGGCGGCGTCCTTTATATTGACTGTCCCCGGCACGCCAGCATCCATCACCGCTCATTAAACATCGACATAAAAAAACAGAGCTGGTATTGCTTCGGCTGCAGTGTGGGTGGCGATGTGCTGCAGCTTGTCGAGTTCATTCAATCCGGCGTCGTAACCAAGAATGCCAGCGGCAGGATGCCCGACACGCATCGTGCTGCGCGAGACTACCTTGCGCGGAAGGCAAACATTCCGCCTCTCTCTCAGTGGAATCTTTCACCGGAACAGATAGTCGAAGCTGAGGTGCGCCGATCCGAAGAGGAACTCGTATTCGGCATTTTGAAAGACATCGCCGAATATTATCACAAAAAATTGTGTGACAGACCCGATGTACAGGAGGCATTTAGCAGGAAGTATGGCATCTCTGACGAAACAAGAGATGCGCTTTTGATCGGGTTTTCTGATAATGACGGACTCCTGAAATTCCTGAAGGATAAATATCAGCCGTGCGAGATAGCAAAGACGGGATGCTTCAATTTTGATTATCAGGAGAATCTGCTTCCCGTCTTCAAAAACCGGTATGTATTTCCCTATTGGAAACAAGGCCGCGTTGTCTATCTCATCGCCCGGCAGTCCCCGTGGACGGAAGATTGCGAGTACGAGAGACACAAATACAAAAAGCTGCAACTTGCCAACGACCAACACAAATACATCTCTTCATGTGTAAACAATCGATACTTTTTTAACGAAGATGCTCTTCTTGCAAAATCCGAATTTGTTGTCATAACCGAGGGCGTCACAGACTGCATCTCGCTCATGGAACACGGCTTCACGTCATTCTCGCCGGTGACCAACAATTTCTCTGACTATGACCTTGAGAAGCTGTTCAATCTCACCCGGCGTTTCGACCGTATCTACATCTGCCAGGACAACGAACCCAGTGAAGCCGGATTCAAGGGTGCTATGAAAACCGCGCATTATCTGGAATCGCGCGGTCTGAAAGTTCTTGTATCGAGTCTTCCCATGGGTGAAAAACAGGCGCAGGCGCGAACCAAGCTTGAAGAATTGCCCCCGGACACACTCAAGGAAGTTGCCGATCAACTGCGGCTGGACACCAAAATTGACGTCAATGAATATTTTTTGGATCATTCGGCGGATGATTTCCTCGCGGTACTCGCAACCGCAAAAACACCGATCCATTATGCCATCGCTTCAATACCGCCCGACATGCCGGACGATGAACGAAACAACATGCTGTATCCGGTCATGCGCCGCCTTGCCGCGCTGAAACCCATTGATCTGGATCGGTACGTCGACGTTATACAGACCCACTTCGGGAAAAAGCTCTCAAAAAAAACCATCCAGGACACCATCGCCGCCGTGCGACGTGAGGAGAAATCAAAAGAGAGAAAGAAGTTCCACAGCGACGCCCCGGAAGGAAGCTGCCGGCGGCTCATTGATCAGATGCTCTTCGACACGACTGAGGAAGAAGGTAGACCGAACTGGAACACGATATCCGAGGGCGTGTACCGATGGTTTAAAAACAACGGCGCGATTTTCTTTCACGACACAGAGCAAAACCGCTACGTCTATTTTGAAGGGAGAGTGTTCAGCATGAAACCAGACAAGAATACCAACCCGGCATATCTGTCCATGCTCTATAAGCACACGCAGATTCCGATCACGACAAGCCCGACAGGACGTGTCTTCCATGAGTGTTTCGACAGCATCGCCTACAACGATGGCGACATGAAAGACCCGCATTACTGGCTCTACACCGACCGGGCGCGCCACACAGTCTTTTTCAATCTCAACAACGCAGAGAACGAGATCGTGAAAATAACGCCGGATGGAATCTCGATCATCCACAACGGGATCAACGACGACAATCTCGTGTTCCACCACTCTCCGACCATGCGCCCGGTTGAATACCTTCCCGACGTGAACATCGACGCGGCGGAACAACTCTTCAAGAAACTCATTTTCGATAACCTTGCATGCCCGCCGGAGGAGCGTGTTCTGATTACCACGTGGATATCCTGTTTTCTGCTGCTCGATTTCGCGGGCACGAGACCGCTCCTGCGTTTCGAGGGCGCCACGCATTCCGGCAAATCCACGGCCAGCAAACTGATATCCGCGCTTGTTTTCGGCGATGAGAATCTTGAGAATCCCACCATCGCGGCCAACTACACCGAGGGCGCGAAACAGCCTCTCATCGTGATAGATAACATCGAGCTTAAAAACGCCACGGATGAATTCGTTCAGTTCCTGCTCACCGCAGTCACCGGCATCGTGCGCACCAAACGCAGACAGGGCACGGACACCGACACCGTTCGCGAGTCTGTACGGTGTCTCATCAACACGTCCGGCATCGAGCCTCTTGCCGGGCTGTCGGAGCTTACGACCCGCACGCTTCTTGTCGATTTCGACATCGCATGCTCGACTGTTGGCTATTTTCTTGACTCCGTGACACTTCAGGGCATTATGGATGCACGCAATATCATGCTTTCCGCGATATTCAAAAAAACACAGATGATTCTCAGGCTGCTGCGAGATGGCGGGCATGCCGTGATCATGAAACTGTTCACCGATCAACTCGGTCAGCATCCCAAACGGCGATGCAACGATTTTCTCTCTCTCATGTACCTGATGCTGCTTGTCGGCATGAATGAGGCCGACATGAAGAAGTACATGGGTGTTGTGCACCCGGTATTCAAAACCATTCTGAGCGGCCAGCAGCGACTTTCAGAGGCGCAGGAGATCGAGGCAAACCCGTTCGTCATGTTTGTCGCGCTGATCGTTAAAGAGAGGCTGCTCGCCATTGCCGCCGATGACAATGGGCCGTCGACTGGTTTCCTTGAGAATTTTAAACGGTCTTACGGCCTATCATTTTCAGGCGACTACACAATCATGGAGGCGCAGGCCCGTGACTTGTTCTCCGCGTTCAACACGTATGCACGAGCAAAAGGCATGAAGCCGCCATACATGAGCGCGGCGCAATTATCCAAGCGGCTCAGAAACGATCTTGGAACCATTGAGAAAGCTGGGTTGAGAATTGTTCAAAGCAAGAACAGAGATAAGTTTCTGCTCTTCACGATAACGGTGCCTGCATCTCTTATATCCAGTGTTGATAGAGTAAATACCAGCATTGAATTCGAAGAGTAACCAGAACAGGTGCGGATGTTGCGGATGTTGTGCGGATGTTGAAAAAACGAACATCCGCAGGAAAAAAGAAGATGAACAAAGGAAGATTTATAAAAATGCGGATGTTGAGGATGTTGAAAAGAATTGTGTCTAATATAAGCACTTTTTTCTTCTACAAATTGAAAGAGAGAAAAAAAGAAGATTCTTTAAGGGGGGTGGACTTTTCAGCCTCCAACATCCGCAACATCCGCAAAATGCAGAATCGTCCTTTATTCATAGCGTTTTTTAGTGCGGATGTTGATGCGGAAGTATAAAACAGCGCGGAGGTTGTACATCCGCAAAAGGAGTCGCCATGAGCTATCTCGACCTTTTTCAGAACCCAAGCCCGGAAAAACCCGCACCGGCCCCGGTCATATTTGTGGCCACGGACATGACGGTTATAAAAATCAGTGATTCCCGGTCATCCCTTGATACCGTCACTGAAAATGCGAAGCGCTATCACCGCCTCACACCGGAATACTGGGCGTGGTTCAATCACAAATTCCATCTCATGGAGCAAGCGCTCGTGAACGGGAAAATATCGGAAGCCACATTCGTGGAAATCCTTAACCGAATCTCAGCACTCTATAACCTCGCGCTCGCGCTTCATGGCAGGGATGCCCTCAAACATGCCGAGGCCACACTGGATTTCAAAGAATATGACAGCCGCCTGAAATCCGGCACGAAATCCAGCCAGGCGTCATCTTATCGATCACCTGCAAAGGGGCCGAGCATCGTGGTGTCGAGGTCTTGATATGAAATACAAACATGCAACCGACATCCTGCCCGCGAACCTGATCGCGCAAATCCAGAAACATTACCACAGCGGTGCGGTGTGGATTCCAGCGCCGTCCTACCACAAGACTGATGGCCGCAAGGAACGCCAGGAACGGGACGACCTGATTGTGAAACTATACGAGAACGATATATCCATGAAAGAGATATCAAAAGTCGCCCAGATAACGGAAGAGCGTGTCCGGCAAATCATCCAACGGGCGAAAAAACACCCAAATCAGAGTTAACTAAAAATTTGGGTTGCAAAAAAGGCCGAAAACCGCTGCGTATAAGTAGGGGATAAAATTTTTTGGAGGATTGCGAGCCGGACAAAAGAGCGAAATTTCTCTATTTTGCGGTCTTCCGGCAGTTCCAGCAGCCCGCCACAGCGAAACGAGAGATCGGTAAAAAACAATGACTTTCAAACCGTTGAATGAAAACGTCCAGCAGTGTACCGCGACCAGTAAAAGCACGGGTCGTCGGTGCGAGAACCCCGCCGTCAACGGTTATACCGTGTGCAGGCTCCACGGCGCTCACAAGAAGAGATCGCCGAACGATCCGCCGAGAAAGACAACCAGCGGGCGCGGATCGCGGGTGATCAAGGACTACAAAAAAAAGATCGATGAAACCGCAGCCGGACTCGGCCTTGAACCGCCCGCCGATTTGGAACACGGCTTTATGGCTTTCAAAATTCTGAACGAAGATGAGCGGGAGGATTTTCTCGCAATCGTGAAACGGCTGCACGACGATTTCAAGATGAACAAGTCCTCGGACTTTTACGCCACGGAACTTGTCGCCCTGAGTCTGATCAAATTCCGCCGCGCCGTAAAAAACGACGACATGAAATCCATCGAGGGTTACGACCGGATAGTTCGGATGCACCTCGCGGATTTGAAGGCCACGAAGAGTGCCCGCGAGGGTGACACAATCAACGTGAAAACCACGCCCGCGGAATGGGCGGCATCCATCCTGAAGAGAATTGAAGAGGAAGAGGCCCTGGAACAGGCCGGACCCGCCGGTGCCTTTTCTGAAGAATCGAAAAACAGCGTCGCATTTGATAAAGGCGATGATGCAAAAAAGTCCGATGAAACCAAGACCATTGACGACCAAAGCGTCGCATTTGACGAAGTAAGCGACGGTGCTGGAGACGTCCGGGTATCCGGGACAGAGCCTCTGACATCGCCACAGAAACACACATAACGAGTAGTTCGGAACAGTCCGCCCCGGCCAGACGACTGCGGCGGGCATTGAACCTTGATAACCGAATCAAAGCAACCGCACCGTTTGCGCACGGTCGCGCACCGTTTCGCGCCTGTCGCGGTTTGTTGATCATCTCGAAGCATTGATCGGCATCGCGGCAAAACCGAAATTTCAAAGCGACCGACCCCCTTGAGAGGAAAACCGCGCGGGGTGGATTTCCCGCGACGGGTAGTTCTGATTCTCAGGCCAGAGAGAAAAGAGACCGGCAAACGGCCTCTTTAATTCCTGACTGTCGGCGCGGGACACGGTTCTACCCCGGTTCCAGTTTGAAATCCTCGACGGCCTCGGCGCTCTTTATCTCGCCGAGTATCTCGTTAAAGATGTCGCGGAGTTTATAGGCGACGTTGGCAGTCTTGCCGCTGACACAGGAGACGAGGATAAAGTCCGTGGTGTAGCACTTGTCGTTCATTCTTCCGCCGATGCAAACCGATTCTCCGGTGCAGCCCATACCCATGTGGGACGCCTTGAGGCTTTCTAAAGAATCGCCTCGCGCGACGTAGGGATGTGTTCCGAGTCATGAAGCCAGTTGAAAAAAGACTTCACCGAGGTCTTCACCTTGTTGACCGAACTCTCGGTCTTCGGGGTGCCGTTCTTTAGCTGAGTCACGACGGGAGAGACGATGAATTCGTTCAACATGTCCTGCGTAACACCGGCCACCTCTAAGCAGAGGAAGCGGTCCGCGAGGAACGGAATCGATGAAAGATGGCCTCTGGTGCAGTCACTTCTCGACAGCAAGCCGTCTGAAAAACACTGTGAAATCGAGACGGACGAGAACGACGTTGTTACGGTGAACTTCGGCGACAACCAAAATGGAAAAATACCCGCGCCGGGCTCAAACAACATTCGTGCCGTTTATCGTGTCGGCGGGGGTGCTCGCGGCAATGTCGGCGCGAACAAGATAAACAGAATGATCTCGAACATCTCAGAAGTGTCGTCCGTAACGAATCCGCTTCCTGCGGTCGGCGGTGTGGATAGAGAGACGGTTGAAGGAATCAAGCGAATGGCACCGAGGATGCTCCGCACGCTCTGGCGCGCTGTGACCGCCGAAGATTACAAGACGCTGGCGGAAGTCCTGCCGGGAGTTGCTAGAGCCACGGTCTTGTGCGCACCGCCCGGGCAGGCGGCGTACTGGGGACAGGTGAATCTTTATATCGCCCCCGAAGGCGGTGGACTGCCGACGCCGGAATTGAAACAGATGGTAGAGGCATACTTCGCTGACAGAGAAATGCTTACGGCGACGACGGTTGTGTTTGATCCGGTCTACGTGCCTGTGAACGTCTCTCTTGAAGTGGCGGTGAAAGAGAATTACATGCGGCTCGATATTGAAAACCTCGTGCAGGCAGCCATGCAAAACTTCTTTAATTTCCCCAACGTGGACTTCGGGCAATGTGTGTTTATGAGTGATCTCGTTTCATCCGTGGATGCCATCGAGGGTGTGCGGTATGTGAATCTGACACTTCTTACCCGCGACGAGGCCGGAGTTAGCAATGTGATAATTGCGGCGAATGAAGTGCCGCAGCTCGGCATACTGGCAATTGATTCTTTTGGAGGCATTGAAGAGTTGTAAGCAGATAAATAAAGCCCGGCAGTATTGACACTTCGAGCCCGGTAACCAGCCCGGTAGCATCGAATCCAAGCCCGGTGATTGAACGGAACAAATCGTTCCGTTGAATTGCCGGGCTTTTTATTTTGCCCGCAGAAATCGGAGGTGAAACGCAATGGACGACATCGGATGGGGACTTGGCCCGTGGGGGCTCGATTCCTGGGGCTCCGGCGAGGATGAATCCGGCGGCGGAACGGACGAGGTCGGCTTCGAGCCGATGGACGGCGTGGTTCTGAGCCCCGGAGTATTCGTGTTCGAAAAAACCAACTGAGAAAAACAAAAGGAGGCATGCATTCATGGCATTCACATTCACAGATTTACTACATCTGGCTATGCCCGCAAGGGGCGACAAGAACTGGGACGCGGACGTGAACCGCGCATTTCGGATCATCGACAAGGCGCTCGAAGACCTCGGCGCGAGGCCGAGTTATTTCGACAAGCGCAGCGTGTCGCCCGGAACCGCGTCGGTGAACGAAAGGCAGGTCACGCTTTCCGGCATCGAAGCGGTCGTCGGCCAGACAAACACCATTCTCGACGGCGGGACGGTCACAGTTCCCGCAAACGGCACAACCAGGGCGCGCGTGGACACTCTGTCCATCAATCCCGAACAGCCCTCCATCCTCGTTCTCACACAAGGTGAGCCCGCGGGCGACACCGAGGGCGCGCTCCGCGTGACGAAGATGTACGACCGCAACACTTCGGGGTTGGATGAACTGCTCAACCCGACCGGAAGGACGGGGACGCTTTTCGTAATCCCGACGCTTTTTTCTCATTACGATCCCTCGGTCGAATCACTCATTGCCCCGGCCTACGAACTGCCGCTTGAAATGTTCTCGCAGGGTCCGCCGGACAGCGTGATTCCTAAAATTCTGCATTTTGATCCGGCGACGGGGTCGTTCGTAGACACCGGCGTCGATCTTCACTTCACGTCCACATTCCGCTCGAACGTCGGCGAACTCATCGCCGTGATTCCACTCGGATGCATAGCGCCGAATGCGGATGGAACGGGTGACAGCTACTTCTTCGCATGCATTGTGGCGAACGACAGTATTCCCGGCAACGTCATCATCGCGGAGTTCGATGCGGAGTCCGGGGCTGTCGTGGACGCGTTCTGGTTCTCGAACGAGGACAACAATGTATTCTTCTCCATCCCCGGCTTCTGGAAGTTCACTGGCGTGGAATCAGGCGCTCGGACATTTCTCGCATCCATCCTGCCACTCACGATGCAACTCAAATTTGCAAAGCCCATCATGGCGAGCGTCCGCATTCCGAATTCACCCTCGGCGGTAAAGATGTTCGGACAGCCACTCACGTTAGGAACGACGACCATCCACGCGATGGAGGTTGTGACGGATTCAGTCCGTTCGCTCTGCTCCATGGGTGACCTTGTCGCGCTGCCGGGCAGCGGCATGGAGGGCTCAGGCGTTCTAATCTGCGGCGCAAGCAGCTCGGAGGAAGGCGCGGTCGGGTCCATCTTCAATCAGAAAAGCAACGACAACGTGACGCGCCCCTACAACTCGCTCCAGGGCGATATGAGCTGGAGCGATGATGGCAACGGGTTCGACCCGCTCCCGATCATTCTCGAACTCGCGGGAAATGCCGCCGCATGGGATTTGAACGCCGCGCCTGTTTCTCCGGCATTCACATCTGCGGTCAATGTCATGAACGGCGATCAGCTCGCGATGGCCAGCCAGATCAGCAACAACCGCACCGAATGGCGCAATCCCACCAATACGCAGATCGAAGTCGTTCTCAACGACGGACACACCACGCCGCCTGTTGGAAAAGAGATATTCATCTCCGTCGAGGGTGAACAGGACAACACGAAATACGACACGATGTGGTCGGTCGTGGTGCAGGCGCTCCCCGGCGACGGCAAGATCGGCGTCGTCCTCAATAACGCACACATCTTCCGGGGCGGCTCGATCAGCGATTACTACCGCCTTAGCGGGTTTCAGTACAACGGCAATATGAAGATTCGCGCCGGTTACCGCATCATGAATGGAAACAACTACACCGAGCGCGTCCTGCATCTTGACGGTGTCGCCGACGCTGATGTCGGCAAACCGGTGAAGATCACATACGACCACGACGGGCTCGAACTCTCCTGCATCTCCTTCATCTGCAGCGACGGTGAAATCCGCGAGTGTTATGCGGGCTCGGACAATCTTCGCGATCACAACAACAACGAGTTCCCGGACTGGCTCGGAACCGTTTACCGCGAAACCTGCAAAGGCGACATCCACATTGGTTGGAACGTTCTCAATTCCAACAACTCAAAGTCCATGCCGCTCGCGCAGGAATTCACGCCGGTCATCATATCCCGATCCGAGAATTATGTGGCGTTTCAGAAAAACAACACCACAGGCGCGCCAAGCTCTTCCAATACCGTGACCTATGACAAGAACGGTGTCGCGGCGAGTTGGCAGGATACGAATGGCGGCAACGATGTCTTCATCTGCGACGACGCCACGCTCATATCCAGCAGCGGGCTGCCGGTTCAGGGTGGCGGCGGAACGGACTACACCCAGCTTGCCTCGGACGGTTTCAAATGCACGGTTGGGACAGACATTCCGATTCTTACAGTCGACGTCATCGATCCCGACTATGTCACCGTCGAGCTGCTTCCCTATCAGGAGCCTCTCTTTTCGGGGAGACGATACAACTTCCCGTCCGCAATCGCGGTCGCGCTCGGCTCCGCATATTTCAAAGGAAAGTTCTACGCCCCGGGCATCGCGCTCTCCGGCATTCCTTATTCGGCAATCTTCGAATTCACGCCTTATGACGAGCCCGTCGCGCAGGATGCGTCGTCCGGCCATATCAAGGTCGGAGAGGTTCACGTGCCGCCGGACGCGGACGGTGCGCCGCTCACAGTCCTTACGCAGCCGGATTATTCGATGGCGACGGTATCCCGCGCCGATCAGTTCCGATCCATGCTCGCGGCGTTCAGCGTCATGAACGACCTTCACAATCTGCTGCCCGCGTTTCTCACCATCGCGCCGTTTCTGAAGAAGTAGGGAGCATCCATGCTGACATCGCTTGATCGTGACAACTCTGTGGTCGTGTCCTGGACAAGCCCTCCGGGCGCGGCGCGGACCATTCTCGTAAGGAAGACGAGGGATTACCCTCGGAACATCCATGACGGAATAGTCGTGTCCGACGCCGCCCCGGCTGTGGAGTCCTTTGCCGACGCGTCTCCCGCGCACGGTTACTACAACTACTACCGCGTGTTCTTTCAGGACGCGGCAGATGCGTGGATTGATGTATCAGCGGAGGACGACCGCGCACGCATACGATGTAAAGCCTCGTTCGATTACCACGGCAAGCTGTACGGCAATCTCCCGGAGCTTTATGAACGCAATGACGAGAACGATGAGATGTGCCGGTTCCTCGGAATCATCGCATGGGAACTGGAGAAGTTCAGGGCAACGCAGTCCGGCCTCAACGACACATCCAATGTGAATGAAGTGCGCGACGACCTGCTCGAACATCTCGCGTGGAATGTCGGCTGGCTTCTGAATCGGGAACTGCCTGTGCTTCGCCAGCGCGCCGAGATAAAACGCGCCGTTGCCATCTACCGAAAGAAAGGCACGCGCCGGGGACTCATCGACCTCATTCAGGGAATCATGAACTGGGACATGGAGGTCATCAAATACAACCGCAACATTCTCATGACCGGCCATCCCGACAGCACGACGCTCAAGGTGAATGATCCGAACGTAACGATGAACATGGATACGTCCGCAGACACTGCGGACTACATCCTTGGCGGTGACAAATCCCCGGACAGAATCCGCATCAAGATCAAGGCGACTTACGACTTCCACATGTTCGAGAAGGTGCGAAACAAGCTGTTTCGTATTCTCCGGTTCTGGGTGCCCGCGTGTATGTCCGTGATTCTCGAACTCGCCACATACAACGAGGAATCCGGCTTCATCGGTGACTGGCGACCGACGCAGGCGGACCTTCTTTCAAACAACTGGCTTATCACAGACGCGTTCACTGGAAGCGAGTGGCAAATCCTATCTGAAAGGACGACCAACAATCTCTTATGGAGAACTCCATTACTCACATCCCTGTGAAAACGGCATTCACGATTGAAGGCCTTTTCACGGACATAGCTCATTATCCCGATGGCCGATCCGAAGTCATCCGCGAGGGGCACAACATAGTGACCGATTCCGGGCTCGGCCTCGTTGTGGGCGCGCTCGGCAATCTTATGAACGGCATCGTGCAATGGCAGGTCGGAAGCGGCGATCCCGCATGGGATACGGCCCCGGTCGAAGCGACGGCGGACAGGACTTGCCTCGTTACACCGATTTTCATGAAGCCGGTCACGGTTTCCTACTGGGACGCGGCGAACAACCGATTCTCGCCGACGCCCACCGACACGATTGATGTTCGCGTCGTCTTCATGGCCGAGGAAGCAAACGCGCAGCTCCGCGAATTCGGACTTGTCGGGCCCGACCCGGAACACGTCCTTTTCAATTACGTGATCCACGAGCGCATCTCGAAGTCCGACAACTTCAATCTCGAACGCATCATGCGGGTCACGGTGCGTCGCGAACAGAACTGACGAAAGGAAGAACAACTCATGGCAAACAGAAAAATCAGGAATCTCATCGTCCATCATTCCGTGAGCGCCTGGGGCGACGGCGATGTCATCATGGGGTGGCACACAAATCCCAAACCGAAAGGCAACGGATGGAGCGCCCCCGGCTATCACGCGGTCATCTGCAATGGATATCCCAACTACAACGCATGGAGCAAACGAAAACCAGTCGCGGCCGCGGACGGACGCGTCGACCGCATCTGGCCGGAGGACAAACCCTCGAACGGCTGCAAATACGCAAACGCAGATTCTCTCCATGTGTGTCTCATCGGCGATTTCGATAAGGACGCTCCGACTGAGCGCCAGATGGAAAAGCTCACGGACCTTCTCGCGTTCTGGTGCCGGAAGTACGGACTCGATCCCCGCACGGCGATTTTCGGACACGGCGAGATGCAACGGAAGATCGGAAAAGAAGGCTACAGCAAAACGTGTCCTGGCAAAAACGTGAGCATGACCGCCGTGCGGAAAGCTGTCGCAGAGAAGATGTCTCTCGCGGAGGTGAAGAAATGACAGTATCGCGCAATCAGTTTGATGAAACGAAAAACTGGACGGAGCCGGAATGGCAGGAAGGTGTGCCCGTCATGGACGCGGACCTGAATCTGGCGATGAAGATTGGCAAGACAGGTCTGCGCCGGGCCGTGTGTGATTTCCTCGGGAACGGATCGCCGAACGACGGGTTCAAACTGTCCGGGCTGGCTACAAATCCTACCATTCACGCGGGCGCTGTCTGGGTCGCCGGACTCAAGATTGAGCTGGCCGAGGATATTTCCGCATCGGAACAGCCGAACGCGCCGGTGCCGTCCCCAATCGGAAACGGTATCTGGTTTCTGGACGCTGTGGAGCAACTCCTGACGAATGCTGAAGACCCCGCGATCCGGGACTATCGGCTTCCCGCCAATGTGGAAACGCCGGTCAAGGTGTGGAAGACCGACTGGACGCTGCGAAAAGTCCTCGGCGCTACGCTGCCGACTCCCGAACCCGACCACTATTACATCGGCATCGCAATCGAAGCCGGTGGCATTCTTACCGACATCAGAAACACGGGTATGGTGATCGCTGGCGCGGACACTGGATACCAGAACAGAGTCGGTGGCCGCCCCGGCAGCGGCCACCGACATAAAGATGAGGACATAGATGTCCAGAATCCGAACTACACAGGGGACACGCTCGATGAGGTTCTCGACGAGATCGATTCCCGCATCGACGTGGTTCAGGGCGGCATCGGAGTTGTGACGCCTCACGCGGCGACGCACGGCGCGGGCGGTTCGGATCAGGTCAATATCGCAAACCTGCTAGGGCAATGCACGCAGTCACAGGTATCTTCGGCGCATTCGGGTCTGCACACTGCGTCGTTCAATGGCGGGCTCCCCGTATCGCCGGACGTGAACGGCAATGCATCCCTCGGCGAGCATCTTTCTGATGCCGCAATTCACAGAAAAAATCACAACGATCTTCTCTCCGTGCAGGGCGGTTCCGCGACCGAGCGTTATCACCTCGCGCTTGATCTCTACAATGCCGCAACTGGCGCGGCTGGCGCGAACGCAGCCAATCCATTTGCCACGGTCGGCGACATATCTGGTGTGGCGGCAAAATTCGCGTCGCCGGTTCAGTCCATCCAGAATCTCCGCGACATCGCGGCTGTGAACCGCTCTGACAAACAGGTGCGGCTCGTGGAGGACAAGGGCTCTCTCTATCGCTTTGACGATACGGGAACCGGAACGGACGATGGAGATGGCGTGATAACGCCTACGTCGGGCTCGGGCCGATGGTTCAAGATGTCTTCTTCCGTTCCAGATCTTTCGACGGTTCTCACAAAGGGCAACAGCGCGGGCAACCGCAAAATCGTCAACCTGCTCAACCCGGACAACCCGCAGGATGCCGCGACCATGGGCTGGGTCAAAAACCTCGTGGGCGCTGGCGGCACGAATGCCTCGTGGGTTGTCATGGACACTTCCGGCGCGCCGGGCACTTATTCGGATTTGCAAACAGCCATCAACGCGCTCGGGAACGACGGAGGAGTTGTCTGGATAAAACCGGGCATTTATACCCTCAGTTCGCATGTCACGATGAAGCACAACACCATCCTCTACGGGCTCGGCTCGATGGAGGAAGGCATGCCGGATGTCATGCCGACGCTGGTGCCAGCAGCCGGGTTCACCGATTACTGCATGATTCAGGCGTCTCCAGGAAATAAGTTTCTAAATCTCTGGATCAAGGTTCCAAAAAACAGCATCGGCATCAGTCCATTCCGGTATTACGGTTCCCGGCTTGATGTGGACGGTTGCTTTATCGAAGCGGCGACCACGGACTTCGGAAGTGATTTCACCGCGACCACAATAGGAATCGGTGGCGAGTGGGGCGTTTGGGGACAGGAAATCATGAACGGCAAAATCCGCAACTGTGTGTTTCGGCGGCTGCGGCATGGAATTTACTGCGAACTGAACAACAACACGGTCATCGAATACAACCGGTTCCAGGGCAGCGGCGGGTTCCGGTACGAACTCGATGATGTCATCTACTCATCCATCAATCAGGGAAGCAACCAGTTCCGCGCAACTTCCGCTGTCGTAAACGCGGGTCTGATTGCCGTGGGCATGTCGGTTAGCTTCAGCGACGGCACGAACAGCGAAAGCAAAACGATTCAGGACATGGTGTACGACAGCATGTATGGATTCTACATTTGCACCGTCAACGGAGGATTTCAACACGGATATGACGGCTCACCGGGCCAGAGCTTCTACAGCCAACCTCCGTCATCCGGTATCACTGCTGGTGACAACACCTACGAAACGTTCATCTGCTTCAACTACTTCGACGGCGGCGGCAACGGATATCTCGACATCAACGCGGCGCGAGACCCCGGCACGAATATCGGGCTTCTCAACGCATACATCATCGGTAACACGTCCGCCACGCTTTTTACGGGCGTGGATAAACCGACCGTGAAACTCCAGACCAGCCCGTACTCCTTCTCCGGCGGCGACATCCTGTTTCTCGGCAACACTTTCGCCGGACAAATATTCGTGGATGGCTCAAACACAGTCGCCTTCATCTGCTGCAACAACAACATCGGTTCGATTGATGCGACAGCCTATGAAGGCCGGGTCATTTTCAACAACAACCTGTGTCACGGCAACGTGAAACTGAAAAACGCGGCCACGGCCAACGGCAACTACGTCGCGGGCAACCTGCAGGTCATCAGCGGCACAACAGAGAAGACGCTGGCGGTCGGGAATTTTGTTGGCTACGGAATGACGCTTGCCGGGGACTATAGCGTCGCGGCGAACAATGTCATCGAGGACGGCGGTTTGAGCGTCGGTGGCAAAGGCTCCCGCGCGTCCGGCAATTCCGTGAGAGGCACCCTGACGCTCGGCTTCTGGGGATCTGCGACCGGCAATGTCATCCGCACTCAAAAGTCAGTAGCCATCAGCGCCATCGTTCCCCGGGCGCAGATCGCGGGAAACGCCTGCATCGACGAGTTCAACATCTACTCCTACGACGGAAGCCAGAAATTCTACGCCACGGGCACGTCATGCTCGTTCTACACGGCGGGGCTCGTGGACAACTTTCAGCCCGGCTACTGCGTAACGTTCCAGAGCAGCAAAGACATCGAGACGCGTATGATAACCAGTGTGTCCGGTAACACTATCTACTGGTCCGACGCGCTCAATTCCTCTTACGGCGGCTCGTCCAACACAGCGTGGGCGTACACGAATCTCGCGCATATCGACGGCGTGTCGTCGCTCTCGGTGGTCACCGGCAACTTCGTGTGCGGGGACATCAATGTCACAGGCGGGGTGAATCTGTCCTGCACGTTCGTTGGCTCGTCCTGCGTAGTCAACGGCAATCGCGTTCTCGGCATGATGGTCACCACTGCGGCCGCAAAGAAGAACGTGGTGATCGGAAACATCTTCACGAACTCAAAAGCTGTTCAACCCGGATGGCCCAAGGCTTATCCGTTCTCCGGCACGCCGGACAACACGAACGAGATAGCGCACAACATCATCAACGGCTCGGTGATCTGAGCCGGAAAGGAGTTTTTATACATGAGAACGATTGAGGGAGATTTCGGCGCGGTGTACAGCGCCGCGACAGACGACTACGAGGTGGGCATACCGAAAGTCGCCGTGACTGACCCGGAGGATGGTCAGGAGAAAACATTCGGCGAGACCGGCGGGTTGTTCTGCCCGTTCCGGGAGCCGGGTTTCCAATTCCCGCTTCTTGCCCCGAACGCGCAGAGGAAAGTCGTAAAACCGGACGGACTCCAGCGGAGGATGATCTCGGGCGAAAAGCCGATCTACGCGCACGCGATGATCCTCGACCGCGGCGGACCCGTGTGGAACGACACCATCGTGTGTCACGACTTGATCATTACGGAACTGACCGCCGAGGAGGTTCTCGCATTCCTCACAAGAGTTCCGACGAGGCTTTTGCAAAGCTATCGCATCCTGGAATCTATTGTCGTCCTGGAGCCGCCCGCCGCGTGGGGCGAAGACTACACGGTTCCCGTTTCCGAAGGAGGTGAATAATCAATGGAGAATAATCTTCTCGTGCAGCTCGGCGGCATCCTTCTCACGCTGGTGGTGACATTGATCGGCATTTTCAAAGGACTGATCCCGCAGCTTCTCAGCTCATTCGAGAAACGGCTCTCGGACAAAGATACCGTTCTGGCGAAACAGAGCACCGCACTCGACGAGGTGTGCAGGGAAAGAAAGGAACTGACCGAGCGTTTTCTCTGCTCGCTCAAGGAACTCGTGGTTCAGAATTCCACGTCCATGACATTCTGTTCTAACATTATTCTTTCTTCTTCCAACCATCTAAATTGTAGTGTCGCTGTGTAGGATACTACTTTATATGCGGTGATTCAATAAAATGCAGGAAGTTTGCCCAGTTTTATGGTTCAGGCAGGTACTTGTTTTGATACATATTCCGGACTTGGTCGTCGCTTGTTCCGACTCCAGTTTTTGTCGTTTACGACTTGTTTCAGTCTCAAAACGCCAATAATAGGTTATAATAGCGTTTAAGATTGCAATTCTACGGTTATCTCATCATTTTAACATTTATCTTTATAAATTGGCTTGACTTAACCCGCCCCCGGCGTAACATGTGTGTAGAATTAAAAACCCTGATAAACAAAGGGTTTTTTACGGAAACGGAGGCGGGAAAACATGGATTTGAAAGACATCAGATTCGGGATCGAGATCGAAACGGTAAGACAGACCCGCGAGAAGGTTGCGCGGGCCATCCAATCGGTGGTCGGCGGCACGGTGCTGCACACCGGAATGCCGCAATGCCACGACCCATGGGAGGTCACCGACGACCGCGGCCGCAAATGGAAAGTGGTCGCCGACGGGTCGCTCACAAACGTGGATGCAAAGTATCGGGCTGAAATCGTAAGCCCGATACTTGTTTACGGGGACATGGACCAGCTTCAGGAAGTGGTCCGGGCGGTGCGAAACGCCGGAGCGCACATAAGCAGCCAATGCGGTGTCCATGTTCATCTTGACGCGGACGCCTTCACCGCGAAAGCCCTCGTCAACCTCACAAAAATCGTCAACAAACAGGAAGACCTCATTGTAAAAGCCCTCGACGTAAACGAACGACGGCTCGCCTCTTACGCGAAAAAGGTAAACGGCGAGTTCATCGAGAAAATTGAAAAGCGGAAACCGAAGTCAAAAGACGAACTCAATCAACTCTGGTACGGCTACCAGAATCAAAGCCCGACGCACTACGATTCGACCCGCTACCGAGGACTGAACCTTCACAACGTGTGGTATCGCGGGACGGTCGAGTTCCGTTATTTCAATGGGACGCTCCACGCCGGAAAAATAAAATCATACATTCAGTTCTGTCTCGCGCTCGGCGCGAAAGCCATCAACAGCAACGCGGCAAGCAGCCGCAAACGCGACCTGAATCCAATAAACAGCAAATACGATTTCCGGGTGTTCCTGCTCGGCCTCGGGCTCATCGGCGACGAGTTCAAAACGGCGCGGCAGCACCTGCTCGCAAACCTCGAGGGAGACAGCGCATTCAAAAACGGACGACCGCAAGCGGAGCAGGCGGCGTGATGGAGGGCATCAGATGAAAATCAGAGTGAAGTTCGGAAAGAACCCTTACAACAACAGATTCACATGCGGCCATTGCCGCGAGCCGTTCGAGCGCGGCGGATTATTTATCCGGCTCGAGCATGGCGGACAGATCGTCGATATACCGGTCTGTCCGCGATGCTTTGAATCGGGCGATCTCCTCGAAGGAATGATCGACCTGAGCGTACATAGTGCGTCACATCCGATTGGGTTGGCGTAAATTGCTAAAGGAGGCGGTTGCAATGCGTATTGAACTGAAGGGCGGCGAGAAATTCAGCGGTTCGCCGATGAAAATCGTCACCCAGATGAAAGGCTCCACGATGTTCTCGGACGTGCGGACCATCCGCGAATACGTGGACATGGTGCTTCGCAACGCGAAGATGATGGAGAACATCGAGCTTACGGTCAAGGGAAACACAGACGAAGAACTCACACGGTCGCTTGTTTCCGAGCTGATCGAGCGCGGTCTCGCTCGGGAGGTATGAGTATGGACGATGACCCCATTGAAAAAATCGAGCGTTTCATCACAGAAGAGAATTGCTACGTTGTGATGGGACAGTTCCAGCGTCTCGGTGTTCTTACAAAAGCGGACATCCACAAAGCCATGGGCATGAACCGGCAAGGCTGGATTTCATACATGAAGGAGAAAGCCGGAATCGCCGGGCCGGACATCAAAACAGAAGGAGAACGGAATGTCGAATAAGAAAAAGAGAAACGCACAGCGCAGAATTCAGAATCTGCAACGGAATCTAAAGCCGATTATCACAATTAATGAGCCTGATGAATCGCTTTATGTGATTGCGGATTTCTCGCTTCCTGGCACTTCTCGCATGCGCCGTATCATGTCAAAAAAACTGGCGAATGGAAATATTGATGCCGTTATCTATGAAGGAATCGTCGGGCCTGACAGAACATGCGAAAAGAAATTCAACCTTCTGTACATGAATGATGCGCCGAAAGACAAATTCTGGAAGGCTGTGCAGGCTCTCCAATTTTTATACAGAATTATGTAGAGCTCTACATAACGCGATTTATGTAAAGCCGCAAATTATGTTGAGTTGCCATCATCTCGAAGCGGTCAACAAGACAAACGGTTTAGACCGACAGCGGTGGGGTTTTTAAGCCACATCAC
>Ga0209606_1002194_pt1 | contig 22292 bp, 14 predicted proteins | sample AD_UKC057_MetaG_FD_184412 | JGI IMG/M metagenome (GOLD analysis project Ga0209606, IMG submission 184412) | Active sludge microbial communities of municipal wastewater-treating anaerobic digesters from USA - AD_UKC057_MetaG (SPAdes) (version 2) | ecosystem: Engineered > Bioreactor > Anaerobic >...
CCGACATCAACCCCGACACGGGCGAAGTGGAGAAGCAGGGCACGGATTATGACGACGCCCGCGTCCGGGGCTACGCCTACGGCGCGTTTGAAGCGGCCAGCGAGCTGTTCACAGGCAAGGTGCTGGGCGGCATCTTCAGGGGGGCGGACAAGATCACGGGCGGGTATGTCGGCAAGGCACTCTCCAAAGGACTTGACGCGGGGGCGCGGCAGATGGCGAAGACCTCCATCGGGCGGGGTATCGCCGAGTTCGCAAAAGGGGTTCAGCGGATAGCCAGTCTGTCGGCAACGAATAATCCCTTTACCGAAATCTTGGTGGAGGAGGGCATTCAGCAGTGGGGGGATGCCGTGTTCGCGCAGCGCCCTTCCGACACCGAGGTGCCCGTCTACGTCAAGAACGTGTTTAACGAGGCGACGGGCGAGATGGAGCAGATGCGGGTGGAGCCCGGCTCGGATGAAGAGCGGACGGCCAAGCGCATGCTCGCTCGCTACGGGGAGAAGAGCGGCTACGCCGAGGCCGGCACCCGGCAGATGACGGTCGGGGAGAAGACCAAGGAGTTTGCATGGGGTGATGGCGTCAATAAGGGGTTCGTATCGTGGGAGAACCTGACGGCGCTTGCCGAGGGGTTCGCCCTTCAGTACGCCCTCACCTTGGGCGGCGGTGCCCTTCATGCGGTGCAGACAAAAGAGGGGCGCCGCGTTATCGACACGTACTTGATGGCGGCGGGCCACACCAACGCCGACCTTATCCGCATGTCGGACGAGCAGAAGGCGGATGCGTTCGACGCCTTCTATGGGGCGGAGGCCAACCGGGACAAGTTCGCCGAGGTGTTCAAAGACGCAGGCGAGATGCTCTCCCTATCCGCGCAGCGGGTGGTGGATTCCGACCGCTGGATGCGGACGGGCGAGGGGATCAAGCCCAACTTCACGGCTGATCTCGCCAAGGAGATTGAAGCGGGCGCGACGACAGTTGATGATGAAAAGTCTGGGCTGTCGGTGGACTATACCTCCACGCTGGAGGGCACGGCGTTCACTGTGCGCGACCGGGACGGGGTGCTGTCCCCCGCGACGTTCAACACGGCGGAAGAGGCGCAAAAGGGCGCGGAGAAGATGAGCCAGCTCAAGCAGGGCCGGCAGCTTCACATGGAGAAGCGGGCGGAAATCGCCACGCGGGTCGCCCAGGTGTTCGCCCCCGGCCGCAACGTGGTGCTGGTGCAGAGCGACAAGGACATGAAGGCGGCGGCGGTGGCCGAAGGCGCGGATGCGGCACAGTACAAATCCGGCGCACCCGGCCTGACCGCCCCCAACGGCACGATTGTCCTGAACGTCGCGGCGATCACCTCCTTCGACGAGCTGGTGCACGTGGTGAAGCATGAGACCGGGCATAGCGTGGCGGATGAGGCGGGCCTGACGAAGCTCATGGCCGGAAAGACGGTCAACTGGATCGCGGCGGAGTTCCAGAAGGCCGGGATCATCGCCCCCGGCGCGGACGAGCTGGCGGGCTTTATGAAGGATGTGGACTCGGTGAGGGCGCGGTATGCCGCGCGGGGCGTCAAACTCTCGGATGCCGATGCCGTGGCGGAGGTCCTGTCGTTTCGGCAACAGAAGATGACACCCTTGTTCCGGAAGCGGTTTGGCGACGGCTTGGTCACATTGCTGCGCGGCAAGGACAAGAGCGCCGAGAACATGCGGGATGTGCGCCGGGCGGTGGCTTTGATCATGTACAGCGGGCGTGAGGCAAAAGTCGATCTGTACGGCGGGCCGGATGCGTGGAAAGCGCCCGCCCCGGCATTTACCGGAGACCCGATTGCGGCAGCCGGGACCGAGACCGGCGAGAAAGAGGCCGTAGAGCCCGCAGAAGAGGCGGCGCCCGAAGCCATGCCCGCACAAGGGGAGGAGGCTCCCGGCGCAGAGGCGGTGGCACCTGACGCGGAATCTGGGGCGAAACCGCCCGCAGCTCCGTCTCCCGAGGCAGAAGCGGCGACGAAAAAACAAAAAGAATTGCCGATCGACACCAAAACTGGAGAGGCCGTTGGCGAGGTTGGAGACGAAATAGAACTCGAAAACGGTACGCTGGCAGTCGTCGAGGAAGCAAAAGGCAGAAAGAGATGGAAAATCACCAGAGGAAAGCGTTGGACTATAGATTACGGCAAAACAAGCAATCAAGGATGGAAGGTCGGAGATACGGTGACGCCGGACGAATTGGCGGACGCTGGTGTGACATTTGAACAAGCGGGAACGGGGCCCTTGCTTAGCGGACAACCTGTAAAGATCGTCGGAATCACAAGAAGCGGAATATATTTGGTTTTGCCGGTGAGTTCCGAGGCGGAAGCGGCGGCAAAGGACATCAAAGCGGCCTTTGAAGCGAAGCAAAAGGCCAAAGCCCCCGCTACGGAGACGCCCCCGGCGGCGGAGCCCGTTGTAGAGGCCCCTGCCGCGCCTGCTGAAGTGGCCAAGCCGACCAAGGGTAAAGGATTCACGCATGCGACGGTCGCAAGGGAATACTTCTTTGACAGTGGCGCCGGGGCGATGCAGTCGATCGGCTATCTGTTCAATGCGTTCGCCGGGGCCTTTCCGCGCGCTCACACGCAGTTGCGGGACGTGTTGGAGAAGCACAAGGCGATCATCGATAGTACCCAAGACGATATTCGTGCCCTTTCGCAAACTCCCGAATGGGGTGCGATTAAGGCGGATGTGGTTGCCGCCGTAGAGCAGGCATATGGGGTAAACGGTGTCGAGGCGCGGGCTATCGCAGAGGAGATGCTGAAGAACCCTACCGGAGTCGCCGTCAAAACTGGAAAGGCATTGACCATCCGGCTAGACCAGTTAGAAGAGAAGATGAGTGCCGCCCCTGCGGAAGTGGAAGCCCCGGCCGCCGTTAACCCAGAGGTTAAGCCAGAAGCGCCCGCCCCCGTGACGAAGATGACCTTCCCCAGTGAAGAGGCGATGCTGGAGTATGTGGCGGCGCATCAGGAGGAGACGGCTAACTGGACCGAAGAGAATTTCGAGATCGTGCCTGCCCCTGCACCCGCAAAGAGCGACGGGGCTCCGATTGCGCCCACCTCCGACGCGGGGCAGGGGGAGGCCGAGCCGGAACCTGCCGAGCGACCGGGGCTTCACTCTCTGGCATGGTTTATCGGCACGGGGATGTCCCCCGAGGCCGCCCAGAAAGCCTATGAGGGGGAGCGCGGGCAAGGTAAAACCGAGACTGTGCCGCCGAAGCCCGCATATCTCACGCTCGGCGATACGGCGTTTTCCAAGGCGATGATGGGCGAAAGCATGGGCGGCAACGCCGGGCCGAATCGCATAGCCGTCAATTTCCTTCACGACGGCAGCGGGGTTGTGTTCTGGGGGAACTTCCAAGAGAGCAGTCCGGCGATAAGAAAGCGGTATGATGCGGGCGAGTTGAAAGACGGCACCCTGCTGCTGGAATTTAATAAAGGCGACTTCGCGCATCCTAAGGTTGTTGATGCACTTGGCGACCTTCCTTCGAGTTTGATTAACGTCAAAGGCACGGCCATTGACCTTACGCGCCCCACCGCGCCGAAATCTACAGTGAATCTCGATGGGGGAACCCCCGCCGAGATCGAGGCGGAGAAGGCGAAGGTCGAGGCGCAGCGCAAGAAGCAGGAGGAGCGGGACGAGATCGCTAAGAAGGCCGCCGCGCCGTTGAAAGGCGATCTGGGCGACAGCACCCCGCCCTTGCCGGGCATGGAGGGCGTGGCTCCGGATGATCTGGAGCTGCTGAATCAGAAACCCAAGGAGGTACAGAATGCCGATCAAGAGCGAGGCGCAGAGAAAGTGGCTGGCGGAGAACAAGCCGGAGGTGCTGAAAAAGATGGAGGCGGAGACGCCCAAGGATCAGAAGCTGCCGGAACGGCTGGGAAGCCCGAAGGCGAAGGACTTCAAAAGCGTGCTGTGGAGGTAGAGCCACAAGTCGCCAAAATGAGCGCCGAAGTGACGTTTGAGTCTGTCCCGAAAAAGGGACAGTATGCGGAGATCCCCGGCGTGTCCACCGCGCAGGGCAAGCGCATGTATCTGATTCAAGGCAAGTGGGGAGACGGGAACACGTTCCATGTGAGCCCGACCCATCACGGAATTGTGCTGACCGGCATGGGGGTGTTGCTGCGCACCAAGGGGCAGCCCTCCGCCCATTCCGGCGTGCGGATCATCGGCGGCGGGAAAGCCCCCGAAGGCAGCGAGAAGTGGGGTGTCGCGGAGTGGGCGACCCACAACCAGAAGCTCTCCAACCGCCACAAGGAGGGGGTGAAACCGACCGTTCCGACAGCATCCGACAGTGCTCCGACGGGCGAAGCCCCGAAAACTCCGGACATGGACACGATGGTGGCAGAGGCCCGCCGGTGGAGCGGAGCCGCACTCAAGGCAGACGGGATGTACGACCCTGCCGATACGCGTTCCCGCATGGAGCACATGCACATCACTACCAAAGGGGACATGGACGCCTACCTCATGCGTAAGTTTGGAATCAGCGAGACGACGGCGCGTGATGTGAGCAATGAATTGACGCGCAAGAATCTGAAGCCCGACACCAGCGCGTCCGTGGAAGACTTCAAAGGGGAGCCCTGGGCGGATAAGGCGATGGAGTATGCGGCAAAGAAAGCCGCCCCAGCCCCCAAGATGAAGTTCGCCTCCGAAGAGGAGATGATGCGTTATGTGAGCGCACACCCTGAGCTTAACTGGACGGGCGACGAGTTTGAGATCGTGCCGGATGAGAAGGGCGAGGCCGCTCCGGAAGCCCCCCAGACTGAGCAGGAAGCACCCCCCGCCGTGGCGCAATTCGAGCCCCCGAAGATCAAGTACGGCGAAAACACCGCCGCCCACCGCAGGCGCGTTGCTGCGGCAAAGGCAGAGTGGGACAAGGAGCAGGCGGCGAAGGCAGATGCCGACAAAGTATCGCCAGAGCCCAGACAAAGTATAGACAAAGTAGAATCGACCACCGACGCCAAGGACGCCGAGGAAGCCGGAGAGGTGGAGCTTAACGCCGACGTACAGGCGCTCGTTCAAGCTGTCCCCGCCAGCACATACCGAGCTGCGCCCGCCCTTGCCGCCATGGATGCGGCACTTGTCGCCTATGACGGCTACAAGGGTAACAAAACCCGCACGGCTGACTCCAAGGAGCGGCAGGCGTACAGCACACCGCCCCCGCTTGCGGCCATCGGCGCCGAGGCGGCGGACGGCGCGGGGGTTGTCGTTGAACCCACGGCCGGCAACGGGGGGTTGCTGGCCCCTCTGCGTCATTTGTCAGGCGTGATTATTCGCGCCAATGAGCTTGACCCCGAGCGCGCCGGAAGGCTCGCTGATTTCCTTACAGCAACGGTGGGGCGTCCTGTTCTCGTGTCACGGGGCGATTATGCGGACGAGGGATATCAATCCGCCGTCGAATCGGACGCCAAGCGTGGCAAACGCGCCTTCCTGATGAATCCCCCCTTCGGGCCAGCGGACGAGTCCGGCTACAAGCTGGAGCACAAGATCGCGCTGAAGACTATCGAATCCGCCGTGCCCGGGGATACCATGCTCTTCATCGGGGCGGCTCCGGGGCGGGACGCCATGAAGATGACGACCGGGGCGCTGGCGGGGGTCTACACCTCCGGGGCGTTCGCCAAGTTTCATCAGGAGCTGAACCGGCGGGGGTGGAAGGCCACGCTGCATTTCATCGCGGACGGTGCCCTGTACCGCAAGATGGGGGCGTCTTTTCCTGTCGAAGTCCTGCTCATGGAGAAGACCGACGGCAGCGAGATGAACCCCCACATGCCGATGCGCGACCTTCCCGCCCGCTATTCGACATGGGAGCAGATCCGCGCCGCCGTGGCGGAGATGTACGATCCGGGGGCTGAGACTTTAGGCGAACGTGTGGCGAACGACCTTAACCTGTCCGGCAAGGCGGAACAGGCGCGTGCAGAGGCACAGGGTAATGCCGAGGCGTCGAGCGCCGAGGTGAATGCCGCCCGCGTGAAGGAGGGCGCCGCAGGGACCATCCGCTATCGTCTCTCTCAAGACATCGAGCTCGGGCTTGTCACACCCGAAACGGGTTTCACCCTTAACCCCTTCATGATGAAGATCAACGGGAAAGTTTGGGATAAGGAATTTGCCGGGAAGGTACGCAATCCCGATCAGCTCGCCCGCCACATTCTTTCTCTGCCGGCGGAGATTGCCGAGGCCCGAATAAAGGTGGCGGACGCCATCGCCAAGCACCTTGCCGCCAATCCGGCCAACGGGTTTGTTACGGGAACCGACTTCCACTCTATGGGACCGGCATTGCGTGAGGCGTTCGAGGCGCGTTGGAACGCTGCCCGTACCACTGACATGGACGCCGAGGAGGATAAGGCGCAGATCGAGTATTCTCCCCTCTCCGCCGTGAACGTCGCAAGCCCCATGAAGATGCCCCGCGAGCTGGCGGGCGGCATGGCGGCGGCGCTCAGTTCATTCGACGAACGCCATCCGGAGGGGATCGATACCTTTGTCGCCGAAAAAATGCGCCGCCCGATGACCGAGAAGGAGCTGGACGGTTCGCAGATCGACACCCTTGGTCTCGCCCTGGAGAAGATCGACGAGGGCACGGGCTTTATCGTTGGTTCCCAGACAGGTGCCGGCAAAGGTCGCGTCATGGGCTCCGTCATGGATTACCATATCCTGAACGGGCGCGTGCCGATCTTCCTCACGGCGCAGGCCAAGCTGTTCACGGACATTTGGCGCGATATCACGGCCATCGGCGCACAGGATCGTTTCAAGCCCCTTGTGATGAACGATTACAAGGCGCCAAAGAACGAAGACCCGGATTCGGAAGACGTAGACGCCTTCTCCATGCCCGTGTTTTTCACCCCCGTTCAGCGGAACTCGGCGCTGTCGGAAGGCAAGTTGCCGCAAGGGGCAAACGCCATTTTCTTGACCTACTCGCAGGTGCAGAACCCGACCGCCAACACGCGCCGGAAAATCGACCTCATCAAGAAGCTTCTCGCTTCCGGCAAAGGGGCGCTGGTTATGGATGAGGCGCATCTGGCGGCGGGGGCGGATTCCAACCGCGGCGAGGTGCTGCGCGAGTTCGCTGATCTGGCCAAGCCCGGCGTGGTCTTCTCTTCGGCCACCTTCGCCAAGCGCGGCGAGAACATGACTCTCTACAAACGGGCGGGCTACTCCCAATTCTTCAAGAACGACGAAGACATGGAGAAGGCTCTGATGGTGGGCGGCGTGCCCTTCCAGCAGTATCTGGCAGCACGGCTGACTGAGCGGGGTTTCTATGTCCGGCACGAGTTGGATTACGAGGGTGTGATATTTGAGAAGCTGACGACCATCGACACCCTCGGCACGCTGGAAGAGGGCGCGGACATGTTCTCGCCGGAGAGTCTGGCGCTTAAAGCGGCGCAAACCGCGCTGTCTGATAGAGAAGAGCAGATCGCGGACGTGTTCAACCAGGTGGTGCGGACGGTCATGCGGTTTGGGGCTTTGGTGAAGGGGGTCAACTCCCGCTTGCAGAAGGGAGCGCCCGCAGCGAACATGGACGGCGCGGCCTTCATGTCGAGCCTCCACAACACCGCATCCTTCATCTACACGGCGCTCAAGGCCGAGACCGTGGCAAACGCGGCCGTGGCGGAGCTTCGCGCGGGCCGTGCCCCTGTGGTGACGCTCTACAACACCAATCAGGCGCTTTTGACAGAGATCGGGCTAGGGCAAAACGCCAACGTGGGGCGCTATCTCACGCGCATCTCCGAGCGGGCGGTGTCGATTCAGATGCCCGACGGCTCCAGCGCTTCCATTCTGACCCCCGCCGGCTTCGGTGAGCTGGTGCGGCTTGTCAAGGCACAGGATGCCACCATGCTGCGCGATGCGGCCGACGCCCTAGTGCGGCAGGCCCGGTCCGCGGCCGACTATCTTCGGGAGCAGAATCTTCCCGCCTCGCCCATTGACCGGGTGCGGGAGATCGTGCAGAACGCCGGCTACCAGTTCGGTGAGGTGACGGGCCGCACCCTCATGGTTCAGAATGGCGTTGTCGTACGCAGAATCAAGCCCAACCCAGACACCGTTATTCGCCAATTCAATCAGGGGGCGCCGGACGGCAGCCCGAACATGGTGCTACTTTTGAACAGCTCCGGGTCTACGGGGCTTTCCGCCCACGCCAGTAGTGATTTTCGCAATCAGGCGCGGCGCGTCATGTTCGTTCTGCAGCCCTCGTGGGATATCAACGAGATGATGCAGATGTTCGGCCGTGTGAACCGCAAGAACCAGCTCTCAAAGCCGATCTACTATCTCGTTTTCACATCGGCGGCAGGTGAGCAGCGCAACGCGGCCATTCTCATGAGCAAGTTACGCAGCCTCTCTGCCAACACCTCCGGCGTGAGCAAGGCGGGGTATGGCGAAGCGGTCGAAGACGCCCTCGATTTCATGAACGCATTCGGCGATAAGGCGCTGGCGGAGCTGGCGGCGGAGCGCAATCCTGTCGTGGCCTCGATCAACACCTTGCGGGCATCGAAGTCGATCCGGTCGGCAACCTCCATCAGTCAGTTTCTGCCCGTGCGGGAGCAGGAGGAGTTTATCGGTCAGATTCAGGCCAAGGTGGCGGCGCTGCAGGATAACGCCCGTGAAGCGGGGCTGCACGATCTGGAGGCCGGCAACATCGGCCGCGTGGCGCTGACGGTCGAGCAGCTTCTGTCCAACTCCGCGATGCGTGCTTATGAGGTGGCGGTGCTCGGGCGGAGCAAGATTCTGACCGCTTCCGAAGCGGTAGCGGCGGCGCAAGCGTGGCAGGCGAAGCATCCGACGATGTTGGATGACGCAAAGGCCAAGATCGACAAGGCGATTGCGGGCACCTCCAACCCCTGGCTGAAACGGATTTACGGCGACACGGCGCAGGTGCTGGAGCACGCTCTGGACAGCATCGGGCGGGTATACTATGTCCGCGACGATGTTGGCGGGGGGCGGCGCTGGTTCATTCCGATAGAGGCGCGCCTTCCCCCGAGCGGCACGGCGCAGACGGCTTCGGACTGGCGCGTCAAGGTGTCGTTCAACAACATTCGCGGCGTAACCACGATCCCCCTGTCGATCTTCGCCGACAAGATCCTCTCCAACGCGGCTAAAAGTTCGGAGCGCAACTACAACGAGACCCTCACCCGCAAGGAAGACCGGACGATCATCGCGGGCGATGTGGCGCAGGCACTTATCGGCAACATCGTGGCGACCGGTGCGAGCGGGACTTCTCAAATCGTGCGGGCGCTCCCGGCCGACGGGAATTTCTCCTCCTTCGTTCTGATGATGCCGCGCGGCACCACGGTTGCGAACGCCAAGAAAATTGCCTCCTCCCGGCTGGAGAAGGTGACGGATGTGATGGATATCCGCGTGGGACAGAACGGTTATCTGGAGATAGACGCCGGGCGGGTAAAAGTGACCCCCACCTACAGCAGCACCACGGGCGATCGGATCGGGGCGGTGTTCGCGTTCCGCATCGCCACTCCCGTTAAATCCAAGTCGAAAGAAATCACCGTGGCACAGATCATGCGCGCGGCCGGGTCGGAAAGCCGTCTGCGGGACACCCCCAACTCCCAGGGGTATGTGACCGGCCCTTATCTGGGTGTCGATGAAGCCAATACGGCGCTGAAGAATCTCGCCGCCCTTCATCCCGCCCTCCAGGCGACGCAGATCGTCTCGGACGAGGCCAAGGTCGGGGGGCAGGATGCTGTGGCGAGAAACGCCCCGAGATTCAAGCTGGCGGGGGTGACTCTTGACGCCGAATATGCCGACGCCGTGTCGCGGGGCGACATGGAGACCGCGCAGAGGATGGTGGACGAGGCGGCGAAAAAGGCGGGGTACAATGTTGGTCCGGTGTGGCATGGTTCGCCGCAAGCCGACTTCGCGGAGTTCGATCCAACGAGAATGGACCAGCGAGACGAAGGATTCTGGTTTACAACCAGTCGCGAGGAAGCGACTGGGTATGGTTATCCCAACGCGCCGCGCTCTTTTTACCTGAAGATAACGAACCCACGCAACGAGACAAATCGAGACGTTAAAGGGAATGTAGCCGGGTTGCGTCACACTGGCAACGACGGGATCGTGCGCGACTTTGATGCCGGCGAAGACGCATGGCGGCTCGGCGGCAGCAAGGAATACGCGGTAATCGACCCCTCCCAGATCAAGTCCGCCGACGCCGCCACATACGATGACAACGGCGACCTGATTCCGCTTTCGCGCCGCTTCGACGACGCCCGGGCCGACATCCGCTTCAAACTCCCCGGTGTCACTCTGGACGGCGGCATCTCCGCTCCCGTGCGGGTGGGAGAGCTGCGCACGCAGACGCAGCTTGAGAACGACGACCCCGTGGGCTTCCCCATCCTCGACCACATCCGGGGCGGCAGCCGGATCATCATCCCCCGGGGCGACATCGGGAGGAAGGGTGAGTATAACTGGTTCACCTCGATAGGCGGGCTCAAGGCGTTCAATCTCGCCGAGCGGAAGGCATTTTTCCGGCATCCCAAGGCGGCGCTGGGCGAGAATAAGACCCACGGCAACATCGACACGTTGGCGAAAGAGCTTGAACCGCAATTGGGGACTGACGACGTGGAGACCTTCGCCAACGCCTTTATGGCGGAGGTGGAGCGCTCCCGCGCCCTGTACCGCGTGCAGAAGGAGCGGCAGGCCCGCAGGCGTGACGCGCTGGCTGCAGTGTCCGAGCATGACATGTTCAAAGGCAAGGCGAACATCGGCGAGACCATGGGTCTGGCTATGGGCTCCGTTTACGCGGGGCTGACGGGCGAGGCCAAGACAACGATGGACATGATTCTCACCCACGAGGGCGACGAGGCCGGGCGGGATTACATGCTCACGCATCATTTTGAGCGGATCATTATGGGCATGGCCGAGCGCTACGCCTTTCTGGAAGGGCGCTACGAGACGCCCCCGGAGGTCGAAGACCGTGCGCTGTCGGTGAATGTGCCGATCAACGAGGATGGCGACACCCAATCGGTCTACGCCCAGACCAAAGAAACGCTTCGGCTCCTCGCCGCGCGGTTCTACGCCCCCAATCCCGCCGGTGTCGCCACGATCACGGATGAGGATGCGGCGGTATTTGTGCGCGAGTCGCTGGACGCTGGCGGACCGGAGTTCCTTCGGGAGCTGGCGGAGAAGATGATTGCCGAACGGCTGACGGGGCAGCGCGACACCGCCCTAAACAAGTATCAGACGGCCGTGATGCTCTGGTATCAGACCGACCTCGACGCGCAGACCATGGAAACGGACAGGCTCGCCCAAGAAGCGGCCGACATGAACGACCTATCCGCCCTCAAGGGTGTGGACATGGTGCGGGACCGCATCCACGGCAAGACGCTGGACTATCTCAATGCCGCGCGGCAGTACGGCTCTCTGGCCGGCCAATCCCTCCAGGCGCTGAAGCTGCGGGTGGATCACGCCTTCAACATCGTGAAAATCTATCGGCAGGCGTATCAGGATAACGGCGACATCGCCCTCACGCCCCAGCAGTACGCGGCGCTCAAGGCCCGCGTGGCGGCGCTTGAGAAGAAGTGGAACGACTATGTGGAGGCCGCGAGCCTCCCCGACGGCGAGGCGGAGCTTGACGCCCGTGTGGTAGAGCTGGAGAAGAAGCTGGCCGACGCCACGACCAACCGCGACAGCCTGAAGGCGACGGTTGCGCAGCTCGAAGCGAAAAAGGCGACGCTGGAGGCGGAATACGCCAAGCAATCCGGAGAGGCGACCGCATTTTCCGAGAAGAAGGCGCAACTTGAAGCGCAGATCGCCGGGCTCGAGAACGAGATCGCCCTGCGCGAAGCCCTGAATCAGCAGGTGGAGGAGCTTCAGGGGAAGGTCGACGCCCTGCAGGCGAAGCTTGACGCGCTGGATGCGGAGTACGCGGGGGCTTCCCCCGAGCTTCTGGCCTCCCTCGAAAAGCAGCTTGCTGACCTCACCGCCCTCTACAACCGCAAGCTCGCCGATTACAGGCGTGCCGAGGAGGATCTGAAGGCCGCGAACGACCGCCTGAAACGGGTTCAGAAGCTCATCGCGAAGCTAGGTACGACGGCAAAGGCCAAGATCGCCCGACGCCGGGCGGTTCTTGAGAACGCCGCGAACCTCTACGGAGAGTTCAAAGCAGAGATGGAGCGGGCGCAAGTGGAGCGGCTGAAGAACCGCTGGAGGGGTGCAAACCCCGCCGGCAAGACAGTGCTAGCCATCTCCGTCACCCGCGACCTGATCCGCGCCTTGCAGTCCATGGGGGACGAGAGCGTGGCGGGCAGGCAGCTCGCCAAGCTGGGACTGGCGCACCCCATCCTCTGGGCACGCGCATGGGCGCAGTCGCAGCCGCTCGTTTTCAGCCGCGCAGGGGCGGTGGGCGAGGATGGGCACCTGCTCACTTGGGCAGAGCGCTCCGACCGCCGCCTGTTCGAGCTCGACCAGATGATGCGCGAACATCCCATGTTCGACGTGCTGGTGCGCAAAGGCGGTAAGCTGAGCAAACTGAGCTGGATGGATCTCACAGCAGATCCTTCCTCCTTCGACGAGCAACAGACGCCCGTGGGGCCGTTGCTCCGCGCGATGCTTCCGAGTAAGTTCACGCGGGGCTATACCGCCCTTCTGGATGTGTCGAACAATCAGTATGCGGGCATGAGCAACATGCTGCGGTTCGCCGCGGCGTGCCAGCTCTATGAGAAGCTCAACATAGCCAAGGGTGAGACCCCGACGGCAGAGGACATCGACGCCATCATTTCCACAGTGGATATCTTCGGCGGGCGCGGAAACCTCACATCCGACCGCGCAAAATCGTTCGTGAAGTTCGCGGGGAATTTCCTCTACTCCCCCCGGCTGGCGATCTCCAATGTCCAGTTCTTCAAGCGCATGGCGGGCTTCGCCATCGATCCTGCCACCAGCGGGCGGGCGAAGGCCATGATCGCAACGGAGTACCTGCGGCTTGGGGCGACCTATGCCGTCATCAGCATCCTCGCCCGGCTGTTCTCCAAGATGCTCTCCGACGATCCGGATGAGCAGCGGTTCCAGTTCTCTCCCGGTCATTCGGCGTTCTTGACCCTCATGCGGGGCCAGCGGCGCATGGACATCTCGGGTGGCGCGGCCATGTGGGCGCGGTCGGTATCGCAGATTCTGGGCATCGGAGACAAGCTCGACACCGAGACCGGCCTTGTCACACAGGAGTGGGCAGACAGGCAGAATCTCGACTGGAACGCCGTGGGGCGTCTGGTGCGCTCCAAGCTCGACCCCTGGACAGGCATGACGGTCGATCTGCTCGCCGGCAAGACCTACAGCGGGCAGGCGGCGGGGCCTCGGGCGAAAGCCAACTTCCCGGATTACGCCTGGCGCTATCCGAATCTCACCTCCTCGATTGCCCCCGTGCCTCTCTCGATCCAGTCGCTTGCCGACATGCTTCGGGGCGACACGGAGCAGGGCATCGCGCCACTCCGCAACCCTCTGCACCTTCTCGAAGCCTTCGGTGCCCAGTTTGTCGGCACGGGAGCGAGCAGCCTGCCGCTCAACCCCGAGCTGGCGCAGGAGGTGGACGAGGGCTACACCCGGAACGCCGAGGAGCTGAGGACGCTCAAAAACCGCCTGCAGGGGGTGTTGAGCGACAGAAAGATGAGTCCCGAGATGAAGGAGCTCAAAGCCGGGCGGATTCAGGACAAGCTCGACAGGCTGAGAGGCCTGTAGGCAAAAGAAAGGCCGGGGAGGTTATTTCCCCGGCCTTTTAATTATCAACGTGCGTCCTCGCCCAGAATATCCATAACCCGGCAAGGCGGTGTAGTCGCTGACGGGCAGGCCGTGGAATTTGCATTCAAGGCAGCTCATGCCCGTATCCTTTCCATCATCCCGGCAAAGGGTTCGCCGATATCTATCGCCGCGTTCTCGAGAGCGGCGTTCCACACCGTCGCGAACATCTCACGATGCTCGGGCGCATAGCGGTTGAGTGCAAACCACTGATCAAATGTCAGTCCGTCTTTCATCGCGCCCTCGTTCTCAGTCATGTAGATTTTCACGCTTTCACCTCCGTCTTCTTATTCCCGCACCTCTCCAGCCAGAGCGCCCTGACGCGGGCCTCGGTGGGCTTGACGCTCACCAGCGCCAGGGCGGCTTTGATGGCCTCCTCGCCCTCGGCGATGGCGACGGCGCGGTAAATCTTCTCCAGATCAACCCAGCAGGGGTTTTCATGCAGGGTGTGGATGTGCTCGGCGTAGTGATAGGTCACGCCGCAGGCACGTGCCCAGCGGGCCATGCCGGCGCGGCTCTTGGTCTTCAGCCAATGGTGCGCCGTGAGTACGTCCTTCTTGATTCGCTCCTTGACGAGCCTCGTTTCGCCCGTGTCCTCGTCGATCTCGGTATGCGCGATGACAGTCTCCCCGATCTTGTCGCCCTTCATCCCGCAGCCGACGCATGTGAAATCGTCGCGCTCCTTCACCCGCTCGGCCCAGTCCTGATCGAGATCCTGCTTGATGAGGCGCAGCGGCCGCCGGAGCTTGTTGAGCGCGGCGGCAAACTTGACGGCGCGGCCGGGGGTGTTAAATACCCACCATACTTCATTGCCCCCCTCTTTCATCTCAACTCTACCCTCTGTCCGTGCAATACGAACCCCCCCATCCAGCCAGCTTTGATACAGCTTCAATTTTCTGGGGGAATACATTAACGCATCAAAGTCCCTATCTGCTGCGCTAGTCAAACCCCACTCTTTCAGGAATTTCTTTGTCATAACACCCCCTTACATCGAAAGCGCCAGACTGGTGACTACATAACTGAGCAGCCAGCCCAGCGCTATCCCCGTCGTGAAACGCCAATCGTTCCACAGCTTCTGGGGGGCAGCCGCCCGCGCTTTGTAGCCGGCGATCTCCACCTCCAGCTTGTGCGCGTGAATGCGCAGTTGGGCGTTCTCGTCTATCAGACTCTTCATCGTGACGGTATGCTTGCTCATTTCTCCACTGCCTTTCTGTTGATGAATTTCAATCGGTATGCCTCTTTCCCGCTCACGGCCCGAAAGAACTGCTTTCCGACCGAAGAGAGGGAGCACCCCCTGATCTTGGAGATTGGAATCCCCTTGCGCCCGCACACGGCATCGGAGGCGCGGAGGTGGGGGCACTTTTCACATTGCTCGATTCTCATACGTTCATGTCCATTTCTTCTTGGAAGCACGACGCCGCTCCTTCCGCAGCCTTGCCGGAACGCCACCAGTCCCACAATTCTTGGGGCGACTTCATCGGCTCGAACCAGCGCCACCAATGAAGTTGGGTTCTTACCTGTGTGCCGATGGGGCATCTTAACAGTTGTGCCTCTTTAGCGGTATCGACAGTCCCGATACCGAACTGTGTCGCTAGTGGGGAGTACCGTTTGCGGGGAGCAAGTTTCTCCCAATAAGGCCGCTCCAGCGGAACGCCTTTCCATGTCGCGAAAAACAAGAAGACGGCCTTTTTCCATGCCCTCTCGTATCCCGGCCACCGCGCAAACTCTTTGCGCTGCCCTGCCGGGCCGGCCATCGGGCAGCCGATGCAGCCGAGTCGCTTAAAACCCTGGTCGTACAATTCGCAGTATGGGAGGTTGCGCGACCTGATAAACGCCCACACGTCATCGTCCGTCCAGTAGACTATCGGGGCAAATATCGCTCCGTCGGTACGGTGCGGCTGAAACTCTTTCCACAACCCGGCGCGTCTTTCAGATTCGGCGATCCTGACCCCAATCACCTTTAGACAACCCTTCCCACCCTGCTCTTTATACGCCTCGCAACACCACCGGCTCGTTCGCGTAGGAGGTCCGTTGGATTTTTCAACCAACCTCCGGAGCATGGGTGTCCTGTGATTATTCCACGCAACCTCTGCATGATGCTTCCGGATGTATCGAATCAACTCCGGGGGATCGATAGTCGTGTTGTTGTAGACGGGCCGAAACTTCACGCCCGCCTCAATCGCTAACTGCTTGATGACGCATGAGTCTTTCCCGCCGCTAAACGCCAGATAATAGCCGTCCGGTGACATGCGCAACGCCCCTGCTTCATAAAGGCGAAACATCTCAATCGAACGCCGTATCTTGTCTTCCAACGGCTGCGCCAGCGCCCGATCAATCAGGTCCTTCTCGCTCGGATCAAACCCCGGCATCAGTTGCTGGGACGCTTTGTGTGTGTTAGATTCCACGACACATCCTCCAGGCCAGCAGAGCGCCGAAGCCCATGCACAGCCCCTTGAGTAGCCAGAGCGCCACTGTGCATGCGATTTTGTAAGACAGGTGTCTCATGCCAAAACTCTTTTCTCGATGTTGTGGAAGGCTACATAGAAACGCCTCGTAGAGTAGCCTTGGGAGGTGAAGGATTTTTTCAACTCGCCGCGCAGGGTCTTGGCGGTGAGCCGCCCACGCTCCTTGCCGACCGGCAGCCGCCACGCCTCATCTATCAGATCATCGATCAGACACAGCAACTCCCGCTCCTCGGGTGTCACCGCCTCGCGCAACAACTGCTCCAACAGCGTGCCCTCCTCGGCAATCTGCAAGGCCACCGGGGGTTGGGGGCGTGTGTCCGGCGTGTTCTTGATCGTGAAGTCCATTCCCGCGTGTTCGTGTAGTCTGCGATACTTTTCCGAGTACATTGGTTTAACTCCGTTTAGTTACCGTGAGGGGCGGTATGCCCCTCAATTGCCGTTAATGTACCAAGTGTTTCGCAAGTTGTCAACGGGGTGGCTGAATAAAAATTAGTGTTGCCTCGCACACAGAATCGTTAACCCGAACTGCTTGCCCACGCTCTCCATGGTCTCGTAGAATCGGCGGATCTTCTCAGGGCCGTGCAAGAACTTTGCTGGCTCATCGAGCACCAGCAGCTTCCGGGTCTTGTCGCTCGCCGTCAGAACGAGCAGGGCCACGCGCAGGGCGAAGGCCAGCACGTCCCACACCCCGCCGCCCGTGCTCGCCAGCGGGTCCAGAGGCTCGCCGTCCCGATAGAGCAGGGTATCCACGACCGTCTTCCCGGCGCACTCCCGAAATTCCAGCTTGAACTCGTAGGGGTTGTCGGGGTAGACGCTGTTCAGGCTCTCCGTGACCACCCCCGCCACCACCCCGGCGAAGCGCATCTGCGCGGCCTGGGCGGCGTTGGTGACGGCGGCTGCCGCCTCCTCGGCGGTCTTGCGCATGGCGTGATAGCCTTCAAGCAGCGCCTGATTGTCCTCCACCTCCCGGCGGGAGGCGACAAAGGTCTGCCGGATCGTGCCGGCCCGCTCGCGCATCTGCTGAATTGAGATCATTTCGGGGTCTCCTGCGTAGGTTCGATAGGGGTGTCGTGCCGAGTGTGATCGTTGCAGGGGCACTCGTCACACGTCCATGTATATTGGTGGTCACAGTCGAAGTCCGCGCCGTTGGTGGTATTGGTGTGCTGTCCGCCACACCCCAATTGCTGTATGGCGCGTCTACGGCGCTTAGACATCTTCACGTGTGGCCCTCCTCACACTTTTTGACGCACTCGTTCAGCAGCGCTCGGGTCTCCCCCGTCGCCTCGCTCGCGGACGCCCGCAGGGTGTTCATGAAAATGTCCGCGCCGCCCTGATTGATGGCCTCGGCCAGCGCCTTCACGAACTCCGCCCCCGCCACGGTCTTGCCCTTGTTCTTCGACAGGGCGTAGGACTCGTCGATCATGGGGGGCGTGAAGGGGATTTGGAACAACTCGACACTCCCGTTGGGTAGAACATGCCACGCCGCAGGAGGCTGGTCGATCAGATCGGCGCTCATCTGGTGAAAGCATCCGGCGTTGTAGAGCCCGGATGCTTCTGTATCGGGCAGTGCAAACCTCTTGTGGTTGTCCCCTGTGAAAATCATTCCAAATCTTCGATTCCGCTCACGGAACGCCGTCGCCGTGGTCGCTCCGGGAATCACCGCGCCGGCGTGGCTGATCGAAACGTGGGCGATGAGGATGTCGGCTTTGCACGCGGGAACATCTTCACCCCATCCCATACCGCAGATCAGATAAGCTTTTGACAGTTCCCACATTCTTCCCGGGGCAATCGAACATGTATCCGTAGGCCCTTTTAGCGACACCGGGGTGTTACATAGAGGTACGATCAGTCCCGCCTTGACCAGCAGATTGAAGCCTGTCTCGGGCTGAGCGTCGTTGTGGTTGAGCATGTCATGCTGGCCGCGCACGGCGTACAGCACAGCCCCCCGTTCCTTCAGGAAGGTGAAGAGGTCATAGGTGGCGGGGAAGTCAGCGGAACGGTGGAACACGTCGCCCGCCACGATGACGGGCTCCCCCGTGTCCAGCAGGCTCGCCAACTGGGGGCGCAGCACCTGCTTGGCGTAGTCGCTCTCCTTACGCCAAGCTGGGGTGTCGCAGCGCCAGTGAAGATCGGAGATGATTAGCATGATGTGTCATCCCTCCTCGTGGTGGAGCATTCCTGCAGGCGAAGGTTCTTGCGGTAGTCTCCGAGATACTCCTCGTTGGCGGGTTTGCCCTGCGCCTTGGCGAGTGCCGCAGCTTTGGCGGAGATGTCAATGGCTGTCCGCGCCGCTTTGCGCGTCTCGAACAGTGCAACTATGTTCTTGCCGTCGGCGTTGCCTGTGCAGATCGCACCCTCGCAATCCTTATCCCACACCTGCGGGAAGCAGAGACAGTCCTTGTCGTCGTACACTACGATTAGCATATAGCCCCTTTCTTCAGTTTGGCGTTGACTCCGCGCAATTCCTCAATGCACTGTTCGCGTTACGAGACTCCCTCTGACGGAGCATTCCGTTGAGACAGAAGTTGAACACCGCCCGCAGTTCGTCCGGCTTGGCCGGTCGCCCCCATGCCGCCACGTACTGCGCGTCAATCTTCCGCAACACCGGCCCCATCAGGTCGGTGGGGCCGTCCCCGTTGTACATGGCGTCTTCTGCCTCTCTGCCCGGCACCGCGTTCACCAGTTGCGGGTTGGTCGGGCACTTGTGCGAGCAGTCAATCTGCCCGCGTTCTACGCTGTTAATTTTCCACCAGCCCATGACTCATCTCCTTTCAATGCGCACGCGAACAATCGCGTGCAGTTTACGCTCGTTCCTTGCGAAACTGACGCGAGGCGTTGTGTCAGGCTCGGTGTCGCCGTCCACGTCACACAGCACGCCGTGAATTTTAACCAATTTCGCTTTCTGGTTAGAAGTTAGCATGTCACACCTGCGGCTTTCAGAAGGCGCTCCGCCTCGGCCACGGCGGCATCATACTCCTTGTTTTTCTCGGCAAGCTGCCTCTCCACATCGGCCAGCATGGCCTTCAGCTCGGCGGAGGTCTCCACGCCGAACTCCTTCTTGACCCCCTCCGCCCACACCTGCTTGCGCGTGGTGAGAGTGGCGTTGTGGGTCTCAACCTCTTTCAGCTTCGCATCGATCTGTGCCAATGTCATCGGCATTTTATAGCTCCCTCTTGCATGTGGGACAGATTTTTATCTGCGCCCGTTGTTTCTGTAACTCACTCGTGTCCATCAAAACCCCTTGAGGCTCGTTCTGCAGAGCCGTCCGCATCGTCCGCGCCATCTTGTCGAGCATGGCGGCTTCGTCCAGCGCGGCAAGGGCGCGGCGGGTCACGGGAACGACAGCCGACACATCCCGCACCTCACCGTAGGGCTCGCTACACAAGGCGGGGCGCATGCGGGTGTTCGCCAATTCTCCGATCACCCGACGCTCGGTGTCAAGAGCCTGGGCGCGGATGGACGCAGCCCTTGCGGCGGACACATCCAAGAGCGTGCCTGTAGGCTCGGTCTGAATCGCGCGGTTCAGGGCTACGGCATGCGAATGCAGCCCCTCAAGCTCAGACCAGCGGGCGCGTGCGATGTCAGCCACCTTCACCGAACCTGCCACATCGAACACCGTCCCGGTCGGTTCGTTTCGGATTGCCCCGCACAGGCGCATGGTCATCGTGGTCAGGGTACCGCGCTCGCCCTCGCAGGCGTGGGCCGTGTCCGCTACGGTACGTACGGCTTCGACATCGACCACCTCTCCCTTGGGCTCATCGTCGAGCGCGTCAGAAAGCAGCCCCACGTTTCTCGTAAGCTCCTCCACATCATCCCCCGCCTTCGCCGCCGCTTCCAGCGCGTCGGCCAGAGGCAACTGCTCGGTCGCGGCCGCCAGCCGGGCCTGCGCCGATTCCAGCAGTATCTCCGACTTGCGGATCTCCGCCTCGGCCGCGGCTTTCTTGGAGCGCACGAACTGGACGGCGGTGTCGATCACCCCGAGGCCGCAGGCGTCGGAAAGAATCTTCGCGGCGTCCGTGGGGCTCGCCCCGATCAGGAAGGGCACCTCGCCCTGAAGCTGAAAGGCGTAGGGGGAGAGGGCAAGGAACTTGGCGATGGGCTCGGGCACGCTGCGCCCGAACGCCTCGAAGGTTTCTCCGTCCATGCGATAAAGATTTTTACTTTTGCCCCGCTCCCGCTCGATGATGTGGCCGTCCTCTTCCAGCCGTACCAGTGAATTGGTGCCCCGCGGCTGTTTGAACGTGACGAAGCTGCCCCCGTCGGGCTTGTTCTCGCAGAGCCAGCGCATCGCCCGCAGCCGGGAGGACTTGCCCGTGTCGCTGTCGCCCTCGACGTAGGTGATCTCGCCATCGGGGATATCAAGCGTTGTCGGCTTTTGGTGGATCTGAAAATTGGATAGGGTAAGTTTCATTCTAACGGTCCTTTGGAAGGGCGTCTATGCGTGCCATGTTTTTGTAACCGGGTCACAGCCTTCACGCTTTCCGCATCGCATACATATCCGCTCGTATTTTTGCGTACGCCACCGATGGTTAGATGCGGCACATTCACATTTGCGCAAAGGCTGTTCGAAGCGGGTCGCGACATCGCCCAACTGCAGCGCCGGCCCCAATCGCATCGCCATCTGTCTGGTTACAACACCTCTCATGCTTCGCTCTCCTATATACTGCCATAAAAAACCGCACTTCTGTCTCACCTTTCCCCAAGATACCTCGTATTTAGGGGTGCTTTCTTCTTCAGGGTTCCGAACTTCGCCCCCTCGGGCGTGTCGGCCGCGATGAAAATGGTATACGTCAACTTGTCCGCCTCCTGTCCTATACGATCCATCCTCGCCTTGAACTGATCCAGCGAGGCGGAAGTCCAGGGCACCTCGGAGAGAATCATGTCAGAAGCGTTGACGAGGTTCAGGCCGGTGCCGCCCGCCTCGATGTTCACAATGCAAACGCGCTTTGTGGGGTCTTCGCGAAAGGCAGTCTCGGCCTTGGCCTTTTGGGCGGGAGTGCCGGCGATCTCCACGACACCAAACCGCTCCAGAGCCTTCACGATGATCTTTCGGGCCTCGATGTGGTGGGTGCCGATGATGAGCTTCTTGTCCTCGTTCTCCTCTAGCCACGCCTCCGCATGGTCGGCGACAAAGGGGGCCTTGCGCTCCGCCACTACGCGCAGCACGGTCGCCAGCTCGCCCTTGACCACGCCGTCGTCGTCCACGCCCTTGTTGGCAAGGATGCGCTTCTGCGCATCGGTAAGCTCGATGTCCACTGAGACGAATTTCGTCTCCCGCGTCTTGCCGTCATCCGGGAACACGTCATGGTAGGACTTGCGGATGGCGTACTGGGCGAGGAGCCAGCGCAGCCCTTCCACATCCCCGTTCTTGCCGCGCTCCTTCTCCAGCTTCTTGATCTCCGCCCACTTCTTCCCGATGAGCCACCGGGGGGCCCGCTTGCGCATCATCAGCCCCTTGACTTCCTCGCGCTTCTTCCCGATGGGATCGAAGCGGATCTGGAACGCCTCGCGCGGGCCGGGTATCTTCGGGTCGAGCAGATGCAGGGCCGTGTGGGCGTCCATGGGGCTGTTCTTGAACAGGGTGCCGGTCATGAGCAGGATGCCGCCAGAGCGGTCGCGCACGTCCTTGCAGAGCGTGTCCAGCGCCTTGTACGCCCCCGTGCCCCATCCCCCGACCTTGTGGCACTCGTCCACCACGATCTGATCGAATTCTTGTTTGAGAAGGGCGGGGAGGTTGTCGGCGAGGATGTCCCGGTTGATAATCGTGAAGCGATCTCCGATGGACATCGCCGAAACGCGTCCCTCGCAGATGTGGGCGGAATCGCACGGCTGCCACAGGCCGATCTCATTGCGCCAGTTGTGCTTCAGATGCGGCGGGCAGACGATCAGCACCTTGCGCCGGGAGATAGCCGCGCACGACCGGATTGCAATGAACGTCTTGCCCAGCCCCATGCCGTAGGCGATGATGCCGGTGCCCCTGCGGCACGCTATCCACCCTATCGCCTCGACTTGGTGCCGCAGCGACCCGATCAGATGTTGCTCCCCGTTAATCGCAGCGAACGCTTCCACCTGCGGCAGCTTCTCCGCCAGCAGCGTCACC
>Ga0209606_1002205_pt1 | contig 22231 bp, 13 predicted proteins | sample AD_UKC057_MetaG_FD_184412 | JGI IMG/M metagenome (GOLD analysis project Ga0209606, IMG submission 184412) | Active sludge microbial communities of municipal wastewater-treating anaerobic digesters from USA - AD_UKC057_MetaG (SPAdes) (version 2) | ecosystem: Engineered > Bioreactor > Anaerobic >...
CAACTCGGTTCCGAGATAGCGGGAGGGGCGTTCGACTTGGGGCAGAATCTCGTCAATCAGCCTTGAACGCAAGAGGGGATCTACGGATGGGGTCATGCAGTCCCGTTCCTAGGTGGTCTGTTTATGGGTTCGCCAGTGGTTCAGCGTGTCTGTGTGATCGTAGATGGTATGGGCGTTGCCTCGCATGATTTGGTCGATGAGCCCGGGCGCATCATCGATATCAAGCCACTTTTCGCGCACAAGCTCCGTGATACCCTGCGCGAGGCCCTGGCGGGCTATGGCGGCGTGCCCTGGCACCATTTCGACGGGCCTGTAGTCGCCGCCAAACGTGAACAGCTTGTTTGCGGGCGCGGCCATGAGATACTCCTTCAGAAACCGGATCGAGGCATGGGGACTGACGATCCACGCCCAGCACATGTCGACGTACGCGTTCGGATAATGCTTCGCGATGGCAATGGCCTCGTCCTGGTATGGGTAGTCGATATGGAACAGCACAAACTTGGCATTCGTGTGGGCTCGCATAACCGGACACAAATCGCCGGCGTTGGTGCGAACCCGGTTGAGCGGCATGCCGCCGTGCCCTGCGTAATAGCCGGTGTGCAGTTTCACAGGCAGGCCGTATTCGGCGGCCTTGTCGATGCAGTAATGAAAGAGATGGTCCTCGACGGCTTTTCGTTCCTCGCGCGACAGGTCATCAGCGCCCTTGGTCAGCAGGCGTTCGAAGAGCGGCGCGGCGTCTTCCTCGGAGACTTGGGCGAAATCCAGGGCACGTCCATAGGCGCACTGATTCTTGGTTGCGATGGCGCGAGGCCCGAAAGTCGCAAAACACCAATCGATGATCTCGCGCCAATCCTTGAGCGAATAGGCTTCGCGGTCCGCAAGACGCTCGACCTGCACAATATCGAGGCCCGTACACAGCGGAACGGTACTGATGTCCTGGGCAAGAAGTTCAGGCATTTCGGTCTCGCAAAAGACGGGGACTTCCAGGTTGTTGACCTGGCAGTATTCGATGTTTGCGACGTCCTGCAGGATGTGTTTGTAGAACCCGGGTTTGACGCCGTCCGCGATCTTTTCGGAAATGCTCTCGCAGTTGGCTTCGGTCAAGTCGTCCTCACCATACAGAAGCCGCAGGGATTCGCGGACGTTGCGCAGGTACCCGGTATGACGCGCGGCCGCGTAGTGAGGCGCAAGCAGGCGGAACTTCTCCTTGGGAGGCATCGTGGCCGTCCGGACCTTCTGCAAGTCGTCCGGAAGCATGCCGGCGACGACCAGGTCTGAGTCGGAATAATGCGAGAAAAGGATGCCGATATCGGAAATCGGGCCTTTCTTGCCTTCGGGGTCGGCCCTTGCTTCAAGGCGCCGGGCTTCCTCCATGAGGTGCTCGTGCGTATCCACGAATGGCGTGGTCGCGACTAGTTCGGCAATCATCTGGGCGGTATCGGCTGGCTCGGCCATCCTGGTCACTCCCGTCTTGTTCCGCGTTCGTCAGCGGCAGGCGCGCTGCCGCCGCCATAGAGAAGCTATCCACTCGCTGCGCTGCGCCATTATCCAATTCCGGCCGGAGTTACGCAAGCGGGGGAGGGGGGCCTCACGGGCGCGCAAATACTGGGGATAGGCGGGGGGTGTGCCGCGGATGTCTTGCGTGGCTATTGGTACATTCTGCTGCGATGTTTTAGCCATCCGCCCATGTGAGAACCATCGGGATCATGGTGGGTCCAGTGAACCGTGCCGCCGTTGGCGTTCCACTCATATTGACCATAGAACTCCACTCTATCACCGGTCTTGAGATCCTCTATTCGGGGCGCCACATCTATGTTATGACTGATCAACACCGTCTGGCCGGTTCGGAGGCGCAGAATGAATCTCTGATGCCGTGAACCGTCCAGATCGTCGGACAATATCCTCGTCACGACCCCCTCCGCCTGAACTTGAACGCCGCTTTGCTGGTTGTCGAAAGCAGTCTTGAGGGCATTGTCCGCGGCTTGGGCACTAGTCGAAGCGTCGCTACGGGGCGGCCGGCCCTGCCCGTCTTCAGGATGCGGCGCGGTAGTCGTGGTTTGGCTGCGCGTGCTGTCGGGGCGGTTTCGATCGGCAGATGACCGCCACGCGGGTTTGAGAAGCCAAAGGCCGAGCAACAGAAGTGCGATCAGCGGTATGACATTATTAGCTGCCGCGCGCACCGCCGTCTTTTTTCGAACGTTCATGGAGACCCTCTCCTCACGTCCTGGACGCGTCAAAGCGGAGGCGCCCTGCGGGGTGGTGCGGCTCCGCGCATTCCTTGGGGTTTGGGAAGGCAGAGCCTACTTTTCCGACGGGGGAGATTCCTGCTGTTGGGGCTCGAGTTCGGGTTGCTCCGCCTTCTCCGGCTCGGCGGGCAGGGTTATGCGCGCAGGCCTGCTCGCAGGCGGGAAATTGGAGTAGACGCCGTCGAGCATCCAACGATACTTGCCTTCCATGAAGGCTTTGGCGACTTTGTAGATGGCTTTGCCTTGCGTGCGCTTCAAGTTCTTGAAGTTGTCGTTGATACGCTTGCGCGCATTCATACAGAACAGGTCGGCCATATCCTGCAACTGCTCGTCGTCCGTTCGGGCCTTGAGCTCGTGTTCGGTCCGCGACAGCAATGCGGCCATGGCAAACAGGTCCGTGCCGATGTCGACCAGGGCCTGTAGAACAAGCTGTTCGCGTTCCAGCTTTTGCCGGTATTTCGCCATGGTGTGAAACAAGGTTCGCGCGAGCTTTTTGCAGGTTCGCGCTACAAATATCACATGGTCCTGGTTCTTGGGCGAAAGATGCCGCACGTTGAGCGAAACGGAGGTGGGCAACAACACTTTGGGATACCATTTGGCGTAGAACGTCAAGGCCTCCCATATCAGTTTGCCCTTGGGCCCCTTGCCCGTCATGATAGGCATAAGGCGCCTGACATGCGTGTCCATGGCCTCTCGGGCAATGAAGAGCCGCATGATTTCGCTGGTCCCCTCGATAATGCGCGAAATGCGGGCATCGCGAAACATGCGCTCGGCGGGGATGGGTTCTTCGCCGCGCGCGCCAAGCGATTCGGCCGTTTCGTAGCCGCGTCCGCCGCGGACCTGCACGAAGTCGTCGAGAATGCGCCATGCCGTCTCGCTGCAGTAATACTTGGCCATGGCAGCTTCGAGCCGCACGTCGACGCCGCCCTGATCCACCATGGCGCAGGCCAGGGCGTTTATGCTGTCCATGGCGAAGGTGTCGGCAGTCATTTCGGCGAGCATCTTGCTGACAGGCTGGTGTTTGCCGATGGGGGCGCCCCACTGTACGCGTTCGTTGACCCAGTTCTGCGCGAAATGCATGCAGACTTTGCCGGCGGCCGCGGATGCGGCCGGCATGGTCAGGCGTCCGGTATTAAGGGTGGTCAGAGCGATTTTCAGCCCTTGACCGGGTTTTCCGAGGATGTTTTCGGCGGGAACCTCCATGTTGTTGAAGCGAAGGAAGCCGTTCGCGATGCCGCGGATGCCCATGAAGGCGCAGCGACTGACAACTTCGAAACCCGGTTCCGATGTTTCGACAATAAACGCGGTGACTTGCGGTTTCTCCCTGCCTTCGACGATCTTAGGCGCGGTCAGCGCCATGACGATCAAGATCTCGGCGTAGGGCCCGTTGGTGCACCAGAGTTTTTCACCGTTGAGGGTGTAGTAGGTTCCGTCTTCGGACAGCTCGGCAGTGGTGCGAATCTTGGCCGGGTCGGAGCCCACCTGCGGCTCGGTCAAGGCGAATGCGGAGACCGCGCCCTTGGCCAGACGGGGAAAGTATTTCTTCTTCTGCTCCGGGGTTCCGAACCATTTCAGCGGCTCCGGCACCCCGATGCTCTGATGCGCCGAGAGGCATACGGCCGTCGAGTTGCAGTAACTGGCGATGAACGCCATGATGCGGTTGTAGTTGGTCTGAGACATGCCCAGGCCGCCGTATTCCTTCGGGATTTTGAGTCCGAACGCTCCCGCGTCCGCCAGGGCGAGCAGGGCTTCTTTCGGGAGGTCGCCTGACCGGTCCACCTCCGAGGGGTCAATGTATTGTTCGAGAACTTCCCGGATCTTGTTGATGTACGCATCGCCGATGCGCTTGTCTTCCGCGCTCTGCTCGGGGAAGGGATGGAGCAGATCCCAGCGAAACACCCCGCGGAACAACTCGGCGACAAAGCTCGGATGGGCCCATTCGGCCTCGCGGGAATCTTCCGCGAGTGCCATAGCCCTTTCTCTCTCGGAATCGTGACTCATCGCCATCATGTGCCTCCGAACCCTCGTTATGCCGCGGCCCGCGGGTTCTTGCACTAGTGAAACCCGCCCACGGTTCAGTCTAGTTTAAGAGGCCGTACTTGTCAAAACCCCGGCACGTGGCGCGGCGTTGTCTGGAACACGGATACGTTACCTCCGGCCGTCAGACGTCCTCAGTTACGGTCACGAAAAGCTTCGCTGGTGCGAAATCGTGCCAATACCGGCAGATGGTCAGAGACGCGGAAAACGAGGGTGTGATCATGACCGTCAAAAGTCTCAATGCGGCAGGAAACGGCTTCTTCTTCCGCCAAATCGCGGGAAATGAGAAAATGGTCGTTTCGATTGCCTCCATCCGTGGTGCCGACACCCTTTTGGTCTTCGGGGAGCATTACCACCATGCCGATGGCGGACGCGAGGTCTTCGATGTCTTTCTCCGTCGTGTTGAAATCCCCGGCCACCATGACATCGGGGTCGATGGCCATGTATTGAGCCACCACCTCTCCCAACAACTGTTTTTCCGCCTCGCGCCTGTCCTTGTCCGACCACGACAAATGAATGGTGATGATCACCAGGTCTAACCCATTGCAGGAAACATAGGCAGCCTGGGCGGGATGCTGGAACCCTTCCGGGTCGGGCAGGTCAATCAAGGCAACCCCGGCCTTGGCGAAGATGGCGTTGTCCTGCCCGTCCTGCGAATCCGTGAATGCCGCTGCCACAAAACCCGCCTCGGTGGCAAGGAACGCATCGACCCGTTTCTGGTTGGCGATCTCCTGCACGCACAGGACCTCAGGGTCCAGTTCGGCCAGGCGCGTCGAGAACCATGCGCGCCGGTCTGCGTCCGTTTCCGGATAACCGTAAACGTTCCACGTCGCGATAGTGCACTCATGGTCATGTGCCGCGCCGGGGCGAACATCGAACGGCGGGCTCGTCGATTGACAGGCGGCAAGCGAGACAAGAAGCAGCAGAGCGAATCGCGGGCGTCTCACTTGGCCGATTCCCACGCGCTTGCATCCCGCCAACAGGATGCTTCGAACGGGCCGGTGTGAGACAGTACGTCAATGATGGCCTGCCTTGCCGCCATCACGCCGCCAGGGAATTTCAGACCCACGAGACCTGGATTGAGGATTAACCCACGGGCGGTCACTGTGCGGATGCGGCGCGGCGCATCAGCCTTCTCTATGGAACGCGTTTCGACTGCCATTGTGTATTGCCGGCCAATCCTGGCCCTTACTGTGGGTCGCCTTGCTTGATCCACGCCTTATTGAACGTCGCGTACTTGATGGATCTGCTTCTCTTGTCACCGCCGCCCTCGATGAAGTAGCTGTACGTGCAGTGCAGACTCCCGTCGCTGGCTTCGACAATCGAGGGGTAGTGGAAGCTGCCCTTGTTCTTGTCAACCAGTTCCAGATGGCGGGTCCATTTCCAGGTCTTGCCCTCGTCGTCCGACAAAGACACCGCGAGGCTGTGGCGTCCTTGCGGCACGTCGTTGTAAATCAGGACCCAGTCACCATCGCGCATCCCCATGATCTCGAGTCCTGCGCCCGGATTGCTGAGAGTGGGGTGATCCTGCACGACGCTCCACGTTTCGCCACGGTCCTGGGACTCAGAAACCAGAATGCGCTTGGGAGGGGGCCCGTTGTCGCGCATGAAGGTCACGAGGGTGCCGTCTTTGCGGCGTGCAAAACTGGGCTGAATGTTGCCGCCGCCCACGATCGGCTCGCTGAACGACCATGTGTCGCCCCAGTTGTCCGTGATCGCCACCAGCGAAAACGAGAAACCGTCCGAGTAAAGGCCCACGAGCATCCGGCCATCGTCGAGAATGCAGGGATGTGCGCGTGTGAACCAGCCCAGCCGGCTGGTCAACTTGTCGCCGGCTTGCTCGATGTTGCGCTGTTTCCAGGTTTCGACCTCCTTTGCCATCTCCTCGGGAATCTGGATGGAAGCCAGATACTCGTCGGTTTTCCGCGTGACCACTTCCTGGAAATTGTCGCCCGGCTTCGGATGCAGGACATACATCATATCCCACTCGGGCGGGCCCTCCTGCTGCATGTAATTGGACGAGATTTTGTACTTCATCAGGGCGCTTTCCCATGTATTGGCCAGAATTGTGGGCCACAACAGCCACAACCGTTCCTGCCGATCGATGATCATGCAGCAGTTGGTATCGGGGAAATCGGGCGTGTCCGCCATCAGGAACGGCTCAGACCAGGCCTCCGCGCCCTTAGGTTTGCGGGCGCCCCGGATCAGCACGTCGTCAGACTGCCGTTCGCCGGAACCATGGAACCAGCATGCCAACAGGTCGCCATTTGGACATTCCACGATACAGGAGCCGTGGTTGTGCCAATCCTCCAACGGAAAGATAAGCTCTCCCTTGTACATGAGGGTATCCGTCTGCGCCGCCGCGGCCAGGCATGCCATCGAGATCGCAAACAGGTGCGCGTGCATCACATTCTCCTTTTCGTGAGTAAGATTTGATTCTCGCCAGTTCGACGGCTGGCGCCGGCCTATTGCCTCGGCAGCCCTGCCGCTCTTGCATCCGCGCATTATACCGGAATGCGCTTTTCGCGCATCTATCTTCACAATTGCCTCAGAACGCCGTGCCACCGGCCTCTGCCGCCCCTGCGGGGCTGGAGGTGGGGGATGCGTCATCCCAGGGCTGCGCCACGCGTTCCGCGTGGCTGGCCCTGGGCTACGGCCTGCCGCCCCTTGCGGGGCTGGAGAAGGGGACAATCGATGTCCCAGGGCGGGAGTTACAGGGGCAGGAGAGGTGAAAGCCCGATGCAGAAACAAGACGTTGTCGTAACGGGTTCCCGCCTCCTCGTGTGGGACCGGCGCCCTCGCCGGTCGGGAGTTCGTGGGCGATGTGGCACCGGCACATATCCCGGCTCGCTCTTGGGACATTCCCGCCTGGGCACAACAGTCCGACACAGCGCCGAAGGCGCGTAACGCAACAGTCTTTACATCGCCAACGGTGTGTATCATGCCAGCCCTTACAGCGCCGAAGGCCTGGGGAAAGGGATTCCCGTTCCCCAGCGCCAACGGCGTGAAACATACCCCCCACGATACCGTTGTCACCTCTTGAGCGCCGAAGGCGCGTAACATACCAGCCTTGGCTGAAGGCCAAGGAAACCGGCCCCCCAAAAGAATCCCACAGGGCTGAAAGCCCGGAACATCGCGTCGCCTGGCCGTTCAATTCACGCTATGTTTCGGGCCTTCAGCCCTCTTGGCTGTTTTGAATCCGATCCCCTGGCCCTTCAGGCCAGGCTGGTATGTGACGCGCCTTCGGCGCTCCGGAGGCCCCATGTTACGCGTCTTGGGCGCTCTGGAGAGCCCTCCGCTGTGGCGCGGTTTCCAATCCCTTCGCACCCTTCACACCTTCCTGCCGCCGCCAAAGCAACTGGGCGGCTGAGACCTTTGGCGGAGCGTGCACGGCGAGTCCCTGACAGGCGCTCTCGTTCGATGCAGGACCCCGCACGGGGGCGCAATTTGAATAGCCGGGGGCATCGCCACCGGACGTGCTTGTTCTTTGCGCGTGCTCCGGTATACTGTTCTTTGCAAGGCACCCATCATCGGGGAAAGGAGAAGTCCCATGCCGAGCCATACCCGCCGCGATTTTCTCAGAAACTCCGCTTTTGGCCTGGCCGCCGGCCCGCTGCTGATGGCGCAACAGGCGGGCGCTGGAGACACCGTCCCCCCGAGCGAGAAAATCCGGCTCGGACTCATCGGCTGCGGCGGCATAGGACGCGTTGACCTCCGCACGTTCTTCATCAACCCCGAGGTCGAGTGTCCCATCATCTGCGACGTTGACGATGCACAGTCCGCGGAGGCCGCCAAGATCGTCGAGGGCATGCGCGGCAACAAACCCGACATCGTCAAAGACTTCCGGCGGGTGATCGACCGCAACGATATCGACGCTGTGCTGGTGGCCACGCCCGACCATTGGCACGCCCTGCCGACGGTCTATGCATGCCAAGCGGGCAAGGACGTCTACGTCGAAAAGCCGCTCGGGCAGAACATTCAGGAAGGCCGGGCTATGCTGACCGCTTGCCGCGAGAACAAGCGCGTGGTACAGATGGGCACGCACTGGCGCAGCGGCGACCACTTCCGCGACGCCGTCGAGTTCGTGCAATCCGGCAAGCTGGGCCGAATCCGCCTGGTCCGTGCCTGGGCATACCTGGACTGGGTCGGCGGCATCGGCAACCCGGCCGACTGCGAGCCCCCTGCCACGGTCGATTACGACTTCTGGCTCGGACCTGCTCCGAAACGGCCGTTCAATCCCAACAGGTTCCACTTCAATTTCCGCTGGTTCTGGGATTATGCCGGCGGGCTGATGACCGACTGGGGCGTGCATCTGCTCAACATCTGCCTGTGGGCGATGGGACCGCAAATCCCTCTGCGCGTGAGTTCCTCGGGAGGGAAATACGTCGCCGACGACAATAGCGAGACCCCCGATACCCAGGTTGCCGTATACCAGTTTCCCGAATACACCCTCGTCTTCGAACAGATGGTGCTCGGAGGTCTCGGGCCTGGCGGACGCCCCCACGGAATGCTGTTCAACGGCACCGAAGGCACCGTCATCATCGACGGTGGCGGATGGGAAATCATCCCCGAGCCCAAGAAGAACAGCCTTGAAGCGGCCAAGCACCCCGAGAGCCCCGACCCGCGCCCGGCGCACGTCCGCAACTTCCTCGATTGCATGAAGACGCGCAAGGACCCCGTCGAACACCTTGAACTGGGGCACTACGTCTCGACCGTTGCCCACCTGGGCAACCTTGCCCTTCGCTCCGGCAGCGAGATCCATTGGGACGCCGAAAACGAGCGCGTCAAAGACAACCGCGAAGCCAACCGTCTCGTCGAATGCGACTATCGCAAACCCTGGAAACTGCCGTATACGTAAGAAACCTGCAGGGCCGGTTTTTGGGGCAATATGGCATTGCGTGAGTGGACGGCCGAGCACTCAAGCACGAGTCCAAGCGTACGGTCGGACTGCGAGGCCTCGACCGGTGTCCGTCATTGTTCAGTCATACAATGCCAGGCGCACGGTTTCCGGCGCATAGGGTTCGATGAGCAGCTTGTTCTCGCCGGAGGCGAGATGCCGGGTGATGTCGACGCGGAAGGGGGCGCCGATGACACCGCCGGCATAAGCGCCGTTAACGGTAAGCCGCGCGCCTTCGAATACGCCGTCCATCTCGACGCAGACCCGCTCCTTGGCCAGATCGACGCCCTCGGGCAGGGCAAACACGCCCTCGAACGGGTTGGCCGGACGGCTCAGGGGCTTGCCGACATGACCCCAGGGGGCATCGCCGTACTGCACGACCTCGGCGGCCGCCAGCCACGTTCCCGGCGTTTCGACGGACGCGTTCCAACCGTCCGGAGCTTCCCGGGAGGCCTGCCACGAAGCGTCCAGGTTAATCTGGAAGACAACGTTGTCCGAAGTGAAGTGGAACTCGAACCGTCCGATCACTCCGGCGGGATTGTCCTTGCCGCTCGTGTTCTCGGCGGCAATTGCAAGCACGTTGTCGCCTGCGCGAAGGGCGCCTGTAAGCTGGAATTCCTGCGGTTGCCTCCACGCTTCGTCTCCGGGCGCGCTTCGGCCAATCTCGTTGCCGTTCACGAAGAGGACAAAGGCGTTGTCGGCGCTGAGCAGAGCCCGGGCCGACGCGAGCCCCGAAGTGTCCGGCAGCGACACGGTTTTGCGGAAGTACCGCATGCCGGGAGGGGCGTTGGTGAGGGCGTTCTCGCCGGGATGCCATACCCACTTGCACCCTTCCAGGGAGAGCGCCGCAGGTTCCGGCGTCTTGGCTTCGCCTGTCCGCGCCAGGTCGAGCACGCGCCTTGGTTTGGCCCCGCTTTCCTGGATTCGCGCTGGTTTCGAACGGGATTCAGGCGTGAACACGAGCAACACGCTTTCGAGGGGTTCCAGGGTGAGTTTGAACTCGGCTTCGTTTTCGCTGATGCGCGTGAACGGCAGGGCGGAAATATCGTTGCGCAGCGGATCCCAGCACTCGGGAAACCCCTTGGCTTGAGCGCGCAGGGTGAACGTCCTGGCCGGTCCCTCGTACACCTGGTTGGCAACAAAAAACACGTCGCGTTCATCTTTGACCCGGTGCAGGACGTGCAGCCAGTTCCCCGTGTCGCCTTCGACCACTTCGAGGGTCGCGTGAATGCCCGCCTCGTCTCTGAACACTGTTTGCAACATCTCGGGCGTCACGGACTCCGGCAGCAGAAATGATTTTCCGCCCGAAGGCGCCGTGCGGCAAGGATTTATCGACGGCTCCGCGCCGCCCCATAGCGCCTGCACGAGGTCCGCGATCTCCCCGGAACCGCGGCCGAGCGACGCGGACTTCGAAGGCAGGAAACCGTATCCTGCGACCACGCCGCCCGATTCGAAGAAATCCCGGGCCTTCAGCAACGTTTCGTATGGGATGGTTTCGACGGGCGGCACTATCAGGATGTGGTATTTCTCATCGCGAAGGTTCAGCAACGGGCCGCTGATACGCATGTCCTTTTCGAACACCTCGTAGGGAATCCAGTCGCAATCATACAAGGCGTCCTGCAGCGCCTCGCTCATGGTGTCAGGGCGCACGGCTTTGCCTGCGTGGCAGCTCTGGCCAAGGTATAACAGCGCGACGGGACAGACGTGCCGGCCGCCGGTCAGCACGTGGCTCAACCGCGCCGTATAGTCCGCGAACACCCGGTACAGGGGCCATCGGGGCTCGAAGCCGCCATTATAGAAATACGGCGGGCAATCGGTGTCGTCAGGGGCGCGCGGATTGAATGAGTGGGGGATGAAGAAGTTCACGCCCGACACGTGCATGTGATCGGCCCACCACTTCATTTCCGGATAGGTGAGGTCTTGCCCCCTTGCCCCGAATATTTCCACCATGGTGACGTCGCCGGGCTTGCCATAGGCGTGGGTGATGGAACTCCCCAGCTTCGGCGTCTGCCATGTCGGGTGGTCGCGCGCCACGCGTTTGCCCATGATGAACTGGTCGAACACTGCGTCGATGCCGCCCATGTCGCTGTACTTCTCCAGCTGGAACATGTCGCCCGCGCACAAATCCTGGCTCAGCGGACAGTCCGCATGCTCGAGGAAGTGGCCGATGGACCGCACATGGTGCTCGTGGCACCAGTTCGTGATTCCTCCATACAGCGTTCGGCCCCAAGCCTCCGCCAGCGCGAAATTGTACTTAAACAACGCGGCCGTCTGCTCGTCGGGGTCCGCCAAGGTGAGCTTCTTCGCAATGAACGCGCGTTTCCAGTCTACCCCGAGCTCGTTCAGCATCGGGATCACCTCCGTGCCCCAATCGCCGTACGTCTCCGGCTCGTCGTAGAAGAATCCTTTGATTGTGGGTCCGAAATCGTTTGGAAAACGGTCATAATGCGGCTGGTACACGGTGTCGAGATACCAGTCCACCGCGGCTTGGCTGGCTCCGTCGACCAGATAGTTTTCTCCCCGCTTCGGTCCCAGTGCCCATGTGAAGGCGGCAATCTGGAAGCCTTTTGGCAGCGTCGTATCAAGTATGCCGTCACTGAAATCTCGCGTGAGGTCGAGGAGCGAGTTCCCATCCCATCCCTCGCCTTTTGCCCGGCCCGCAATGACGGCAACCAGATTCTCCACCGACGGCGGGATGGCCCCGGCATTTTCGAAGACGGCGGCTTGGAGCCTCTTGCTGGCATATTCGGCGGGGACGCGTCCGCCTGCCTCGCCGCTGGGCCACCATTTCTCGTCAAATATCCACATGTCGAGGTTGTGACGTTTGGCGGCTTCGAGGCAAATGCCCAAATCGCGGAACCACCCCTCGCCGAGCCAGTCGTTGTGGGGGCGCGACTCCGCGGTGAAACATCCGTTGCCGCCCTCAGCGACCTTGCCCAGGTACATTTCCAGCCGCTCGCGGCTTTCGTCGCCATGCAGCCAGAACAGGGGGCCGGTCCACCGGCGCGCTTCCATGGGGACTTCCGTGAACACGCGCTCCAGTTCATCGAGGGCCGGTTGCGCCCCCGCCTGGAAGACCGGAAAGATCGCCCACATGCCCACTATCACAACCCCCTGCAGCGCAATTTCGGCAAAATGGCCTCGTTTGATCATGTGTAACACGGTTTCCTCTTGGATTATGCGCTTCCGGCCACGTTCCGATTGCCCAACCCAGCCCGCATACGATAGAGGATGCCCTTTCGTTGTTCAACGCACCTTTCCTGAGCGCCTCGAAGGACGGCACAGGACATCCAGAGCCCGGGGCGCCTCGCGCATGGTTGGACTGGGATAAAAACTTGCGCTGAAAGGGCCCTGCATGATAACAAAGGGAGTGACCGTCGAAGCTGGTATGGTAATGGCTTATTGGGGCGATATGCGGACGGTTCCGAGTCGACAGCACGGACTCGCTCAAGATTCACGCAAAATGACGCGTACGTATGAGCAGATAGAAGGAGACATGACCATGCAGAACCAATCCCGCCGGAATTTTCTGTCGACGGCCCTCGGGCTTGGCGCGGCGGCTTCGATAACGTCGCCGTTTAAGGCCTTTGGAGCCGAAAAACCCGGTTCGAAGATGAAATTCGGTTTAGTAACCTATCTGTGGGGCCAGCACTGGGACCTGCCGACGCTTATCGCCAATTGCGAGGCATCCAGGGTGTTGGGCGTCGAACTTCGCACGACACACAAACACGGCGTCGAACCCACTCTGACTCCCGAACAGCGTAAGGAGGTGAAGAAGCGCTTCGACGACAGCCCCGTGGACTTTGTAGGCATTGGCAGCAATGAGGCCTTCGATCATACCGACCCCGAGGCCTTGAAGAAGGCCATTCAGGCCACGAAGGATTTCATTAAGCTCAGTCAGGATTGCGGAGGCTCGGGTGTCAAGGTCAAGCCCAACAACCTCCACAAGGATGCAGAGGCCCCCGAGGTTACCATCAAGCGCATCGGCAAGGCCCTCAACGAAGTGGCCGCTTTCGGCGTGGACTATGGCCAGCAGATCCGGCTCGAAGTGCATGGACAATGCCAGGAACTGCCCATAATGAAACAGATCATGGACGTTGCGGACCATCCCAACGTAACGGTCTGCTGGAACTCGAATTCGCCGGATCTTGAGGGGGAAGGCCTGGAGCACAATTTCAACCTGGTGAAGGGCCGCTTTGGCGCTACGGCGCACGTGCGTGAACTGAACGAGGGGGATTATCCTTACCAGGACCTGATAAACCTCTTCGTCAAAATGGACTATGCGGGATGGATCCTGCTTGAGGGCCGCACCGACCCCCAAGACAAAATCGCCGCGCTGATCGAGCAGCAGAAAGTGTTTAACGAGATGGTTGCCAAGGCCCAGCAGGCGTTGGCATAGCGAGGCGGGTTCTCGAATAGAAATGGGACCATTCCCGGAACCGGCTTTCCTCGTTCGGCTTAGGGTCGACCGGTCTCCAATTCAGGACCAGCGAAGCGTGGTGCGTGAGCGGCGCTGAAAGGTGACTCTTGTCCCCCCTCCGGGGCTGGGCTGGATGGTCGGGGTCGGTGTTGATTCCAATTCCAGGGCTGCGCCACGCATACCGCCGGGCTTGCCTTGGCCATTGTTTATTGCCTCCTGCGGGGCTCCGGAAGCGGCCCTCGGAAGAGACTATTGTGGTTGCGGCCGACGGTCGCGCTATGAAAAGGATAAGAGGCGGCCAAATCCGGCTCAATATGCGCTATACTGCTCTCAGTAGAGCGCTGGCGTCGTGTTTCATTTTCGCCAGAGGAACATTCTCATGAGACGACGCACTTTCATGAGATTGGGCGCAAGCTCAGTGTTAGCCGTCGCGCATCGCGAAATCACTGCACGAGGAGACACCATGGAAGCAGCACCCAAGCCAACCGCCGCGTTGCCCCGTCGGGCCTATGGCGAAACCCCCGTCGAGCTGTCCGTCATCGGGTTTGGCGGCATCGTTATCACGAACGTCGACCAGAAGCGCGCCAACCGGGTGGTAGCAGAGGCTTTCGAGCGCGGGGTCAACTACTTCGATGTCGCCCCGACCTATGGCGACGCCGAAATCAAGCTCGGACCGGCTCTCGAGCCCTACCGCAAAGACGTTTTCCTGGCGTGCAAAACAACCCAGCGCCAGCGCGCCGAGGCCGAGAACGAGTTCCGGCAGTCCCTTGAACGCCTGAGGACGGACCATTTCGATCTGTACCAGCTCCACGGGCTGTCTGATCTCACGAATGACGTCGAGCCCGTTTTTGCCAAGAACGGCGTGATGGATATGTTGCTCGAACGCAAACGCGCGGGACAGATCCGGTTTCTGGGATTCTCGGCTCATACCGTTGAGGCTGCGTTTGCGGCATTGGACCGTTACCAATTCGATTCGGTCCTGTTTCCGATCAATTTTGGCTGTTTCTACGAAGGGGATTTTGGGCCCCAAGTTGTCCAGAGAGCCAAGAAACACGGGGCCGCGCGTCTTGCCCTCAAGGCCATGGCTCTTCAACAGTGGAAGGATGGCGACCCCAAACACGAGAAGTACCCGAAATGCTGGTACGAGCCAATCACGCGGCGCGACCTGGCCGCGAAAGCGCTCCGCTGGACCCTCAGCCAGCCCATCACCGCCGCTATCCCCCCTGGCGAAGAAGAGTTGTTCTGGTTGGCGGTCGACATCGCCTCGACGTCTATCGAGCCCGCCCTGGGCGATGCCCAGGAACTCGAGACCATGGCTCACGGCTTGAACGTCATCTTCCGCGTTGAGAAAAAGGTTTAGCAGCCATTCGCCGGGGTGGAAGAGGCCCGTGTATTGTCCCTTGTTTTTGGGCGGGTTTCCCTCTTAACACGGTCCCTATTCTTCTTACATGCGCCCCTTCCTTCATGGAGATGAATGCTCCACATCCGTTGCGGAGCCTGCTACAATGGCTCCGCTTAGGCGGCGGATTACGGTATACATGCGAGAAGAATTCCTGAACATCGACTTCTGCGAGCCAGGGAAAGCAAGCGAGTGTCTTACCGCCATTCTGGGAGAAGACGAGTCAAGTCTTGCGCCTGCGCTTGCGGAGGCGCTTCGGAATGCGGCGGACCCGACGGCGGCCGTTGTGCGCATGGACCGTTACTTCGAGATGTGCATCAATCCGCGAACAGAACGGGCTCTCATGTCGGCCACGCCGCGCTATACGGAAATGCTGGTCACGATATTTGACCAGAGCCACTACCTCACCGATATCGTCTGCCGGAATCCCGAGTTTGTGTCATGGCTGTGGGAAGAGGCGAGCCTTGACGCAGCCGTTCCCCGTGCGCAGGTGGAGAAGGAACTTCGGCGCCAGCTTGCCGCGTTCGACGCTTTTCCTGGTCAGGCGGCCTCGATGCGCCGTTTCAAACGCCGCGAATTCCTGCGCATAGCGGTTCGCGACATTTTTGCGCACCGTCCGCTCGCCTCTCTAGTAGAAGACATGTCAAACCTCGCCGATGCGACTGTTTGCGTTGCTCTCGAATGTGCGCAATGCGAGGTCTCGGCCCGTTACGGCAAACCCCGTTCGGGGGGCAGCGGAGATGAAGCCACGTTTGTGGTGCTGGGCATGGGCAAACTCGCCGGCCGTGAGCTCAACTTCAGCTCGGATATCGATCTGATTTTCCTTTACTCCGGCGAAGGCGAAACGAGCGGCGGAACTTCGGGCAGCATCAGCAATGCCGACTACTTCCGCCGCGTCGGGGAGCGCATCATCAAGATGCTGCACGAGCAGACCTCCGAGGGGAATGTTTTCCGGGTGGACATGCGCTTGCGTCCGTACGGCCGTTCGGGCGCCTTGGCGGTGAGCATTGACAGCGCCATCGACTATTACGAACGTTTCGGACAAGCCTGGGAACGCCAGGCCCTCATCAAGGTTCGGCCCGTCGCGGGTGACCTGGCCCTCGGGGAAGCGTTTATCGAACGCACGCGGCCGTTCACCTTTCCCCGATACTTCGACGACGAAACGCTTGAGGATATCCGCGTGACCAAGCAACAAATGGAGGCCCGCGTGGGAAACCGCGGTGAAGCCGGGCGCGAGGTGAAGCTGGGTCGCGGAGGCATTCGAGACATCGAGTTTACCGTGCAGGTGCTGCAGCTCTTGAACGGCGGCCGGCTTCCCGAGTTGCGCACCGCCAACACGCTTGAGGCCGTCGCCGTACTCGGCGACCGCGGGATTCTCCGTCCTTTTGATGCGGCTACGCTCAAGAGCAATTACACGTTCTTGCGCCAAGTCGAGCACCGCCTGCAGATCGAGGGCAGCCAGCAGCGTCACGTGTTGCCCAAGGATCCTGGTGAACTCGACTGCTTCGCACGCCGTTCAGGATATGCCAGCGGCGATTCGTTCATGGCGGATTACCGTGACCGGACCGAAGAGACGCGCCGGATCCTCGAAGGCTTCCTTGCTTCGAAGGGCGACGGAACATTGTGGGTAAACGATCTTGTGAATCCTCATTCGGATGGACACGATGGCATCGCGCGATTGCGGGAGTTGGGCTTTCGCGACCCGGTAAAAGCCCGCCAGGAACTGCTTGGCCTGAGTATGGGTCCCGAGGAACACACCAATACCTTGCGTGTTCGGCGGGCCTTCGCCAGTATCGCGCCCAAGTTGCTCAAGTCATTGGGGGAACTTTCTAACCCGGACGCCGCGTTGCTTCGTTTGGGGCAGCTTCTTGCCAACCTGCACGCCCCCGGGGCGATCTACGACATCCTCAACACCGACCCCACACTCTGCCATCAACTGACGCGCCTCGTCGCCAACAGCGTCTTCCTGACCGAGATCCTTATGCGCGAGCCCGGCCTGTTCGACGTTATCGGCGCGCGCAGCGGGCTCGACGAGCCCGCTTCGATGGAGCTCTTGCAGGAGCGTCTGGAGGATTTATGTGGCGCCTACGACCGGGAAGCCGCCCCGTACCGTTTTGTGGCGGGAGAACTGCTCCGCATCGGTATGCGCGACCTGTTCGAGTTCGCCGGAGTGAAGGAGGTCGGCGAAGAACTCACCAACGTTGCCGAGGTCTGTGTGAAGCATGTTCTCGACCGGGCAACTGCAGGCGTTGTGAAACGCTACGGCGATCCTGGCGGAGCGTTTGCCGTCCTTGGGGCGGGTAAGTTTGGCGGCCGTGAACTCGGATACGGCAGCGATCTCGACCTCGTATTCGTGTATGAGGAAGAGAAATCCGCGGAATCAAGCGTTTCGTCCATCGAGTATTATACGGCGTTGTCTTCGAAGCTTCTGCGGACGCTCAAGGAACCTACGCGTTACGGTATCTTGTACGACGTCGATGCCCGGCTTCGTCCTGACGGCAAGAAGGGGGTGCTTGCGGTGACGGCCTCGCGTATGCGGGACTATTATCGGAATGACGCCCAGGCATGGGAGCGTCTTGCTCTGGTTAAGGCGCGTTGTGTGGCGGGCGACCCGGCGTTTGGCAGAGCAGTCGGCGAAATGGCGAAAAACCTCGTGTTCGACCGGCCTCTTACGGGGGAGGAACTCGACAATATCGAGGAAGTGCGGCGAAAGACAGTTGGCCACGCTTCCCCGCACGACCTGAAGAAGGGGGAGGGCGGCATCGCCGAACTGGAATTCGCGCTGCGGCTTCTGCAACTCTTCCACGGTCAGGAGTGTCCCGGCGTGCGCTGCGAGGACGCGCTCGGTGCGCTTGATGCCTTGGCGGGCATTGGGGCGCTCGAAGGCAAGGATGCCTCCCAATTGCGCGAGGCCTGCCTTTTCCTCAGGCGGCTCGAGAACCGCATACGCATGATGCACGGGCGGCCGGGGAGCGGGCTTCCCGAAACGCCTGAGGAACGCGCCGACCTGGCCAAGCGGCTCCATATTGACGAGGACCTGGCCGCCGTGACAGCCCGTCACAGGGCGAATGTCCACGCGGTGTATGAAAAGGTCCTGAAATCGTTGCACGGCCGGGTATGACCGTCCGGCGAAGAGAGCATACAGACACCATGAGCAGAATTGAGGAAACGGTCCGTTACATCGACCTTGCGCGGGTCACGGTGCCCATTCATGAATTCACGGCCGATGAGCGCTCCGCCCTGGATGACGTCAATCACCGCGTGGCTTCCGGACAGTCGCTCAGCGATGTCATGGATTTCGTGTTCGAGTCGACTTTGGAATTGTTTCCCTGCGACCGGCTGAGCATCTCCTTCGTACAGGAAGACGACCGCGTCGTGTCTCATTGGACTCGTGCCTTGTACTCGCCGGTGATCCTGCAACCTGGATATGCGGAAGACCTTCGCCAGAGCACGCTCGCCCGGGTTCGCGACACCGGCCATGTTCGCATCATTGATGACCTGGAGGCGTATCTGGCCGCGAAGGGCAGCAGTTCCTCGACGCGCCTGTTGGTGCGCGAGGGCGTGCGGTCCAGCATGACCTGCCCGCTCTCGGTCGAGGGCCGTAACGTGGGTTTTCTGTTTCGCAGTTCGCGGGAGCCCAACGCCTACGGGATGCACGAGGTGCTGCTTCACAGCGCCCTTGCGGAGCGCCTCAGCCAGGCCGTCGAAAAGGCGTATCGCATCGAGCAACTCACGGCGGCCAACCAGGCGTATGCGGAAATACTGGGATTCGTAAGCCACGAGCTGAAGAGTCCTCTCGGCGGCATCGTGATGGACGCCAACGTGCTGGACCAGGAATACCTGGGCCGTCTGGAACCGTTACAGCGGGAGAGGATCGCGAAGATGCGGGGCAAGGCCGAATATCTCCTCACGCTGATCAAGGACTACCTCGACCTTGCCCGTGTCGAAGGCAGCGGCTTTGGTTTCCAACCGCGCGGCGGGGTGGATTTTATGGCGGATGTCGTGGCGCCGGCCATCGATGTTGTCCAGGCGCAAATCGAGGAACGGCGCATGAGCCTTACGCGGGAAGTCCCCGACAATCCTCCGGCGGTGGAATGCGATCCCGGACTTCTGAACATCGTGATGGTGAATTTGCTCGGAAATGCGGTAAAATATGGCAATGAAGAGGGTCACATACGCCTTCGCGTGACTTCGGCTGAACGCAAGCTCGCGGTGTCCGTCTGGAACGAAGGACCGGGGTTTCCCAAGAGCGAACGGTCGAAACTCTTCAAGAAGTTCTCGCGGCTGCAGACCAGAGAATTGATGGCCCGGAAAGGCACGGGCGTGGGACTTTACACGTCATGGCGGATTATCCAGGCCCATGGCGGGCGCATCTGGGCCGACGCGGAAGAAGGCGCGTGGGCCGAGTTTTGTTTCGAGATTCCGCAGCCGCTTGACCAAACCGGTAGCCAATAGGCTCGAAATCTGCCCCGACTCCGTCCGGGCGGGCCGTCAACCTCGAGTCAGACGCCATAGAAAGTCATGCCAATGTTAGTAGACCACGCTGATACCGCCCCCTTTATCGACGAAGAACAAATCGAGGCCACACTGGCCCGCGAATCCCGCAAGGACGCCGCCCGTGTGCGCGAGGTCCTTGCCAAATCGCGCGAACTGCACGGCCTCGAGATGGACGAAGTAGCCTCCCTGACCACCGTGAGCGACTCGGAGTTATTGGGTGAGATGTTCGAGGCCGCCCGGTTCGTCAAGGAGCAGATCTACGGCCGGCGGCTGGTTCTGTTCGCACCGCTCTACATCTCGAACCTCTGCGCCAACGAGTGCCTTTATTGCGCGTTCCGCAAGACGAACAAACAGATCAAGCGCCGTGCCCTTACCCAGGAGGAGATCGCCCACGAGACCCGCATCCTTATCGACCAGGGACACAAACGGATACTGCTGGTGGCGGGCGAGTCGTATCCTGTCGAGGGATTCGATTACGTGCTGAAATCGGTTGCCACGATATACAACACGCGTCACGCCAACGGCGAAATCCGCCGCGTGAATGTCAATGTCGCCCCGCTGACGACCGCCGAGTTCCGACAGCTCAAGGCCGCGAGCATCGGCACGTACCAGCTTTTCCAGGAGACCTACCACCATGAAACATACACCAAGATGCATGTTGATGGGCTCAAACGCGACTACAACTGGCGCGTGACCGCCATGGACCGCGCCATGGAAGCCGGTATTGACGACGTGGGGATCGGTATCCTGTTTGGACTGTTCGACTACCGATTCGAGATCCTGGCGCTCATGCAGCATATCCGTCATCTCGAGCAGCGCTTCGGCGTGGGGCCGCACACCATCAGCGTACCGCGGATTGAACCCGCCCTGAACGCCGAGATTGCCGCGCATCCCCCGCATCCGGTGTCGGATATCGATTTCCGGAGGATCGTCGCTATTCTGCGGCTGGCGGTTCCCTATACCGGCATCATCATGTCGACCCGCGAGACCCCGAACATCCGCCGCGAGACCTTCGCATTGGGCGTTTCCCAGATCTCGGCGGGAAGCCGCACCAATCCCGGCGGATACGCGGAAGACGAGGAATACGATTGCAGCCAGTTCGCGCTGGGCGATCACCGGCCGCTCGATGAAGTCATCCGCGATGTCGCATCCCTGGGTTACATCCCATCGTTCTGCACCGCCTGTTACCGCCTCGGACGCACCGGCGAGGACTTCATGGACCTCGCCAAACCGGGCAAGATCAAAGACCACTGCGACGTTAACGCCGTCAGTACCTTCATGGAGTATCTGTGCGATTATGCCTCAGACAAGACGCTCGCGGTCGGCGGGCAATGCATCGCCGACGCTCTCGAAGGCATGACGCCGGAGCGCCGCAACACCGCGCAAACCCTCATTGACCAGGTGAGAGCGGGCAGACGCGATTGCTGCGTGTAGAGGCATGTACGGCAATTCCCGCTTGATTCCCGAAACGGCCCCATGCACACTCAGGGCGTTGGAAAACATGATAAACCACGGAGAGAACCGCCATGGACAAGCACATCATCTACGGCGTGCACGTTACCAACCGCGTGGCCAAAGCCCCGGACATCCAGCGACTCTTTTCGGAGTACGGCTGCAACATCAAGACGCGTATCGGCCTGCATGACGTCAGCAAGGACTACTGTTCGCCCGGCGGCGTGATCGTTCTCGAAATGTTCGGCGACGCGAAGGTCTGCGAGGAACTTCGAAAAAAACTCGCCGCGATAGAGGGCATCGAAGTCCAGCAAATGATCTTCGGACATGATTAGCGGAAACGGGGGCACAACTGCTTCTGTACTGATGCCGGAGCGTTTTCGTGGGCGGGCGGCGGTCTGGTTCCAGTAAGGATCCGGTAAGGTGCCATAGAGCCCGATGGTTATCCGGCCATCCTCGTCAATCACATGTCGCCGGGCGCGTGGTCTTCGACCGGGGCCTTGTCGCCGGCCTCGGCTTTCGCCTGCGCGGATGCGAGAAAGTTGCCTGTGCCGACTACCACGGTAGACAGAACAAGCACGAGAATCCCGCCGAAGACCGTGCTTCGTGTGCCGCGGCTTGTGCCTTGCCATTCGCGCCCAACCAGTCCCCAAAGGTTGCTGAACGCGATGATAAACGCCATGTGGATGGTCCAGCTTGAGAAGTCGTACTTGCCCATCTGTGTCGTGCCCATGCCATAGAAGAAGAACTGCAGGTACCATGTGACGCCTGCGAGCGCGCACAGGAGGTAGTTGAGGCCAATGCTGTGCTCGCCCGCGTTCACGTAGTTGTGGGCGGTTCGGTTTTTCGCGTTCAAGAACAGGCACCAGACAAGGTTGGTGGTCAGGCCGCCCAGGAGCGCCACGACCAGCACCGGGAGATTCGAGAAAATCTCGGGGGCGCCGTGCGCGACAGCGGATTCGAGGATGGGTTTGCCTGCGGCAAACGCAAAGGCCATGCACGCGCTCATGACTCCGGCGAAGACCGCGACCCATGCGCCTTTGATGAAGTTGAACTCCTTGATCGTGGCCTGCTTTTCTGCGTCGGAAAGTTCGTGTTCCTTGCGCACCCCTGCCCATCCGCAAATGGTTATGCCGCCGAGGCATACCGCTACGCCAGCCAGGGTCACCTGCCCGGACAGCTTGACCAGCAGGTCAACGAATCCGCCCTGAAACATAGGGGGAATAATGGTTCCGAAAGCTGCGCAGAAGCCTAGCGCCAAGGCGTACCCCAGGGAAAGGCCG